>Ga0308171_1002701_pt1 | contig 17962 bp, 14 predicted proteins | sample PhyGR1_FD_202135 | JGI IMG/M metagenome (GOLD analysis project Ga0308171, IMG submission 202135) | Phyllosphere microbial communities from UC Gill Tract Community Farm, Albany, California, United States - DLSLSG.R1 | ecosystem: Host-associated > Plants > Phyllosphere > Unclassified | place: USA... | reverse complement strand
CTTCCACCAGCAGGAACTTAATCTTATCTTTTTCCAGTGATACCTTTGCCATTTCCCGATCCTATTCAGCATTCAATGAGGACTACCATAAGCCAGCCTTCTGTCAAAATATCAAAAAAATCGCGTCCGGCAATACAAACGATTGCCCGGCAGCCAGCACGGTGACAGCTGACAGCCGCACATTGCCGGACAAAATCATGAGGTCAGCGAAGATGAGAGAACGAACCCACTGCCGATGACGCTTATGTGACATAAGTCACCAAATTTCACCGGCGCGAGAAAAGATGATTTGCGGGCAGAAATAACCGGCGCCCTGACGACGCCAGACAGATCATTTTTTGATGGTTTTCACACCATCTGGCCCGCCAATCAGCGCGATATCGGCACCACGCGCGGCAAAAAGCCCTACGGTGACGACACCAGGCAAGGCGTTGATGGTTTTTTCCAGCTCAATCGGATCGAGAATCTGCAGATTATGCACATCGAGAATAATGTTGCCGTTATCTGTGACCACGTTCTGACGATACTCAGGTAAGCCGCCTATTTTCACCAGCTGACGCGCCACGTAACTGCGCGCCATCGGGATCACTTCGACCGGCAGCGGGAAACGGCCCAGCACATCCACCTCTTTTGAGGCGTCAGCAATACAGATAAAGGTCTCAGCCACTGCAGCCACAATCTTTTCACGCGTCAGCGCTGCGCCGCCGCCTTTGATCATCTGCATCTGCGGGTTGATCTCATCCGCACCATCAACGTACACCGACAGCACGTCAATCTCGTTCAGGTCGAACACCTGAATGCCCAGGCTTTTCAGTTTCTGGGTGGAGGCATCTGAGCTGGAGACGGCACCGTCGATCTGATGCCTGACCGTGGCAAGCGCATCGATAAAGTGAGCAGCGGTAGATCCGGTGCCTACGCCAACAATGGTGCCCGGCTGCACGTACTCAAGTGCAGCCCAGCCAACGGCTTTTTTCAGTTCATCCTGGGTCATGGTATGTTTAAAACCTGTGCGACAACGAAGTGCGCGTAGTATAAAACAAGGCTTGCTGAAAATGCTCGGCTGACCGACGTGGATTTATCGCTTTGGAAGCCAGCCCACAAAAAACAAGAGAGCCATCACAGGTGACACTTTTGTGGCATAGTGACGTCCACCCTGAAGGAGAGAAAAGAATAATGAAACGCCCGGATTATCGAACGCTTCAGGCGCTGGATTCAGTGATCCGCGAACGCGGATTTGAACGTGCCGCACAAAAATTGTGTATCACCCAGTCGGCGGTTTCACAGCGTATCAAGCAGCTGGAGAACCTGTTTGGGCAGCCGCTGCTGGTGCGTACCGTACCGCCGCGTCCGACCGAACAGGGTCAGAAGCTGCTGGCCTTGCTGCATCAGGTTGAACTGCTGGAAGAGGAGTGGCTGGGCGATGAGAACAGTGGCACCACGCCGCTGCTGCTGTCGCTGGCGGTCAACGCCGACAGTCTGGCGACCTGGCTGCTGCCTGCGCTGAAAGATGTGCTGGCAGATTCCCCGGTCCGCCTGAATCTGCAGGTCGAAGATGAAACCCGCACCCAGGAGCGTCTGCGTCGGGGTGAAGTGGTGGGTGCGGTGAGTATTCAGCCGCAGCCGCTACCCAGTTGTCTGGTGGATCAGCTCGGCGCGCTCGACTACCTGTTTGTGGCGTCCCGCGACTTTGCCGAGCGCTTCTTCCCTAACGGCGTCACCCGCTCAGCCCTGCTGAAAGCGCCTGCGGTGGCATTTGACCATCTTGATGATATGCATCAGGCCTTCCTGCAGCAGAACTTTGATCTTTCACCGGGCAGCGTGCCCTGCCATATCGTGAACTCCTCGGAAGCCTTTGTGCAGATGGCGCGGCAGGGTTCGACCTGCTGTATGATCCCGCATCTGCAGATTGAGCGTGAGCTGGCTAGCGGTGAGTTAATCGATTTAACGCCGGGTCTGTATCAGCGCCGGATGCTTTACTGGCATCGCTTTGCGCCGGAAAGCCGGTTAATGCGTCGGGTGACCGATGCGCTGATTGCGCATGGACATCGGGTGCTGCGTCAGGATGACGTGGCAGCCTGAAAACAAAAACGGGGCGAGAGCCCCGTTTCTACTACTGACAAATTTTGCCCCGAAGTGCTGTAAGGACGGATTGGCTCAGGGAACAAGGTCAGATCGGAAAGGCGCTTAAGCCAATCCCTGGCCGCTCGGCCCGCGCCGTCCATGGCGCGGGACGCTTTCCTCCTCTGACCTTGTGCCCTACGCTTTGAATTTATTCATTGCGGCCAGATCCTGAGATTCATCGGCAGTCTTTACGGGGCATCAGCCCCGTTTTGCATTATGGCGTGTTGGGCTTGATCTCAAACACCACATCAACCTGATCGTCAAAGTTGATGCTCTGCTGATCGTAGGTCTCCTGCGCCGTGGTATCTGCCGCTGCGGCCGCTTTATACATGCGGTTCATTGGCATCGGCTGATAGTTGGCAACCTGATAACGAATGCTGTAGATCGATCCCAGCTTCGCGTTAAAGCCTTCAGCCAGTTCAGATGCCTGCTGAGTCGCGTTTTTAATCGCTGCTTTACGCGCCTGCTCTTTGTAGCTCTCCGGGTTAGCCACGCCTAACTCGACGCTGCGCACCTCATTCAGACCGGACTTCAGCGCCCCGTCCAGCAGATCATTCAGCTTATCCAGCTGACGCAGGGTGACCTGTACCTGACGCACCGCACGGTAGCCTTTCAGTACCGATTTACCCTCTTTGGTGTAATCGTACTCTGGCTGCGTGCTCAGGTTAGCCGCATCGATATCTTTCTTCTCAATGCCGTTTTTCTGCAGAAAATCGAAATATTGCGCAACCCGGCTATCCGCCTGCTTTTTCGCATCTGCGGCATCTTTTGACGACACGTTCACCACGATAGAGAGCGTCGCGATATCGGGACGGGCATCGACCGTTGCCTTGCCTGAGGTCACCACGTGCGGTCCGTTTGGTAACTCATCAGCGTGTACGCCAGGCAATGCCCCGGCGCTCATGATTGCGGCCAGAGCCAATGCTTTCAGTTTCATGAAAGTCCTCCTTGAAAAGGTCACTATGACGGCTTCCAACCGGCGAAGCCCAAAAGCGCATCGGTATGCGCCATGCTTTGAGTGGTCATTATGGCAAAAGTTCGCCCTCAGCGCGGCAATTACCGCCACGGATCGGGGCAGAGATCAAAAACCGGCAATCCCCTGGCGCGCAAGCTGCAGGGCGATAAACCCCATCACAGCCCCCACCAGCAGGTTAATAATACGCTGTGCTTTCGCGGTTCTCAGGCGTGGTGACAGCCACGCGGCCAGCAGAGCCAGACCGAAGAACCACAGGATCGACGCGCTGATGGTACCCAGCGCAAACCACTGACGCGCCGTGGTGGTTGGCAACTGACCGCCAAGACTGCCGAGCACCACAAAGGTGTCGAGATAGACGTGCGGGTTGAGCCAGGTCACCGCCAGCAGCGTCGCGATAATGCGCCCCCGGCTCTGCTTTAACGGCTCGCCATCCGACAGATCGGCGTCGCCGCGAAAGGCGCTTCGCAGTGCACCGCAGCCATACCAGAGCAAGAAGGCTACGCCCGCCCAGGTGATGACCATCAGCAGCAGCGGAGACTGGCTCAGCAAGGCGCTGCCGCCAAAGATGCCGCCGCATATCAGCAGAATATCGCTCAGCGAGCAGAGTGCTGCCGTCATCAGGTGATATTGACGCTTCACACCCTGATTCATTACAAACGCGTTTTGCGGCCCCAGCGGCAGGATCAGCGCGGCACCCAGGGCAAGCCCCTGAAAGTAGAGAGATAACACAGGATTACGTCCTCACATCGTCAGATGTGGAGAAGTATAAAGAGAGAGGATGATTAGCGGAAATTGAAAGAATTAATCTGCGATTAGCAAAGTTAATGGGCGACAGATGCCGCCCATTGACTGATTACTGCGGCTGAACCTGCGTTTCGGCGGCTTCAGGCGCGGATTTCTGATGCAGATGCACATCCATCTGCGGGTATGGAATGCCAATGCCTTTTGAATCCAGCGCACGCTTGAAATTCTTCAGCAGATCCCAGTAAACATCCTGCAGGTCTCCGCTATTGCTCCAGCAACGCACGACAAAGTTCATTGAAGACGCGGCCAGTTCGTTAAGACCGATCTGAATGCCCTTCTCTTTCAGCACACGGCTATCGGCTTCAACCACCTGCTGCAGTAAGGCGATCACTTCATCTACATCCGCTTCATAAGCGACGCCAATGATAAATTCGTTGCGACGAACCGGCTCACGCGAGAAGTTGACGATGTTTCCGCTGATAATCTTACCGTTTGGCACGACGACGATTTTGCCATCACCGGTGCGGAGCGTGGTGGAGAAAATCTGCACATGCAGCACGGTGCCCATCACGCCGCCCAGATCGACGAACTCGCCGGTGCGGAACGGACGGAAGGTGACCAGCAGAACGCCTGCAGCCAGGTTTGAGAGCGACCCCTGCAAGGCCAGACCCACGGCCAGACCAGCAGCACCCAGAACGGCAATCACCGAGGCAGTCTGTACCCCAATGCGTCCCAGCGCGGCGATAATGGTGAAGGCGATAACACCGTAACGCACCAGTGCGGAGAGGAAGTCCGCTACGGTCGCGTCGATGTGACGGGCGAGTAGCAGGCGATTCACGGCATTAGAGATGATACGGGCGATGAGCATCCCGATAATCATGATGGCAATAGCCGCAACGATATTCACGGCATAGCTGATGATCAGCGCCTGATTGCGAACCAGCCAGTTACCTGCGTTATTTAAGCCGTCGACGACGTGTAAATCTTCCATTAATAAGCCCTGTTGTTAGATTCCCACCGGGAATGAAAAAACTGCCAGATGACATCCGACACCCTGCCATCAAGGGTAATCAATTATCCCCTGAAGTGCCAAACCGTCGGGCGTTTGAGTCCTTTTTTCCAGAAATGATGTATAAAAAAAGGCCCTTCCGGGCCTTTTTTGTACTGACAAAAATATTCAGTTACAGAACGTCGACAGCGTTAAGCTCTTTGAAAGCCTGCTCCAGACGCACGACCATAGAGGCCTGGGCAGAACGCAGCCAGACGCGTGGATCGTAGTATTTCTTGTTTGGCTTGTCGTCGCCTTCCGGGTTACCCAGCTGCGACTGCAGATAGCCTTCGTTCTTTTTGTAGTACTGCAGGATGCCGTCCCAGGTTGCCCATTGGGTATCGGTATCGATGTTCATCTTGATCACGCCGTAGCTGATAGACTCTTCGATTTCTGCAGCAGAAGAACCTGAACCGCCGTGGAAAACGAAGTCCAGCGCGTTGTGCGGCAGGCCATGTTTTTCACAGACGAATTTCTGCGAATCACGCAGAATGGTCGGGGTCAGTTTCACGTTACCTGGCTTGTAAACGCCGTGTACGTTACCGAATGAAGCCGCAATGGTGAAACGCGGGCTGATAGCATTCAGTTTTTCGTAGGCGTAGTTCACATCTTCTGGCTGGGTGTAAAGCGCTGATGCGTCCATATGGCTGTTATCAACGCCATCTTCTTCACCACCGGTGCAGCCCAGTTCGATTTCCAGCGTCATGTCGAGTTTCGCCATGCGCGCCAGGTACTTGCTGCTGATTTCGATGTTCTCTTCCAGTGACTCTTCTGACAGGTCGATCATGTGAGAAGAGAACAGTGGCTTACCGTTTTTCTGGAAGTACTCTTCACCCGCGTCCAGCAGACCGTCGATCCATGGCAGCAGTTTCTTAGCACAGTGGTCAGTGTGCAGGATAACCGGCACGCCATACTGCTCTGCCATCAGGTGAACGTGTTGTGCACCGGAGATCGCGCCGAAGATTGCCGCACCCTGTGGTTTGTCAGTTTTGAAGCCTTTACCGGCGATAAATGCAGCACCACCGTTAGAGAACTGGATGATGATTGGCGCTTTAACTTTCGCCGCTGCTTCCAGTGCCGCATTGATAGAGTCGGTGCCGACGCAGTTCACGGCTGGCAGTGCGAATTTGTTCTCTTTCGCAACTTTGAAGATCTTCTGTACGTCATCACCAGTGACAACGCCGGGTTTTACGAAATCAAAAATTTTAGACATGATTGTGTCCTGTTTCGTGACCGTTGTTCCCCTTGAGGAACGTCGATTTAAACGCCCAGACGGGCAAGACTTCAGGCGATGCCGCGAGACATCGCCCCCAAAGGATTACTGCTTCGCACGCTCTTCCAGCATGGCAACTGCAGGCAGTTTTTTGCCTTCCACGAACTCAAGGAACGCGCCGCCGCCGGTAGAGATGTAGGAAATTTTGTCTTCGATGCCGAACAGGTCGATAGCCGCTAAGGTATCGCCGCCGCCTGCAACAGAGAAGGCATCGCTGTCTGCAATGGCGTTAGCCACGATCTCGGTGCCTTTACGGAAGTTAGGGAACTCAAACACGCCCACCGGGCCGTTCCACAGGATGGTTTTAGCATCTTTCAGGATGGCAGCCATGGCCTGAGCGGTTTCATCGCCAAAGTCCATAATCTCTTCGTTATCCGCCACTTCCGAAACCTTTTTCACGGTCGCAGCCGCAGTTTCAGAGAATTCTGTGCCGACGCGTGAGTCAGTTGGAACCGGGATGCCGTGCTGATCGCGCAGGCCTTTAGCCGCTTCAACGAAGTCTGGTTCATACAGTGATTTACCGACATTGTTGTCGATAGCCACGAAGGTGTTTGCGATGCCGCCGCCCACAATCACGGTGTCCGCGATTTTGACCAGAGACTGCAGCACGTCAAATTTGGTAGAGACTTTAGAGCCGCCTACAACAGCCACCAGCGGACGCTCCGGGTTGCTCATGACTTTACCCAGTGCTTCCAGTTCTGCAGAGAGCAGTGGACCGGCACAGGCGATAGGGGCAAATTTGCCGACGCCGTGGGTAGAAGCCTGTGCGCGGTGCGCCGTACCGAACGCGTCCATCACAAATACGTCGCACAGGGCAGCGTATTTTTTAGACAGCGCTTCGTCATCTTTCTTTTCGCCTTTGTTAAAGCGAACGTTTTCCAGCACAACCAGTTCGCCAGCGCCAACGTCAACGCCATCGAGGTAATCTTTTGCCAGGGTCACGGTAGTGCCGCTCAGCTTGTCTTTCAGGTAGTTTACTACCGGCAGCAGCGAGAACTCTTCGTTGTATTCACCTTCGGTCGGACGACCCAGGTGAGAGGTAACCATTACTTTCGCGCCCTGTTTCAACGCCGCTTCAATGGTTGGCAGAGAAGCACGGATACGTGCATCAGACGTCACTTTACCTTCTTTAACTGGTACGTTCAGATCGGCACGGATCAGAACGCGTTTACCAGCCAGATCCAGATCGGTCATCTTAATTACAGACATGGTGAATCCTCTCGTTGATTCTCATAAGTTTTGCCAGACGCAAACCGCGTCTTACCTGAAACCGCTTGCGGCCATCGCTAACGTCGTGTCGAGCATTCGGTTAGCAAAGCCCCATTCATTGTCACACCAGACCAGGGTCTTGATAAGGTGTTGACCGCTGACCCGCGTTTGTGTTCCGTCCACAATGGCACTGTGCGGATCATGGTTAAAATCTACTGAGACTAACGGTAATTCCGTGTAGTCAACTATACCACGAAATGCCCCTTCTGCCGCGCTTCGCAACAAGGTGTTAACGTCACATGCCGTTACCGCGTTATGCACAGAAACGCTGAGATCAATGGCCGTCACGTTAATCGTCGGGACGCGAACGGCTATCGCCTCAAAGCGATCGTTGAATTTCGGAAAAATACGGGTAATGCCTGCCGCCAGACGGGTATCCACCGGGATGATCGACTGACTGGCGGCGCGGGTGCGACGCAGATCGCTGTGATAGGCGTCGATCACCTGCTGATCGTGCATCGCCGAGTGGATCGTGGTGACGGTGCCGGATTCGATACCAAACTCATCATCCAGCAGTTTGATGACCGGGATAATGCAGTTCGTGGTACAGGAAGCGTTGGAAACAATGCGGTCGCTGGCGGTCAGATCCTGCTGGTTAACACCGTACACAACGGTGGCGTCGAGATCGTTTCCGCCGGGATGGGAGAACAGGACTTTTTTAGCACCCGCCTGCAGATGGGCTTCGCCATCGGCCCGTGAGCCATAGACGCCGGTGCAGTCCAGCACCACATCCACGTCGAGTTCACGCCACGGCAGATCGGCAATGTCTGCACGGTGCAGAATGCGCAGGGTATCGCCCCCTACCCACATGACATCGCGCTCCTGGCGGACATCAAAAGCAAAACGGCCATGGCTGGTATCGTATTTCAGCAGGTGCGCCATGCCGGTCGCTTCTGCCAGCTCGTTAATCGCGACCACCGTGATCTCTGCACGTCGGCCCGTCTCATAGAGCGCGCGCAGGACATTGCGTCCAATCCGGCCAAAACCATTTATTGCTACCCGTACCGTCATTTCTCTCCTGCCACGTCAGACTGAAAAAAACGTGCCGTTAGCCTGAGCGTTTCACTGCACTTTGTACAGGAGATTCTTACCCGGCATTGTCCGAAATCAGGGCGGTCTGCCCGACGACTGAAACGGTTCAGCCAGAATAATAGAAGGAAGGAATAACGGGAATGACTGCGATCAATCTGACTGCTTAAATTTGGATCTGCGTCACAAATTGAAGCCAGAATCGGTTATTACTGGAGGAATAAAAAAGGAAAAGGGACGAAAGGCTCGTCCCTCTGATTTCACTGCCAGACGGGAACTGACCCGCCTGGCCAGTTTTTACGCCAGCAGCGCTTTCGCTTTCGCGACCACGTTGTCGACGGTAAAGCCAAACAGTTCGAACAGCTGATCCGCAGGAGCCGATTCGCCGAAGCTGGTCATTCCCACGATAGCGCCGTTCAGGCCGGTGTATTTGAACCAGTAATCGGCAATGCCCGCTTCGATAGCCACGCGAGCGCTGACCGCTTTCGGCAGCACAGATTCACGGTATTCATCGCTCTGCTTGTCGAATGCATCCGTTGACGGCATAGAGACCACGCGCACTTTGCGGCCTTCGCTGCTGAGTTTGTCCCAGGCACCCACAGCCAGTTCAACTTCTGAACCGGTGGCGATCAGGATCAGCTCAGGCGTACCGTCGCAATCTTTCAGCACATAACCCCCACGCGCCACGTTAGCCAGCTGTGCAGCATCACGTTCCTGCTGCGCCAGGTTCTGACGGGAGAAGATCAGCGCCGTCGGGCCATCCTGACGTTCGATGGCATATTTCCACGCCACGGCAGATTCAACCTGGTCACATGGACGCCACAGGCTCATGTTTGGGGTGGTGCGCAGGCTCGCCATCTGCTCAACCGGCTGATGCGTCGGGCCATCTTCGCCCAGACCGATAGAGTCGTGGGTGTAGACCATGATCTGACGGATCTTCATCAGTGCCGCCATACGCGCTGCGTTACGCGCATATTCAACGAACATCAGGAAGGTCGCGGTGTAAGGCAGGAAGCCGCCGTGCAGCGCCAGACCGTTGGCGATAGCGGTCATACCGAACTCGCGCACGCCGTAATGGATGTAGTTACCCGCAGCATCTTCGTTGATTGGCTTAGAGCCAGACCAGATAGTCAGGTTGCTCGGTGCCAGGTCGGCTGAGCCGCCCAGGTATTCCGGCAGGATTTTACCAAAGGCTTCGATAGCATTCTGAGAGGCTTTACGGCTGGCGATCTTCGCCGGGTTCGCCTGCAGTTGCTCAACGAATTTCTGAGACTCTTCGTGCCAGTTAGCAGGCAGTTCGTTGCTCACGCGACGTTTGAATTCTGCAGCCAGTTCAGGATGTGCCTGCGCATACGCAGCGAATTTCTCATCCCATGCCGCTTCTTTCGCCTTGCCCGCTTCTTTCGCGTCCCACTCAGCGTAGATGTCAGAAGGAATCACGAACGGTGCGTGGTTCCAGCCCAGCTGTTTGCGGGTCAGTGCCACTTCTTCATCACCCAGCGGTGCGCCGTGTGAATCATGGGTGCCCGCTTTGTTCGGTGAACCGAAGCCGATCACGGTTTTGCACATCAGCAGTGAAGGCTTGTCGCTGACGCTTTTTGCTTCGTCGATCGCTTTTGCAATCGCATCGGCATCGTGACCATCAACGCCGCGCACCACGTGCCAGCCGTACGCTTCAAAGCGCTTAGCGGTGTCATCGGTGAACCAGCCATCGATGTGACCGTCGATAGAGATACCGTTGTCATCATAGAACGCCACCAGTTTGCCCAGCTTCAGCGTTCCGGCCAGAGAGCAGACTTCGTGCGAAATACCTTCCATCATGCAGCCATCACCCATGAAGACATAGGTGTTGTGGTCTACGATGTCATGACCCGGACGGTTGAACTGTGCGGCCAGCGTGCGCTCAGCAATGGCGAAGCCGACGGCGTTCGCGATGCCCTGCCCCAGCGGACCGGTGGTGGTTTCAACGCCCACGGTGTAGCCATATTCAGGGTGACCTGGAGTTTTTGAGTGCAGCTGGCGGAAGTTTTCCAGTTCGCTCAATGGCAGATCGTAACCGGTCAGGTGCAGCAGGCTATAGATCAGCATGGAGCCGTGACCGTTAGAGAGCACGAAACGGTCGCGGTCGGCCCATAGCGGGTTGGTTGGGTTGTGGTTCAGGTAGCCGCGCCAGAGTACTTCAGCGATGTCCGCCATGCCCATTGGGGCACCCGGATGTCCCGATTTCGCTTTCTGTACTGCATCCATACTTAACGCACGAATGGCGTTGGCAAGCTCTTTACGAGAGGGCATTTTCTACTCCAGGTCGGATTAATGCTTCGCACCTTAACTTATTGTTATTAATGAGTTACCGGGCAAAACAAGGAAAAAGTTGCCAATCAATGTACATGAAAATCGGGTCAAAAGTACATGTTGTAAAACGCTAAATGTAGCCGCTTCGTATGGCTTTTCCGGCCAACTCTGCTAGCAAAGTGCAGACTGGCACGCTATAACCAACTCGTTTATTCACCTGACTGAGTTTCAGGTGTTTGTTTTTCTTACCTTGTTATGGATGGGATACAGCATGAAAATCAAAAAAATGGTGTTAGCACTGGGTCTGACAACGCTGCTCAGCGGCTGTCAGGGTCTGGACAATAATGCGCTGATGCAGTCAGGCGCGCAGGCGTATCAGGCTTATTCCCTGAGCGACGATCAGGTAAAGCTTCTGAGCGACAAATCCTGTGAGCAGATGGACAAAGATAATCAGATTGCGCCCGCTAACAGCGAGTATCAGCAGCGTCTGAACAAGATCGCCGCCGCGCTGGGCGACAACATCAACGGTGTTCCGGCGAACTATAAGGTTTATCAGACCAAAGATGTCAACGCCTGGGCGATGGCAAACGGCTGTATCCGCGTTTACAGCGGCCTGATGGATATGATGACCGACAATGAAGTGGAAGGCGTGCTGGGCCATGAGATGGGCCACGTGGCGTTAGGCCATACGCGTAAGGCGATGCAGGTGGCATATGCCACGACCGCAGCTCGCACGGCAGCGGCCTCAGTGGGCGGCGTGATCGGTTCACTGTCGCAGTCGCAGCTGGGTGAAATGGGTGAAAAGCTGGTTAATGCTCAGTTCTCTCAGACTCAGGAATCGCAGGCGGATGACTACTCCTACGATCTGATGAAGAAGCGCAACATCAATCCGGAGGGTCTGGTGACCAGCTTCGAAAAACTGGCGAAGCTGGAACAGGGACGTCAGAGCTCGATGTTTGACTCGCACCCGGCTTCTGAAGCACGCGCCGCGCACATCCGTGAGCGTATCGCGGCTGACGCGAAGTAACGCATAACCAGGCGCATGCACGATGCATGCGCCTGTAGAGTCAGGTCCGGTGGCCTAGCGTTTGAATATCTGATCCACCATCGAACCTAAATCGAGTTTGTTCTCATGCAGCGATGCTTCATCCATATGCCCCTGGGGTGACATCTTGTCGATCAGCTGCGGCAGAATAATCGCCAGCGTGCCCGCTGCGCCCTTAACGTCGGTTCCCAGCTTATCCGCCAGTGACTGCAGCTCCGCCTGACCAAACGCAGAGTGGATGTCGCTGTGTTCAACCGGCTGATTCGTCCCGGTGCCGATCCACGAACCAAACACTTCCCCCAGCCCGCCCTGCTGGAATTTTTGCAGCAGAACCTCAATACCGCCCTGCTCCTGTACCCAGTGCCAGACCGCCTGCAGTTGTCCGGGCAGATGCCCATCACTCTGATTGCCCTGCAGCGACCCCGCCAGTTCGTCAAGAAAGCCCATAATTGCCTCCACGTTGAGAATTGATATCCGTCAGTTTAGTTGCTGATGCGCGGTTACGCCTGAGGCGCGTGCGCTGTCACAAGGGGAAACAATCTGAAGGGGAAAGCGGATGGAGGGTGTTACCGGGACTGCGCCGCATGCGTCGGCGGCGCAAAGCCTGCCGGATTAACCCGACAGGCTCAGGACAGGATTAGCCTTTGTTCGCCGCCTGAACATGCAGCATATCCAGCGCCAGCGTTGCGGCCGCCAGCGCGGTCAGGTCGGCGTGATCGTAACCCGGTGCCACTTCCACCAGATCCATGCCGACAATGTTCATGCCCTGCAGGCCACGGATCAGCTTGGTCGCTTTATCGGTGGTCAGGCCGCCAATGACCGGCGTGCCGGTGCCAGGCGCATGCGCCGGATCCAGACAGTCGATGTCGAAGGTCAGATAGATTGGCAGATCGCCAACGGTGCGTTTCACTTCGGCAAGGATATCGTCAACGCTGCGGTCATTGACCTGCGCTGCATCCAGCACGTTAAAGCCCAGGCTCTTGTCGAATTCGGTACGGATACCAATCTGGACAGAGTGCTGTGGATCGATCAGACCCTCTTTCGGCGCGGTAAAGAACATGGTGCCGTGGTCAAAGGTCGGGCCGTTGGAGTAGGTGTCGGTATGCGCATCGAAATGCACCAGCGCCATCTTGCCGAAATGTTTCGCATGGGCGCGCAGCAGTGGCAGCGTGACGTAGTGGTCGCCGCCGAAGGTCATCATGCGCTTGCCATTGGCCAGCAGTTTTTCCGCATGGGCCTGCAATTTGTCAGAGAGATCCTGCGAATCACCGAACGCGTAAACCAGATCGCCACAGTCAACGACGTTCAGGCGCTGACGCAGGTCGAAATCCCACGGCCAGCGGCAGCCTTCCCAGGCCAGATTGGTGGAGATCTGACGAATCGCGCCAGGGCCCAGGCGGCTGCCCGGACGACCTGAGGTAGCAGCATCAAACGGCACGCCGGTAATCACCCACTCAGCGTCGCTGTCATAAGGCTGGAAATTCAGCGGAAAGCGCATAAATCCAAAGGCGTTAGAAACCAGGGAGTTGTCGTACTGATTGCCAAGCGTGTTATACATAATTGCTCTCTCTATGTGCGTAAGTCGGGCCAGGCCCGCAAGCCATTAAGGTTGAGATAAAAAAAATCCCCTCCGCGTCGTTAGGCCCGACGAGGAAGGGATTGAGTGAGTCAGATTATCGACATAGTTAACGGCAACTGCAATATGCGATTGCGGGCTGCCGGGGCCGATTATTCATCTTCTAAATAGGTGTATCCGTAGAGGCCGCTCTCAAACTCTTCCAGGAACTGCGCGCGCAGCTCTTCGTCGAGATCGGACGCCTGCACCTGATTGCGGAACAGCGCCATCAACTCGTTAGGATCAAGCTGCACGTAACGCAGCATGTCCGCCACGGTGTCGCCTTCATCGGAGAGCTGGACTTCCACATCGCCATTTTCGCGTGCGTAGACATCCACCGCTTCGGTGTCACCGAACAGGTTATGCATGTTGCCCAGGATTTCCTGATAAGCACCAACCATGAAGAAGCCCAGCATTGGCGGGTTATCCAGGTCATATTCCGGCATCGGCATGGTGGTCGCGATACCGTCGCCATCCACATAGTGATCGATGGTGCCATCGGAGTCACAGGTAATGTCGAGCAGCACGGCGCGGCGCTCCGGCTTCTTGTTCAGCCCTTCCAGCGGCAGTACCGGAAACAGCTGATCGATACCCCACGCATCCGGCATGGACTGGAACAGCGAGAAGTTAACGTAGATCTTATCCGCCATCCGCTCCTGCAGTTCGTCGATGATTGGACGGTGCGCACGGTTGCTGGGATCAAGATGCTGCTGAATATAGTGGCAGATGCTCAGATAGAGCTGCTCAGCCCATGAACGCTGCTTGAGATCGTAGGTGCCTGACGAGTAGCCGGTGTGGATATCAAACAGATCCATCTGGCTGTCGTGCAGCCATTCACGCAGCGAACGGCGGGTGCTCGGCTCGTGCATCTCCTGCCAGGTTTCCCACATGCTGAGGATCGGGCGCGGCGCATCCGCATCCGGCGTTTCAGGTTCGCTGAACTCGTTACGCTCCACACCAATGATGTTAGAGACCAGCACCGTGTGGTGCGCGGTCACGGCACGACCCGACTCGGTAATCACCGTCGGATGCTCCAGACCGTGCTCATCACAGGCCGCACCAATCGCCCAGATCACGTTGTTGGCGTACTCATTCAGGCCATAGTTGACCGAGCAGTCAGACTGCGAGCGCGTTCCTTCGTAATCGACGCCCAGACCGCCGCCGACGTCGAAGCATTTGATGTTAACGCCCAGCTTCGCGAGTTCGACGTAGAAGCGCGCCGACTCACGCACGCCAGTGGCGATGTCGCGGATGTTGGACATCTGCGAACCCAGATGGAAGTGCAGCAGCTGCAGGCTGTCGATGCGACCCGCTTCGCGCATGATCTCAACCAGTTTCAGCACCTGAGTAGCGGACAGGCCAAACTTCGACTTTTCGCCGCCGCTCGACTGCCATTTACCGGAGCCCTGAGAAGCCAGACGCGCACGGATACCGAGACGCGGCACCACATTCAGACGCTCCGCTTCTTCCAGCACCAGACGGACTTCCGTCATCTTCTCCAGCACCAGATAGACCTTATGGCCCATCTTCTCGCCGATCAGCGCCAGACGAATATATTCGCGGTCTTTGTAGCCGTTACAGACGATGACTGAACGGGTCTGACCGGCGTGCGCCAGCACGGCCATCAGCTCGGCTTTAGAGCCCGCTTCCAGTCCCAGCGGTTCGCCGGAGTGGATCAGCGACTCGATGACGCGTTTGTGCTGGTTAACTTTGATGGGGTAAACCAGGAAGTAGTCGCCTTTATAACCGTAAGATTCACGCGCACGTTTAAAGGCGGCGTTAATCGAACGCAGACGATGCTGCAGAATCTGTGGGAAGCAGAACAGCGCGGGCAGACGCTGGCCCTGTGCTTCGCGCTCTTTAACCAGACGGGCTAAGTCGACGCGCACGTCCGGACGATCCGGATCGGGGCAGACACTGATGTGGCCCAGTTCGTTAACGTCGTAATAGTTGTTGCCCCACCAGGCGATGTTGTAAGTACGCAACATTTTGCTCGCATCCTGATCGTTCATTGCAACCTCCTGCATGGAGCGGAGTGCACCCTGTTCGCCAGCTGACGAACCTTTGATATTCTTCATGTCGTCAGACATCGCGAACCTCAATTTTCCGTTGAAAGATAAAACTGTTAACCGGCTTTATGGCCGCTAATCTGAAAATCTGTTGCCACATTAAACGCAATGTCCTGTTCACCTGACGTTGCCGTCAGCGCGATTCACGCATGAGAGTTAAGTGTAAAACACCCTGGTCATCTCCGTTTAAACAGAGAACATTTAGTTTTGTATTGACCATGGATAACCTGCGTCGTTCCGCTGCGCGGACGCAGAGAAGAGACAAACTTGCCAGAACAGAGATAGAGATTAGCCGGCGCCTGTGTCGGTAAAATTACCGCATCGGACATATTGTCGGCAGGAAAAAGAAACTGATGGGAGGCAGGAGAGAGCCAGCGCAGCGCCGCAGCGCAAAGAACCGGAAGAAGAAAAAGCGTGGTTCATTACTTGTATCACCTCCGCATATGCCAGGGGCACATGGAAAACAACCTGGGTGAACGCCAGACCAGAGTCTGACAGGCGCGACGCAAACAGTGGCGTCATCCTTGCTGCTGCAATCGAAGCAGCGGCGTTTTATACCGTTTACAGCGCAAAAAAGCAAAAAGATAATCCGGGAATTGCGTGGAGTGTCAGCAAATTATGCCGATAACGGTTACAGGTTAAGCGCCGAAACAGAAAAAGGGCTGGTAATTGGTTTACCCTCTATCCTAAAATAGCCGTCCAGATGGTTTTCCATCTAAACAGGTTACTATCCAGGCGGTGTCATCCTGCTGTGCTGACACAACCTCACTGCTCGCGGCTTTGCCTGAAGGGGCGTCAGGTCAGACAACCTCACTGGCGCTATGCAGTCGTACTCAAACCATATTTAAGGTAAAGAACAGAATGGCTAAACACCTTTTTACGTCCGAGTCCGTATCAGAAGGACATCCCGATAAAATCGCCGACCAGATCTCCGATGCTGTGCTGGATGCGATCCTGGAACAGGATCCTAAAGCGCGCGTGGCCTGCGAAACCTACGTTAAAACCGGTATGGTGCTGGTTGGCGGTGAAATCACCACCAGCGCATGGGTTGATATCGAAGAGATCACCCGTCAGACCGTACGTGAAATCGGCTATGTTCATTCCGATATGGGCTTTGATGCCAACTCCTGCGCCGTGTTAAGCGCGATTGGTAAACAGTCTCAGGATATCAACCAGGGCGTTGACCGCACCGATCCGCTGGAACAGGGCGCGGGCGACCAGGGCCTGATGTTCGGCTATGCCACCAACGAAACAGACGTGCTGATGCCTGCACCGGTGACCTATGCGCACCGTCTGGTTCAGCGTCAGGCTGAAGTGCGTAAAAACGGCACCCTGCCGTGGCTGCGTCCGGATGCCAAGAGCCAGGTCACTTTCCAGTATGACGATGGCAAAATCGTCGGCATCGATGCCGTTGTGCTTTCTACCCAGCACGCGGAATCCATCAGCCAGAAAGATCTGCAGGAAGCGGTGATGGAAGAGATCATCAAGCCGGTTCTGCCAGCAGAATGGCTGAGCGCCTCAACCAAATATCACATCAACCCAACCGGTCGCTTTGTGATCGGCGGCCCGATGGGCGATTGCGGTCTGACCGGTCGTAAAATCATCGTAGACACCTACGGCGGCATGGCGCGTCACGGTGGCGGTGCGTTCTCTGGTAAAGATCCGTCTAAAGTTGACCGCTCTGCAGCCTATGCGGCGCGTTACGTGGCGAAGAACATCGTTGCTGCCGGTCTGGCTGACCGTTGTGAAATCCAGGTCTCCTACGCTATCGGCGTGGCGGAACCGACTTCCATCATGGTGGAAACCTTCGGCACCGAGAAAATCTCTACTGAACAGCTCACCCTGCTGGTTCGCGAGTTCTTCGACCTGCGTCCATACGGTCTGATTCAGATGCTGGATCTGCTGCACCCAATCTATAAAGAAACCGCTGCTTACGGTCACTTTGGTCGCGAACATTTTCCATGGGAAAAAACCGACAAAGCTGCTCTGCTGCGTGAAGCAGCTGGCCTGTAAGGTCAGCAGCTGCTGATAAAAACCCTGCCCCTGCGGCGGGGTTTTTTATCGCCTTTTCAGCCCCATGGCTAACCGGAGACCTTTTGCTCACGCCATTCACCGGAACGACCTGGCTGCCCCCTCTTTGAAGAGCGCCCGACAAGGGAAAAAACAAATCTTTTAGGCATCTCCTTCACTCTCCAACAAATTTTCCATTCTCAACTACACTTCTTTGCGCTTTTTCTGACGACGAAATGTTAGCGATTACAAATTGAAATGCTTTGTTTATCCGATATTTAAGAATTAACGCACGTAGTTATTATGCTGAAAATGCGTTATTTTCAGCGTCGTCTGATAGCCACTAAATAGAGCATTGTCAGAAACTTAATGAGTGCTATACCTCACTGGTTAATTAATCTTTCCGGGAAAAATATGCTGAATTTCAGGGTTTCAGCGTGTGTAAGCGATTACACTGATGTGATCAGGCTC
>Ga0308171_1002699_pt1 | contig 17974 bp, 17 predicted proteins | sample PhyGR1_FD_202135 | JGI IMG/M metagenome (GOLD analysis project Ga0308171, IMG submission 202135) | Phyllosphere microbial communities from UC Gill Tract Community Farm, Albany, California, United States - DLSLSG.R1 | ecosystem: Host-associated > Plants > Phyllosphere > Unclassified | place: USA... | reverse complement strand
TGATCGAAGCCTTCATCGCCCGCGAGTACTGGTCGATCGCCGCCGAGTGCGCACATCCCTCGCAGCACTTCAACGCCAAGCTGGTCAAGCTGGACGGGCAGAAGTTCGAGCAGTTCACCGTCACCGACGGCGACACCGCCGAGGCCGCCCGCCTGCGCATCCAGCAGGCCGCACAGGGTGCCCTGCATGTCACCGACGTGGCCAGCAAGGAGCGCAAGCGCCGCCCCGCGCCGCCGTTCACCACCTCCACGCTGCAGCAGGAAGCCTCGCGCAAGCTCGGTTTCACCACGCGCAAGACCATGCAGGTCGCGCAGAAGCTGTACGAAGGCGTGGACATCGGCGGCGACGAAGGCACGGTCGGCCTTATCTCGTACATGCGTACCGACTCGGTGAACCTGTCGCAGGACGCGCTGGCCGAAATCCGCGACGTGATTGCCCGTGATTACGGGATCGCCTCGCTGCCCGACCAGCCCAACACCTACCAGACCAAGTCCAAGAACGCCCAGGAAGCGCACGAAGCGGTGCGTCCGACCTCGGCACTGCGTACCCCGGCCCAGGTCGCGCGGTTCCTGACCGACGACGAGCGCAAGCTGTACGAACTGATCTGGAAGCGTGCGGTGGCCTGCCAGATGATCCCGGCCACGCTCAACACCGTCAGCGTGGATCTGTCGGCCGGCAGCGAGCATGTGTTCCGCGCCAGCGGCACCACGGTGGTGGTGCCCGGCTTCCTGGCCGTGTACGAGGAAGGCAAGGACAGCAAGAGTGCCGAGGATGACGACGAAGGCCGCAAGCTGCCGGCGATGAAGCCGGGCGACCGCGTGCCGCTGGAGCGCATCGTGGCCGACCAGCACTTCACCCAGCCGCCGCCGCGCTTCACCGAAGCGGCGCTGGTGAAGGCGCTGGAAGAGTACGGCATCGGTCGTCCTTCGACCTACGCCTCGATCATCCAGACCCTGCTGTTCCGCAAGTACGTGGAAATGGAAGGCCGCAGCTTCCGTCCGTCCGATGTTGGCCGTGCGGTGTCCAAGTTCCTGTCCAGCCACTTCACCCAGTACGTCGACTACGACTTCACCGCCAAGCTGGAGGACGAGCTCGATGCCGTCTCGCGTGGCGAGGAAGAGTGGATTCCACTGATGTCGCGCTTCTGGGGACCGTTCAAGGATCTGGTCGAAGACAAGAAGGAATCGGTCGACCGTGCCGAGGCCAGTGGTGCGCGCGAACTCGGTACCGACCCGAAGACCGGCAAGCCGGTCAGCGTGCGCCTGGGCCGGTTCGGGCCGTATGCGGCCATCGGCAGCACCGCCGAGGATGCCGAGGACAAGCCCAAGTTCGCCTCGCTGCGGCCGGGCCAGTCGATGCACACCATTTCCCTGGAAGACGCGCTGGAGCTGTTCCTGATGCCGCGCGCGCTGGGTGAGGACAAGGGCGAGGACGTCAGCGTCGGTATCGGCCGCTTCGGCCCGTTCGCCAAGCGCGGCAGCACCTACGCTTCGCTGAAGAAGGAAGACGACCCGTACACCATCGACCTGGCCCGCGCCGTGTTCCTGATCGAAGAGAAGGAAGAAATCGCGCGCAACCGGATCATCAAGGAGTTCGATGGCAGCGACATCCAGGTGCTGAACGGTCGTTTCGGCCCATACATCAGCGACGGCAGGATGAACGGCAAGATCCCGAAGGATCGTGAACCGGCATCGCTGACCCTGGCCGAAGTGCAGCAGTTGATGGAAGAGACCGGCAAGCCGGTGCGCAAGGGCTTCGGCGCAAAGAAGGCTGCCGCCAAGAAGGCCCCGGCAAAGAAGGCGGCAGTGAAGAAGGACGCCGCGCCGAAGAAGGCCGCTGCCAAGAAGGCACCGGCAAAGAAGGCGGCTGCGAAGAAGGCCGTGGCCAAGAAGGCACCGGCAAAGAAGGCCGTCAAGAAGGCTGCCAAGTAGAGCCACGCCATGCGTGGATGATCTGCCAAGGTGTGCGGGCCCACGGTCCGCACCCACCGCTCCACCCGTTCTGCACGCAGCGGGGGGATAATGAAGGCCCACGCCGGGCCCGGTCGCCGCCATGAAAGAACTCACACTGGACACCGCAGTCGCCACGCTCCGCAGTGGCGGGGTGATTGCCTACCCGACCGAAGCGGTCTGGGGCCTGGGGTGCGACCCTGCGCACGAGGCCGCGGTGCACACGCTGCTGCGGCTGAAACAGCGCCCGATCGAGAAAGGCATGATCCTGGTGGCCGCTGACCTGTCGCAGCTGCAGGGTTGGGTGCGCCTGCAGGCGCTGCCCGATGCACGCCAGCGCGCAGTGCTTGCCAGTTGGCCCGGCGCCAACACCTGGATCCTGCCCGCCGGCGCCCGCGCGCCCGGCTGGATCACCGGCGAACACAGCGGCATCGCGGTGCGCATCAGCGCCCATCCCCTGGTCGCAGCACTGTGCCAGGCCTGGGGTGGCCCTCTGGTCTCCACCAGCGCCAACCTTGCCGGCGAGCCCCCCGCGCGCAGCCGTGAAGAGCTGGACCCGCGCCTGCTGCGCCTGCTCGACGGCATCCTCGATGGGCAGACCGGGGGCCTGGCCCAACCCACGCCGATCCGCGACGCGCTCAGTGGCAACGTACTGCGCTCCTGACAGGTCGATTGCGTCGGCGTTGCCGATCGCGCACGCTGCGCCCATGATCCTGCTGCGCCCTGTCCTGTCTCTGGCCCTGCTGCTGTCGTTGCCGGCCCTTGCCGCCGACGACGTGCGGGTCTACCGCTGCGTCGGCAGCAATGGTGCCGTCGCGCTGCAGGACAAGCCCTGCACGGCCGGCCGCCAGCAGGTACGCGACCTGCAACGGCCGCGCGACCCGCCGCCACGGGTGGTCAGCACCGAGGCCGCGCCGTCCGCACCGGTGCAGACGCCACCGATGCGCGAGCGCGAGGTGCGCCATGTCTACATCCAGCCGCCACAGCCGATGTACGAATGCGTGAGTGAAGACGGCGACCGCTATACCAGCGACAGCAACGAAGGGAATCCGCGCTGGGTGCCGCTGTGGACCACGGTCTGGTACCCGCATGGTCACCCTGGCGGTGCGTACTCCGGACCGCATCCGGGGCCGCGCCCGGCCGGCAGCGGCAACACCGTCGGTACCCCCATCGGCGGCGGGCCTCCGGTGTATCGCCCGCCGTCAGTGGGCGTCGGCGTCAACGTACCTGCCGGCAACATCCTGGTGCGCGATACCTGCCACGCGCTGCCCCCGCAGGAAGTGTGCGCACGCCTGCGTGATCGTCGCTGGGAACTGGACCGGCGTTACAACAGCGCGCTGCAGAGCGAGCGCACCGCGATCAGCAAGGAGCAGCGTGGCATCGACGCACGGCTGGCGCAGGACTGCGGCGGCTGAGCCCTGCGCTTGGGGGCTGTGCCGCCGCGTTGGTCGGCGCCGGCAGACAGCGTGTGCCACCCAAGGTTGGCAACTACCGCGGCATGGGCACCGCGCGTGCCAACCAAGGTTGGCAACTACCCGGGCATGGGCCACCGCTGTAGGCTGCTCGCATGAGAAGACTGATCTGGCTGGCCATGGCCCTGTTGCCCGGCAATGCCCTGGCCGATGACATGGTGATCTACCGCTGCACCTCGGCCAGCGATGTGCAGACCATCCAGCGCGTACCCTGTCCCGAGGGCAGCACGCAGCGCGTCCAGCGTGTGGCCGATCCTGCACGGGCGGTGCCCGTCGCTGCCATGCCGGAAGCGCCTCCGCCCGGCCCGCAGGTCCCGCCCGCTTCGTCCCCCGCCGCCACACCCAGCATGCCGACCGCCACGTCGGCCGGTCCACGCGCCGGCGAAGAGCGACCGGTCATGGAAGCCCGGATGGTCGACAGCTCGGAAGGAGACACCATCCTCGACAGCGCGATGCTGCCACGGTCGACCGACGCCACGGCGGTGGATGGCAGCGTGCCACCGAAGCCTCCGCTGCCGACGATCTTCCAGTGCATCGACACGCAGGGCGGCTCCTACCTGCATGAGTACGAGGCTGCACCAGGCCGCTGCGAACTGTTGAACGTGCAGGGCCTGGGCGGGGCGACACCGGTGAATGCCGCCAGCTGCGAGGTGGTCCGGGACCGCTGCACTGAAGTGGCCGAGGCGCAGCGCTGCGGCAGCTGGCAGCAGCGCTTCCGCGATGCACGCGGTCGCGAGCGCTTTGCTGCGCCCGAAAACCAACCGGCAGCGCGTGGTGAACGCGAACGCCTGCAGGCCGTGCTGGAAGCCAGCAACTGCCCCGTACCGAAGTAAAGCATCCACCCCGCCATGGATGCCTCCATCCGCAGCGGGTGGTCCGGTCAGAACCCGTATCGCAGGAAGCCGCCATCCACCGCGATGCATTCGCCGGTGACATAGCTCGATGCCGGCAGGCACAGGAAGCCCACCGCCGAGGCCACTTCCTCCGGCTCACCGATGCGCCGCATCGGCGTGCGTCCGATCACTTCCTCGTAGTAGTCGGTATCGGACAGGGGACCGGAAGTGCGACGGGTCCGGATGTACCACGGCGCCACTGCATTGACCCGGATGCCATCCTCGGCCCACTCCACCGCGAGGTTGCGGGTCATCTGGTGCATCGCCGCCTTGGTCATGCCATAGACCACGCCGCTGCGCACATGGGTCAGGCCGGACACGCTGCCGACGTTGACGATGGCCGATGACGCGTGGCGCGCGAGCAACGGATGCGCATAGCGCGACAGTTCAAACGCCGAGAACAGATTGGTCTCGAAAATGCCGCGCCACTCGTCTTCGGAATACTCCGTGGCGGGCTTGGTGATGTTGCCACCGGCATTGTTGACCAGGATGTGCAGGCCATCGGCGTGGTCCTCGACCCAGTCCAGGATCTGCCGGCGGTCTTCGTCGTCGGACACATCGGCGGCCAAGGCATGCACCTGGTGCTGCGGATACACATCCAGCAGTTCGTCGCGGGCACTCTCCAGCATGTCCAGGTCGCGGCCGACGATCATCAGATCGGCGCCGAGACCGGCCAGTTCATGCGCGATCGCCAGGCCGATACCGGCGCTGGCCCCGGTGATCAGGGCCGTCTGCCCATCCAGGCGCCACCGTTGCTGGGTCATATGTCCTCCGGGGCCGCGCCCACTGTGTTTCGATGCGGCAAGGATACGCGCTCACGACCGTCCGTCGCCCGCGATGCGACACTGGCTGCACGTCCCTTGTGGAGAGCTGCCATGCGTGTCCTGATTCCCGTCCTGCTGTCGGCCGTCGTGCTGGCCGGGTGCCAGCGCCCTGCACCGCCCGATCCCGAACGACCACCGCAACCGCAGGCGGTGGCCAAGGCGATCAATCAACCGCTGGACCGCGCGAAGGCCGTGCAGAAGACCCTGGACGAGGCGGCCGAACGCGAGCGCAAGGCAGAGGCCGACGCGCAGTAGATCCCCGCATGCAACAACGCCCGGCCAAGGCCGGGCGTTGTGCGTTCAGCAGATCCACGCCATGCGTGGGCATCCCCAGTAGTTCCACGCCATGCGTGGATGGGCCATCAGAACCCGCAGAAGCAATACGCGAGCGACTTCACCGGCGCACCGTTGCCCTTCTCGCGGGCCGCATTTTCAACGAAGCGCAGCTGCGTATCGATTTCCGGCATCGTGCGCGCCAGCATCATCCGGCCCACGCCGGAATCGGCCAGCATCCAGGCGCCGGCGCGGCTGCCAGCGAAGCCGCTGACGAACTGCGCGAACGGCGTGGCCGCCTTCTCGATGTAGCGCACACGGTACTTGTCGGTCGCGCCCAGCTTGGCCCGGCCAGCGGCGTCAGCCACGGCGTCCTTCAGGCCACCGAAGGCATCGACCAGACCACGCTCCTTGGCCTGCGCGCCGCTCCAGACACGTCCACGGGCGACTTCATCGATCGCCTCGACCGGCTTCTTGCGGGCCTCGGCAACACGGCCGGTGAAATCGGCATAGCCCTTGTTGATCACCGACTGGATGACCTGGCCCACCGCCGGGTCCATCGGCCGGGTGACATCGAAGGCGCCAGCGAAACGAGTGGTGCCGACGCCATCGGTGTGCACGCCGAACTTGTCCAGCGCACGGCTGAAGTTGGGGATCATGCCGAAGATGCCGATCGAACCGGTGATGGTCGACGGATCGGCATAGATGCGATCGGCGTTCATGCTGATCCAGTAGCCACCCGATGCAGCGAGGTCACCCATGGACACCACCACCGGCTTGCCCGCAGCCTGCAGGGCCACCACTTCGCGACGGATCTGCTCGGAGGCGTAGACCTCGCCACCCGGCGAATCCACACGCAGCACCACAGCCTTGACGTCGTCATCGTCGCGCGCCGCGCGCAGCAGCGCCGAGGTCGATTCACCACCGATACGGCCGGCGGGCAGATCGCCGCCGCTGATTTCACCGGACGCCACCACCACGGCGACCTGCGGGCGCGAATCAACCGGGTTGCGACGCGCATCGAGCTGGGCCATGTAGGTGCCGAAATCGATGTTGCGGAAGCCGCCGTCAGCGTCTTCGTCAGCCACGCCGCGCTCGATCATCAGATCCTCGAATTCCTCGCGGGTCTTCAGCGCGGTCACCAGCTTCTGCTGCAGGGCGAACTTGGCCAGGTCGCCACCGGCGGCAGCGACGCCTTCAGGCAGGGTGTCGATACCGGCCGCCAGTTGTGCCGGATCCAGGCGGCGGGCCTTGGCGATATCGCCGAGGTAGCGCTGCCACACATCGTTCATCCAGAACAGATCGGCTTCCTTGGATGCCGGCGATGCCGCGTCGAGCACGTACGGCTCGGCGGCCGACTTGTACTCGCCCACCTTGAACAGGTGCACGTCCACGCCCAGCTTGTCCTGCAGGCCGGTGCGGAAGTACTGGCGGTAGCGACCCAGGCCTTCCAGCACCACCGAACCCATGGGATCCAGGTAGACCTCGTCGGCCTGTGCGGCAAGCAGGTACTGCGACTGCCCCATGCTCTCGCTGAAGGCCACCAGCTGCTTGCCCGAGGCGCGCAGGTCCTGCAGGGCAGCGGACACTTCGCGCAGCGAGGCGAAACCGGACGGCTGCAGTTTGTCCAGTTCCAGCACCACCCGCTCGATCTTCTTGTCGTCACGCGCGCTCTCGATCACCCGGATCAGGTCGCGCAGCTGCACTTCCTCGGCACCGTTGTCACCGACGGCCTTGGCCAGCGCGCGGCTGACCGGATCGGCACTGTACTGCTCGACCAGGCGGCCTTCCGGCGCGATCACCAGGGTGGTGCGGTCCTGCAGCGCCTTGCTGGCACCTGCGCCCATGCCCGCAGCGACGATGAACATCACCAGCACCAGCAGCAACAGGCCGAAGAACACCAGGTTGAGGATCAACCGGCGGGTGAAATTCATCACGTCCCACAGCCCGATGAAGAAGCTGGCGACAGGATTGCGGTTCGCCGGGGGCAGCGGCGGCACGGGTTGGTTCATGGAGCACTCCGGATGGCTTCTTGCCGTGGTAACAGCATAGCCGGTGCCGCGTGAGGCAGCATCGGACACAAGTCAGGGGATCGCCGGTCACGGTTGCCCGGGACCGGCGTGATGTCAGGCCAGCGTGGACTGGCCAATGCGTTTGCTGCTGCGGCTCAGGCGCCAGCCCATCAGGATGGCGGCGGCAGTCAGGCCGACGATCAGGCCGATCCACATGCCCTGCGGCCCCAGGCCCAGGCCCAGGCCGAGCCCGGCGCCCAGCGGCATGCCCAGGCCCCAGTAGGCGAACATGGCGATGAACATCGGCACGCGGGTGTCCTTCAGGCCGCGCAGCGCGCCGGCCGACAGCACCTGGATGCCATCGGGGAACTGGAAGGTGGCCGCGTACAGCAGCAGGGTCGAGGCCAGCCCGGCCACGGCCAGGTCATTGGTGTAGACGCCGACGATGGCGTCGTGGCCGAACAGCAGTGCCGCCGCCGACAGCGTCTGCGTACCCATGATGATCGCGTAGCCGGCCCACGCCGCACGGCGCACGCCGAAGCCATCGCCACGGCCAACCGCATGACCGACCCGCACGGTGGTGGCCTCGGCCACGCCCATCGGGATCATGAAGCACAGCTGCGCCACGTTGATCGCGATCTGGTGCGCGGCCGCTTCATTGGCGCCCAGGCGACCAATCAGCAATGCGGTGACGATGAACAGGCCACCTTCCATCAGCACGGTGATGCCGATCGGCAGGCCGGTGCGCAGCAGGTCCCAGATCGCTTTCCAGCGCGGCCCCTCGAAGTGCGAGAACAGCTGCAGGTGGGCAAAGCGCTTGGTGAACCACAGGTAGGTACCGAAGGCGATCGCCTGCAGCCACATCATCACCGCCGAAGCGATGCCCAGGCCTTCGGCGCCCATTTCCGGGAAGCCCAGCTTGCCATTGGCCAGCACGTACCCCATCGGCGCCAGCACCAGCAGGCCACCAAAACCGAGCAGCATGGTCGGCAGCGTCCAATGCATGCCTTCACTGAGATAGCGCATGCAGAAGTACAGCGTCAGCGCCGGGCCACCCCAACGCACCGCGTGCAGGAAGGCCGTTGCCCCGGGCACGATGTCCGGGGCGATGCCGAAGGCCGGCAGCAGTGGCGGCACTACGGTGAGGAAGGTGAACATGATCAGGCCCAGGCCCAGCGCCAGCCACAGCGCCTGCCGGAACAGCGGGCCGATCTCACGCTCGCGGCCGGCGCCATGCAGCTGCGACACCGAGGCGGTGAGCGAGATCAGCGTGCCGATCGGGATCAGCATCGGCAGCCATAGCAACGCGGTACCGATGGTCACGGCGGCCAGGGTAGAGGTCGCATGGTGGCCGGCAATCACGTTGTCGACGAAGGAGATCAGACCGGTGGAGACGTGCCCGAGCACAAGCGGCAGGGCAAGCAGACCGGTAGCGCCGACTTCCTTGCTGAAGCGCGGCGTGGAGGTTGCAGTAGACATAAGGTGCTTGACGCGAACTACGGTTGCGCGCGAAGGGCACAGGCACCGGGTTGCGGCCGGCCATCTTACGCGCGCCGGGCGGTCATTCCCATGACTGCCCCATAAAGGGGACGGAGGGGATTAAGTCGTATCCGGCACAGTCGGTGCGAAAACGCCTTAATCCCCTCCGTCCCCTTTTCGCTTATTGGCCGGCCTGGCGCTTGAGCCAGGTGTCGCGTTCGGCCGCGGGGACCGCCAGGAATGCGCTGCGTACGCTGTCGCGTTCCTGCGGCGGCGTGCGCTGGGCGACCAGGGCCAGTTGCGCCAACTGCGACGGACTCAGCTGGCGCAGCACGGTAAGCACGGCGTCGCGCTGTTGCGGCGGTACGAAGCCGAACAGGCCGTGCAGCTTGGGGAACTCGGCGCCCAGTTGCGGGCCCAGCCGCCAGCCTTCGCGGAAGGCCTGGTCCTGTGCCTGGAACTGCACGCGCAGGCGTTGCTGCTGGTCGGCCGGCAAGGCGGCAAAGCGGGCGGCGGCCTGGCGGATGCGTTCGCGCTCGCCCTCCGGCAGGGCGCGCCACGCGGCGTAGTCGCTGCGGCGCTGGCGTTGCTGGGCGGGATCGAGTTGTGCGAACGCCGCCGCCGCACTGGGCGCGGGCGAGGCCGCCGACGGTGCGGGCAGGGGCACGTTCAACGATTGCGGAGCAGCCGCCAGCGACAGCGGCAGGGCCAGCAGCAAGCCGGCGAAGACGAGCTTATTCATCGGCAGCAGAGGTTTCCAGCGCTGCGCCGACCGGTTCCGGCCGGGTCGGCTTGGGTTGTGACTCGTCCACCGGCAACGGGCCACCGGCGGCACTCCAGGCATGCATGTCGGCCTCGGCCAGCAGCGGGTAATCGCGGTCGGCCAGCATCGCGGCGTCTTCGCTGGCCTGCGCATCGCTGCCCGCAGCGGGACGGACATCGCTGGCTGGCAGTGCCTCGACGGTGACCGGCCCGGCCTCGGCCACCACGCCTTCGGGCAGGGGGCCATCGGCAGTCAGCGCACGGCCCTGCCAATGGCGCCAGCCCAACGCAGCCAGCAGCAGCACCGCCACGGTGATCAACAGGATCACCGGGCCACGCCAGCGAGGCTTGGCATTGGGGCGGCGACGCTTGCTGCTTGTAGAGGCGCGTTCGTCGCGCGGCGGTGCACGCCAGCTGGACGCAGGCGCCTGGTTGTTGGCCGCTGGCGCGGACGGTTGCTGCAGCTGCTGCAGGCGCTTGGCCGGCAGGTCGCGGACACGCAGCTGCACCTGTTCGGCCAGAGCGCGCCATGCAGCGGCGTCGGGCTGGCCATCGGCATCGCGTGGGCAGGCCGTGGCCAACAGGCGCTGATAGCCTTCTTCGTCGACATCCAGAACACGGGTGGCGATGCCCTCGTCCAAGCTGCCCCCCACCCGCAGCAGCAGGGCCAGCCGCGGCAAGGGTGCCATTTCACCCAACCCGGCCAGCGACGGTGGCCACTGACCGGTGGCCGGCTCGCGCAGCGCCTGGCGCTGGCCCAGCAGGGTCCAGAAGCGGCTGGGCCACTGCGCCATCGGCAGGTCGCTGGCGACCGCGGCGAAGGCGCGCATCACCGCCACCAGTGTCTGTTCGGCACGGGCGGGGTCACCGCACTGCAGTTCGGCCACGACCAGGGCACGGCGTTCGACGCCACGCAGAAATGCCGACAGCGCGCCGGCCGCGGTCGAGGAAACAGGGGCGGGCACAGCCGTCATCGGTCACTCCAAAGGTCTGCCGGCATGATAGCGGCAGCCCATCGCTGCCCGGCAGGACTTGCGAATCCAGACGCTTTCTGCTGCAGGTTGTGCACAGCACCACGCGCGAACCGGGCGATTCCTGCGTGAATGGCTGAATTCACCCTGTTTCAGCAATGTTTCACATATAACGTATTGATTTTCATCGCATTTTAAGTGTGGCTATTTTTTGACCAACCGAAGCAGGAGGCCGTCGCCATCGGCCTCATGCGGTGCCATGAGCCGCTAACGCACAGACTTATCCACAGAAGATGTGGATAAGACTGAATCTCCAATAGACACCGATATTTAGGTGACATTTATGATTTGCCGGAGGGCATGCCAGTCGCATCTGCCACTGCCATGCGCCCTCACATGGACCGTTACACTGACCTGATGCTCGCCCCCGAATCCGGCCCTGTCCCGACCCTGCAGGTCGCCCTGCCCGTGCCCCTGCCCCGCCTGTTCGACTACCTGCCACCGCAGGGTGAAGGCCCGACGGTAGCAGTCGGCTGCCGGCTGAAGGTGCCGTTCGGCAACCGCGAACTGATCGGCGTGGTGGCAGGGCATGGGCAGGCGGAGGACAGCCAGGGGCTGCGCCAGGCACTGGCCTGGTGTGACACGACATCACTGCTGCAGGGCGAGTTGTGGCAGAGCCTGCAGTGGCTGGCCCGCTATACCCACGCCCCCTTGGGCGAAGTACTGAGCACCGCCCTGCCCGGCCCGCTGCGTCATGGCGAACCACTGCCCGACACCCATCACTGGGGCTGGCAGCTGACAGCTGAAGGCCAGGCCCAGCGCGAGAAGCTGCGCGCCGGCAGCCGACCACGGCAATTGGCAGAGCTGCTGGCCGACGCGGTGGTGGACGAAGACGTCCTGTCCGCGCGCATGCAGGACTGGCGGGTGGCCGCACGCAGCCTGGGCAAGCGCGACCTGGCCGAGCGCATCGCCCTGAGCGTGGCGCCGCAGCACGCCCAGCCCCTGCCCGGCCCCACCCTCAACCCGGAGCAGGCCGAAGCAGTGGCCGCGATCACCGCCGCCGGGAGCTTCCAGGCATTCCTGCTGGACGGGGTGACCGGCAGCGGCAAGACCGAGGTCTACCTGCAGGCCATCATCCATTGCCTGGCGCAGGGCAGGCAGGCCCTGGTGCTGGTGCCCGAGATCGGCCTGACCCCGCAGACCCTGGCACGCTTCCGCGGCCGTCTTGGCATCGCCGTGCACGCGTTGCACTCGGGACTGACCGACAACGAACGCGCGCGGGTCTGGGCTGCGGCCTCGCGCGGCGAAGCACGGGTGATCGTGGGTACGCGCTCGGCGGTGTTCATCCCGCTGCCGCAGCCCGGCCTGCTGATCGTGGACGAGGAGCACGACGGCAGCTACAAGCAGCAGGACGGCATCCGCTACCACGCACGTGACTTCGCTCTGGTGCGGGCCAAGGCGCAGGGCATTCCGGTACTGCTGGGCAGCGCCACGCCGTCATTGGAAACCCTGCACAACGCCTATGCCGGCCGCTATGCGCACCTGCGCCTGAAACAGCGCGCCGGTGATGCCCGACCGCCGCGCGTGCGCATCCTCGATGTCCGCAAGCGTCCGCTGCGCGATGGCCTTTCCGCCGACGTGCTGGCCGGCATCGGCGAACACCTGCAGCGTGGCCAGCAGGTGCTGGTGTTCAAGAACCGCCGCGGCTATGCGCCGGTGCTGCTGTGCCACGACTGCGGCTGGACCGCACCCTGCAACCGCTGCGATGCACCGATGACCGTGCATGGCGGTGGCCGTCGCCTGCAATGCCATCACTGCGGTGCGCGGCAGCCGGCACCATTGGCCTGCCCCGCCTGCGGCAGCCTGGCCCTGCAGCCACAGGGCATCGGCACCGAGCGGCTGGAAGAACACCTGGTCAGTGCCTTCGCCGATTTCCCGGTGGTGCGCATCGACCGTGGCACCACCGCCCGCCGCGATGCACTGGAGCAGCAGCTGGCCAAGCTTGGCAACGAGCCGGGCATCCTGGTCGGCACGCAGATCCTGGCCAAGGGCCACGACCTGCCCAAGCTGACGTTGGTGGTGGTGGTGGGCATCGACGAAGGCCTGTTCTCGGCCGATTTCCGCGCCAGCGAAAAACTGGCGCAGCAGCTGATCCAGGTGGCAGGCCGCGCCGGTCGCGCGCGCGATCCGGGTGAAGTGTGGCTGCAGACCCATCATCCGGGGCATCCACTGCTGGAGACGCTGGTGAACGGTGGCTACCACCCGTTCGCGCAGGCCGAACTCAACCAGCGCCAGGCTGCGGGTTTTCCACCGTTCGCGCACCTGGCATTGATGCGTGCCGAAGCGCAGCAGGTCGAGCACGCCAACGCGTTCCTGCTCGCTGCGCGCAAACTGCTGGGTGAACAGGACATGGTGGAGGCCTACGGGCCGATGCCCGCACCGATGCCTCGCCGTGCCGGTTATCAGCGAACGCAGCTGCTGCTGTCGGCTGCACAGCGGCCGCCGCTGCACGGGGTGCTGGCACAACTGGTGCCGCAGTTGTACGCGCTGCCGGAGGCGCGCAAGGTGCGCTGGTCGCTGGACGTGGATCCGACGGATCTGTACTGAGGGCAATGCGCTGGGGTCAGAGCCCACTCGCTGGGTGGGATACGACCCCGTTGGCTTGGGGTCGGATCCCTTTTCTCAGAAAAGGGCTCTGACCCCGAACGTCGCCCCTTCGCTTACGTCATCGGTGACATCACGCCGCGCTGGTAGGCCGGGCGTTCGCGCAGGCGTGCATACCAGTCGGCCAAGTGCGGCAGGTCCGGGCGCTGGATCGGCAGTTCGAACCACGCGTAGATCAACGAGCCCAGCGCGATGTCACCCATCGCGAACGTCTCGCCCGACAGCCACGGCTGCTTGGCCAGGGTTGCGTTGGGCAGCGCCAGGAAATCACCGGCGCGCACGATCGCCGCATTGATGCGCGCCTCATCGCGGTCGGCCGGTGCGGTGCGCATGATGCCCCAGATCAGTTCGGAGTACAGCGGCGCCATCCGCGAGGTGCTCCAGTCCATCCACTTTTCGGCCTGGGCGCGCTCCATCGGATCTTCGGCATACAGCGTGCCCAGCGAATAGCGCGCACTGAGGTAGCGCACGATGGTGTTCGACTCCCACAGCGGCAGGCCGTGGTCTTCGATCACCGGCACCAGGCCGTTCGGGTTCATCGCCACGTACTCCGGCGACTGCGTGCCACCGTGGCTGCCACCCACTTCGATGGACTCGTACGGCAGGCCGATTTCCTCGGCGCACCACAGCACCTTGCGGACGTTGCTGGAATTGCGGCGGCCCCAGATCTTCAACATGCGGGTTTCCTTGCGTGCAGCAGTGCGCCGCGATGGCGCGGAGCCGCTACGATACGCCCATCCACAGGGAGAGACGACATGACCGCATGGGATGCAGTGAACTACACGCTTCTGGCAGCAGGACTGGTGATGCTGGCGCTTGGGTACCGGCGCTCGAACCGCAACATGCTGCTGTGCGCCGGCGTGCTGCTGCTGGCCTTCAATGGCGTTGAAGACTTCGCCAACGGGTTTGCGGAAGGCTACGCCGGCTCCAGCGCACGTACGCTGTAGCCTCACCATGTCCTGCGCACTGCTGCGCGGCCTGCACAGGCTGGGCAACGCCGGGCGCTACCGGTTCTTCTTCGGCAGCGCGCGTACGTAGGAGGATTTACCGTCCTTCTTCAATTCGAACAGGCCAATCGCCGCCAACAGGTCACTGAGTTTGCCGTAACCGTAGTTGCGCGGATCGAACGAGGCCTGGTTACCAATCTGGCTGCCGACCGGACCCAGGTGCGACCAGCCATCCTCGCCTTCTGCCGAGGACACCGCACGGCGCAGCATCTTCACCAGACGCGTATCACTGCGCATCTCCGCCCCGCTCTTGCGTGGGCGCGCATCATCGCTGGTGGCCTGCTCGCTGGGCGCCTGTCCGTTCGATGATTGTTCGTTCGCTGCCTGCTCCACATCCTGCACGCTGGCGTGGGTCTGGCCCAACGCTTCAAGGTAGGTGAACTTCGAGCACGCGTTGACGAAGGGTTCCGGCGTTTTCTTTTCGCCGAAGCCATACACCTTCACGCCATCGGTCAGCAGGCGCATCACCATCGGAGTGAAGTCGGCATCGCTGGACACGATCGCGAAACCATCGAGGTTGCGCGCGTACAGCAGATCCATCGCGTCGATCACCATCGCCATGTCCGACGCGTTCTTGCCCTTGCTGTAGGCGAACTGCTGGATCGGGCGGATCGCATATTCGTGCAGCACCGCCTCCCAGCCCTTCAACCGCGGGCTCTTCCAGTTGCCGTAGGCACGGCGCACGTTGGCCACACCGTAGCGCGCGACCTCGGCCAGGACTTCGTCGATCTTCGAGGCCGGTGCATTGTCGGCGTCGATCAACAGGGCGATGCGCTTTTCCGGTTCGCTCATGGACTCCTCACGGGCAGTTGCCTGAACCCGAGTATCGCCGATCCCGATGCACGCCGACGTGACAAGGAGCGGCCGTGCGAAGATGCCAGGCACTTCCCCCATGCCCCCCTGGAGTGAGTCGATGAGTCGTGATCGCGTCCCCCACCTGGTCGTTGTCGGCGGCGGTTTCGCCGGCCTGTGGGCTACCCGTGCGCTGGCCCGCGAACGCATACGCATCACCCTGGTCGACCGTCGCAACCACCACCTGTTCCAGCCGCTGCTTTACCAGGTGGCCACCGCCGGGCTGTCCGCTCCGGATATCGCCGCACCGCTGCGCCACATCCTTGGCCACCAGCGCAACGTGGAGGTGCGGCTGGGTGAAGTGGTGGCCATCGACAAGCAGGCCCGCCAGGTACGCATGGCCGACGGCAGCACGCTGGACTACGACAGCCTGCTGCTGGCCACCGGCGCCACCCACGCCTACTTCGGCCACGACGAATGGGCCGACGATGCGCCGGGCCTGAAGACGCTGGACGATGCCATCGCCCTGCGCCGCAAACTGCTGTTGGCGTTCGAACGCGCCGAAGCCGAACCGGACCCTGCGAAGAAGGCCGCGTGGCTGAGCTTCGCGGTGGTTGGCGGCGGCCCCACCGGGGTCGAGCTGGCCGGCACCCTGGCCGAGATCGCGCGTCATACCCTGCGCAACGAGTTCCGCCATATCGACCCGGCCAGTGCCAAGGTACGGCTGGTCGAGGCCGGTCCGCGCGTGTTGTCCACCTTCCCCGAAGTGCTTTCGCTGAAGGCGCGCCGGCAGCTGGAAAAACTGGGCGTGGAAGTGCTGACCGGCACCCCGGTGAGCGACATCGACAGCCAGGGCTTCAGGCTCGGCGACCAGTTCGTGCCGGCACGCACCGTGGTCTGGGCCGCCGGCGTGGCCGCTTCACCGCTGGCGCGCACGCTGGACGTACCACTGGACCGCGCCGGACGCGTGCAGGTGCAGCCCGACCTGACCCTGCCCGGTCATCCGGAACTGTTCGTGGCCGGCGACCTTGCCGCGCTGAACCAAGCCAACGGCAAGCCGGTACCTGGCGTAGCGCCCGCCGCCAAGCAGATGGGCAAATACGTGGCCGAGGTGATCCGCGCACGCCTGCACGGCAAGCCCGAGCCCGGGCCGTTCAAGTACGCCGACTTCGGCAACCTGGCCACCATCGGCCGCATGGCCGCGATCGTGCACCTGGGCAAGCTGCAGCTGTCCGGCGTGCTGGCCTGGTGGTTCTGGCTGGCCGCGCACGTGTTCTTCCTGATCGGGTTCCGCAACCGCGTCGTGGTGCTGTTGAACTGGGCGGTGGCGTACTGGAGCTACCAGCGCAGCGCGCGGATCATCTTCGGCGACGACCAGGATGATCGGCGGCCGAAGCGGTAGGGCCGAGGCCGGACACGGGTTCTCTACCTGGGAGTAGATCCACGCCATGCGTGGATGAATGTTTGTGCAGGCTGCATGGAGCTCAGCCACGCATGGCGTGGCTCTACTGCATCATCGGGCCACCAGGCACCCGCCTTTTAGACCATGCCCGGCAGAAATCTTCCTTCCTCGCGGTATCGGCAATCTGTGCCGCACTCCAATGCCGGGTGATCCAGATCGTCAATGCGGTGCTGCTCAGATGCCAGCGCAGCATGTCATGCTGCGGCTGCCGCCACAGGTGGCGCCGGGCAATCCAATGGGCCTCCCGCTCGACATCGGGCACCTTCTTCTTCATCGCATCCTTGTCGAAAAACTGCGTGGCGAAGCTCCAGGGGTGCATCGGCAGGTGCCCCATACGCGGCTCACTGCTGCATGCCGCCACACCGCTGGGCGCGCGGTCGGCCGGCTGCGGCCAGCCCTCCACCCAAGCGAGCCCGAGCAGGTACAACAGCCCCGGTAGCAGGGCAACGAAGGCCAGCAACAGCAGTAGCGCGATCCATGCACGGCCCGCTGCGTGCATACGTCACTCCGCCTTCGGCTTGGGGTACCACAGCGCGTTGACGATGACCCAGCGCTGCTCGAAGCGGCCCATGTGGAAGTAGTCGACGAACCAGGGGGTTTCCAGCCGCACCGATGCGGCGTTGCCGGTCACGTCCAGCACCGTGCAGCGACGATCCCATTGATCTTTCGGGGTCTTCAACGCGCCCTGCCTGGTCAACGCAACCAGCTCTTCCTTCGACATCCGGCGCAGGCCCAGGCGTTCGTCCGGTGTATCACCGAGCACCGCACGTTTGGCCAGGTCCGGATGCAGGGAACGGGCGACGCGCTGCGGGTCGGCCTCCAGCTGGCCATCCACGTAGTCATGGCAGGTCGCTTCGATGGCGGCGATCGTGGCCGGGTCGGCGGCAGGGCTCGTTGCTGCGGAGAGAGCAAACAGCAGGGCGATCGTGGACATCCGGGTCTCCAGCTCTGGGCGCGGGGCGATCATCGCATGGGCGGGGTAGCCCATCCACGCATGGCGTGGATCTACAGAAGCGTCTCGGAAGGTGCCCGCAGCCAGGCCAGCTTGCGTTCGCGCGGCTGCCGCTTGAGCTCCCATTCGGCACGCGAGGCCGCCGCCCGGTCCGGGTATTCGCGCACGGCCAGCACGCGCAATGGCGGCCGGGCCCGGGTATAGCGCGCGCCCTTGCCGGCCTGGTGGGCGGCGAAACGGGCCTGCACGTCGGTGCTGATGCCGGCGTAATAGCTGCCGTCGCGGCATTCAAGCAGGTACAGGAACCACGGGCGGGAGGGCAAAGCCATGGCCGGATTATGCCGTGCTGCACTGCAGCGGATATACTGCCGCCCGAATGCAGGAGAGAGGCGCCGCGCTGGCGCCCGCCGAAGGCGCAGGCTCCCATGATCGCTCAGGCCGGTGGGCTGGAATCCCACCAAC
>Ga0308171_1002696_pt1 | contig 17977 bp, 22 predicted proteins | sample PhyGR1_FD_202135 | JGI IMG/M metagenome (GOLD analysis project Ga0308171, IMG submission 202135) | Phyllosphere microbial communities from UC Gill Tract Community Farm, Albany, California, United States - DLSLSG.R1 | ecosystem: Host-associated > Plants > Phyllosphere > Unclassified | place: USA... | reverse complement strand
GGCCATTTCTGTTTTTCAATTGGCACAGTCAAAGCCGATGCGACGCAAAGAGGAGGACGTTATGAACCATGATCGCGAAGCAGCAATCCGCGAAAAAGCCCGCGCAATATGGGAGAGGGAAGGCAGACCGGAGGGACATCACGAACGCCACTGGATGGAGGCGGAACGGGAGGTCTCGGCAAGCACAGAAACCGGAAAAACCAATGGCAAAAATGGCGCGAAGAAACCCGCTGCCGCCAAGTCCTTGGTGCAGAAGAAGGTGACTGCGGATAAGGCGTCGGCAAAAAATGCCAAATCACCAGCGGTAAAATCTCTTCAGAAAGAGCAAAAAGCGGAGACAAGCCGAAAAGACGACGACCTGACCGAAAGCCTGGAGGAAAGTTTCCCGGCAAGCGATCCGCCGGCACTCACCAACGCGTCTACTGCGACGAAGCGTGTGGCGAAGAAGACCTGAGGTCAATAACGCCCAGCTACGCGCCTATGCCAAGATCGATATAGAGCGAATGCTGCGGCATCTCGCTCGTCATGCCGTATTTTGGAAAAAATGGCTCCCCGGGCCGGAGATTTTTGCGTAGCTTTTCCGTCCATAGCGCAAACCTACGTGTCGGAAAGTTTTTTATTTTCAGTCGTATAGTTGACCATTTCGCCCATGGCGCTGAATATTAGCGCATACCCTTATAGTGGGGAAATTGTGGGGAAAGAAAATGGGGAGCCATACTAGGAACGTTCTAACCGTCAAAACGATCGCGGCAAGCAAGTCAGCGAAGCTGCGGGACGGGGGAGGCCTGTATCTTATCTTAAGAGGTACAGGCCGCTATTGGATTTTCAATTACACCTTCGCCGGCCTGCGCCGCGAGATGGGCCTTGGGCCACTCCATACTGTCGGCCTGGCTGACGCAAGGGACAAGGCCGAGGCAGCTCGCCGGCTGGTTCGCTCTGGTATCGATCCGCTTGCAGCCAAGCGCGAAGCCGAGGAAGTGTCTCCGAAAGCGATGACGTTCGGCGCCTACGCTGACGCTTTTATCGACGCTGCAGTTAAGGCCGGTCGGTGGCGAGGGGCTAAGACTGAAGCTCGATGGCGCAACCTTCTCACAAACCATGCTAGCCCCATACGGGCCAAGACGCTCGCGACAATCCGCGTGCGGGACGTCGTCCAGGTGCTAGAGCCAATATGGGGCGATAAGCAAGAAACCGCTGAGAAGCTTCGTGAGGCAATTGAGCGTGTTCTAGACGCGGCGAAGGTTGAAGGTCACCGATCTGGCGATAATCCGGCTGCCTGGAAAGGCACGCTTGAGCACGTGCTACATAAACCCAACGAGCTTTCTAATCGCAATCATCATGCCTCACTGCCTCATGCCGACGCGTCTGCATTCATGAAGAAGCTGGCTGAGGTGAGGGGTGTCGGCGCTAGAGCATTGGAGTTCACGATACTTACGGCAGCGCGGTCTGGAGAGACGCGCGGCGCGGTCTGGGATGAGTTCGACCTTGATGCGAAGATATGGACTGTGCCAGCCGTGAGAATGAAGGGCGGCAAGTTGCATCGCGTGCCACTTTCGGAAAAAGCCGTTACGCTTCTGAAGGCGATGAAAGCTCAAGCTGTGAACGATCTCGTATTTCCTGGCGTTCGGGACAAGCGGCCTCTTTCAGACATGTCGCTGGCTAAAGCGCTGAAAGCCGCGGGAGCAGGGGCTTACACAGTACATGGCTTCCGAAGCACATTCCGCGACTGGGCAACCGAGGTCGCTCACGCACCTAGGGAAATCGCAGAAGCTGCCCTTGCCCATGCTGTAGGAGATGTTGTGGAAAGGTCGTATGCGCGATCGGACGCCCTTGAGCGACGGCGCAAACTCATGTGCGATTGGTCTTCGTATCTATTCCGTCCACATTGACTTTTTTGTAAAATCGGTTTACTTATGGATGCTTGAATCTCAGTGGTGGGTTCGACGTTCGGGGTGGTGCCCGACGCTCTGTGGCTGGCTTTGCCGGAAGACCATAGCGCAACGCAGCAGCGGACTTGTCCGTAGTTTCAGCCTCACCCGGCACCTGCCGGTCACCGACACTTCTCAAAAAATCAACTGATCCATTTCACGTCAGGATTCTGTCCTGCATTCTGAGGAGACGCCACGTTGCAACACGACAACGATAATACCCCTGTGCTGATTTCTCTTAACGACGCTTGCCGTCTTACGTCCATGTCCCGCACAATGCTGAACCGATACCGCGCCGAGGGTAGATTCCCAGTCGCAGTCGATCTTGGCGATCGCCGTGTGGCATTCGTTAGGTCTGAAGTCACCGATTGGATACATGCGAAAATCAGCGCGAGGGTGGCCGCATGAGCATGAACCTACAGTGCGGAGACGGCCCTTCGATTAAAGACATCAAGAACGTCTGCGATGCGCTGAAATCAACACGCGTTGACTATGTACAGGCCTTCACCCTTGGCGAAGACGGTACGTTCGCACGTCATGAACTAGCGCAGCTCCAATCCGTCATTATGGCATTCGACGCCGTCATTGATGAGGCAGAGCTTCGCAGTCGATTAGCAGCGTTCCCTCAACAGGGACGCATATAAGCACCCCCCACATCATCAAACAAATGAAACGTCCGGCACCTCCGGCGAAGGAGAAGCTATGACTGAAGACCACGAAATTATCGTCGCGAAAATTCTGCAGTTCGCCGAGGAAAATGAAGCGATGCCCATTACTCAGGCCCTAAGCATCGCCAATTCGGAGGACTGCGACGTCTACAAGGGAGCGGTAGTGCTGGGCGGTGAGAACTGTGGCCCATTTGAGGTCCAGTTCGACTACTCACCAGGTAATGTAACCTATTGGTCAACACATGAAGAAGCCAGAGCCGAAGCCGCTCGCCTTTGGCTGTCAGGTGAGGCTTCGCATATTGATGACTTTGTCGTGCGAGCCGTCGGCGAACGCATCTCCACGCGCGTCCGAGAATATGAAGCGCGGATGTTTGCTGCTTCTGAGGAAATCAAGGCTGACCTCATGTCGAGGCAGGCCGCCTAAACCACTCTCACAATCACCACGAAACAAAAACCTGCCGGCGCCCTCCGGCAGGAACGCATCTCGATGGCCCACAACACCCATGAGGCACGGATGGCTAGATATGAGCAAGCCTGATCACGCTGGCGGTCCCGTCGACCGTATAGAGCTCCTTGGAGCCATCATCGACGATGAGCGCGTGCGGCTCATCCACATCAAGACCGCGCGCCACATTCTCAAGCGCTATTACCAGAAGCATGGCAACGCGCGCGCCAGTGTTAGTTTCTTGCAGCAAGCCACCGGCCTGACTAGGGGCAGCGTCGCAAGCTCAACAGAGGATCTTGTTGACTGGGGCTACTTCACCCGCGTCATGGGTTCCGGCAAACGGCCCTCAGAATACCACCCGAATTTTAGCGTCCTACAGTCGCCGGACGCTACTAGCGTCCTACCGTCACAGGACGATACAAAATCAAGCGTCCTATTGCCACAGGACGAGATCGTCCTACGGTCACAGGACGCTAAATCGGCTAGTGTCCTACAGCCGCAGGAGCAAACTCATTTACTTGTCTCGGCTACAGCCAGAGACAAAGTAAATACATCCGCACCGGGCGCGGGGTCGGGCCTGTCGGCCGCCCCGGCCCGTGCGTCTGAAGATCGCGTGATGACCATTGTCTCGAGCCACATTGAGCACGACGAAGACGATGGATCAGACTGGCTTCAAATGGAGCTCGAGGACGCCGATGGCGCCAAAGAGCAATATGCCGTGTGTGTCCAAAGCGACGAAGATCAAGGCATGCAGGAACGCGGTATGAAAAAGCTCGAACGACTGGCGATCGCTCTCGGCATCGACCAGATCAATAAGCCTGGCGACGTGATAGGCATTCCGTTGTTTCTTACCGCAAGCGACGACTTCCTTCCTCTGGAGGCCGCGTGATCATGCTAACTGGTTTTATGTGCCTGGGCGCAATTTCGCGGTTGGACCGAGTTCATTCGTAACTGGGTCTGCGCGGATTTCAAAGCGAGAGGGCGGTCGAGCAGCCGGCCATTAATAGAGATATGCGAACTCAGCACTCGCCCTTAGCTGATAGTGGCGCCTCCATTGCGGCTGCTCCTCAACCCGCGAGAACTTCTCAAAAAGCACTTGGTCACCGCACTCAGGCATATTATCGCCGACGTAGAAATTGCCATCTTTCAAAAGATCGAAGTCAAAATTCGGGGGGAAAACTGTTCCACTGAAATCAGAGTTGCTTATCGTCCCCCCGATTATTCTAGGCGCAGTTGCCTGACTAAAATCGCAGAGATTGATTTCTGACTGGAAAAACTTCCAACCACCATTCATCAACCTACAGTAACTGATTTTCATTTGATTGAGCCAGCCCTCTCCATCCAAGTTTGAATAGGCTTTTTGCGTCATGACGCCACCAAAATATTCGCTTCGACCCGCACCCCGAATGCCGAACCATTCGAAATTTGTATCGTCGGTTCTGAATTCTGCCGAAGCCGAGGCTCTTAGTCCTGATTTCGCACCTCGAGCCAAAACTTGACGCGCGGATAAAACCGGGCTCTTCAACTTTTCATTCTGATGAGAGCGTTCCACAAAATCCAAGAGCAAATTCATGGCAGGAACAGAGAACTTGTTTCTCGCAGTCACGAGTATTTCAAGCGTGACGACACCTCCGAGAATTTGCGGCTCCTTATCTTTGTCGCCAAGAAGTTTTGCGCCTTCTTGGAGCAGTCGCGCGATGTTTGCTTCGTCGCTAGCATCATTAGCGCGTGTCTGCTGCTCAACCTGCATTGTCTGGAGTTCAAGTTGCCGCGTCTGCAATTCGAATTGCCTCGTCTGTAGGTCAATCTGGGAAGCTTGATGATCAAGTTGCTTGCCTTGTAAGACGAGTTGCGTCGCCTGATGCTCGAGTTGACGAGTATTCAGCACTCCGCGCCATGCAACGGTAAAAAATGTAACTATAGCAAGTAATGCTGCTCCAAATGGAGTGAAACCCTGAGCTCGCTGGACCATGCTAATGGCATCGCTGGCGGAAAAAACCCAAGTTGCTACTGTTACACCGATAATTGTCGAGATGATCATGCTAGCTATTGCGAGCGCGAACCAGGTCTCGGCACTTACCTTAGGTCCGCCACTATCTTTCGAGTACTGAGCCTCGACTCCTTCGTTTTTAGACATGCACTGATGAGCCCGTTTGAGTTACCTAAAGTACAACGAGGTTCAGAGCGAAAGACAAGTCGTTCTCGCGGGTATCCACGGTTAGTTGCCAACAGTTGGAGCGCTTGTCGAGAGGGAGGAGCGCGATCCGGTCAGGCGGGAGCTGGCGGTGTTTGTGAGGGCGGCTTAGGGGCGCTTTGACTGGGATGAGTGATCCTTTTGATGATCACTCATCCCATCCCTTGTCGTCATCTACATCTTCAACAGACTCTGGTATGGGTGGTCGGTTAGTCTCGCGTCCCTGAAAGGTTTCAGGCGGATAATGTTTGACCAGTTCGTCGTAGACCTCCCCCTTTTTGGCATATTTCAAGAGACGAAATCGTATTATTAAGCGTCTGAAATCTTTAGCAAAATCATTCAAAGCGTTGCAGCCTGCAATAGCAACTTCAAAACTTGTCATTTGCCCGCGCACGAGGTTCCCAAATTCGATTTTTTCCTTGTCGGTCAGACGATCGTCGCGTTCGACACGGTCAAGAGTTTCGTAAACTAAGCGGAAATACGCGCCCAACGTGCTTTCATAACGGACGTGAACGCTTTCGGCATACAATTTAGCAAGTTGGTCGACTGTAATTGATTGCTCCGAACGTCGTGCTCTGATGACGGCATAACGCATCTCCCGATAGGCGGCTCTAAAGGCAAAATGTTCTTTCTTTATCCCCGGATTAGCCTGGGGATGGGCCAAAAGATATTCCTTGGAATTCGCAAACCTGACGTCTTCCCGGTTCTCGCGTATCACTCCCAAAAGCTGGAAAAAGTTTGCCTCAAAACGCAGTCTGTGTTGGTCTTCCTGCTGAATCCTCAGTGCGCGCGCTTGTAGCAAAAGCGTCCCAACAACGGCGGTTGCGCCCAAGGCTCCAAACAACGCGTTGTACGCTCCGAATGAATCTCCCCAAGGTCCGGCCTGCGCCGGTATGTATATCGAATCAAGAGCCCAGTGGGCGATCTGAACCGAGTTGAAAGCCCAGTAAATCCATGCGCCTACGACAACTGTGGCCGTGAGCGAGATAGTGAGGATGATTTGGCGCATCGCGGTCCCTTAAAGTGTGGCCTTGCTGTTGGGGGCTAAATGATGGGGTGGGTCTGGGGCATCAAGTTACGGTCTGAATCGGCGCATGACGGGAACCAAAGACGACGTCGGGAGTTAGGTGGCCAGAGAGCTTGCGCACTGACCACGGATGTACTGGCAGAGGCGATAGCTACAGGAAGGCTGGGGCAGAGATGCACCGGTCTTTTTTGTTACGCGCTCTATTTCTCTAAATATCTTCGGTAATGTCGAGTTCCAGCTCGTCTGGAACAACATCGACAGGCGAATTCACCAAGTCCAGCAACTCATCCGGCAGTGAAGGTTGTTTCTTATCAGGGGCCTCTGCAATCAGCTTATCCACCCAATCCTGATTGTATGTGTAGTCTTTGTGAGCAATGTGGTAGATGCAATATGTCTTGTCTGTACGGTCTGGCTTCCTCGCCCCGTTGTTGGGTCTGACTTTGTACTTTTTCCAAGCTCTTGTGTGGTTGGTCATCGTGAAGACTTTGTTCGCCTTGACAACCTCTTTGACAACGTCGCTCGGTTTGTGGGGGTACATTTCGTCTGCAACGCGATACTTTTGAAGTACATTATGGATGTCTTTGCCCTCTTGAGATTCGGGGCTGACGAACTGGATGTGCGCCTTACTTTTCGAAGCGCTGTCGAGTGTATATACAACCTTGAACTGGTATTCGATATCGTTCAGTTCGTCTTCTGTTTTGCCCGCAATCAAGCTGGCGTCTAGTGCTGCGATGTTCGGAGGAATGTCGTAGGTATGAACCTGAGAGGCCTGGCCAATAGACATCTTTCCAAACTGGAGCGCCACGGACAAATCATTCTGGAGGCTCACCTTTTCTCCATGCCAAGCGACAATCGTCTTATCGAAATTCAGACAGCACGCCTGAAATATCGCGAGCCAGTTTCCATCGCTTCTGCCGAATAGACGATGTTCGACCTCATCTCTTATCGCCTTTATCGCTTTGAGATTCTGCCTTATCCCGCTCGATAAAGGGCAGTCACCCTTCTCGATCATATAGCTCAGCGCCCAAGTCGTGCCGTCCGAATTTGTCGGACTGATGCCCCTTCGCTCATAGTAGTCGTGCATCAAATAGCACCAAGCGACATTCGACAGCATGGAGAATACTTCGGTTTTGAAGCGGTAGGATGCGTTATTAAATACTGATACCGCAAGGATCATTGCTTCTCGAGACCTGATCAGCTTCTCGTCGGTGTATGGATTGAGGCCTGTCACGGGATCGAAGCTGCGCTTCATGTGCTTGTATTTCGCAACCTCGTCGGCCGACGCAGGCTGTATATCATCGTTCCTGACCGTGCTAATGCGTCCGACGTTCACGGTCGGGCGGCGCCCGTAATTGACCAGGATATGAATATCTTGGTTTCTCTCCCCGGCGTTTAGCATAGCTTTGACGAGGCGCTTTTCTTCGGCTGTCAGCGCTGCACCAGTTGGACTTTTAGCCACAGAAATCCCCCTACTTATTTGCCCTCCAAATACAACCAAATTGTCATCCGTAATTCAACTTCTAATACTGCCCGGATAGCGCATTTTTTATCCGTGCATTAACTGTGCACATACGGGCGGAGACACTCGCACAGCGCTGCCCGGTTGGTGCACGTTTAGTAGGGTATATATTTATATATACCCCTACACGTGCAACCGTGCAGGGCGGTGTGCCGCGCGCACGGTTCTCAAGATGATTTTAACTGGGCAACGTGCGGCGGGCAGAAGGGCGGTCCGGGTGCAACCTGCCTTTTGAATGGAACTCGAATCAGGGTGGTCGCATTTGCGGGTCAGAAGGAGGGCGCCATGCCAGACAACGAAACGCAGCCGTACACCGTCGAGCAACTGCAACAGGAATATTCGGTCAGCCTGCCAAAGGCCGTCGAGGTTATGGATCGGTTCGGCGGAGATCGACGGACGATCAAGAAGCTGATGAAGCGATGTCCGCATCGCGGTGACGAGCACTAAAAAACGACCGGCGTTCAGCCGGTCTTTTCTTTTGCCCAAAAAATATTTCACAAATCGACTACCCGTTTTCGCTCCTCTCTCGGAAAGTATGTGCGTCGCCATCACCACTGGCGCGCCACAGCACAGGAGGCCAGCATGCAGCAAACTACCCGCATCAACGGCAAGCGCGTCGTCATCCGCACAAGCGCGACCGGCAAGGTTAGTCTCAAGGATGCCCCCATCAAGGAAAGCGAAGGGCAGGCGGCCCAGGTTCGCGCCCTGCGGTCTCTGCCGGAGTACGGCCGCCAGTTCCTGCTGGCGGGTGACATGAACTCAGCCAAGCGCGGACCGCGAGCACAGGCCGATGCAATCGCAACAGGCATGACGCCGGGGGAAGCTGACCTACGGATTTACCTCAAGGGCGGCGCTCTGCGGATGATTGAAAACAAGGTCAGCAAGGGTCGGCTGTCGCCGGCTCAGGTTGAGCGGCATGCGTCGCTGGCTCGGCTCGGGCATCCAGTGGAGGTGGTGCGGTTCACATCCACGGCAGAAGCGGCCAGCAAGGTCGTATCGCTGGTGCGCCAATGGCTGGCCGACAACGACAACACCAAGCAATCAGGGGAGGGAGAATGAACCCATTACTGCACAGGGTGGCGCGCGGAAAGCGGGAGCGCCTTGATGAATACTGTATCCGAGTTATCGCGCATCATTGTCAGTCCGACATTCCAGGATCGCGGGAGGATATGATCGGCGAGGTTCTTCAATACCATCGCGACTGCATCACAGACTACGTCGAGCAAAAGGAACGCGAAACGGCAGCAAGTGCCAGTCGTCATTTGGAGGCGAGGCTCGCAGCAGCACTTGCGGATCTCGACAAATACAAGAGCGCATACCTTTCCATGAAAGCTAATGCACCGACGTCGATACCGCTTCGAGAGGCGGAGGAAGGATGCCTCAAGTCGTTCAACTTGGCCCGCGAGAAAGCGGCAATGCTGTTCGAAGGCGAGGGAGGTCAGCCCACCGAATCCAGCGAAGCGATCAGAGCAATTCCGGACCCGAAACCACGATGGAGCAAGCGATGAAAACAGCCAAAGTGAATGTCGTTCTAAGCCCAACCACGGGTCGACCGGTGGGTAGTATCGGACAAATGATCAGGGAAGCAAAGCCGATCGTTGAGGCTCGGAAGAAAGCGGAGGCAAAGGCAATGAAAATTCAGACGAGCCGCATCGGAAAGCGTCAGTCGAAGGGTGAGGGATGGAACGGCGCCGCTAACGACAATGTTTCGATGCCAGCAATCCGCTGGCTGCTTACGCAAAAAAAAGACGAGATGCTGAAACCGCTGCTAGCCTACATCCGGCTGGACCGGGAGGCCAACAGCGGCGCCGAGTTGATTGGAAACACGTACACGACCCAAGATCTTCTGCAGGTGGACCAAAACACATGGATAGATCCCAAGACGGGCGAGCTGAAATACAAGGGTGAGCGCAGGCTTACAGGGATCGATTTTACCGGACGCGAGCATGCCGGAAAATCGAAAGCAGACCCGATGCAGATCAAGAAGGCGCCGGCCTCGGTCCCGAAGCCGTTCATGGGCGACAAGCCCGTGCTTGAGAGAATGGATGCGAAGCCGAAGCTAGAACGGCTGAGGACGGCGCTAGGACCGCTGTTAGAACCCTTCGAGGAGTTGGCTCTCTACGGCAAGAAACTAGAAGCCGTCGGTTGGACTGCTGGGGCCTCTAACGAGCGGGCGGCGATGTCGGTGGGCGGATCGATCTTGTTGATGGGGCTTTCGTGTGTGGCGGGAGAGTTGATGGCCATGAAGAGGCAAGAATGGATCGCCGCTTAGCCGTACAGCAAAATTCAGCGCGAACCGGTATATATGTAGGGTACTTCAAAAGGCCGTTGTAGCGGCCTTATTCCTTTGGTCGCCCCAGCCTCAGGTTATCCAGGCGAAGGACGTGCGACCGACCCGGCTCAGGCCGGGTAACTATCACGTGGAGTAGAGCAGCCCGGTAGCTCGCCAGCCTCATAAGCTGGAGGCCGTGAGTTCAAATCTCACCTCCGCAACCAATCCCATGCGCGTTCTCCTCCGCTTGCATGGTGATCGTGCGGCCCGTTCCCTTGGTTGGTTGAGCGGGCCGCTTTTGTTTTTCTTGATTGCTTCGGATGCCGATCCGCTGCGGTGCTATGCTGCGATACGACGAGCAGCTTTGTCGGATGCTTTACGATCAGCACCATGTTCCGAGATGATTTTAGCTGCCTCTTCCACGGAAATGCGATGCTTCTTGGCCAATGTCTTGGCGTCATAAGCCTGTTCGGACGCCGAAGCGCCTTGCGGTTGTGCCATGGTTTTTCTCCTTGATATGGCCGACGCTACTTGAGCCGCATATTGCAGGCTGTCGGTCACTGCCCTGTATGTAGGTAGTCGGGCTGCACTGCGCAACCACGATGGCATCCATATCGGGAGACGTGATGCCCAGACCATACGGCCGCTCGGCCGAAGCCGCGCTCTACCGTCGAATGTACAAGACGGCACGATGGCAGCGCTTACGTGAGGCGCAGCTTGCTGCCGAGCCGCTATGCCGGTTCTGCCTGGCTGTCGAGGATGTCACCGAGGCAACTACGTGTGACCACGTCAAGCCGCACAAGGGCGACGAGGCTTTGTTCTACGACCCAAGCAACCTGCAATCACTTTGCGCTCCATGCCACGACAAGCTGAAGGCTCGCATCGAGCGAGGCCAGCAGGCTGTGGTCATCGGCGTTGATGGATATCCGGTGGAGGTTGGTTGATGATACGAGGCACTGGCAAGACCAAAGCCATGGTGATGGCGCTTCCCGAAGAGGGAGCGTGCGTTGTGGTCCATACTGCACCAATGGTTCGATACGTCGAGCGCATGATCTATGACTTGCGCGGCAAGGATATGTTGAGGCGTTGCAAAGTGTGGCGCGTGGAGAGCCAATGCGATGCTGACCGCCTTCAAGGATTGCGCATGCGAACGTTCGTTGATCACGCCTTCTGGGAGTTGACGCGTGACAACCACCTAGCGCGTCGCGTCGAGTTTCTCGTTGATGCGATCAACTATCAGTTTCCCGACATGACGGCGGCTGCCTGACCCACCGGGGGTGCCTCGAAAGTCGAGGATCGACCCGGTCTAGGACCGGTGGGGTAACGCAATTCAAATGCAAACACAGATTTTTGCCTAGCGCGTGCGCAAGCGCGCGTGCGCGAGGGGATTCCGCATGTCTGATAAGAAAAGCCGCGTCGACAGCGTTGATGAGGCCGTGAGGATTGCCTCTGCGGCTTCTGAGGAGATCCAGTTTCCTGAAAACGTGCCGCTCGACGACGGCGACGTCCCATTTTTCAAGAATGTCATTGCCGAATATGCCCGCGCCGATTGGTCGGCGCACCAGCTTGAAATTGCCGCGATGCTTGCCCGCACGATGGCAGACCTAGTGAGGGAGCAAGACCTGCTTCGCACTGAGGGCTCGGTCGCAGTCACTGAAAAAGGGACGCCCGTAGCCAACCCACGGAAATCCGTAGTCCAGATGCACGCTTCTTCCATCCTTTCGTTTCGCCGATCACTGGCGCTGCATGCGCGCGCCGTACAAGGCGAGGCGAGGGACGCGGCCAAGCGGCGAGACCAAGCCAAGGAGATCGAGGCAGGCGCGAGCGTGGATGACGAACTCCTAGCCTAATCGAGGTTGTGAATGCTTTCTGAGGCCGTGGTCGGCGCCATCAAGTGCGGCCCGATCCCGGTTCTGCGCGACTGGCGCGGACTGCCGACGTCGGAGCTAACGCGCGGCGAGAAGATGTGCCGCTTCATCGAAGAATATTTGGTCGTGCCAGAGGGCGCTCTCGTCGGGCAGCCGATAAGGCTGCTGAACTTCCAGGTGGCCTTCATCCTGTCAGTCTATGACAACCCGAACGGCACGTCGCGAGCGTATTTGTCGATCGCACGTAAGAATTCAAAGACGGCTACCATTGCTTGCCTCTTGCTCGGCCACGTGATTGGCCCAGAGGCGTTTCCGAACAGCCGTATCATGTCCGGCGCGCGATCCCGCGACCAGGCTGCTGAAGTCTTTAACTACGCCAGCAAGATGCTGATGATGTCGCCGCGCCTGAAGGGGCTGTATCGCATCGTCCCATCCGGCAAGATGATTGTCGGCTTGCGCAAGAACGTCGTCTACCGCGCCAGTTCGGCGGAAGCCAAGAGCGCGCACGGCGGTTCGCCACTGGTCGCCATCCTCGACGAGGTTGGCCAGATCAAGGGCCCGCACGACGACTTTGTCGAAGCGATCGTCACGTCGCAAGGCGCATACGGCGACAAGGCGATGATCTTCGCTATCTCGACGCAGGCAGCGACTGACGGCGACCTTTTCTCGCGATGGCTGGATGATGCCGAGACATCAAAAGTACCACGAACGGTTTCGCACCTTTACACGGCTCCGGCTGATTGCGACGTCCTCGACGAGGAAGCGTGGCAGGCCGCGAACCCTGCGCTTGGCAAGTTCAAGTCCGTTTCATCGGTTCGCGACGACGCTGAGCGCGCGGCTCGTATGCCGACTGAGGAGGCCAGCTTCCGTTGGCTCCATCTCAACCAAAGGATCGATGCCAATGCACCGTTTGTGTCTCCGGCTATTTGGCGAGCGTGTAACGCTCGAGTTGTGGACTTTGATGGTCTCCCTGTGTTTGGTGGGCTCGATCTTTCTGAGGTGAGCGACTTGACTGCTCTGGTGCTCATGGCGCCGAAAGAGCAGGACGGAAAGACCACCTGGCACGTAAAGCCGACGTTCTGGCTGCCCGGCGACGGGATACGCGCGAAGGCAAAGGCCGACCGCGTGCCGTACGATGTGTGGCATAAGGATGGGCATCTCGAAGCCGCCCCAGGCAGAACCGTCGACTACGAGTTCGTCGCGCATTACCTGCGCGACCGCTTCGAAGAGATGGACATCCGCAAGATTGCGTTCGACCGGTGGAACTTCCGACATCTGAAGCCATGGCTGCAAAAGGCTGGCTTCACCGACGATCAGCTTGAGGGCGATGATGCTGTATTCCAGCCGTTTGGGCAGGGATTCCAGTCGATGTCGCCAGCTCTCCGCGAGCTCGAAAGCATCATCCTCAACGGCAACCTTGCCCACGGCGACCATCCAGTGCTGACGATGTGCATGATGAATGCCACCATCAAAGCGGATCCTGCCGGCAATCGAAAGCTCGTCAAACATAACCGCGAACGCCGCATCGACGGCGCAGTCGCCTTGGCAATGGCAACGGCGATGGCCGGAACCTACGAGGTCGGCGATAGCGGCGACTTGGACGACTTCGTCAACAATATCATCTCTGTCACCTGGTGACGGGCAACCTAGTGGTGAGGCCTGATGGGCTTTTTTGAGAGATGGGTCGGAAGGCCTATCAAGCTCACCGACGGCGAGTTCTGGAGAGGCTTCTTTGGCCTTGGCACCACGTCTGGGGAGACAGTCACGATTGAGAGCGCCCTTTCGCTCGATGCGGTCTGGGCATGCGTCAACCTCGTGCAGAACGCGGCCGGTACCCTTCCTTGCATCGTTTACGGCGAGGACGGCGTGACTGTCGACAAGAACGCTGCGCTTTACGAGCTTCTGCACGACATGCCGAACATGGACGACACTGCGCCAGAGTTCTGGTCGATGGCGGCGATGTGCCTGCTGCTCGACGGCAATTTCTTCGCCGAAAAGAAGATGAACGGCGAGCGCCTCGTTGCACTTAATCCGCTTCACCCTTTGAACGTGGATGTGTGTCGCTCCAAAGATGGGCGGAACACGCGCTACTACGAGGTGACGGAAGAAGGCAAAAAGCGCCGAGTGCCAGAAGGCAAGATGTTTCACGTCCGCGGCGTCCGTTTGCCTGGCTGTGATCGCGGCATGTCGCCGATCGGCGTGGTGCGCAATACGGTCGGGAGTGCATTGGCAGGCGAGAAGGTCGCCGGCCGCATGTTCAAGAACGGCCTGCTTTCTTCGCTCATCGTTAGCTCGGATCAGATCCTGAAGCCTGAGCAGCGCAAGCAGATATCCGACACGCTGACGCAATTCGCCGGTGCCGAGAAGGCTGGTGGGGTGACGGTATTGGAGGCTGGCTTCAAGCCGTATCCGATGTCGATCAACCCAAAGGATGCTCAATTCCTTGAGGCGAGGCAGTACAGCGTCGAGCAGATCTGTCGCATTTTCGGCGTTCCTCCCGTGATGATTGGTCACGCGGCAAATGGCACCACGACTTGGGGCAGCGGCATCGAGCAGCTGATCCTCCAATTCACCAAAACCTGCATGCGGCCGATGCTCAAGCGCATCGAAGCGGCAATTTATCGTGACTTGCTGGACGCAAAGACGAGGAAGACCACGAAAGTGAAGTTCAACATGGAAGAACTCTTGCGCGGCGACAGCACGGCGCGAGCAGAATTCCTGTCGAAGATGGTCACGAACGGCATCTACCTCGTCGATGAGGCTCGCTCTTACGAAGACAAGGCGCCAGTGGACGGCGGCAACAAGGCCATCGTGAACGGCACGATGACGCGCCTCGATACGCTTGGGAAGACCGAAACTCCGGCGCCAACGCCAGCAGCGCGCGCTGCATAAGGGAAAATCATGAAGTTTGAACACCTGATTTCGGCCTTTTTGGCCGAGCCTTGGGCTATTCAGCGCGAAAAACTGGGCGTTTTGGCTGATGTTTTGGTGGCGCGGGCCGAAGGTGAGAAGCTGTTTTCGTCCGAGTTCGCCGCCTCAATCGACGAGGCCCGAGCGAAGGAAATCGCGGAATCGACCGGCAGCGTGGCCATTATCCCGGTTTACGGGGTCTTGGCTGATAAGATGGACCTGTTTTCCGCGATGAGCGGCGGCACTTCCTATGCCGGCATCAAGAAAACGCTGCACATGGCGCTATCTAACGCCGACATCAAGGCTGTCGTGCTCGACATCGACAGCCCCGGCGGCACGGTTCCAGGCACCGACGAACTAGCCACCGAGATCCGCAAGCTACGTGGCGGCGAGAAGCCGATCATTGCTCAGGTCAACAGCCTGGCTGCAAGCGCGGCTTACTGGATCGCGGCGTCGACCGACGAAATTGTCGTCACGCCGTCTGGCCGCGCCGGTTCGATCGGCGTTTATACCGCCCATGATGACCTGTCCGCAGCTCTTGAGCAGCGTGGCATCAAACGCACGTACATTTCAGCCGGCAAGCACAAGGTTGAGGGCAACGAGACCGAGCCGCTCGGCAAGGATACGCTGGCCCATGTGCAGGACGGTGTGAACCGCTCGTACAATCGGTTTGTTGCAGCCGTTGCTGAAGGGCGCGGTGTGACGGTCAGTAAAGTCGAGGACGGCTACGGTCAGGGGCGCGTTTTCTACGCCGAAGCGCTGATGGACCGCGGCATGGTCGACCGCATTGCGACGCTTGACGAGACTTTGGCCCGCTACGGCGCCGACGTTGAGCCTGCGCCGGTAAAGCGCATCAAAGCCGCCAACGCTGCGAAGGCTGAGGCAGCGCAGACGCTGGTCGAGAAGATGTCCGCCGGCGAGCAAATCACAAAACGCGAGTTCGAGAACGGCATCAGGGGACTGATGGGGTTGTCGGGCTCTGAGGCAGAGCGGGCCGCTCGGCTCTACCTCAAAGATGGTCAGGGGGCTCCTGACGTCGAGACGGATGCTGCTGCTTTGGCAGCCATTGAACGGCTCATCGCCGAAGCAAAATCACCACTCATTCGATAAAAGGAGCCACTTATGGCTGATAATCAACTTGCCGATAAGATCGGCGAGCTCGGTACTTCGCTTGCGTCCATCAAGGAGCAGGTTGGCAATCTTGCAATCGACTTTACCACGAAGCTTGCCGCCAACGGCGAAGTTTCGGCGGAGCTGAAGGAAAAGACTGACAAGGCTCTGTCTGAACTTGGCGACGTTACGACCCGCCTCGGCGAGATGGAGAAGCGCGCCGCTCGTGAGCGGGTTGGAGGTGATCCTGACGAAAAATCGCTGGGCGATATCGTCGTCGAAGCCGCAGGCGCGCAGTCGTTCGATTCTTCCTACAGGGGAATGATCAAGGTAAAGGCCGACCGTGCTGCCATCACCTCTGCGAATACTACCGTTGGCGCCGGCCGCTCTCAGGGAACGTCTCTGGTGCCCGGCGCCCGCGTTCCTGGCATCTTCGGCCTGCCTGAGCGCCAGCTGACGATCCGTGACCTTGTCATGCCTGGTCAGACGGCTTCGAGCTCGATCGAGTACGTCAAGGAAACCGGCTTCACAAACAACGCGGCGCCGGTAGCGGAAACGACCGCGAAGCCATATTCGGATCTGACGTTCGACATGACCTCTTCGCCGGTGCGCGTTCTCGCCCACCTCTTCAAGGCCTCCCGTCAGATCCTGGACGACGCGCCCGCGCTTCGCTCTTACATCGACGGCCGCGCTCGCTACGGTCTGCGCTTCGTCGAGGAAAATCAGCTGCTGAATGGCTCTGGCACTGGTCAGAACCTTCACGGTCTTGTCCCGCAGGCGACCGCGTTCAACCCGGCCTTTGCTGCCGCAGACGAAACGGCGATCGACCGTCTCCGTCTGGCGGTGCTGCAGGTGGTTCTCGCTGAGTATCCGGCAACCGCGTTCGTTCTGAACCCGATCGACTGGGCGAAGATTGAGCTGACCAAGGACGCCGGCGGCAACTACATCATCGGCAACCCGCAGGGCTCGCTCACTCCGACGCTCTGGAACCTGCCGGTTGTTTCGACGCAGGCGATGGCCGCAGGCGAGTTCCTCACCGGTGCGTTCAGCTTCGCGGCCCAGATCTTCGACCGCATGGATATTGAGGTCCTGCTTTCCAGCGAGAACGTGGACGATTTTGAGAAGAATCTCTTCACGATCCGCGCCGAAGAGCGGCTGGCGTTCGCAGTCTATCGCCCCGAGTCCTTCGTGACTGGCGATGTCGAAGGCGCCTGATTGATCTGAGGGGAGCTTCGGCTCCCCTTCCTTGAAAGGGAGTGAACATGACCGATTTTCTAGAAGTGAAAGCCAAGCGCACGTTCGCCGTTGGCAAAGAACTGAAGACCAAAAAGAGCGATCCATTCAAGGTCGAGGCGGGCGAGGCGAAGCAGCTCGATGAGCTGGGGCTGGTAGACATCATCGGCGAGGTTAAGGCTGACGCCTCTGTTGAAGATGACGTCGCGGATGAAGCCGCTGACAAGCCGGTGATCTCGTCTGCTCGCTCGACTAAGAAGAAGGACAAACCTGATGCTGACAACGAAGGCTCGTAAGCAAAGGGTCGCGTCCTATATCGGCGCCGGTATCATCAACGGTATCGGCTCACCGGTGAATTCTGTTGCACCAGCCATCACGGGCACTCCGCAGGTAGGCCAGACGCTTACGGCAACAACCGGCACGTGGTCCGGCTCGCCAACCTATGCGCGGCAGTGGTTTGCTGCTGGCGTCGCGATTTCTGGCGCTACTGCGGCCACCTATGTCCCTGTCGCAGGCGATGTTGGCAAGGCCATCACGGTTCGCGTAACCGCCACGAATGACAAGGGCAGCGTGCCTGTCACAAGCGCGCCGACTGCCGCAGTAGTGGCGGCCTGATATGGCCATCGTCGATCTCGAAACCGTCAAAAAGCATCTCCGTGTCTTTCATGAAGATGAAGATGTGGAGATCGGCCTCTATCGCGACGCCGCTGAGAGCATTGTTACGCAGCATCTTGATCGCGAAGTCGTAGCCGCAGGCGAAACGCCCACGGCTGCCGACGGCATCGCTGCAACGCCCGCAATCG
>Ga0308171_1002693_pt1 | contig 17985 bp, 20 predicted proteins | sample PhyGR1_FD_202135 | JGI IMG/M metagenome (GOLD analysis project Ga0308171, IMG submission 202135) | Phyllosphere microbial communities from UC Gill Tract Community Farm, Albany, California, United States - DLSLSG.R1 | ecosystem: Host-associated > Plants > Phyllosphere > Unclassified | place: USA... | reverse complement strand
ACATGAAGCAGCAGGTCAAGCTCAATTTCGACACACAGGAACAGGCCGAAGCCTATGCACAGCGCAAGGGCATCGAGTATCGCGTGATCCAGCCAAAGGAAGCAGAGCGCCAGACGGTTTCCTACACCGACAACTTTCGCTACACGCGCACGCAGCCTTGGACACACTAACCGTTTTCGGCGCCACCACGGCGCCGCGAGTGGCCCCTTAGCTCAACTGGATAGAGCAACTGCCTTCTAAGCAGTAGGTCGCAGGTTCGAGTCCTGCAGGGGTCGCCATTTTGCTTATTGTCCGACCCGAAGACGTAGGTAACAGTTTTGATTTCGCTCAAAAGGTTTGTCCCTGCGCTTTCTGATGTGGGCATATCGGGTTATTTGATTTTGGGCATTTTAATCCCTATCTGTTTTCCTCGAGCAGCATTTTAGCCTGATGCAACATACCCACCCGATATAAGTGTTTGAATCAGAAGGTTTTATGTGCACCCGCCGTCGATTGCTGCTACATAATAGTGCGATGTAGTGGTCTGCCGACTAAGCCGTTTGAGTTTCCTATCGGAGAATGGTGACCAAGGGCTTGCGATTTTGTGGCAAGACGACTTTCCTCAGTGGAAATTCACGATCGTTTAAGCCCGCTCAGGTGAGCAGCCAATGGCGCGATCATCGCGCCATTTCCTAAGTTTTGACGCGCGTTGTGGGTCGCGTCGACGATGAGTTCGATACCGTAGGAAGTTTCGAAGAATGCGGCGTAAAGGATGGCCACCTTTGAAGGAGGCAGTGTTTCCAGCTAGGAGACAAGCTCGGGTCTTGGCCTAGGCTTCTGTGCTTCGGAAAGGATGTTGGTATCGAGGATGATGTAGTCGGATCCGATTGCCGTCACTCCTGTGAACCGTCCGACCGATTGATCGGAACCGATTGTAACGTTACGTTGGAGTGGCTGGTAAATCCCTTCCCGATTCCCGGCGCAATTAAGGAGCTAGGATCTATGGAAGATGTTCACGCATGGACGTCCGCGCGGGCGAAAGCCAACTTCGACCAGCTTCTCGAAGCCGCGAAAACTCAAGGGCCTCAATCCATTAGGGACGAGAGTGGAAGTTTCACTCTCCGCTATTCAGGCACAAAGTCCCACGAACGCGTCACGGATTTCCTAATCAAGGGTCTTCCGGAAGGCTGACTTCGGTAAGGACTCGTTAATTATGGCCTGGGACTTTAATCCTAGGCGCCCAAATTAGCACACCAACGCTTCCATATCTGGCCTCGCGAGGTCTCAGTTGTCAGGGGAGAAACATCTGCGATCCAGACCCATCCTCGGGCTATCCCTCTTCATGGAAAAGAACCTGCCGTTGTCTGGATGATGCGATCGTCCCCGCCGCCCAATCTCGAGTTGGCGTCGCAGCTCGAACATAACGAAGGAAACCTATCTCCGTGAAATCCCCGACGGCATTCGAGGAGGCGCTGGCGCAGCTCAACGATGGGCATCAGGAAGGAGACTTCAACGCTCGCCGCTGGGGCGCGACCGTCCACCGATCGAAAGATGGCCGACGGGTATGGCTGCTCGCCGAACAACTTGGCGGACGTGAGATCGTGTCATTCAATCTATATCATACCAATGATTCCGGCTCTGTTCTTATGCCGTGCGAGATGTCTTCGGAAAAAATCGTGGAGTTCGTTCTCCATTTTCGGCCCGACGCATAGGAGCGTGAACGAAAGCCGTTCGATCGACGCTTCGTCGCGAAGAAGTGAGGCCTTGGCAGGAAACGAAAAGGATAAGAATTGTGAAGCAGTCTCGTTTGCGTTCGATCACATGGCGGTCGCGCGCTTCCGGAAGACTTTTCCGAATGCCCACTGAAGCGACGCCTTGCAGTCATAGACGGTGGGGGCTTTCAGCACGCGCGCAGTTCTTTCCTTTTGAGGTCATTGCGCTCGACTGACACACGATCGCACAGGGGACCATCTGCCAAATCGAGGCTACGACCAAATCACTGAGGAACAATGACGCGCCTCAACCCGTTGTTTTAGCGATCGAGCAATCAAGCTCAAGAAGGAGAATGATGATGGGTAGCACCATGGACAAAGTAAAAGGCAAGGCCAACGAAGTTGCTGGTGAGGCGCGCCAGTCCCTAGGCGACGCGACTGACAACCGCGAAATGGAAGCCAAAGGCGCGGCCCAGGAAGCTAAGGGCCATGCACAGCAGGCTAAGGGCGACGCGAAGGAAAAAGTGAAAGACGTCGTCGATCGTTCATAATGGATCACAAATCCGCCAAAAGCCCCGAATTGAGTTCGGGGCTTTTTTTGGTCTACGCATGCTTAAGATCAAAATCCGGCATCGCTTTTCTGTGGATTGTGGAGCCTGACTGAGAGTGACGTCTCCGTTTCGAACCAACCCTCCGACATACGCCAGTGCTGTCGACTGCCTTCCCGCCTCCATCCTTCCTGTCGGTGGCGTGTGCCGTGTTTGGATAACTTTAAGATGCGGGGGGCGTAACGGCCGCAGTATGCCGGGGTGAGAAGGGGCGCCAGTAGGCACCCCAAAGCACATGCTCAACCATCTTAGCGCCGCAAGAGCAAGTCTTCTTCCTCGTCGCGTTGCCTTCCGCCCAATGCTGCGGCTACAGATGCGATGAATGCTCCGACTAGAAGAGAAACCGCACCCACAAGAGCGGTCGTCGCTGCCGCCTTACGCGCAGTATCGGCAGCTTCCTGAGCCTTCACCTTCGCGGCTTCAATCTGCCCAAGCACTGTGTCAACACGAGCGCGCGCGTCCTGCTCGTTCAAACCTGTTCGGGCGGCTACGACACTTGCGATATAGGTGCGATCGGGTTCGGCAACTTCGCCAGCGGCGGCGCCTTGCAGCAGAATACGTGACACCTCGGACGCCGCTGCGGCGTTATCGGTGCGTGCTTCCGCCGTTACTCGTTCAGGCCGCAGAAGCATGTCGGTGAAGTACGACGTCGACAGGTCAGATTCACCAGATGAACCGGCGGACGACGCAGCTCCGGCGATTGTCGCTGTCGAAACGGCAGATCCAACAGCGGATGCTCCGGCTCCAGCAAGGGACGTTAGCGACGAGGCAAGGAAACCCATGACCAGTATGGTAGCGAGAGCCCAGCTTAGAAAGCCGTGTGCGGTGTCCCTGAAAAACACTTCATCAGTGTGAACCGCGGCCCATTTTGTCCGCAGTCGCCCAGTGAGGTATCCGCCGAGTGCCGACGACAACCATTGAACAACGATCAGCCAGATCGCAGCAGTAACGCCGACGGTGGCAGCCGAGCTACTCTCGCCAGACCATGGAGAAACCATGGTGAGACCGAACCCGGAGCCGAGGAGCAGCAGAATGAGAGTGATGCCGGTTGCCGCCACCGCGCCACCGATGATCGGACCCCATGCCATTGCAGTTTGTGAGGATTCAACGGGTGTCACGCCCGTGTTGCTGGTTAAGGACATCACCGTTCCTATCGTAAAAAGATAGCGAGGAGGATAATGATTGGAAGGGGAACACCCAGCATCCAGAGTAATATGCCACGGCCCATCGGAAGTCTCCTTTTGAGATTGTTGAGTAGAGACCTTCAAACTATCTCTATGTCTATTAGTTCCTCCGAAAATTCCAAGAAGCCTTTGGTCCTACTGCGGTTTTTTACCGGCAATTCGTCGCGAGGCGGGCGAGAGGTGCGGACTTGGGCATTTAGGTCAGAGCATCGCCGGAATGAAGCCGGAGCGCGACGCGTGAACGTGCCGATCCTTCCGAGAGTTCTCACCGTGAGTAAAGAATCGCAGTGGCGTGAGGAGCGCCATTCCTGCGCTTTGGCCGAATGAGTGGTCGACAGGGCGAGATAGTCCTCGTCGAGTGGCGGCGCGCGGGTCTCGTCGCTTATGTCATCCGGCGGGCCGAGCGTTATTGCTCTCACGAGTGCCCAACTCGATAAGTTTGCCCAGCCGCGTTCATTAACTTGTCTCGGGTCTGCTGTGCAGCTTGATGCCATCGATAAGTAAAATCTCCAATGGGAACTTAAAATACTTGCGCTTGTTCGGCTCCCTAACATACTGAGGAGTATCAAATGAGACGTCGCGTTGACTTGGCTGCATCAGTTGCAGTGGCACTTTTTACTTGTACCGCTGCCTACGCGCAGCAAGGTGATGGTACGGAAGTTCAGATCACCACCAACGTGTTCAAGCCTAATAAAGTCGCGCCGACCAGCGAGCGGATAGGCCAGTTGAAGGCACCGGACGGCTTTTCCGTACAGCCCTTTGCGCAGGGTCTCGGCAACAGCCGTATCATCGCCGTTTCCGACAAGGGCTTCATCTATGTCAGCCGCCGGGAAGAGGGCGACGTACTTCTCCTGAAAGATGAAGACGGTGATGGCAAGGCGGATCGGGCGCCGATCCAGGTCCTCTCCCGCGCCCAGGCGCACGGATTGGCTATCAAGGGCGACAAGCTCTACCTCGTGACGGTGAAGGAGGTGTTTGTCGCCGACATCAAAGCCGATGGCACCCTCGGCGAACTTGAGATGATTATCGGCGATCTGCCGGATTCAGGCCAGCATCCAAACCGCGTTCTCGCTTTCGGGCCGGACGGCATGCTTTACATCAGCGTTGGCTCAACTTGCAATGCGTGCAACGAGAGCAATGCGGAGAACGCGACGATCATCCGTGCAACACCCGACGGCAAGAGCCGTACCATCTTTGCATCTGGATTGCGCAACACGATCGGCTACGATTGGCAGCCGCAGACCGGCGAACTCTGGGGCCTCGATCATGGCATCGACCTGATGGGTGACGAGGTTCAGGCTGAAGAGCTCAACAAGATCGAACAGGGGAAGCAGTATGGTTGGCCGCATGTCTACGGTGCAGGTGACATCTATCCGCAGTCGACCCCCGTTGGCGGTGTGACCAAGGAACAATGGCGCGACCAGAGCCAGCCAATGGTGATCGGATACACCGCCCATGCCGCTCCGATGCAGATGAAGTTCTATCACGGCACTGCGTTTCCGGCGGAATTCGCAGGCGATGCGTTTGCGACCATGCGCGGATCATGGAACCGCAACCCCGCTTCGGGTTATGAAATCGTCCGCGTTCGTTTCGAAAACGGTCAGCCCAAAACCATCGAGCCCTTCCTCACCGGTTTTCTGACGGATGGAGGCAAGGCGCATTTCGCTCGTCCGGTTGGCCTTGCCGTCGCCAAAGACGGTTCGCTACTGATGGCCGATGACGCCAATGGTGTCATCTATCGAATTGCCTATACGGGAGATGCCAAAAAAGCCGAGGCAGCAGCCACGGCTCCAGCCGACGTTATGGTAGCCCAGGCCAAGAAAGGCGCGGATGTGCCGCTGGCCTTGAAGCGCCCCGAGACAGAGACACAAGGTAAAATCACAGTCTCCACCGCTGCGTTCTCGAACAATCAGGCGATCCCGGCGAAGTACAGCGAATATGCCGACGGCGTATCGCCGGCGCTAAAATGGAGCGCGGTACCAAAGGCCGCGTCCTACGCTATCATCATGGAAGACCCGGACTCTTCACCTCTCAAGCCCTTCGTTCATTGGTTGGCTTGGAACATCCCGGCTACAGTCACGACGCTGCCGGAGGGCCTGCAGGAACAGCTTCGTCTCGTAGAGCCCGAGGGCGTCTTGCAGGGTCGCAACACATCTGGAACGCACGGTTACTTTGGACCGAAGCCGCCTCCTGGCGATAAGCCGCACAACTATCACATTCAGGTCGTTGCACTCGACTCCATGATCGATCTGCCCCCGACATCTGACCGCGACGCGCTCTTGTCTGCGATATCCGGCCACGTGATCGCAAAGGGTGAAATCGTCGGCACATACCAGCAGAAGATCGAGCCACCCAAGCAATAACGACCGAACCCCCGGCTTTAAAGGAAACATCATGCGCATTTTACATTCCGCCATTGGCACCGCCGGTGTCGCGGTCATGCTTTTGTCGTCTTCGGCAACGGTACGGGCCCAACAACCCGCCCCGGCCCCGGCTGAAACGGCTCAACAGCCTCAGCAGACTGCACAGGCAAAACCTGATGCTCAGATGCAGGCCGTCCTCGATGCTTTGAAAGCGCTTGATGCCAAGCCGTTTTCAGGCCTGACTGTGCCGCAGGCGCGGACGCAGGCAAGCGCTGCCGACGCCGCACGAACGGTGCAGAGGGACAAGAAGATTTCGCCCATGCCGGAGGCGGGCGTCGCAACGAAAGACATCGCCATACCAGCTGCGGCGGGAGCGTTGCCAGCCCGCGTCTACACTCCGGAAGGCAAGGGACCGTTCCCGGTCATCCTGTATTTCCATGGCGGTGGATGGGTCGTTGCGGATATCAACACATATGATGCGACGCCCAGAGCGCTTGCGCTGGGTTCGAAAGCCATCGTTGTATCCGCCGATTACCATCACGCGCCGGAAAGCAAATTTCCGGCTCAGCATGACGACGCTTGGGCCGCTTACACCTGGACTGTCGAAAACGTCCACACGCTGAATGGCGATGCCAAGCGGATCGCGGTTGCAGGCGAGAGCGCCGGCGCCAATCTGGCTGCCAATGTCGCGCTGATGGCAAAGGAAAAGAAAACGACGATGCCCGTTCACCAGTTGCTGGTGTACCCCATTGCTGGCAACGACATGAACACCCCGTCCTACCAAGAAAATGCCGATGCGGCGCCGCTCGGTAAGGCGGATATGGAGTGGTTCGTTTCGAACGTCTTCAAGTCAAAGGATGAAACCGCGGATCCGCGGATCAATCTTGTTGGTCGCGACGACCTGCAAGGACTGCCGCCTGCGACTGTCATTACCGCACAGATCGATCCGCTACGCTCCGAAGGCCAGGCCTACGCCGAAAAACTCAAGGCTGCGGGCGTGACGGTGAATGCGCGCAACTACGACGGCGTAACCCACGAATTTTTTGGAATGGTCAAGGTGGTGGACAAGGCCAAAGACGCGGTCGATGCGGCCAATGCCGATCTTGTCAAAGCGTTCTCCAAAGCAAAGTGACGCCTCAGAAAGGGCTATGAAGATGAAGTTCTCGAACCTATCCTACCTGGCGTTATCTGTCGCTCTGCTGGCCCATCCTCTTATGGCGCAGGAGCAGAAGCCCAAGCCTGCTGGAGATGCCACATCCATGATGGTCGTGGATCGGCCAACCTTCGTCAGCGTCGTCTCGAGCGCGAACGAATTCGAGATCAAATCCAGCGAACTGGCTTTGCAGAATGCGTCATCGGGCGACCTCAAGCAAGCGGCGAAGATGATCATCGCCGATCACCAAAAGGCTGGCGAGAAGCTGAAGGGCATACTCGATAAAAAGGAAGCGCCACTGCCGTCCCCAATCGTCCTTTCGCCCAAGCACCAGAAGATGCTTGATCAGTTGCAGGCCGCGAAGGGCAAGGATTTCGATACGCTCTACCTTGATATGCAGGTACAAGCGCATCTCGAGGCGATCGCACTGTTCCGGACCTATGCAGGCTCCGGCGACGACCAGACCGTCGTTGGCTTTGCGAAGGAAACATTGCCAAGCCTGGAGACGCATCTGTCGCATGTGAAGATGGTTGTTGCCAAGCAGTAGGCCGTTTTAGCCGCGTCTGCTTTTGGATCTTTGTGCCTTTTGCCTTCGGCGGTTTTGGCGAACCGTCTGAAGGCATTTTTCTGGAAACTAACGCCGCACCAGAGGGTTCTACGCTCAGCCAAAGTGAAGCGTGGGAGAGATTCCGCCTCCTGGCGCTGGGTGAGGCCATGACATCGTCGCTGAGTATGGAGTTGATGCCTTGACAGACAATCTGACCAAGTACCGATCCAAACGCGACTTCAAGCAGACGCACGAGCCAAGCGGAGAGATCGAGGTCAAGGCGTCGAACCTCCGCCGCTTCGTCATCTGAATGCCTTGGGCATGATCTCACGGACGACGCGAACACCCTCTCTCATCAGGTCATTCTTGTCGTGCTGGCCCTTCTTCTGGCCTACCGTGCTGAAGGGAGTGAGGGGGAGGCCTCCGGTCAGGAGGTCTATCCCCCCGGTCACGGTATTGGGTGAAGTCCATCTTCCGCACGTCAGCCTCCACGACATTCCAGTGTGGCCGGTCCGCACGAGGAGTAGCCTTAGCGTTTCTGTTCCTTTCGATCAGGGCAACGTGTTCAAAACCTCCGCGTTCCAAGCCCAGCGCTAGCCCGCCAGCACCTGCACACAACTCGATGACGCAGGGACGATAGTGTCGCAGAGGAACTGTGGCTAACGGTTTGCGAGTGAGCCCGTGGAATGCCGTTCGGCTTTGGCCTGCTAGAGAGGACAGTGTGCTCGTCTCCGCTAAGCCTACCGGAGGCGAAGTCTTCAAGCATTTGTGGGGCGATAGGGTACATAATGCTGGAGTCGCTGGCTTAATTGACGCCGACTCAGCTGTTGCGTTACCGAATAGGAGGTCACATTCGACTTGAAGGACCCCAGCCTGTTGGGGGAGCTCTCGCTCTTCTACGGCAGACTTCTCGCCGTCGGTTTGAAAGTGCTTCCTCAGTTCTTCCACCAAGGAAGCGACCCGTCCCTCGAAAGATGCAGCACTCACCTTCACCTGTCGGCGTATGGCCGCCGCGACGACTTTCTTGTTCGCCGCTGTCAGCGCTTCAGCCGGCGTCAACTTTGCGTGGCCAACCGCTTCCTTAGCAGAGCGACAACTCTTGTATCGATCCGTGCGCCGATCTCGATCCTCTCGAGGATTTGCTGACGCGCGTCCTGATCGGCAGCGACCAGAGCCTTGACGACCGGGAAAGAGGATCGCGCCTTGCGAAGCACGTCCTCCGAACCTTTCAAGGTCTTGGAGCATCCCATGTAGGTCGATAGCTCGGTGACAGGCACATTGCATCGTGCCTTGAGGAAGGTTTTCGCTTCTGTAGCAGGGACGATTTCCGTCACCTTCTCTATCTCAACTGCCATCGCTAAGACACGGTCGGTCATCTGCCGCTGTAGGTCGGTTATCCGCTTGACCGCCAGTGAGAGCGCCTGCGCTTTTGGATCGATGTCTGCCAATGGAGTGTCCCTGTTTGGGACGTTCATACGACATCGCTCTTTTGACGCCCGTAAACCGATCGCTGAGATGCGAGCGATTGTGGAAAGCCTGACGACGGCGGTACGCTCGGCATGTGGTTTCTTCGGCTGGCGCTTTCACACCGGTGTAATTCTCCGGCCCGTCGTCGGATCGAAAAGATGGAGGCTTTCGGTCTGCACTCGAAAATGTAACGTCTCACCAACGTTCAAGTCGCTCGTTCTAGGAAACTCCGCGCAGAGCATTTTTGAGTGACCGATCTCCACATAACCATACGTCTGACTGCCCAAGCGCTCTGCAACAAGCAACTCTCCGGTCACCCAGGCGTCTTCCTCAGAACACTGTATAAGATCTTCCGGACGAATGCCGACCACGATCTGACTGTCAAGCCCGCCGTAACCAAACGTCTCATCAAGGTGGATCGACTTTTTGAGTAACGTGAGTCTGCCATTAGTAAGGCTTGCGGGGAGGGTGTTCATAGTTGGGCTACCAATGAAGCGTGCGACGAATAGGCTTGCTGGTCTATGATACAAATCTAGAGGCTTGCCGATTTGTTCGATGACGCCAGCGTTCATCACAACGATGCGGTCTGCCAGTGTCATCGCCTCCACCTGATCGTGGGTAACGTAGATGGTGGTCGCCCTCATGCGATGATGGAGCTTAGCAATCTCAAGCCGCATCTCGACACGAAGTGCGGCGTCGAGATTGGACAACGGCTCGTCGAAGAGGAACGCGGCCGGTTCACGCACTATCGCTCGACCCATGGCGACGCGTTGACGTTGGCCACCGGAAAGCTGAGCTGGTCTACGGTCGAGATATTCCGTGATCTTGAGGATGTCAGCCGCGTGGGAAACGCGGCTCTGGATTTCCTCGTCTTTGCTGCCACGCATTTTCAGGCCGAAAGACATATTGTCTCTCACGCTCATATGGGGATAAAGCGCGTAGTCCTGGAAAACCATTGCAATATTGCGTTCTGCAGGCGGGAGCAGATTCACTGTGCGTCCTTCAATCTGCAGCTCCCCGCCGGAAATTTCCTCCAGTCCGGCAATCATTCGAAGAAGGGTGGATTTTCCGCATCCGGACGGGCCAACCAAGACAAGAAATTCGCCGCTCTCGATGTCAATATCGATGTCGTGGATGACTTTTAGACTGCCATAAAACTTCTGGATTCCCCTCAGCGCAATTTCGGCCACGTTTTCCTCCCAGGTAGCAACTTCGTGCTTGACGATCATTATCGATGTCAATATCGATAATGATAAGTTCATCGAGACGCAACAGCTCAGGCATATTTGGATGACATATTTTCCACCCCGGCAAACCGCCACGAAATCCCTGAAATCCAGCGCAGCGTTTGCCTCGCTGAAACGCGACATCATGCTCGGCGTGCTTGAACCAGGAACGGGTCTGACGGAGTTGGATCTTGCGACCCACTTCCAATGTAGCCAAGGCACTGTGCGCGAAGCTCTATTGCAGTTGCAGGAAGAGGGTCTTGTGCTTCGAAAGGGCCGTCGTGGGACTCAGGTTTCCGAATGCACCGCGGACGAAGCGATCGAAATGTTTAGGCTACGGCAGCAGATCGAGGGGAGTGGTATTGCGCGGATGATGCGTGCCCCGAGCCGGACTCTGATCAAAGACCTGGAGGACCTGTTGAGCAAAATGTTGGCTGCGGCCGACGCTGCCGACGAACTCGAGCTTGCAGCCATCGACCGGGATTTTCATCGTCGCATTTTCGAAGATGCCGATCTGCCGGCCCTTGATCCAATTCTTCATCGCTGCCTGGTTCATAATCATCGTTTCAAGATTTCGCGTAGTCCGATGTCACGGGATCTGAAGGCGACAGCGCTGCGCCACCGCAGCATCATCGAGTCCATCGAAAGCGGTGATGCGCGGCGGGCGACCGCCTCGATGCATCATCACATTGCTACGATTGTTGATTTCGGTCCTGAGGTATTTCCGGAGAGCGTTCAGTGAGCGCCGCTCACACAGTCTCTGGTGCGTTGTCGGCAGAGAGCGTTGCTCTGATGGCAAGGACGCTGGCTGAACTTGGTCCGTTGCCAGATCCAACGACCTTGGCGCCCGAACAGGGGAGGGCTCAGTCGACGTTTGCGAGCGTGCGTTGCAATGTCGACCTGCCGCCGATGTACAGCGTTTCGGAAGTCTGGATCGATGCGGATCTCGAGCTTGGTTCTGACCGCTGTCGCTTGAAAATTCTAGTTCCGAAAGGTGCTGGGCACGGTGCGATCCTGTTTGTACACGGCGGAGGCTTTGCGTTTTGCTCTCCCGAAACGCACGAGCGTTGTGCGCGAACCCTTGCGATTGAAAGCGGAATGCCTGTCGTGTTGCCGGACTACCGGCTGGCGCCCGAATGTCCGTTCCCCGCAGGTCTGAAGGACGTGGTCTCGGCACTCCGGCACCTCTTTAGCGCAACATCTGCCTCCGGTGTCACGCGTGGCCCGTTGCTAGTGGCTGGCGACTCCGCCGGTGCCAATCTTGCATTGGCAGCCATGTTGCACGAAGGGGCGGCTGGACGGCCCCTCCCGGACGGCGGACTGCTCTTTTACGGAAACTATGCACGGTCTTTCGACACACCATCCTACGTCCAATTCAGCGAAGGGCCTGGACTGACGCGCGGTAAGATGCAGCGTTATTGGGACTTCTATGCCGGGGGGCAGAAAATCGAAGGTAACCCTTTGGCATGTCCACTTGTCGCAACTGAACAGCAACTGGCGGCAATGCCGCCGCTGTATTTGATGGCGGCGGAGGTCGACCCTCTGCTGTCGGACACGCTTCTGCTGAGTGAACGTCTCAGGGCGCTCGGTCGCAGCGATGAGTTGTCGATTATCCCAGGCGTGATGCACGGCTTCTTACAAAATACATCCGAACTGTCTGCTGCGCGGGAGGCGTTGGCAGCGGCGGGGAATGCAGCGAGGCGGCAGGCTGGCCGATGAAAACAAATCAATCTGGAGGAGGAAAGCATGAAATTTCTAAAAACAATGGCGCTCAGCGTCGCACTGGTGGCGTCGGCAGCGCTGTCCCAGGCAAAAGCGGAAACGGTCCGGTTTTGGTACCACTTCGATAATCCAGCCAACCCGATGGCTGACCTGGTAAAAAAATTCGAAGCAGCTAATCCGGGCATCACAATTCAAGCCGAGAACGTTCCGTGGAACAGCTATTACGACAACCTCTACACCTCACTCGTGGGAGGTAATGCACCGGACGCTGCGATGGTGAAGCTTTTCGCTCAACCACGCCTCGTTGAAATGGGTGCGCTCGAGCCGATCGGCAGTATGATCGACGCCTGGAAAGGGAAGGCCGATCTCCTCGATAACGTACTCGAACTGAACAAGGGGCCTGACGGTACTCAATATTACCTGCCGGTCCAATATGTCGTTCTCTATCTGTATTATCGCACGGATCTCTTTCAAGCCGCAGGCCTGCAGCCGCCCAAGACCTGCGAGGAGTTCAGGGATGCCGCTATCAAACTGACAAGGGCGCCCGACACCTATGGGTTTGGCCTGCGGGGCGGCAAAGGAGGCTGGGATCAATGGGGCGCGTTTGTATTTTCTCAAGGAGCCGAACTGAAGCCTGACGGTCTTGTTAAGCCAGAAGCCATCGCTGCCAATCAGTGGGTAATCGACCTGTTCCAGAAGGACAAGGTGATACCACCATCTGCTCCGAATGACGGGTTCCAGGAAATCATTGCTGCTTTTAAATCCGGGAAAACGGCGATGACGATCCATCACATTGGCTCGTCCAAGGATCTGGTCGCGGCGCTTGGAGACAAGGTTTCAGCAGTGCCGGTACCAAAGTGCGGTAACGGTCAGTGGACATCCTACGGAGACGAGTCCCTCGCGATCTTCTCGAATTCATCCGTGAAGGACGCTGCATGGAAGTGGATTTCGTTTCTCGCCGAGGGTGAGAATAACGTCGCTTTCAATGGTGCAACCGGCCAAATGACGGTCACCAAGAGCGGTTCGGCGAACTGGAAGCTTCATGAACGCCGTTTCGTCGACGCGACGATCCAATCCCTTCCTTTTGCGAAAGTGCTGCCGCAAACGTCGGCTGTTTCCGAATTCGTCAATAGCGCTTGGCAGACGAATATGCAGCAGGCGCTCACAGGGCAGATCAATTCGCAGCAGATGATGGAGCAGCTTCAAACGCTGTTTGCTCAGTAACACTTGCCATCTGTGTGCCCCGACGTCTGCGTCGGGGCCTTCCTCAAGGCTTGAAACGGACGCAGTATGTCTCTGTCAGCAACATCTTCCTCTAGGCGCCGCGCGACTTTCGACTGGCGCTCGGAACGGCTTCTTCCATATGTCCTGCTTGCGCCTGCATTTGTCGTGACGCTGGTCATTGTCTTCATGCCGATGGTGCAGGCGGTTTGGACGAGTTTCTACGATCTCATCCTCTTTAAACCGAACGCCAGCAAGTTTGTCGGTTTCGGAAACTATGTGAAGCTCTTTAACGATCCCGTTTTCTGGGCCGCACTCTGGAACACCCTGTTATGGATAGGTCTGACCGTGCCACTTCAGATGGGGCTCGGCCTTCTTACGGCTTTGCTGTTGAACCGGGAGTTTCCCTGGCGTGGTCTGGCGCGAGCGCTGATCATTATTCCCTGGGCTCTGCCCAGCGTGGTGATCGCTCTGATGTGGCGTTGGATTTATGATCCCAATACAGGTGTGCTGAACGACATCCTTATTTATCTGTCGGTCGTGCAAGCGGCAGTGCCATGGCTCGCCGATCCAAAGGTTGCGATCTATGCGATCATAGCGACATTGACATGGCAAGGCTTCCCCTTCTTCGCGGTTATGATTTTGGCGGGGCTGCAGGGCATTCCGAAGAGCCAGTACGAGGCTGCGTCCATCGACGGGGCGTCCGCCTGGCGACAATTTCTCCACATAACGTTGCCGGGCATCGCACCAGTTCTTGCGACCGCAGGCCTGTTGCGCGTGATCTGGGTTGCCAATTCGATGGACGTCATCTTCGTGATGACGGGAGGTGGACCCGGCTATGCGACTTATACGCTGCCGCTCTATGCGTTCATAAAAGCGCGCCAGAACCTCGACTTCGGATACGGCACCTCAATCGCCGTTACATTCACCATCCTTCTTGGAGCGTTCGTGGTTCTCTACCTCGCTCGTACCATGCGCGAGGTTGAAAGATGACGCAGAAAAGCACGTTTCGCCGGATCATCACCACAGATTTGCCTGTTCTTGCGATTGTTCTGTTCGCAATGGCACCGTTCGTGTGGATGATACTGACGTCACTCACGCCAACGGCCGTCCTTTCGGCCACCGGGGTCTCGCTGTCGCCCGTGGGCTGGAGCATGGACAACTATGTTCGACTCATCGAGCAGACGTCGTTTCTAAAAAACATGGGAGACAGCCTGATCATCGCCGGAGGCACGGTCGTCATCGGACTGATCGTCTCGGTCACCGCTGCCTATGCATTCTCGCGCTTTCGCTTCCGTGGGCGGAAACTATTGATGATGCAGTTCCTGCTAATCAACATGTTCCCGATGGTCCTGCTTATCCTGCCGCTTTTTGTGCTGATGCGTCGGTTCGGCATTCTCGACACACATATTGGACTTATTCTCGCAAATGCGACGGTCGCCATTCCGTTCGCGGTTTGGATGTTGACAAGCTATATCGCCGCGATCCCCAAAAGTCTCGATGAAGCGGCGATGACAGATGGATGTTCACGTCTGACGGCTCTCCGGAAGGTGGTTCTGCCTTTGACAATGCCGGGGATCATTTCAACTGGAATCTACATCTTCATCACAGCCTGGAATGAATATCTCTACGCGTTAACGCTTGGTGGCCGCAATGTTCGGCCTGTGACAGTCGCGATCCAGACGTTGATCGGTGAGTATCAAATCGAATGGGGCCTGCTTGCCGAAGGTGCCGTCGTCGGCGCCATGCCAGCAACAATTCTTTTCCTGCTCGTTCAGCGTCGGCTGATCGGCGGTCTGACGCAGGGCGCTGTGAAGGGTTAAGCGTCTTCGCAGAGGTCTTCGCAGCAGTGGAATTTTATTCAATCAGAAGGACACAAAGATGAACCCCATAGGGTTGATATCCATGCAGTATGCCCGCCCGTTCACGGCTGAGCATTTCCCGCTGTTCATGAAAATGCGCGATCATGGCTATGATTTCGTTGAGCTTCTTGTGCCTGAAATCGGTGAGCTCGATATCACCGAGACAAAAAAGGCTCTCGACGATGCCGGACTTGGCGTTGTTCTTGCCGCTCGTGTCAATCTGCAGAGGAACCTGTCCTCCGCCGACGTGGATGCGCATCGCGCCGGTATCGATTATCTGAAATACACGGTCGATTGTGCCGCTGGTCTCGGCGCGACGGTGGTTGGGGGGCCATTGACAGGAAACCCGCTGGTCTTCGCAGGTCGTGCCCCACAGGTCGTGGAAGAAGCTGAGCGCCTTGCACGAAAAGATCGATGTGTCAGAGGGCTGAAGGAGGCGGGAAACTACGCGCAGAATGCCGGCATTGTTCTGGCGGTCGAGCCCCTCAACCGTTTCGAGAGCGACGTGCTATGTACGACGCAGCAGGCGATGGAACTGCTTGATGCCGTTGATCATCCGGCTGTGAAGCTCATGCTCGACACCTTCCACATGCACATGGAAGAAAGTTCGCTATCAGAGGCCATCCGGCTCGCAGGGGATCGCCTTGTCCATTTCCAGGCGAACGAGAACCATCGTGGCTTCCCTGGCACTGGCTTGACGGACTGGGTCGACGTTTGCCGCGCCCTCCACGAGGTTGGTTACAAGGGGCCGATCTCGCTCGAACCTTTTCGTCGTACCGATGACCGTTTCGGTGTTCCGTTCGCCCAGTGGCGGGCGCCCCACGAAGACGAGAGCAATCGCCTGTCTGCATCCAGCGCGTTCATGAAATCTCACCTCCTGCTGACGGAGTATCGTCGATGACTATAAAAATCGGTTGGATCGGCTGCGGCATTCACGCCACGCAGATGCTGCTTCCACAGCTTGTTCGCCATGACGTCGAGCTCGTCGCGCTTTGCGATATCGATGGCGCGCGCCTCAAAGATGCTGGACGTCAGTTCGGAGTGACCAATCTGGTCAGTGACGTTGCCGATCTGCTGAAGACGCCGGGCCTCGATGCGGTCGGAATGGCGGTTGGCCCCGACCAGCACCTGGCTTTCGGAAAGATGGCTCTCGAGCGGGGCTTGCCTGTTTTCATGGAAAAGCCACCGTCGGGTAGCGCTGCAGGTGCTCGAGAACTTTTGGCCGCTTCGGAAAAGGCCAAGAAACCGCTCCTTCTGGGCTTCATGAAACGGTACTCAATCGGTAATCGCATGGCAGCCAATATCGTCAAGTCGGGTCGTTTTGGCGATGTCCTAGGGTTGACTGGTTACTACATGACCGCACCGGGATACTTCGTAGGTAACGTCGACTATACCGGCTTCTTCCTACACCATTGCGTCCATTACATGGATCTCGTGTCTTTCTTGGTTTCCCCCGTTCGCTCGATAACTGCCCGCAAAGTCGAGAAGACACCGGGGCGCGTACTCTTCCACGTTGGCTTCGAATTCGAATGCGGGGCTATCGGGAATGTTGCGATGGGCACCATCCAATCGCGCGGGACGCCGGTTGAGCGCATCGAGCTCATGGGTGATCACCAGCGGATCGAAGTGGAAGACGTCATCGACATCAAATGGCATCGTAACCCGCCGTTCAAGATCGATGATCTCGGCGCAACACTCAACGATGATTGCGACACGCTGACATGGAAACCGAATTTTACGGCAGCGGCCAATGAGGATCCCAAAGGGTACCATTCTCTGCTTGCAGATGTGGTCCCCGCCCTCGCTGGAGCAAGTACTCCTGCGCCAACGATCGCCGAGGGAGTTATTGCGATGGAGCGTCTGGAAACGCTTCGCCGTGAACTTGCACTTTGATGCCCGAACGAGTCGCCCCGAAGATTGGGGCGATCTCGTTCAATCGTACTCTTTGCGTCGAGTAACAGGCTTGCGCGCAGTCGATCTTTCGAATGTGATGCTTTGCTCGAGTTCATAAAAACAGGGAGGATACAGCAAGTGTTGGTCATCAAGCGCTTGGATATAGAGGATGCGCGTAGCTTGATTGCAGGCGCGCGAGCCAAAGCGACGGAAATTGGCGTGCCAATGTGCATCGCTGTGGTCGATGAATCCGGTCAGTTGATCGCGTTTGAACGGATGGATGGTGGTAAGATAACCAGCACCATCATTGCGCAAGACAAAGCGTACACGGCTGCGGGCGCAAAGCGAACGACCGAGAGTTACGGCACGGCAAGCCTGCCAGGTAACCCCGCCTACGGCATCAACTCTGCGATCGGTGGGCGCCTTGTGGTCGTCGGCGGTGGCTTGCCAGTGATCGTTGATGGCGAGGTCGTCGGGGGAATTGGCCTGAGTTCTGGTACACCGGCGCAGGATGCTGAATGTGCTCAAGCCGGGATTGATTACTTTCAAGCTTCCAGAAACTAAGCTCGTGATAGGTCAAATTACCGACGGAGATGGTTGCCTGGGCATGGGCGCAGCTTCAGAAGATTTACACATTTCCGAAGTTTCTTCGCTGGTTTGAGCGAACTTTCTCTCCAAATGATGAAGCGAAGTGAGTGGATCACGGCCTCGCGCTTCAATCATTTCCGCACGGAGCTTTTGGTGACGCGTCAATACTACTGGCACACCACTTCTTCTTAAATGGTTTTGGACGTTCCAAGTACCTGTGCGGCAGATATGGGAAGCATCCCATGTCTGGTTGTACAACGGCGAGTTGATTATCGACATCGTTGCCGATCTGTTTTAGTTGGTTACCTATGTCTTCCGTATGGACACTGAGCCAATGGTGTCCACGAGAGGATTCGAACCTCCGACCCCAGGATTCATACCACTTCGGCTTTCGCCGCCGTCCCGCCGTTAGGTGGGCGCGTTCGTGGTCTGGACTGTCCCTTCACCATGGGCGTAAACG
>Ga0308171_1002690_pt1 | contig 17994 bp, 14 predicted proteins | sample PhyGR1_FD_202135 | JGI IMG/M metagenome (GOLD analysis project Ga0308171, IMG submission 202135) | Phyllosphere microbial communities from UC Gill Tract Community Farm, Albany, California, United States - DLSLSG.R1 | ecosystem: Host-associated > Plants > Phyllosphere > Unclassified | place: USA... | reverse complement strand
CAGACCGCAGGCGATCACAAGAAAAAATAGTCTCTTCGCCGGCAGCGACGGCGGCGGCAAAACATGGGCGACAATCGCGACACTTTTGCAGACTGCAAAAATGAATTCTGTCGATCCCCAGGCCTGGTTGACGCAGACGCTCGAGCGCCTTGCAAACGGCTGGCCTAGCAGCGAAATCCATAACCTTATGCCGTGGAACTACAAGGCCTGAACGGCCTCAGCTTGCCGCTTACTGAAACGGCGCCGTCACGCCGGACTTTTTAACGAAACATCTTAAACCAAAGCGTGAAAATTTCAATTACTAATGCAATCTCTAGTAGGAAACAGTAACAGTGTCGCTAGTTACGAGGATCATGCTAAACCTGAAGACGTCATGGCTTCGCGTTGTCGCACTCACCGGGTCCGCAAAAGCTGTCGCAGGCGTCGTCTACTGTAACCAAGCCGGCAGGGGAAACGAGGGCCGCTGGATAACCGCGGTCCCTGAGGCATGGGGTTGACACCTCTAGAATGAAGCTGGTGAGATGCGCCCACCGGAAGGACAGCGCATGTCGCTCCGTCATGGATATGGCGCCATCAATTTCTGAACAAGCGGCTCATAATGGCTCTTTCACACCGGCCATTAGTGACTGCTGCGTCTTCTCGTCCGCCGGGTAAAAGCATTCCAGCGTAAGTTCCGCGAGCGTAACGTCCACCGCAGTCCCGAACACGGTCGTGGTGGACAGAAACGACATCACGCCGGTATTTGCGTGGCTACGAATGGAAAGCGTCACGGCAATGCGCTCGGAACAGCTTGGCGGGCGGCGACTAGCGGGAAAAGGAAAGCCGGAGAGTTCGGTGTTCCATTCTGCATTTGCCTTGGCCAATAGGCTCGGCGATGTTGCCAAATCAAGACCCGTCGAAGCGAGAGCTTTAGCGGCATGCAGCATCGCTTTATGAGCCGCAGGGCTTCTCCCCTGTGCTACCACCTGCCACGTATGTGGGTTGGCTCCGATTGCCCAAGTCGGAGCCCAGCATTGTGCGGTCGGAGTAACGCGGCTCACGTCGCCGACATCGGTAGACCCTGCACGGAAGTGAGAATGGCCTTCGAAAGCACGCAGGCCCGCATGCAATGGTGTTGAACCATCGATTTTTTCGTTAGAGAAGACATCGCCCTTGATTTGGTAGAGTTTGATACTGCTTCGGATAGCTTCTGGCGTGAATGTCGCTTGGATTTTGCGTGCAAAATCGATGTCCGCCTCATCGAATGGCACCGGCCCAATGGCCACTAGATTTTCGTGGATTGCGTTTTCGAGCGTGAGGTTCGGCAACAGGTTCGTGGCGGCGGTGTCGAACACGATTTCAACCTCAGTTCCGGTCATCATCGCGGCACCGCGCGCGACCTGATCCACGCGCTCGGCCAATGCCCGTGCCTGGGACATTTCAGGTGCGCGAACGAGATAAAGCACCTCTGCTTTGGCCTGAACAACATTTGCGGCGCGCCCACCCGCATCGGTGATGGCGTAATGCACGCGGCAATCCTGCGGCATGTGCTCACGAAGAAAATTAACGCCGACATTCATTAGTTCGACAGCATCAAGGGCAGACCGCCCGAGATGAGCGGCGTTGGAGGCGTGCGCCGCGGTCCCCTTGAACCGGTAGTAATATTCGAGCACAGCGAGATTATTCGTCGATCTGACGCCATTGAATGGAGCCGGGTGCCAGGTGAGCGTAGCGTCCACATCGTCGAATGCACCTGCCCGCACCATGAAGGTTTTGCCGGAGCCGCCCTCTTTGCCAGGGCAACCATAATATCGGACGGTGCCCGGCAATCCCTTAGCTTCTAGATATTTCGCCAGCGAAATTGCCGCCAGGAGCGAACCAACCCCCAAAAGGTTATGGCCACAACCATGATCGCTGGCACCCGGTTCACCTTCCCTTTGCTCATCTATGTCCGCAATCTGGCTCATGCCTGCAAGCGCATCATGTTCGCCAAGGAATGCGATTACGGGCGCTAACCCATAAGGGAGTCGTCTGCGTTTCAGCTACCAAAAGGATAGTGCTGCGCCAACTTCGGAGTATTGGCCACTCCGTATCGTGAGCCCACTAGTCCTTACGACCAGCTTGCCGCCGGTTTTCACGTCGCCAAGAATGCCCCTTCAGACGGGGCGCATGGCGGGAGAAAAAAAGCGTGAGGATGATCTTCCTGAATAGATACGGTTTCCCCGACCAGTCGGCGACAAGCCGGATGATATCGTCGATCGCATTTTCGCTGGCGCAGCGCGGCATGAACGTGACCGTCATTGCAAGTCGCGAAATACACAATCATCCCGGCAGCGTGTTGCCTGCAACCGAGACCGTTCGGGGTGTCGAGATCAAACGGCTCGCAAGCGGCCGCTTCGGTCGGCAGAGCCTTGTGCGCCGCAGCATTGATTATCTGCTTTTTCAGGTGCTGGCATTCGCCTGGCTTCTGCGCAATGTCGGGGCAACGGATATGGTGGTTGTCTGCACCGATCCTCCACTCCTCTCCGTGACAAGCAGCATCGCGATCCGGCTCAAGGGCGCGTGCATGGTGAACTGGATCATGGATCTTTTTCCGGAGACCGCGATAGAGCTCGGTTTTTTCAGGAAACGCGCAAGATGGCTTGCGGCATGGCTGACGCTCGCGCGCAACTGGTCGCTGCGGTCGCCCGGAATGGTGGTTTGCCCAACCGACAAGATGGCGGAATTCCTTTTCACACAGGGCCTGACAGAGGATCGCATCAGCGTCCTGCATCACTGGTCGGATGGCGGGGAAATCTGTCCCGTCTCCCCCAGGGACAACAGCCTACGCAAGGCGTGGGGACTGCAGGATAAGTTCGTCGTCGGTTATTCGGGAAACTTCGGGCGGGCGCATGAGTTCGGCACCATGCTGGCAGCGGCGAAACGTCTCGAGCACAGGCCGGATATCCGCTTCCTGCTCATTGGTGGTGGACACCAGCATGCGGCCGTCAAGGCCGCCGTTCAGGATCTTGGCCTTCAGCACGTCATCTTCAAACCGCTGCAACCGGTTGAGAACCTTGCCGAAAGCCTGAGCGTTGCTGACGTGCATCTGGTCTCGCTACTGCCGGAACTGGAGCATTGCGTCATTCCCAGCAAATTTTATGGCATTCTGGCAGCCGGCCGGCCGACGATCTTCGTCGGCGATCCCGATGGGGAGGTGCCGCGCGTTCTCAAAGCCAGGGGATGCGGCAGCTGCGTCGAAATCGGCGAGACCGATAAGCTCGCCGCCATCATCGAGAACCTCTGTGACGACCCGGAGATCCTGAAAGCGATGGGCGATGCGGCAAGGCGGCTGCTTTGTGCCGAATATTCCCGAGAGAAGGCGACGGATGCATGGGCGGCGCTGATTGCCGGGTTGCAGACTGTCGAGCCTTCCAGCCCCCCTATCGCTCAAGGTATCGCACCATGAAAGACAAAGTCGTCGTCAGCCAACTCGGCGCCCGCATGCATTATGCCGTGCCAAGAATATTCGCATCCGCTGGCCGCCTTGCGCATTTTTACACGGATATATGCGCGACGAAAGGCTGGCCCCGCATCGTCAATTCGCTGCCGGCCACCCTTTATCCCGCCCCTGTCAAACGGCTGGCCGGCCGGCTGCCCAAAGGCGTGCCGTCAGCCCTGACGACGGTGTTTTCCAGCTTTGGCCTCCGTTCCGTGCTGCGCCATATGCGCACGAAGGATGTTGTCGCGGAAACCTCGCATGCGATATGGGCCGGGTCGATTTTTTCCGAAATGGTCGCCCGGCGCGGCTTTCATGGGGCCGCCGGGCTTTACGCCTTCAGCGGCGACGCACTCGAACAGATGCAGGCCGCAAAGCAGCAGGGGCTGTGGACCGCAGTCGAGCAGATGATCGCGCCGCGCGATGTCGTCGAAATGCTTCTCAATCAGGAAATGAAGCGGTTTCCCGCATGGGCAGGTCCCGTGCAGGACAACCCGCATGCGCGCCTCTTCGCCGACCGGGAAAAAGCCGAGTGGCGCCTTGCCGATGTCATCGTCTGCCCGTCGGAATTCGTCCGCAAGAACGTCGTCGCCTGCGGTGGGCCGGAAGACCGGTGTGTCGTCGTTCCCTATGGGGTCAATGCGGCGGCTGCCATCGACAGACCGGCACGCATGCCGGGGCCGATCAGGGTTTTGACCGTGGGCGAAGTCGGGCTGCGCAAGGGCTCGCCCTATGTCGTGGAAGCCGCCCGACTTATGGAAGGTGCAGCCCGCTTCCGTATGGCGGGCCGCGTTCGCTTAGGCGAAGACGTCAAGCAGCAGATTTCGCAATGGGTCGAGCTGCGGGGGATCGTGCCGCGCTCGGAGATCGCCGAGGAATTTCAATGGGCGGATGTCTTCCTGCTGCCGTCGCTCTGCGAAGGCTCCGCGACCGCCGTCTATGAAGCGCTGGCAGCGGGCCTGCCCGTCATAACGACCGAAAACACCGGCAGCGTCGTTCGCGATGGTGTCGAAGGTTTCATCGTGCCCGTCTGCGATCCCGAGGCTATAGCGACTGCGGTGCGCGCGCTCGCCGACAATCCCGAACTGCGGCAGAGCATGTCCGCCAACGCCTTGTTGCGCGCGGCCGAACATACCGTGGAATCCTATGGCAAGCGGCTTCTTGCGGCCCTGTCCGGCCCGCATCCGTCGCGCTCGCCAACTCTTTGCATAACGGACGATGCGCGGTACCTGGGGAACTACGAGATATGAAGATCATCCACGTCATCGCTTCGATTGATCCCAAACATGGCGGCTTGCAGGCCGTTGCCATGCGCCTTGCCGCCGCACAGGCCGGACTGGGTCTGGATGTGAATATCGTCAGCTATGGCGACGCCGCGATCGAGGCACAGGTCAAGGAAATCGGCAGCAGCATACCGCATTTCGAGAATATCCGCTGGCATCTCCTGCCGCCCCCCGGCAGGCTGGAGACGCTGTTCTGCTTTAAAGGCCGGCGGGTGCTGAAAGACGTGCTGAAAGATGCATCCTTCATGCATATTCACGGGGTATGGGAGCCTTTTCTGCTCTATGCTTCCAAGCTCGCCCGCGCCGCGGGCGTATCCTACTGTATCTGCCCGGCCGGCATGCTGGACCACTGGAGTCTTGACCAGCGGTCGTGGAAAAAGAAGATTGCCCTGATGCTGTGCTACCGGAAGATGCTGAACGAGGCTGCGTTCCTGCACCTATTGAACGTCGATGAAATGGCAGCTGTCGAGCCGCTGAATTTCCAGGCACGAAATCTGATCATACCGAACGGTGTTTTTGCCGAGGAATTCGATCCCCTGCCTGCCCGGGGACATTTCAAGCAGAAAATCGCCCTGGCGCACGGCAGGCGTTACATTCTATTCCTGTCACGCCTGCACATCAAAAAAGGTGTCGACATTCTCGCCTCGGCCTTTGCGGCTATCTCTGACACCTATGTCGACGTTGATCTTGTTGTCGCAGGTCCACCCGGTGGAGCAGAGGGCCAATTTATGCACCTGGTCAAAAAACTGAACATCCGGAACCGGGTCTTTATGGTCGGGGCCATTTACGGCGAAGCAAAGCTCGAAGCCATGGTCGATGCCGACTGCTTCTGCCTGCCAAGCCGACAGGAGGGTTTCAGCATGGCGATCACCGAAGCGCTCGCCTGCGGCACGCCTGTGGTGATCACCGACCAGTGTCACTTTCCCGAAGTCGGATCTGCCGATGCCGGGGTTATCGTCGCGGTTGACGCGGCCGACGTTGCAAAGGGCTTGGCAAGCGTGCTCAGCAACCCAGCCAAAGCGAGAACGATGGGTGAAAACGGTCGCCGACTTGTGCTGGAAAAATTCACCTGGCCGGCCATCGCCCATGCCACCCTGGAGGGTTATCGGCTGAGCGCGTTGGATGCCGCCGCTTCCTGACGACGCGAGCCGACTGGCCTTGCCGGATTGCCGACATAGATCGTCCAGGGCTCCAGTGACTTCGCTGTGACGGCGCGCGCGCCGAGCACAGCCCCCTTGCCGACGACGACACCGGGACCGACGAAGGCTTCCGCCGCTACCCAGGCGTCCTCCTCGATCACCACCGGCCGCGTCACGAGGGGAAACGCGCTGTCCTGAACATCATGCGATCCTGTGCACAGATGGGCACGTTGCGAGACCGAGGCATATTGGCCGATGGTAATCATATCGACATTGTAGCAGATCACGCCAGGTCCGATCGATGAATGACACTCCATGACGAGGTGCCCCGGCCACCACACGATCGCCTTGGAATGCACCATTGCCGTGGCATGCAGGCGCGCGCCGAAACTGCGCAGGAGAAAATTGCGCCAGCGGCGCATCGGCGGCGGCGTCCAGTAGGCAAGAAGTCGCCAGACGATCATCCAGACCAGCCGCTTAAGCCGCAAATGAAGTGAAAAGGTCGGACCTCCAAAGCGCGGCAGGGGAGTCGTTGCATGCTGGAAGGCAGGATCGTCGTATCGTGAGCGCATGGCCTATCCTCCGGCTTGAGACGTCAAGGATGGTATCGCGTACCGACGCTGCTGCACGCGCGCGGGTATGACGGCAAATGACAGCGCCGGCGCTGCAAACATCAGCATATGCACCCAGACCATGAGAACCCAGTCGGTCTGATGCGAAATGGCGTGCATGGACGGTATGATCGACAACAGATAGGTGAATTGCGCAGCGAACTCGCCCGTGTTTGCGGTCACCCAGATCCGGCGCACCAGATAGGCGAGCAGGAAAAATTTGAACGCCCCCAGATACCAGAAGGAACCGAACGCATCCGCCATTCCAGTCTCGGTCGTGCCGAGGACAGGATTGTAGTCGCGCGATTGAACCGGCACCGGCAACATGAAGGATTGCTTGACCTCCACGCCCACGAGTTGCGCGGGCACGAAGTTGAACACCAGCCTGTTCCAGTGGAACTTGCCGTAGTCGAATTGCAAGGTGTTTGCGGTGTTGTCGATCCGCATGATAGCGTTGCGCATCTCGTCGCCGCCGTCCCGGAACACTTTCTCAAGATTGCCGATGACATCTATCCTCTTGATGTCATCCCACACGGGAGCGTCGTTGGCCTTGGTGATGGCGCGGTAGTCGCCCATGCTGTTCATCGACAGTGTGCCGAGGAAAAGCGCAATGATCACGAAGGTGCGCGGGATCGCCCATCCCTTGTAAAACCACCATGCAAGCGCGAACATCATGATGAGTTCCACCGCTTCGGCGCGCTTTCCGGTTATCACGATGCGATCCAGGTAAAAGACGAGATCGAACGCAAGGACGGCCAGCGCCAGCCAGGAGAATCGCCGTGCAAGGCAAAGCACCGCAATGGCCAGACCATAACTCAACAACCGCGAAAAGAAGATGTACATGACCGGAACTCCGGTCATCTGCACCGCAATGGTCAACTCTCCCGGCAAACGGCTAAGCTTGAAATAGAAGTAGGCGCCGGCGACCGAGAGAACGGCTGCGACGATCAGCAGACGTGTTTCATCGAAATCGATACGGAAGAATGCAAAGGGTTTTGCCGTTCTGCTCCATCCCCACCAGCACATGAAAAGACACAGCATCATGAAAAGCGCGGCTCTGGCAAACGCGCCTTCCGGCAGGAACCGTTCAGACGCCAGTCCGGGAACCTGCGGCAAGATGAAACTGAACGTGATGACGCCCGTCAGAAACGGGAACTCGTAAATTCGCTCCCGACGCATCATTCCCCAACAGATGAGCAGGATAACACCACCGAAGAGGCAAAAAACCAGAAGCGTGCTCATGAGGCGAGCCCCGCCTGAACCGGAGGCAAATCCCGCACGAAACTGCTTCTTATGTCGTAGAGGAGCGCTTTGGCGTATTCCTTGAACACCTGCACCCCGTCGCCGTCGATGGCAAGCCGCCACAGCGACACAGTTCGTGGCGCAGGAAGGGAAATCCACTGGACTTGAGGCATCACAAACCGGAAGCGCTTTACTGCGCGCCGTGAATGAAACCAGCTCGTGACCAGAATGGCGCTTTTTACCCCCATTCCAGTCAGTATAGGCTGTGCGAATGTCGCGTTTTCCCAGGTGCTGAGCGAAAGACATTCCGTTGAGACGGCTGCGGAATCCACCCCTAACCCCACCAGCATGTCACGGATGAAGTCGCAATCCCCATAACCAGTCACCAGAACGAGCGGCGCCCTTCCCTCGTGCCATAGTTTGGCGGCCTGGGCAGCTCGAGGAGGACCGTCACCGCCCAGAACAACGATGACGTCGGCTTGCGCAGGCGGGTCCTCCACGACAAGGAGCGACCCCGCTGAAACGAGGGCAAGTCCGTAGAGCCCGATTGCACTCAGCATCATCAAGCCCAGTAAAATCGCGTTCCGTTTCAATGGCGGAGCATTTCTGATGTTCCGGGAAACGCGCGAACGCGAAAGCCGTCCTTTCGAAACGGGTGTCGAGGGAATTCGCGGTCCGGGCCACGGCGCTTTCATGATGCGATTACTCTTCATTCGCCGATTGAATGGCCCTTGGCTCCTGTGCGGCGCTGGCGGCGACCGGTAGACGCACCACCTCGCGGTAGAGATCGAAATTACCCCTGTTAAGCCATGTTTTCGAGAGGTAGCCCGTGGCGGTAAGGACGAACGCGGTGTGAAGGGCAATCGGCACGAGAAGGCCGGCGGCCATCATTTCCACCGGAACACCTGCTTTTATCCCGGCAAAACCGATGCCACCGCAAATGAAGGAAATGACGACCAGCGTGTTCGTTGCCGCCGCCGGCGTGAAACCATAGTCCAGCAGTAGATGATGAAAGTGCCAGCGATCGGCCGACATTGGACTGCGACCGTGCATGATACGACGGACAATAAGGCTGAGCGTATCGGTGATCGGCAGGATCACGATCCAGAGCAATGCCGGGAAGGATACGGCACTGCTTGTGGTCGCCAGCAGGACGATCACATAGGCAATCGTCGCACCCAGTGCAGTACTGCCCGCATCGCCGAGGAATATGCTCGCCCTTGCACGCCATGGACCGCGCATGTTGAAGACCAAAAAAGCGCAGAGGCACACGCAGAGTGCCTGAAGCGGCGCGATGATGTCGCCGACACCTGCTGAGATTGCCACGATCATCAGCCAGATCAACGCGACACCCGCAGTGCCACCTGCAAGCCCGTCGACACCATCGAGCATGTTCCACGAATTCACCAGCCCGGTCACGAAGAGAACTCCGATGACGAAAAATAGCGGCAGGAACAGCTCGGAATGCTGCGTGAACAGCACGCCGATGGAGAGAGAGCCGATATCGGCGCCGCCTACGAGAGCGATCGCCATTGCCAGTTGCATGAGAAGGCGTCCTGCTGCGGGTAGTGGCCGGCGATCATCGACAACGCCCATTAGTAGAATGACCGCCAGCCCGAGCCAGAAGTTCATGCCGAGAGCCTCGCTCCACCCGCCGACGAATGCGGAAACAGCGAAAGCGGCAAAGATTGCGATGCCACCGCAAAGAGGAACGGCTCCCGTGTGGCGTTTGCGGATTGAATCGGGGCGATCCACAAGCTGAAACACAATGGTCAGGCGCCTGAGAACGACGATGAGGGATACGCACAGAATGAAAGTGGCAATGGTGTTGAAGAGTATCCCCGACATGTCTGATCCCCACACTGAAGCTTGGCGGCGCATTTGCAACGATACTCGCCTCCAGACGATCCTAAAAAACACCGGCCCTGAGGGGTATGCGGGCAAAAGGCGTGTGAAATCCACCAAAGGGAGAGGGTGTCGAAATCAACGTCTACCCTCCCTACCCCTGAACCGGATCGACCATCGAAAGAGCTGGTTTTAGACCTTGACGGCGAGCGACCACAAATGAACGACTCGGCAGCGAGCGGCATCTTACAAGTGATCATTCCTGTGTGGAGAGAACGGCAATCCAGTCCTGAAAGCCTAAAGCATTCGCCGATGCCGGCACCGTCACGTTACGAAGGCCGCTGCGGCCAAGACGCTCGATCGGTTCGATGTAAATTCCATTCGAGGGATCATACCAGCGAAGGGTTTTCTCGCCTGCCGCCAAACTGTCGAGATCGATCGCAACGGAAGGAGTGTCGAGATAGATCACGGCGAAAGACCCTTCCCTGTCGCGCGCCGCGAATGCGCCCGCATCGCTTTTCAGCAAGCTGCCCTGATCGGGTACGAGCTTCCACCATGCCAGTTGTCTGAAAAGCGAGGCCAGATGGGTGATGCTTTGAGCACCACGGCTGTTCAGCGAACCTTGCCAGCTGTCCTTCGCTTCATAAAGCCCGGCGGCGGAAAAATGCCAGACCGGATTGTTGCCGAAGAGCTGACCGCTCGCTCCTGAAAGCAGCGCACCATAGGCAATAAGACGAACCTGACGCTCCTTCACATCGTTCTCGCCTTCATATGCGCCTTCGATGAGGAAAAAAGGGCGTCTTGGTCCCGATCGGTAACGATCCAGCACCGCCGCCGCGACATTGCTGTAAGTATAAACTGAATCGATATCGAGCCAGGAAGCGTCCCGCCAAAAACCGCTCGTCACGGTATCGGGATTGCCATGCACGGTCTGCAATGCCGAAGGATCAGTTTCAGCGATCCCCATTGCAACAGCCATGACCAGATTGCGATCGGGCGGATCGTAATCCCCGCCCTGCACCCAGATGATGTTGGGGTACTTCGCAAAACGCTGCCCGAGATAGCGTCCATAAGCCCGCAGCTTTTCTGGCCCGGCCGCGACCATTTCCTGATACCATCCTTCGGGGCCACCGCGTGCGCCGCTATAGGCCGGACAGAGAAGCACCAGCAGGTTGCGACTTGCGGCTGCCTTTATGACGGCTTCTGCCCTGTCGAAATAGGCCTCGTTCGGTTGCTCGAAGGCATCGCCTGCGAAAGGTTTCTCGTCGTAGAAGTTCGCTGGGGCCTTGCGGGAGAACTGATGCTCGATCAACGATACAAGCACGGTGTTGAAGCCCTGCCGCTTTCGGGTTTCCAGGTAAAATTCCGCATCGGGAATAGAGGTGTCGCCAATGAGCGACCACGCACTGTCGCCGACAATCAGGAACGGCAGACCCTTGCTGTCTTCAAGATAGCGCCCGTCCTGCGACGTCTGCAGCGGAAAAACGGTATCCTGTGCGTTGCAGGTCGAAAACATGCATAGCCAAAAAAAGAAGACGCCGCACAGATGTCCAAGTCGCCGCTGGTCGCCGAACATCGCTTCAGAGCCGTTCACGAACGACGCGAAGCCAGTTTTTCAAGGGCAACGGCAGATAGGTTCGAAGGCCCGGCCTCAAACCGGCGGGAATAGACCAGTCCTCCATCCTGAGCACCGTTGACAGGCCAGGACGATCGTTCAGTGTCATGGTAATGACTTCGTTATAGCGTGCGGCCATCCGTTCGATGCTGAAGCGGTTCAGGACCATTCCCTTTCCCGCGATCGACATCCGCTCCAGAAGGTCGCGATCGGCATGCAAGCGCGCGATCGCATTGGCCGCTGCCGTATAATTGCCGATCGGGAACAGAAAGCCGTTTCGGCCCGGCTCGACAATCGTGTCCGTCACGCCACGGATATGAGACACGACCGGGACGCAGCCGCCGGCCATTGCCTCGATCATCGTCATGCCAAGCCCCTCGAAGCGGGAGGGCATGATAAGAACATCGTGGCTAGCCATGATGACCGGTATGTCTGAAAGCTGAACGGATCCTGCGTAACTGACTCGATCACCATGGCCGTCTAGCCTTCGCCTGAGCTTGCCCATATCCGGCCCATCTCCGACGATCGTCAGGCGTACCGCCTCGGGCGAGGCATCCAGTATCTCCCGCAGCCACATCACGCCTTTCGATGCATCTTCAATTCGGCCGACGAAGAGAACCTCGAGTTCCGGCCCCCGGTTGACGTGCCGAACCGCCTGGCTCCGGAACGCATCGCTGTCCACCGCATTCGGGATTGCGTAGGTGCGATCCTTCGAAAAGCCATTGCGCGCGACCAGATCGGCGCGGCACCGCTCCGATACGCCGATCGTAACATGGGCATAGTCCCGGATCGAGCGCGCGGCAGCGTATGTTCCGGGTGAGATATTATGAACGACGAGAATACGCAGGATACCTTCTGGCAGATAGCGCGCGATATTTGTCTGTAACTGATCGCCAAGAACATTGACGATCACACCGTCGAACCCTCCGTCTTCGATGGCAGCCGCCATTCGCGCTGCACATTCGCGTTCGCTGAGATTGACGGGCATCCGCAGCAATTGACCGAAAGCCTTCTCACCATGGAGATCGAAAGGCAGCCCGAATGTTTCCTTGCACACGCCGAGCCATCGCACGTCTATGCCATAGGCGGCGAGACCTTTGCGAAGATGTTTGAAGACGGAATAGGTGCCGCCGATATGTGGAAGAACAAAATAGGCAAGCTTCATGGGACACTCTCGCTCTAGCATCCACAACCATGCCGCAACGGATCGACGGCGGATGGTTCGAGTGGCTGCTAAGGCGACATACTAAAAAGCCACGGGATGACAGTCAGTTGCATCTTAGGCTTAGCTGTATCTTCCTTTGAGAGGTTTGTCTCAGTCAGACTATTCGTTTGGCGTAAGACGCAACCCGAAGGTCGGTGTGGGGTCGTACTGCTCCAGCGGATATCAATGCCATATCGAGCGTGTCGGCGCCGGGCTGCGATTGGAAAATAAATGAGGATCACTCTCCTTGGACAATTTGGCTCTGGCAATTCGGGCAATGACGGATCGCTGGAAGCCATGCTCCTTTATCTGCGCAGGATGAGGCCCGATGCCGATCTGTTGTGTCTTTGTGCAAGTCCGACAGTCGTAAGTGCGAAGTTCAATATTCGTGCGATGGGTGTTGGGGGGCCTCCCCTGACGAATGCATGGATGAGGCAACTGGACAAGCTACTCGGCAAGGTGCCTTCACGGCTCATGCTATTGGTCAGTTCCCTCTCTAGTTTCGACAAGGCTGACCTGATGATCATACCGGGGACCGGCATCCTCGATGATTTTCAGGAAAAGTGGTTCGGCTGGCCCTTTGTCGTGTTTTGCTGGTGTCTCGTTGCACGCCTTCGCAACACACGGATCGCCTTCGTCAGCATCGGCGCCGGCCCGATGAAAAGCCGTCTCAGCCGCTGGTTCCTGCGCTCTGCCGCACAGATGGCCTCCTATCGATCCTACCGGGACGATTTCTCGCTCAACTACATGAAAATGATCGGTGTCGACGTGTCGCGAGACCACCGTTACCCCGATATCGCCTTTGATCTTCCTTTTCATGTGCCCCACCGGCAGAGCCCCGCCGACGGCGTAATGAGAATAGGCGTCGGCGTCATGGACTATCGCGGCTGGCGTCACAACGACCCCGAGGCCGCCAGGATTTACAAGACCTACATCCACAAGCTCTCACGGCTCGTGAGCTGGTTGATCGGTGAAGGCCATCGCATCACCCTTTTGATGGGAGACATTACGGACAGGGTCGCCTGCGCGGATCTGATGTTTCTGCTGACGGACATGCTCTCCGAGGACGAGTTGGCGCAGATCGACATCAGCTCGGCCGCAACGCTGCGCGATATCATGCAGCAGATGGCAGCAATCGACCTTGCGGTGGTGTCGAGATACCATGGAGTTGTCTGTTCCCTGAAACTCGGAAATCCGACGATATCAATAGGTTATGCCAGAAAGTTCGATGATCTGATGAACGATTTCGACCAGAAGAAATTTGCCCGACACATCGACACGTTCGAAGTCGAGGAAGTTATCGAGCTGGTGAAGGAGATACTCGCTGGAGCCGGGGCGGCAAGACAGCGGATCGACCACGCCAATGATCGCTTCAAGCGCCAGCTTTCCGAGCAAGAGGCGCTACTCGGCCGGGAATTTCTCTCAACTGATGCCGTCGCAACGCCGCAGAGCGTTGCGCCTTAGCAAAGGTGTCCCACAGCCTAATGCTTTCGACGTAATACCGAGGCTCTTCACCACTCGACGGGAGTAGTCCAGACAATGTCGCACGCCCTTCAACGGACATTCTCCAAACGGTCTACACCTACGGATCCGGCTGCCATCCCAACGGTCAGATTTCCAAGATCCAAGTCGCCACTCTAGATTTGACGCTACCGTCGATTATCGGCGACGCTGTCGGAGCCCTCGATGCACAAAGTCCGCCGCGCCTTTTTCATGGCCATGCTGGAACAGCACCTCGGAATTGCGATCAATCTCGCTCTGGTCGCGATCGTATCGAGACTATTGTCGCCGGCGGAAGTTGGCTTTGCCGTCATCGGCTACGGGGTCACGTCGGTGATCTTCGCCTTTCGCGAATTCGTTTCGTCCGATTTCCTCATTCAGCTCGATGTCGTTGAACGCGATGACATCAACACGTCGCTTACACTCTTGCTCCTCGTCAGCGGCATTCTCGGGTACGTTCTCTATCTATTCGCACCCTATCTCGCGATTTTCTACCACCAGCCCGGTCTCCAGCATTATCTTATCCTCGCAATTGCCGCCGTCATGGCCGAAAGCCTGGGCATGCCGGCGTTTTCCATGCTGCGTCGACGGCTGGCATTCGGCACCATCGCACGCGTCCGAACCATCGGCCTCGTGGCTATGGCTGTCGTGACGATCTTCGCTGCCAGCAATGGATGGGGCTTCGTCAGCTTCGCGCTCGGCCTGCTCGTCGGCAACAGCGTTGCCAGCGCCCTTGCCGCCTATGCCGATCCGGCCCAGCGTACAGCACGCCTTTCCCTCAAGTCGTGGCGCCGTATGGCCGAATTCGGCCGTTACAGGGGCGCTGCAACCATCGTCGACAAATTGTACGAGTCCCTGCCGCAACTGGTGCTCGGCTTTGCCATGACACCGACAGCGGTCGCGATCTACAATCGCGCCAATACAGTTTGCTCCATTCCCGATCGCATTTTCCTCTCGGCAATCTTTTCCTTCGCCTTCCCGGCACTCGCCGCCGAAGTTCGCGAAGGTGGAGACGTCCGCAGGTCCTACCTGCGCGCCCTCAGTTACATCACCGTGCTGTATTGGCCGTCGCTGATCATGGTGGCCATTCTCGCCGATCCCATCGTGCGCCTTGCACTTGGAGACCAGTGGCTCGCCGCTGTACCGATCACCCGGATTCTCGCGCTTGCGTCGATCTCCTGGTTTCCCATGGTTTTGACAACGCCGCTGCTGATCGCTCTAAACGCCAACCGGGAGGCTTTCCTGGGCAATCTCGTCTGCCGCAGCGTCTCGGCAATTGTGCTCTGCTCTGCCAGCTTCTTCGGCCTCACCGCGGTAGCGCTGAGCCAGTTCGTCACGCTGCCCTTCCAGATGCTCATCGCCTTCTATCTCGTCAGACGCCATGCGCACTTCAAATTACCCGAACTGTTCGCAGCCATCGGGCCGAGTGCCGCCGTGACCCTTGCCGCGATTGTGGGGCCGCTCGCCATATCTGCCTGGATGGGATCCCGCTTCGATTACTCCCTCGCCCAGGCTGGCGGCGCCGTCCTCCTTTCGGTGACAGGCTGGGCCGTTTGCCTGTTTCTTCTGCGTCATCCACTCGTCAGCGAAATACGTTTGACGCTCGATGCTTTTGCCGGGCGTCTGCGCAGGGTCAGAAAACCTCCTGCATCGGCTTCCATTCCCGACACCGTCGTTCCCGCGGCGGTGGAACCATGAGCAGCATCGATATCGTCATCCCCAACTACAATTACGGTCGCTTTCTGGAGGGATGCGTAGAAAGCGTCCTTGGCCAGAACATCCCGGACATCCGTATCCTCATCATCGACAATGCCTCCACAGACGACAGTGTCGCGATCGCCCGGTCTCTCGCGGCAGCAAATCCCCGTATCGAAACGAGCCTGCGCGCAAGGAACCTCGGCGGTCACGCGTCTTTCAACGAAGGCATCGATTGGGCTCGGGCGGACTATTTCGCCATCATCTGCGCCGACGATGTCCTGTCGCCTGGAGCACTCGCGCGCGCGACAGAGTCGCTCGACAACCACCCCGGCGCAAATATGGTGTTCGGCCGCACCGCCTTCTTCCGTGACGATGCCGATATACCATCAGGATTTCGCAGCGATGCCGATGGCATGCACCTTCATCGCGGCATGGACTTCATCGCCAGAATCTGCGCGACGGGACGCAGCCCGGTGCCAGGCCCACTCGCCGTTACCAGGACGCACATTCAACAACATGCCGGTCATTATCGGCCAGCACTGCGCCATACCGACGATGTCGAGATGTGGATGCGGCTCGCGGTACTGGGCGATATCGTCGAACTTGATGCCGTGCAGAATTTCACCCGTATCCACGGCGCGAACCAATCGGCCATCCTTTATAACGTGCTTGCCTGGAATACCGAAATCGAAGCCGCGCTCGAAAGCTTCTTTGACAATGAAGGGGCTTTGCTTGCCGATGCCCAAACCCTGCTAAGGCGCGGTCGCGCGAGCCTGAGCGACCGCGCCTATTGGTGCGCGCTTTCCAATCTGGTCCGGCGCCGGCCCGGCGCGGGTGCCCTTCTCGCACAGGCGTTCCGCCTGAGACCCGCTTCAGCGTTTCTGCCACCGGTGAGTTATCTTGTGCGCCGACCTGATGCATTGCATCGCATTCGCGCAGCTATCGCCCGCCGATAGCGATAGACCGGCCAAATTTTCGCTGATGACGGCCTATTCTTCGGCATTCAGGACAAGCCGCAACAGCGCCGGCAACGAAGCGGATTTCGTTCGGCGCATGATTGATGCGCGATGGTTCTCGACAGTGCGCTGACTAAGCTTCAAATCGGCTGCAATGATCTTGTTGGCCTTCCCCTGAACAATCAGGTCAAGGATCTGGCGTTGCTTGCGAGTAAGCGTCGCCAGCGTGGCACGAGCCGTTTCATGCCGCTCTTCGCGCTCGTTTGCATCACGCGATCGATCCAGGGCAGACTGCACGCTCCGATATAGCTCCTGGTAAGAAATTGGTTTTTCGATGAAATCGGCTGCTCCGTATCGCATCGCATCGATTGCCATACGCACATCGCTGCGACCCGTGATGACAATGACGGGAAACCGATGCTGTCTTTCTTTCAGCAAACGCAGCAACTCCATCCCGACCATGCCAGGCAGATACGCATCGACAAGCAGGCAACCCGATCTGTCAGGCTTGTAATCTGCGAGATACTCTTCGGCTGAAACATACGTGGCGACCGTCCAGCCCTCGCCTTCGAAAAGAGCACGCAAGTTGTCCCTGATGTCTTTCTCGTCGTCGATGACTTCGATGAGCCGGCCCGTCATCGGCTCCATCTCTTCACGTTCGCTTATATACTCAACCCTCTCGTCGGTTTGGCGAACGACCAGCGTCTCCACCACCTGCATGACATCCTTGAGTTGCGCCGGCTTGTGCAGATACGGTATTTCGTGCTGGGCAAAAGCCTTCAGGGCCTTGCTTGAAATATCGCCTGTGAGAATGAGTGCCGGAACATTTCGGCGGAGTGCTTGCCGGATATCTTCAATCGCAGCTATTCCCGTCCCGCCGGTAGGGAGATTATAGTCTGCGAGAATGACGTCGGGCATGAACTTCAGACCCCGAACAATCGCGAGCGCTTCGGCGGCCGTTGGTGTCGCAGCGACCACGTATCCAGTCTGCTCAAGGCCCATCTTGAGAAGATCGCGCATGCCGTTTTCGTCTTCGATGATCAAAATCGACGCAGACGACAGGGCCGCCGCTTGATACGAATGGCCATCCACCGGCGCAGGCAGTGGCGCCAGCGGTTCACCTGCTGGCGCCTGATCGATCTCGATCATGAATGCAGAACCTTTATGCAATCGCGACCGCACCGCTACCTTCAGTCCCAGAAGCTCACTGAGCCGCTTGACGATCGACAATCCCAGCCCCAACCCACGGTCTTCCGTTCCAGCAGGCGCATCGAGCTGGAGGTATTCCTGGAAGACATCCTCGATATGGTGTTCGGGAATGCCGATGCCTGTGTCCCACACTTCGAACCGAACCTTGGTACCACGCGGGCGACAGCCGACCAGAATTTTACCGCTCGTGGTATATTTTAGTGCATTGGACAGAAGGTTGCGAACGATCTGCTCG
>Ga0308171_1002686_pt1 | contig 18020 bp, 14 predicted proteins | sample PhyGR1_FD_202135 | JGI IMG/M metagenome (GOLD analysis project Ga0308171, IMG submission 202135) | Phyllosphere microbial communities from UC Gill Tract Community Farm, Albany, California, United States - DLSLSG.R1 | ecosystem: Host-associated > Plants > Phyllosphere > Unclassified | place: USA... | reverse complement strand
TTGAGCCGGGCTGCCAGTGTTTCCCGCAGCGGGGCTTCGTCTTCGACCAGAAGGATACGCATGAACTCTCCCTAGTGTCCTGGGTATGGCCCCATGGGGCCAGTGGGTAATGCAGATGACTGCGGATAACTATCCCTGTTCAGGGGTTATCGCCGCGTAGTGATGACATATCCGAGCGCGGCGTGCGGGGCTGTGAACGCGATGTCGCGGGATCGTCCATATAGCGGACGCGGCCGCGGTCATCCATGTACTTGACCCGGTTGATGTCGCGCCCGTCGAAGGGCACGCGCTCGGCGCCGAGGATGTGTCCACCGGTAGTCCGCTGCACCCGACGAACCGCATCAGACAGCGAGCGCTCCTGCGGGCCACCGCGTTCGGCCGTGCGCATCATCTCGGCACGGGCCGCTTCCGGCGGCATCTGCGCCCACGCACTGGCGGAGGCAGCTGCGCCCGTCGCCAGAAGGGCGAAGGCAGCGATGCGGCGGTGGCGGGTCACGGAGAACATCGGTCTGATCCTAGCGGAGCGCGGCTAAACGTTCAAAAGTTGTGAATCGGCAACCGCCAGCCTGGGCCGGCGCTTTACGAATCTTTAGCGAATTCTTGGTTTTAGCCAGTGAATCCGGTCTGAACTTTTCCGGTTGCCTCCCCGCTTTGTTCATCTAAGTGAACATTGGCGGCCAAAGCGAGGCCCTTGTCAAGTTGACAGGGCGGTGCGGTTCACGCCGCGACGCGTTCGGCCTGGGCGCGGGTCACCGCCAACGCCTGGTCGATCAGGCTCCAGTCGGCCCCGACGCGGTGCGAGCCTTCGCTCAGGATCTGGCGGAAGGCGCGCCCACCGGGTTGGCCGTGGAACAGCCCCAGCAGGTGGCGGGTGATGTGCTTGAGCGCCAGCCCGCGGGCCAGCTGAGCCTCGATGTACGGCTGCATGGCGCGCAGCAGCGCCTCGCGCGACTGCAGCGGGGCACCGGTCTGGGCCGCCTCCAGCTGATGCAGCACGTAGGGGTCGTGGTAGGCCGCACGGCCCAGCATCACTCCGTCCAGCGCCGGCAGCTGGGCCTGCGCGGCCTCGACCGTGGCCAGACCGCCGTTGAGGACGATCTGCAACTGCGGGCGGTCGGCCTTGAGACGGTGCGCCCAGTCATAGCGCAGCGGCGGCACTTCGCGGTTTTCCTTCGGCGAGAGGCCCTTCAGCCACGCGTTGCGCGCATGCACCACGAACATCGCGCTTCCCGCGTTGGCCGATTGATCGACGAAGTTGACGAAGGTTTCGTAGTCGTTGTCGTCATCCACGCCCAGGCGGCACTTCACCGTCACCGGGATGTCCACCGCGGCGACCATCGCGCCCACGCACTCGGCGACCAGGGCCGGCTCGCGCATCAGGCAGGCACCGAAGCGCCCGGCCTGGACCCGGTCGGAGGGGCAGCCGCAGTTGAGATTGACCTCGTCGTAGCCCCACTCCTGCGCGATGCGCGCGGCCTGGGCCAGCAGGGCCGGATCGCTGCCACCGAGCTGCAGCGCGAGCGGATGCTCGCTGCCGTCGAAGCCGAGCAGGCGCTCACGGTCGCCATGGATCACCGCGTTGGCGTGCACCATCTCGGTATACAGCCGTGCACCCGGCGCCAGCAGCCGGTGGAAATACCGGCAATGGCGATCCGTCCAGTCCATCATCGGGGCGACGGACAGACGCAGGGAGGCGGCGTAACGCGCGGTGGCGTCGGTGATGGGCTGGGTCATGAGGCGCGGGGCTATCTGGATTCACTGGCAATACCAGCGCAATCAATAGTTTACCCCTCTGAGCTGAATACTGCCCGGGGGAGCCGAAGCTGCACCCCCAGGGCCGACGGCGCTGCGCGGATACCGCGCGCGTCCCGCGGAGACCCGTCGAGCAGCCTTACGGCGCGTAAGTGGGCCCATCCCACCCATCAAGGAACTTCGGCAGATCGTCCGACACGTCGACGACGCGCTGCCGATAGAACAGGTGCATGGTGGGAGCCAAGGCCGCGTCAAGCTGCCCGTCGGTCGCACGGGCAACCAGCGCATTGGGGACGACGCGCATGCCCAGGCGATTGGTACCGAAGAGAATGTCTCCGCAGACGCCACAGAAGGTCTTCGCCACCTGTTTTCCGGGATGCTGGAATGTCAGCGCCACGCCGTCTTCAACACGAACGGCAGCGGCTTCCCATGCGGTTGCGGACAACAAGGACGTCCCGTAGAAGCCCCTGCAGGTGGAACAGTGGCAGTTCGCACGCGCTGCGGGCGCGCCATGCAGTTCAACGGAAACCTTGCCGCACAGACAGGTAAAACGAAGTGACATGGTGACCTCGATGGCGCGACGAGCGTTGATTGTAGTGCGCCATCGGCGACCACACCCGGGCCGCGTCCGCTGGCCAGAACCATCACTGTAATGTCCGTCGCGCCTGTCATGGTTTTTTCCGCAGGGCTGGCGCAGGCTTGACCCGCAACGCACAGCCACAGGCGAGAATGCCCCCATGAACCCTCCCGCGCACACAGCCTGATGTCCCTGCTCCGCCCTGGCAGTTTCGACCCCACCACCGAACAAGGCGTGCTGCGCCTGTCGATCGCCGCGTCGCTGGCAATGGCCGCCGCCGCGGTGGCCTTCGGCCTGCTGGCCAACTCCTCGCTGATCATCTTCGACGGCATCTACGGGCTGATCGACGTGGTGATGACCTGGCTGTCGCTGCTGGTGGTGCGCCTGATCAGCCTGTCGACCCACGTGGATACCCTGCAGTCGCGCTTGAACCAGCGCTTCACCATGGGCTTCTGGCACCTGGAGCCGATCGTGCTCGGGGTCAGCGGGACCTTGATGATCGGGGCGGCGCTGTATGCCGCGGTCAATGCGGTCGATGCACTGATGTCCGGCGGGCGCGAGATCGCGCTCGGGCCGGCGATCCTGTTCGCGGTGATCTCGATCGTGGCCGAAACCGGGCTGGCGCTGTTCGTGCGCCGTGCGAACCGGTCGATCGGCTCGGACTTCATCGCGCTCGATGCGAAGAACTGGGTGGTCGCGGCGAGCATGTCGGCCGCGTACCTGGTCGCCTTCGTCGGCGGCTACGTGCTGGGCGGCACCGAGTGGGCGTGGCTGGTCCCGTACATCGATCCGGCGATCCTGCTGGTGGTCTGCCTGTTCGTGGTGGTGGCGCCCCTGGGCACGGTGCGCCAGGCGCTGTCCGACATCCTGCTGATCACGCCGCTGGACCTGCAGGCGCATGTCGACGCGGTGGCGCGCGACATCGTGGCCAGGCACGGCTTCCTGGAGTACCGCAGTTACGTGGCCAAGGTCGGACGCGGTGAGCAGATCGAACTGTTCTTCGTGGCGCGCGCGGACGATCCGCCGCGGCCGCTGATCGAATGGGACCGGCTGCGCGACGAGATCGGTGAGGCGCTGGGCGAGGAGTCGCCGGACCGGTGGCTGACGATCATGTTCACCACCGACCGAGAATGGGCTATCTAGAGCTGTCCTCAGTGTATTTGACTGACCATGACTGCTACAGGCTCCCCTCTCAGAGGGACAATCAAGTCAAGAAGCGTCTTGCACGACACCGCCCTGAGCCCGGCCCTACCCTGTCATGAAGGCCACAACGCCGAATGCCAGGAACGAAATCAGAAGGAAGACGCGAATGGGGACGACCGCCCCATTGATTTCGCGAAAATCACTCAACCGCACCCTTTTTTCACGCCCTAGAATTAGCCACAGATAGGTCACCTGCCCCTGTATACCAAACGTTTCCGGGCAATCCAGCTGCCTCCATGCATCTGGATACGTCGCTCTAAACTTCCGAGCGAACCGGAAGAAGAGAAAGATGTAGATCGCAGTAGCCGTGAACGCGATTGCGAAAAGAATATTAATAATCATGGCTGATTTCCAGGAGTAAAGCCCACTTCAAAAATCTCAACCCGAGCAGCAACCCCAAGCCCACCTTGTACGTTCACCTCAAACCTAGCGGGAGGGCTGTATCGAAAACTCGCGCCTATAACACCAATTAACCCAGCCTCACCTCCCACTCCCACCCCAACATCAACCGGAGTCCTTGAATGGGAGGGGAGAAAATCATATCCAGCGGTCAGCAGGTTCCATGTCCCCGCGGCAGTTCCTCCCACAGAAGGCGTGGTAATCGCATACCGGTCATTGTCAGGACCTTCCTTCAACTCTGCCTTGAAACCAACACCGCTCGCTGCTGCGTAGGTGAATGTAGTAGCTCTATCTCCAGTGAATACACTCGTGACATACCCACGCCCATTGCCGTTTGCAGCTACTTCGCCTGACGCTGCCTGTCGCCCACTCTCGCCTCGCGTCGAAGTGACCATGCTGGCAGCAGCGGAATTTGATCTCGCGGTGATTGAAGATCGATCATTCCTTGGCACTAGATCTCCCCTTGACCTTCGACCATCAGGATCTATGTATCTGAAGGGGTTGCCGTTGGCGTACCAATACCGATTGAACGACTCAACGCCCTCCCCATAAGCAGCGACCGGATCCGCAGACAGGAAACGACCAAGCTCAGGGTCCAACAGTCTCTGTTGCATGTAGATCAAGCTCGTCTCCGAATCAGCAACATGCCCTGTATAACCTGGTCCGCCTTGGTATCCAGTCTGTTCGAACCCATAGGGTTCGTAGACACGCGTCGACAGAACCTCCCCATGAGCATCACTCATCGCCACGACAGAACCCAGTGCATCCACATGGTAATACTCGACAACATGGCCATTTGATTCTGCGTGAGCCTCACCTGCCATCATTGTGGCGGCCAAGCAGAGCACCAAGAGCGATAGCACAGCCTGATTCGCATTGCTTCTCACGGCACCACCCCTCCCGGTCCTGTGGGAATGATAGTCACTGGCTGCGCCACAGCTCCTGAAAAATCCGAGCAGCCGGCCGCGTTACAGGCTCTTACAACATGATGGGGTGCGCAATAGCGGCCGTTCTGACGATCAAAAACGCGGTCTTCAGGCCCGTTATACTGGTGCTGAAAGAGCTGACCATTGGCCCATGCATATAGCTCATATCTCTCCACATGAGCAACGGGTGTCCACTGGACACCACAGGTGACTTTGACTGGCGGCCTGCTGGTACGTGTCTGAGACGAAGAGGTAATGGTGGGCACACCGGGGCGCAGCAGGACGTAAGCAGTTGCCAACGGCCCGAGCGGCCCACATCCTGCCCGGTTGCAGGCACTGACACGATATCCCCACGTGCCTGTCGTCCGCCCGCCCCTCCACAGGTCCCCTCCCGCCACATCTGCAGCAGTACCGAAGCCTCCACCGTTGAAGTTCTCGTGGACTCGGTAGAAGTCCGTAGCAGGCACACCTGTCCAATACACGGTGAAGTCACCGGACAAGCCAGGCGCAGAGATTGAGATACCTTCTGGAGCATGCTCAGGCGGAATGACTGAGTTAACGGCGTGCTCGGGTGAGAAGGCTCCACAAAGGCCTCGATTGCAGGCTTGTACACGATATCGGTATGACGCCGTCTTCCGACCGGACAGGGTCGTTGTAATCGCGCTCGAACTGTGAACCCTGCTCCATTGACCACCGTTGATGCTCTCGTCCAGCTGATAACTTGTGGCGTTGGGCACGGACGACCAGTACATCGTGTACGAGCCATTGAGGGTCTCAGCAGGTCCCGACAGCCCTGGAGCAGCAGGGGGATGGATTACCGTCACCGGGCCACCCATCGTGTAGACACTACACCCGTCAGGATTGCAAGCCCTCACCCGGTAGGAATACATCCCTGCAGCTTTGCCGTCGGTAGCCCAAGAGAGAGCCTCTCCCCTGTACACCTGCACCCAACTGCTTGAACCGGCTGATTCCTCAAGCTCGTAAACGGTGGCACTGGTTGACCGCGGCCGGGGGGCAAGCCAGGCAACCGAATAGCGGCCCTCCATGCCCAAATCAGGGACAGTGATGCCGAATGGCGGCGTCGCAGGCCTGCGCACGAATATGGCGGCCGTGGCACTCCACGCCCCGCAGCCCACACCATTGCAGCTCCTGACACGATAGGTGTAATGGCCCACCGGCTTACCCTGGATCTCAGCAATGAGTCCTACGCCTTTGTATGCAGCCACCCAATCGCCCTCCGTCGGCAGCTCCTGCAACTCATAAGAGCTGGCTCCAGTCATCGACGTCCACTTCACTGGATAGGAGCCGTTCGTGGTATGACCCGGCACAGTCAACACCGGCGCGGCAGCAAGCGAATCCATCGACAACCGCGCTAGTAGACGATCATTCACGGAAACGTAGTCGTAAGAGCGGGCTTCTCGCTCGTTCCGCTGATGGCGCAATGTCCCATCTTTACCATACATGGATCGGATAACGCCCATAGTCGGGCTGACTGCTTCACTACGACGGCCATACCCGTCGTACTCATAGCGCTCTTTGGATTCGGATTCCCGCAAGCGATTGCCAATATCAAAGAGGAACAGCTGACCATTCTTGGCCGCAAGGTTCCCCTGAGCATCGTATGTCAGGCCGATCACGGTTGCATCAGCTTCATTGCGCACATTGGTCAGCCGGTTGGCTGCGTCGTATATGTAATGATGCATGCGCTGTCCGGGCTGAAGCACCGCGGAGATATTATCGAGGGCGTCATACCTGTAACTGACACTGCCGTCTCCCCCGAATGAACGCGATTCTGCTCTGATCAGCCGATTGAGTCGGTCATACTGCATCCTCCGAGCATTCTCCCCGCCCGGCGTTCCGTCGGCTATGGCCAGCGTATTGCCTTCCAGATCGTAAGAGTACGTATCGTGAAGGATCAGCCGCCCTACACCGGAGTCCATTGTGAGGCGAGGCATACTACGTTCGTCTCTCTCAACCTTGCTCTCGATACCATTCCCGTAGCGCAGTGATGCCATGCTTCCGTCTGCGTTATAGCGGATATCGCTTGCATATTCGCCTGCGCGCGTTGCTTGGCCCAGTGCATTCGGCGCGAAGTCCACAACCGCACCGGAGGGATAGGAAATCCCAGACGGAGCCGCATTACTATCGTAAGAGAACTTCAGCTCCCATCTTTCTCCATTGGTGTGTCGGAGAGATTCATTGGTCAGGAGACCCCGTCTGTTGTAGGCGTACTCATTCACCACCTGCAGTCCACTGCTAGAGGTGGTAATGCTACTGACCTCGCCATCCGGCGTGTATCGCCACAACTGGTCACCTCGCCCATCGGGGAAGGTCAGGGCGACCAGGCGATTCAAGCTGTCATAGCCTCGCGTCACGCGCCTGTCCACACCCTCCCCCACACCGCACGTCGAGATGTCTCCGGCTGCCACTCCTGAGCTCGCCGAGATCAGATTGCCGGCCGCATCGTAGGACCTTACGGTTGCGCCCGTTTCGGGCTCCACTGATTTGCACAGCCTTTGATGCCGATCGTAGGCATAGCCACGTGTAAGCGACTGAGTACGATCTGCATTTCGACGTGTGATGGTGAGTGGCTTTCCGAACAGGTCGCGAACGATCTCGGTCGTAACACCTTCAGGCTGCTGGATGGACGACGCTGCGTCATATGTCGCGCCCCCCGCCAGCCAGTGCGCGGTAACTGTCTGCAGCCCACTTGGGCTGGTTCTTCTAATAGAGCCGCCGCGTAGGTACTCGGTTGTAGTGGTGATCAGGCCACGCTCACTGTCCTCGGCAGTCGCCGTCGTTCTTCCCAGCGCGTCATACTCGACCCAATGGCCTCGAGTGATCGTCGGCTGGCGGGCCGGATAGCTATGGAACACCAAGCGGCCCGCAAAATCATAGGCAGATCGCCTGAACCGCTCGGTCGTACCAACGTCAGTTGCGTCTAGTTCGCGGACCAGAACTGGCCGCCACAACGCATCGTAATACGTGTAACTTCGTGCGTTACCGGTAGACGATGTCCTTCGCCAGTGCCCAGCGCCCAATCCATGCTCTGAGCTCGACACCTGCTCGAAGGACTGCACGGTTGGATTCCATGCCTGCTCATCAGGTTGCGGGTGGTCAACTCTGATGGTTCTGCCCAAGGCGTCATGCTCGAATTGCGTCGACGCCCCGGATTGATTACGTATGGCTTTCACCCAACCATTTCCATCCACCGTAGACGTCATGAAAGTCCCGTCGGCGAACGCAATCGTCTGCGGCACGCCGTTCTTCCATTCTTTCAATAGAGTAGCGTTGCCGTTGGCATCGGTGATCGACGCAATAGAGCCATCCGGATGGTATGTCCTGCGCCAACTCAATGACTCGTAGCTCCACTGTTCCGAGGGCAGTCCGCGCGAGTCGTAGGCTGTGCGGCTCGTCTGCAGACCTGTCTCCTGGTTCGTGATGGATTCGACCTGTCCGAGTAGCCATTTAGATGTATCGTGACGATACTGGGTGGCGTCGATTCTCGAGTAGCCAGTAGAGTTGGAGACCGAGCGGGCGGTCGGATAGGCCAGCGAATCGAAGCAGTAGCCTCCGCCACCATTGCATCCAAGCGCAACCTGATTCAGGTATGAGACTCCGTCCTGCTCCACCGTCTCACGCACAACAGGCCTGACACGCGCAGTGGAAGGATCATCGCCGCTGTTGATGATCCCATATCGTGGTGAGAATGATTGACTCGACGCGTCCTCATCGCGCAGATAGACAGTTGATTCGGCGCGCAGCACCGTGCCATCTGCGGCAAGTACTCGTGAGCCCATTGGCCTCCCTTCATTGCGGGAGTATTGATATCCGTATTGATAATCTGTGGCAGAGCCATCGGGATTGGTCACCTTGACCGTCTTCTGCTCAGGGCAGGTGGTGCAGGGGTACGCCGGCGCGCTTCCAACACTTCCCCACAGGCCCGGCGCGCCGCCGCCATAGGCGTAGGACCATCTCATCGGCTCGGCTATCCCCGGCCCTGATATTTCCTTGTGCAGAATCGAGACCACGTCGAAGTAGTTTGGTGTAGTCAGCTCGTAGTAGTAGGAACCACCAGATATGCGCCTAAGGCACGCACTTGCGTGAACACCACTACGATAGTGCCTTCTGTTCGAGAAGCTGAATTTACCGGCAGCACCACTCGGATGTGTCATCGACAGTTCTAACTCTGCCGGTACAGCAGGAGGTTGTTCCGCGCAGTTCGAGGTCGAGTTTCCATCCCAATCTGGTGCAGATGGAGTGAGGGCACTGGAGTAATCGAACTTCCAGCGACCTCCATCTGGCTGTCGAACTGAACTCAATCGCGTTTCGCCCTCAACCATCCCGTACTCGTAGTGCCACGTGCGACCGTTCGCGGAGACCGACCGGAGGCTCTCGCCTTGATACGTGAGTAGTATCTCTCGCCCGTCGTTCGCCCAGATGCGCAGTGGGTGCCCGCTGGTGTTGTATTGATAGTTGACCTCGTTTCCCAGGTGATCGGTTACCTTCGTAGCGAGGAGATACACGCGTATTCGATTTGACCTTGCGGGTTGAAGCACTGACCCACGCGATTTCGACATGGAGCCTGCGTAACGAGTGACCGCAGTATCGAAGTAGTAAGTGCTACCCGAGGTTGTCCTAATTCGATAGCCCTCGCCAGACAAACCACTCTTCATGGGAATGCAGTCAATAGCATCCCGCTGAGCAGTAGACCATTTGCGGATAACTCCATCGGTGGGCAATGGTGTGTCAGCTTCGGCCCTTAGCATCACCCGATCACTGCCTCCCGGGGTATGAATGACGTTGCCCTGCCAGATGTCTGTCAAGTTGAATGAGGACGGATAGGTGGGAACCATTTCGCCGCTGCAGCGATTGGTCGCCCAAGCATTCACAGATGAGAACATGCCGGAAATGTAGGGAACATCGATGTTCCATCCACCTACACCGCCCAAGGAATCGTCGTAGCCCGTACTGGACCCCGCAATGCGAAGCTCGACATTGAACCTCCTTTGCACCCTCACTGGCAGCGAGCTGTTTCCTGGAATATCTACGTCGGTAGCAACGAATTCCGTTTTACCGTTGTACAGACTAATGCTGTCCCCAAACAGATCGCTCTTCAGCGCAGTCAAATTCTGCGCTGACTCGACGAGGCGTCTGTATTCGTGATGCGGCTCAATGGCGTTGGCCGCTGGGACCAGCGTTGCCAGAGCAAGCAGTGCATACCCAATCTTCTTCGACTTCATCTTTGTCGCACTCCTTTGCCGCGATGCGCGGAGGCTAGCAACATCGGATGCCTTTCGATGGAACAGAGTCACGAATCTGATGCTTCACTGCACTGCTGATTCCTACCTCCGTGCATAACGTGATGCCGCAAATTGGTGAGTGGAGACCGAAACTCAGCGCAGACAGCGTTGTCCCGCTCCAAGAACGCGCCTCTCGGTCGACAGCGCAGAGAAGCAGATCATCAGGTTGTTGACGACAACCATCGTGTCGTCATCTGCTCGCTTTCGTTCGGCTGCACTGCGCCCCCTGCTTCCACTGCCGCGGCGACTGCCCGGTCTGCGCCTTGAACGCGCGCGACAATGCCGCCTCACTGCCGTAGCCCACATCGATCGCGATGCGCTTGAGCGGATGGCCACGACGCAGCGCCTGCTGCACGAGGCGGGTACGCCAGCCCTGCAGATAGTGGCCGGGTGTGCTGCCGATGGTGTCGCGGAAACTGTCGGCGAAGGCGCTGCGTGACATGCCGGCGCGCTGCGCGAGCGACTCCAGCGTCCACTCGTCGGCCGGCGCTTCGTGCATGGCGACCAGCGCGTGGCGCAGCCGCGGATGGGCCATGCCGGCGAGCAGGCCGACACGGATCTGGCCACTCTCCATCAGCGCACGCAGGATCTGGATCAGCACCACCTCGAACAGGCGATCCAGCAGGGCCTGGCGGCCGCAGCGCTGCGCGAACGCTTCTTCGAACAACAGCGACAGCACCGGCTGGCCGCCATACAGGCCCTCCAGCGGCAGGCACACGATCGGCGGCAGTGCCGCGGCGACCGGGTTGTTGGCGCCGCCTTCGAACTGCAGGTGGGCGCAGGCGAAATCCGCACCCCGCGTGGCATCGGTAACGAAGCGGTGCGCGAGCGGGCGCGGGTACAGCAGTACGCTGGGCGTGGTGATCTGCAGCGTGCTGCCATCCGGGTGCTCGACACGCACCTCGCCGTCGCGGATCAGATGCAGCTGGCCGCGCTCGCCGTCGGCCGGCAGATCGTTGATGCCGCACAGCGCCCCGGCGTGGAAGACCTCGGCCGAGACGGCGAAACGGTCCAGCAGGGATTGCAGCCGATCGACCATGGCGGACTCCAGATCAAGTTTTCTGGACGAAATGTTGCCACAAGTACGAGATAGGCGCGCACAGTACACCTGCCATCTGGCCCACCCCTTTCACTCCGCAGGAGAGTCCCATGTCCATTGCCAACGTTCTGTATACCGCCCAGGCCACTGCCAACGGCGGCCGCGACGGCCGCGCCGTCTCGTCCGACAACGTGCTGGACATCCAGCTCTCCACCCCGCGCGAGCTGGGCGGTGCCGGCGGCCCGGGCACCAACCCGGAGCAGCTGTTCGCAGCCGGCTACTCGGCCTGCTTCCTGGGCGCGCTGAAGTACGTGGCCGGCCAGGCCAAGGTCGCCTTGCCGGCCGAAACGCAGATCACCGGCAAGGTCGGCATCGGCCAGATCCCGACCGGCTTCGGCATCGAAGTGGCGCTTGAAATTTCGGTCCCGGGCCTGCCGCGCGAGCAGGTCGAAGAACTGGTGCAGAAGGCCCACATCGTGTGCCCGTACTCGAACGCGACCCGCGGCAACATCGATGTGACGCTGACCGTGGTCTGAGCCACCCGAGGCGCGCGATGCCCCTGCAATCCACGTACGGCCGGGCTTTGTCCCGGCCGTACGCGTGTGTGCGCGCCGTGATGCCGTGAGTCAGGATTGCTTCGTATACTGCCCGCCGGACAATGGAATGAAGGAATCAGGCATGCAGGCGAAGTTCAAACAGTCCCTTCTGGTCGGCATCACGCTGACCGCGCTGATCGCCAGCGGTGCGGCGATGGCGCGCTCGCCGGTCTCCACGGCGCAGCCCGGCAAGGGCATCAGTGCCTCCTTCACCACCTGCCAGCAGCGCGCCCAGGGCGCGATCGCACAGGCAGCGTGCATCTCGCAGGAAACCAAGCTGCAGGATCAGCGACTGAACCAGGTCTACAAGGCGCTTCAGGGCAAGCTCGACGCTGCCGGCAAGGCCAAGCTGGTGGCGGCGCAGCGTGCCTGGCTGGAGTCGCGCAAGCGCGACGGCGAGCTGGAGACCGTGATCTTGGACAGCACCCAGCCCGGCAACCTGCAGGGAAGCGAGATCGAGATGCGCCGTCTCGGCGCACGTGCGGACCAGTTGCAGGGCTACATCGACCTGCTCGACTGAGCCGCGCCACGCTGGAATGCTGACCCGGCCCCCGGCCGCCCCCCCCCCCGATTGCACAGAAACAAGGAAGTAAGCCATGCCCGACAACATCGATACCCGCAACCTGGATGCCACCTCCGGCGCGGTCTACTTCGCCGTAGGCCGTGGCACCGAAGGCGGCCCGGCGTCGTACCATCTGTCCATCGCCGGCATCACCCGCGGTACCCGCGAGCCGGACTGGGGCGAGGTCAGCAGCGTCGCGCAGAACAGCGGCTACAGCCTGGGCGCGATCCAGGTCGATTTCGGCCAGCGCGGTACCTGGCCGGTCGGCGCGATCGGCGATCGTCCGCTGGCAGCGGGCGAAAAGACCTATGTGGATGCGGTGATCGACCAGGCCCAGGCCTACGCGAAAACGCACGATCTGCCGTTCACCAACGACCGCGCCGACCTGCGTGGCGACCTGCTCAGTCACGGCAACGGGCTCAGCGGGCGCTCTTCGATCCGCTTCATGGACGAACAGACCCGCGACAGCATCAACGCCTGGGCCGGTTCGGACGAAGGCAAGCAGTGGATCCACGCCAACATCGATTACCCGCAGGTGCGCAACGCCACCCAGACCGCGATGTCGATCCTGGACGCGCACGGCAGCCATATTCCCGTTGAGCGCCGTTTCGAGGCGATCAGCCTGCTGGCCAAGACCGCCAACCAGATGCCCGGCCAGCTTTCGAAGCTGGAAAAGGTGCTGGAGAACGGCGGCGACTACGACGCCCTGCGCACCAAGGCCGGCGAGATCCGCGCCACGCACACCTACTACGATGGCCCCAAGGCCGCCGACATCGCCGCGCGCTACGAAGACGCCTACGCGACCAACAAGGACGCGATGGACCGTGCCCACACCAAGGTCAGCAGCCGTGACTACGCGCCGGCCGGCGAGCGCAATGATGCGGACATCCGCGTCGCGCTCGACCAGATCCATCCGCCGCGCCAGCAGAGTGCCGCCTCGAGCGTGCTGAAGGAAGGCGCCAGCGGCAAGGAGGTGGGCAAGCTCGAGTCCAATCTGGCGGTCCTCGGCTACACCGCCGCCAACGGCCAGGCCCTGAACGCCGACAAGCGCTTCGACGGCGACACCCGCGCGGCGGTGGAAGCCTTCCAGCGCGCGCACGGGCTGGAGCCGGTGGACGGCAAGGCGGGCCCGGCCACCCTGGGCGCGATCGACCGTGAAGCACGCCAGCTGCAGACCGCACTGGCCGCGCAGGGACATACGGATGCCAACGGCCGCGCGCTGAGCGTGGACGGGCACCTGGGCGCCGGTACCCGTGCCGCGCTGGGTGCTTACCAGCAGGCGCACGGTCTGGACCCCAGCGGCGTACTGGACGCGCAGACCCGTGAAGCGATGGCCGCACCGGCGCGCACCCAGGCACCGGCCGACATCGCGCCTGCGCCGGAACCGTCGCAGCGCGATGGCGCCGCGCTGCGGCCGCTGACCGACCCGGGCAACGCCCAGCACGTGCTGTACATGGAAACCCTGATGCGCGTGCATGAAGCCGAAGAGGCACGCGGCATCGGCCACGGCCCGCACAGCGAGCGTCTGGCCGGTGCGCTGACGGTGGAGGCCGCACGTGCCGGTCTGCACACCATCGACCGCGTCGAGCTCAACCAGGACGGTTCGATGGCGCGCGCCGTGCAGGCCAATGCGCTGCGCGACGAGGCCGCGTTGAACCGCACCAGCGCGCCGGTGCAGACCGCCGACGCGATGGGCCAGTCGCTGGAAGAAAGCACGGCCCGCGCGCAGCAGGCCGGCGACCAGCAGCGGGAGCAGCGGCTGATGGATCAGCAGGCCCAGCAGCATGGCGCACGGGCCATGTCGGCCTGAACCCGGCCGCCAGCGACCGGGCTTTACCGGTCGCTGGTGACCAGCTGCACCACGCTGGAGAAATCCAGTTTGCCGCGGCCGGCCTGGTGGTTCATCGAGTACAGGTTGCGGGCCAGCTCACCCAGCGGGATCGAGGCACCGACACTCATCGCCGCTTCCACCGCCAGGCCCATGTCCTTGAGCATCAGGTCGCTGCCGAAACCGCCGCTGTAACCGCGCGACGCCGGGGCGTTGTCCAGCACGCCGGGCCACGGGTTGCACACTTCGGTGGCCCAGCTTCGACCGGTGCTGACCGCCATCATCTGCGAAAGCACCTTCGGGTCCAGCCCGTGTGCGACGCCCAGCGCGATCGACTCACCGGTCACCGCCATGATCACGCCCAGCGCCATGTTGTTGCACAGCTTGGCGACCTGGCCGGCACCGCTGGCGCCGACATGGAAGATGTTCTTGCCCATCGCCTGCAGCAGCGGGCGGGCGCGTTCGAGCGCCTCGGCTTCGCCACCGACGATGAAGGTCAGGGTGCCGGCCTGGGCACCGGCGGTGCCGCCGGAGACCGGGGCATCCAGCATCTGCAGGCCACGTGCGGCGGCCGCTTCGGCGACCTTGCGGGCGGTGGCCGGGGCGATCGTGCTGCAGTCGATGACCAGCGCGCCGCCGGGAATATCCGCGAGCAGGCCGTCGTCGCCGAGGTAGACGCCTTCGACATGGCGGCTGGCCGGCAGCATCGAGATGACGATCTCGGCGTCGGCCAGCGTATCCAGGGCCGAGGTGGCGGCAGTGGCGCCGGCATCGACGGCGGCCTGTACGGCGGCGGGCACCAGATCGAACACGCGCACGGCGTGACCGGCCTTGGCCAGGTTGGCGGCCATCGGGCCACCCATGTTGCCCAACCCGATGAATGCAATACGGCTCATGCGTGGCTCCTTTCAGGGACGGTGGCACCGAGGTCGGCCAGCGGATGCGCGGCATCGGACCACGGCGAAACGAAGAAGGTGCGGGCCCAATCAGCCGTCGCGTCAGCCAGCGTGTGCGGCTGCCACTGCGGGTTGCGGTCCTTGTCGATCAGCAGCGCACGGATGCCTTCGGCGAAATCGCCATGGGCCGCCGCGTGCAGGGCTGCGATGTATTCGATGCGATAGACCTCGGCCAGCGAGGCGCCCTCGGCCAGGTGCTGCAGCTCGAACGCGAGTCGCGCCGAGCCCGGCGCACCGGCGGCGAGCGTCGCTTTGGCGGTGCTCAGCCAGGCATCGTCCGTCTCCAGCGCAAGGATCGCCTCGACGATCGCGCCGACGTCGTCGCTACTGCACAGCGCATCGATCGTCGCGGCGTTGCGCAGCAACGGGCCGGTGGCCGCATCGCTGGCGTGCTGCTGCAGCAGCGCGGTCAGCTGTTCGTGATTGCGCTTGGCCTCGGTGCTCCAGTGCACGTCCGCCAGCGCGTTGAACACGGTCTCGCGCTGCGCCTCGGCGATGTGGATATCCGCCAGACCGGCATAGATCGCATCGCCTGCGTTGAGCGGCGCGCCGGTCAGGGCCAGGAACAGGCCGCCATGGCCGGGCACGCGCGGCAGCAGCCAGCTGCCACCGACGTCCGGGAACAGGCCGACGGTGATTTCCGGGAACGCCAGCTTGGAGCGTTCACTCACCACGCGGTGGCTGGCGCCGGACATCAGGCCGATGCCACCGCCCATGACGATGCCATGGCCCCAGCACAGGATCGGCTTGGGATAGGTGTGGATCGCGTAGTCGACGCGGTACTCGACGTCGAAGAATTCGGCCGCGTAGGCGTTGTCGCGGATATCGGTGTTCCCGCTCCCGCGGTACTCGACCATGCTGCGGTACAGGCTGTGCAGGTCGCCGCCGGCGCAGAACGCCTTCTCGCCCGCGCCCTGCAGCACCACCAGCGCGATGCCGTCATCGCTCGCCCAGGCATCCAGCCGCTCGCGCAGCAGGTGCGCCATCGGCAGCGAGAAGCCGTTGAGGGTGCGCGCTGCGTTGAGCGTGGCGATACCGATGCGCGTGCCGTTGCCGGCCTGGCGCTCTTCGAACAGCACCGGCGCCGCGTCGTTGGCGACGACGGTACTCATGCGTTCTTCCACTGCGCGGCGCGCTTTTCCAGGAAGGCGTTCACGCCCTCGGCCTGGTCGGCACTGTCGAACAGATCGACGAAGGCTTCGCGCTCGGCCACCAGTGCCGAGGCGTGGGTGCCGGTGCGGGTGGCCTGCACCAGGGTCTTGCAGGCGGCGATGCTGGTCGGGCTCTGCTTGCCGGCCTTGTGCGCCCACGCCAGGGCCAGGGCCTTGGCTTCGCCCTTTGCAACCTTCTCTTCCACCAGGCCGATACGCAGCGCGGTGTCCGCGTCGATGCGTTCGCCGAGCAGGATCATGCGCTTGGCCCAGCCTTCACCGACCAGGCGCGGCAGGTTCTGGGTGCCACCGGCGCACGGCAGCAGGCCGACGGTGGCCTCCGGCAGCGCCACCTGGGCGTGTTCTTCGATGATGCGCAGGTCGCAGGCCAGCGCGCATTCCAGGCCGCCGCCCATCGCGTAGCCGTTGATTGCCGCGATGGAGACACCGCGGAAACCAGACAAGGCTTCGAAGGCCTCACCGAAGCGGCGCGCGGCTTCACGAGCGGCCGCCTTGTCGCCGGAAGCGAACTGCTTGAGATCGGCACCGGCCGAGAAGAACTTTTCGCCGTCGCCGGTGATCACCAGCGCGTAGATCCCGCGGTCTGCATTGAGCGCGCCCACCAGGTCGCGCAGCGCGGACAGGCTGTGCACGGTCCAGGTATGCGCCGGCGGGTTGTCGAGGGTGATGACCGCGACGTGGCCATCGGCCTCGACCTTCAGGCCGACATGATCATGCTGGCGCCACTCCATCATCGCAGTTCCTCTTCGGTGTTGAGCAGGTGGCGGGCCACGATCACACGCATGATCTCGTTGGTGCCCTCCAGGATCTGGTGCACGCGCGAATCGCGCAGCAGCCGTTCAATCGGATATTCGCGGATGTAGCCGTAGCCGCCGTGGATCTGCAGCGCATCGTTGCAGATGTTGAAGCCGGCATCGGTGGCGAAGCGCTTGGCCATCGCGCACCACACATTGGCATCGCTGGCACCGGCGTCGAGCTTGCGCGCGGCGGTGTGCACCATCTGCCGGGCGGCGACCAGCTGGGTGGCCATGTCGGCCAGCTTGAACTGCAGTGCCTGGAACTCCGACAGCGCCTTGCCGAACTGGCGGCGCTCGCCCATGTAGCGGCGGGCGGCATCCAGTGCGCCCTGGGCAGCGCCCAGCGAGCAGGCGGCGATGTTGATGCGGCCGCCGTCCAGGCCCTTCATGGCCAGCTTGAAGCCGCTGCCTTCCTCGCCGAGCAGATGGCTGACCGGCACCCGCACGTTCTCGAACGTGATGCCGCGGGTCGGCTGGCTGTTCCAGCCCATCTTCTCTTCCTTGCGCCCGTAGCTGATGCCCGGCAGATCGGCCGGCACCGCGATCGCACTGATGCCACCGGCCCCGGCGCCGCCGGTACGGGCCATCACCACCAGCATCTCGGTGGCACCGGCGCCGGAGATGAAGGCCTTGGAGCCGTTGAGCACGTAATGATCGCCGTCGCGTACCGCGCTGGTCTTCAGCGAGGCCGCATCCGAGCCGGCACCCGGCTCGGTCAGGCAGTACGAGGCCAGCTTGGTGCCGGACGAGAGGTCTGCACCCCACTCCGCACGCAGGCTCTCCTGGCCCCATTTGGCCACCATCCACGACGCCATGTTGTGGATGCTGACATAGGCCGCCGTGGACGGATCCACATTGGCGAGCTCCTCGATGACGACGGCGGCGTCCAGACGGCTCAAGCCGCTGCCAC
>Ga0308171_1002682_pt1 | contig 18039 bp, 14 predicted proteins | sample PhyGR1_FD_202135 | JGI IMG/M metagenome (GOLD analysis project Ga0308171, IMG submission 202135) | Phyllosphere microbial communities from UC Gill Tract Community Farm, Albany, California, United States - DLSLSG.R1 | ecosystem: Host-associated > Plants > Phyllosphere > Unclassified | place: USA... | reverse complement strand
AAATAGCAAGGCGGGTGCTTTGCAATACCTTTTTCCCACGGTTTTTTCTTTTTGTATATTGGCTTTTATCTTTTCTGCCGACATCGGCCGCTACCGTCTATCCGCCTTTACTTCGGTGCTGGAACTCCTTAAATCCCGTAAGCAGGGAGGGGAGTAACGGTGGCTAAAGCGCACAACAAGAACCATGCCACCACCCTGCGGCTGGATGACGGCGCATTGGGGCGTTTGCAGCGCATGGTGGCTGAGAATCCCTTCTACAACCCCTCGCATGTGATGCGTGGCGCCCTGCTGGCGCTCAGTCGGTTGACCTACAGCGAGCGGGAGGCCTGCATTCTGGACGCGGCGAAGGGAGGCGTTGATGAGCTTTAACGCCAAGGACATGACGCAGGGCGGGCAGATCGCCTTTATGCGTCTGCGGATGTTTGCCCAGATTGGTAACCTGATCTTTTACGGCCTGTTCATCGCCTTTCTTATCGTGGCGGTCAACGTCCTACTGTGGCGCATTTCGATGCAGAACCTCACCAACGGCCTTATTTACTGGTGGGTACGGATGCTCGACAGCTGGCCCAGCATTACGCCCTCCGAGTCGGTATATCATCTCGACTACTACGGCAAGCAGCTGGTCTACACCGCGAGCCAGGTGTTGGCCGATCGCTATGTCGTGTATTGCGGCCAGCTGGTCTGGCGTGAGGCGCTGTTTGCCGCCGGCGTGGGCGTGGCGGCGTGTGTAGTAGGCGGGATCGTCACCATTTGGGTGTTGGGACGCCAGGGTAAGCAGCAAAGCCAGGACGAAGTCACCGGGGGCCGCACGCTGACCGACAAGCCTGCCGACGTCGCCAAAATGCTCCGGCGCGACAACCGGGCGTCGGATATCCACATCGACGCGTTACCGTTGGTCAAAGACTCAGAAATCAAGAACATCCTGCTGCAGGGCAGCGTGGGGACCGGTAAATCGGTCACCATGCGCAAGCTGATGGACTATGCGCGGGCGCGCGGCGACATGGTGGTGGTGTACGACAAATCCTGTGACTTCATCAAGGACTACTATGATCCCAAAATCGACAAGGTGCTCAACCCGCTCGATGTTCGCTGCGTGTCCTGGGATCTGTGGTCGGAATGCCTGACGCTGCAGGACTTTGAGAACGTAGCCGATATTCTTATTCCGATGAGCGGCAGCGAAGATCCGTTCTGGCAGGGGTCGGCACGCACTATCTTTGCGGAAGCGGCCAACCGCATGCGTAACGATCCGGATCGCAGCTACGCCAAGCTGCTCAATACGCTGCTGTCTATCGACCTGCCGCGACTGCGCGCCTATCTGGAAGGCACGCCGGCATCGAACCTAGTGGATGGCAAAATCGAGAAGACCGCCATATCCATCCGTTCGGTGCTGACCAACTATGCCAAATCGATCCGCTACCTGCAGGGCATCGAGTCGCTGGGCGACACGTTCACTATCCGCGACTGGATGCGCGGCGTGCAGGACGGCGGCAAAAACGGCTGGCTGTTCCTGACCTCCAACGATGACAGCCACAAATCCCTCAAGCCGCTGATCTCCATGTGGCTGTCGGTGGCGTCGCACAGTTTGCTCTCGATGGGCGTCAACCTTAATCGCCGGGTGTGGATTTTTGCCGACGAACTGCCGACGCTGCACAAGCTGCCGGATCTGGTCTCTCTTATTCCGGTGACACGCAAGTTCGGCGGGTGTTTCGTGCTGGGTATCCAGTCGTATGCCCAGCTGCAGGACATTTATGGCGTCAAGTCGGCCGCTTCCCTGATTCAGGTTCTCAACACCCGGTTCTTCTTCCGCTCCCCCGATAAGGAAACCGCAGAGTTCGCCGCCGGTGAAATCGGCGAGAAGGAGCAGAAAAAAGCCTCCGAACAGTACTCCTACGGCGCCGACCCGGTCAGGGACGGGGTGTCTCTGGGCAAGGACAAGGAGCGCGAAGGGCTGGTGAGTTACAGCGATATTCAGTCGCTGCCTGACCTGTGCTGTTACATCACGCTGCCGGGGCCTTATCCGGCGATAAAAATGATGCTCAAGTTCCAAAAACGGAGTCAGAAGGCGCCCCCATTCATTGAGCGCAAGCTCGATCTGGAGGCAGATAACCGTCTGGAGACAGCGCTGGATGGACGTGAACTGGTGCTCGGCAATGTCGGTGCGCTGTTCGCGCCGCTGGAAGAGAGCCATCAGACCGTGACAGCACCGGGGACCGCCAGGATAACGGACAAAGGCGATAAGAAGCCTGTCGCCGGGACGGCTGACAGCGACAAACCGGCGATATCGACTGCGGCCAACACGACGGGTGCCGCCACTTCAGGCGGCGGTACAGAACAGGAACTCAAGCCCAGGGTGGAAGAGGCCGAGCAGTTGCCGCCGGGGATCAGTGGCGACGGCGAAGTGGTGGACATCGCACAGTATGAAGCCTGGCAGGCGCAGCAGCAGGCCATGGGGCAGCAAGCCATGCAGCGCCGGGAAGAGACCAATATCAATATCGACAGGCACCGCCGCGAGCTGGCTGAAGTTCATCATGGGGACAGCGAACCGGGAGATGAATTCTGATGATGAGCATTGGCCAGGTCGGCCCCGCCGGTAAAGCCGGCGACTACTACACCCATCAAGACAACTACTACGTGCTGGGCAGCATGGACGAACGCTGGGTGGGCCAGGGCGCGGAAGCCCTGGGCCTGTCTGGCAAGGTGGACGTTAAAGATTTCGTAGCCGTGCTGGAAGGCAAGTTGCCGGACGGCAGCGACCTGACCCGCATGGTCGGTGGCGAGAATAAACACCGCCCCGGCTATGATCTGACGTTCTCGGCGCCCAAAAGCGTTTCCATCATGGCGATGTTGGGCGGCGATAAACGCCTTATTGCCGCGCATAACCACGCGGTAGAAGTCGCGGTGCGGGAGGTCGAGAAATTGGCCTCAACCCGCAGCATGACCGAGGGTGTCTCCGAGACCAGGCTGACCGGCAACCTGGTGGTGGCGCTGTTTAACCACGATACCTCACGCGACCTTGACCCACAGATGCACACCCATGCGGTGGTGGCCAACGTCACGCAGCATGACGGCAAGTGGCAGACGCTGTCCTCCGATACGGTCGGTAAGACCGGGTTTATTGAGAGCGTCTATGCCAATCAGGTGGCTTTCGGGCAGATATACCGCCATGTGCTGCGTCAGGATGCGGAAGCGATGGGGTATCAAACCGAGAACGTCGGGCCGCACGGCATGTGGGAATTTAAAGGTATGGAGAACGTAATTGATGTGTTCTCCAAACGCAACCATGCCATCGACGCCGCCGCCGGCCCTGATGCTTCGCTCAAATCGCGCGATATGGCGACGCTCGATACCCGCAAGGCCAAGGTCGCCAGCGATCCGGCAGCGCTGGCGGTCGAGTGGTTGCAGGAAATGAAGTCCGCCGGCTTTGATGCCAAAGCCTATCTGGCTGAAGCCCAGTCACGCACGATGGTGACGCCGTCCCCGACGCCGCTGGAAGCGGGGGGCGACGCGCTTGTCGACCAGGCGGTGGGACAAGCCATTTCGGCGCTCTCTGACCGGCAGGTCAACTTTACGCACAACCAGGTGGCCAACAAGGCCATCAGCTACCTCTCCGGGGAGCCGGGCATGCTGGACGCGGTGCGTGACGGCATCGACCGCGCCATCGAGCGCGAGCAGCTTATTCCGCTCGACAAGGAGAAGGGCGTCTTTACCTCCGATATTCATCTGCTCGATGAGCTGAGCGTGGCGCAGCTGAGCCGCACGCACCTTGACGAGAGTGCGGTGGTGATAGGTGCGCCACGGCCAGACCCGCGCACCGGCAGCATGCCAACCTACAGCGATGCCGTGCAGCAGCTGGCGCAACATGCGCCGGCGATGGCGGTGTTGTCAGGCATTGGGGGCGCATCGGTAAATCGTTCCCGCGTGGCGGAAGTGGTGGAGCTGGCACGCGAGCAGGGCCGCGACGCCACCGTGCTGACCGTTGACCGGCAGTCACAGCAGTATCTGCAGCAAAGCGTCCATCTCGATGAAGGCCGCGTGGTGACGCGCGCCGCGCTCGGCAGCGAGGCGCTGTTTGCGCCGAACAGCACGCTGGTCGTTGACCAGGCAGAGAAACTGACGCTCAAGGAGACCGTGGCGCTGCTCGATGGCGCCGTGCGTAACAACGTCCAGCTGGTGCTGATGGATACCGAAAAGCGCAAAGGGACTGGCAATGCCCTTGCCGTCATGAAAGAGGCCGGTGTACCGCGCTATCAGTTCAGTGGCCGCCAGGCGGTGCCGGCGGAAGTGGTGAGCGAGCCGGACAAGGCCCAGCGCTTCGGTCAGTTGGCCAAAGGTGTGGTGCAGGCATTGGTTGAAGACCGGTCGGCGGTCGCGCAGGTAAACGGCCCGGCCGACCAGCGGATGTTGACGGCCATGATACGTGACGAGCTGAAAGATACCGGGCTGCTGGGACGCGAAGAGACCACCGTGACGACGCTGACACCGGTATGGCTGGACAGCAAAAATCGGGGTGCCATCGATACCTACCGGGAAGGCATGGTGATGGAGCGCTGGGATGCGGAGAGCCGGCAGCGCGAGCGGTTCGTTATCGACCGGGTCGGTGCGCAAACACGCAACCTGGTGTTGCGTAACGCCGAGGGTGAAAAACAGCGGCTTGCCGTCAAAGACGTGGACAAGGACTGGTCGTTGTTCCGGGCCGGTACGATGGGGGTTGCTGACGGCGAACGCCTGCGGGTATTAGGCCAGGAAGGACGGGGCAAGGATGCGCTGAAGGCCGGCACGGTGCTGACGGTTGTTCGTGCCGGCGCCGGCGAGCTGCAGGTGCGCGTGGCCGGCGAGCCGGATGCGACACAGAAGCCGGCGGACCGAGCGCTTGCGGTCGGCAGCGATGTTTTCAGCGCCGTCAAGGTGGCGCCGGCGTATGTGGAAAGCCTCGGCGCCTCGGTGAGCAGTACGGCGGCGGTCTATGCCGCAGTGAAGAAAAACGAGCTCAACAGCGCCACGCTGAGTGGCATTGCGCGCAGCGGCGGGCACATCACCCTGTATTCAGCGCTCGATGCGCGCAAGACGCAGGAGAAAGTCGCTCAGCACCCGGCGTACCGTCTGGCGGGCGAACAGGTCAAACAACTGGCCGGGGAGGAGGGGCTTGATGCCGCGATCGTCGGGCAAAAATCGGGGCTGTTTACTCCGGCGCAGCAGGCCATTCATCTGGCTATTCCGACGCTGGAAGGGGATAGCGTCGCGTTTGGTCAGGCCAAACTGCTCGCCGGCAGTCTCGATTTTGCGGCCAAAGGCGTGTCGATGGAGGCCATCCAGACGGAAATCGAGGCGCAGGTCAAACGCGGGGAGCTGCTGAAAGTGGATGTCGCGCCCGGCGTCGGGGCGGATTTGCTGGTCTCGCGCGCCAGCTTCGAGGCGGAGAAAAGCATTATTCGTCTGATCGCCGACGGCAAAGACAGTATGCCGGCGCTGATGAGTGAGTCGGCGAGAAATCAACTGGCATCGAGTCAGAAGTCGCTCACGCAGGGGCAGAAAGAGAGTGTTGACCTCATTCTCGGTACGACTGACAGGTTTGTGGCGATCCAGGGCTATGCGGGGGTGGGGAAAACTACCCAGTTCAAGGCGGTACTGGAAGGGATAGCGCAGATACCTGAAAGCGAGCGGCCCCGCGTGGTCGGGCTGGCGCCGACGCACCGCGCAGTGGGTGAAATGCAGGCGGCCGGCGTCGATGCCCAAACCCTGGCATCGTTCCTGCACGATGAGGGGCTGAAGGTTGCCAGCGGCGAGAAACCGGACTACCGCAACACGCTGTTTGTGGTGGATGAGAGTTCGATGGTGGGCAACAGCGACATGGCGCGCGCCTACGCGTTGATTGCCGAGGGCAACGGCCGTGCGGTGATGAGCGGTGACGAAGCCCAGTTGGAAGCGATTGCGCCGGGCGCGCCGTTCCGGCTGGTGCAGGGGCGCAGCGCCATCGATATGGCGGTCATGAAAGAGATTGTGCGCCAGACCCCCGAGCTGAAGCCGGCGGTGTACAAGATGATTGAAAACGATGTGCCTGGTGCGTTGGACGTGGTGCGCACGGTGGCGCCGGCCAACGTCCCTCGACAAGCCAATGCCTGGGTGCCGGCAAAGTCGGTGATGGAACTTGCAGTAGATATTCCAGATATTCATGACGCGATTGTCAGCGATTACCTGGGGCGTACCGAGGCAGCCCGGCAGGATACGTTGATTATCACGCATCTCAATGCCGATCGGCACATCATCAATGCCGGCATTCACGGCGAGCGTAAGGCGGCCGGAGAGCTGAAGGGCGAGTCCGTCAGCCTACCTGTCCTGGAAACCGCCAATATTCGCGACGGCGAGCTGCGCAAGCTGGACACCTGGGCGCGTCACCGGGACGCCGTCGTCCTGCTGGATAACACCTACTACCGCATGGCCGACATCGACAGTCAGTCCCGTACCGTCAGCCTGCAGGACAGCGAGGGCAATACCCGGCAGTTTTCCCCGGCCAGTGCGGTGCGTGAAGGCGTCACGCTGTACAACCCGCGCACCATCGAGGTGAACGTGGGCGACCGCATGCGCTTCTCCAAGTCGGACGTCGAGCGCGGGCATGTGGCCAACAGCGTCTGGACGGTCGAGGCGATAAAAGGTGACATGGTCACGCTCTCCGATGGACAACAGACCCGGACCGTCAATCCCCAAGAACAGCAACAGGACCGGCACGTCGATTTGGCCTATGCCATCACCGCCCACGGTGCCCAGGGGGCGAGCGAACGCTTTGCCATCACGCTCGAGGGGGTGGAAGGCGGGCGTGAGCCGCTGGTCAACCGGGCGTCGGCCTATGTGGCGCTCTCGCGCGCCAAGGAGCATGTGCAGGTGTACACCGACAACGAAGCCGGGTGGCTGAATGCTATCGGCAAGGCGAAGGCGCGCACCACGGCCCATGATGCGGTGCTGGGGATGGCGCCGGGCAGCCAGAAAGCGGCCGCCGACCTCTACGGCAAAGCGGTCCCTTTATCCGACAACGCCCTGGGGCGCGCGGTGCTGCGCGGTAGCCAACTTACCGGCGACACGCTGGCGCACTATGTGTCGCCGGGCAAAAAATACCCGCAGCCCCACGCCATGCTGCCGATGTATGACGCCAACGGCAAAGCGGCCGGCGCCTGGCTGGCGCCGCTGGCGGACACCCAGGGGAAAAGCGTCGGCGGACTGCCGACGCAGGGTCGGGTTTTGGGCAGTGACAGCGCGCAATTTGTGGCGCTGCAGGGGAGTCGCAACAACGAAACCCGTCTGGCCGGGACGATGCAGGACGGTATCCGGCTGGCGGCGCGCTATCCCGACAGTGGCGTGGTGGTGCGCCTGCAGGGGGACGACGTGCCGTTCAATCCCCAGGCGATGACCGGCGGCAGGGTGTGGGTGAATGACGAGACGCTCAAGGCCACTGCGCGGGAGAGCGGCGCGTCCGACGGTGTCATCAAATTGCCGGAGAGCCCGGAAGAACGCCTGCAGCGTGAACTGCAGACGCAGGCCGACAAACTGGGCCGTGAACCGAACGTTCCTGATCCGCAGCGGCTGGCCGGGCTTAATGATGAACAGCTGCGTGCGTTGCTCGCGCGCGGCGAACTGCGCGCCGAGGACGTGAAAGACCGTCTGCCGGAGGCGGTCATGCGGGAAGTGACGGGCCAGGATGCGGCCTTGCTGCGCGATGCCGCTGTCCGCCAGGTGGCGCGCGAGCCGGTATCGACCCGCAGCCGGCTGCAGCAGGACGAACAGAACCTGGTGCGGGATACCCATACAGAGCGAGAACTGAACAAAGAGAAAACCCTGGGCGGCGACTGACGCGCTGCGCTTGTCCAACGCCGCGCGAGACAGGTGACGAGCCCCTGCCTCGCACGGCATTACCAAAAGGAAGAACGGATGAATACAACCCAAAACGTATCAACGACGCAGGGCATCTTGTTAACCGCGGTGGTCTTGCTGTCCGGGGCTGAGACGCTCTGGGGATATGTGCAGTGGGACGTGCTGAGCGACCTGCCGCTGTATTGGCGCAATGCGCTCGTCCCGTTGCCGCTGCTGGTCTTCATGGGCATGAAACACCTGCAGGCGCGGCTGAACAGGGCGGACGAGCATGAATAAGACGTCGTGGCTCCCTGCCCGCGTGTTGGGCGTTGCCGCCCTGGTGCTCAGCGGCTGGTTGCCGGCGTTGCCCCTGTTGGCGGCACCGGCGATACAGGTGGGGTTTTCGCCGGAAGGGTCGGCGCAGCAGCTGGTATTGAGCGTTATCGGCGAGGCGCAACGTGATATTCGCCTGATGGGGTACGCCTTTACCTCGCCGGAGGTGGCGCGGGCGCTGATTGCGGCGCACCGGCGCGGGGTGGTGGTCGATGCGAAGGCCAACCAGAACGGCGCCGGCCGGGCGGCACTGAACCTGCTGGCCAACGCCGGCGTGAACGTCAGGACGGTCAACAGCTATAATCTTGTTCTTGTTTGCGGTGGTAACGCAAGCGCTTGTGCTGGCTTCACGGCCAATAAGCAAAGGCTCGCCTAATCCGTTGTTGGTCGGTGGCGTTCTGCTGTTTTTGTGGGATGTGTATGGTGCTACAGACGGAACTTACGGTACTGCCGGCATTTTGGTGTTGTTGGCCAGTTATGGGTTATGCGTTTCCCTGCCGGGGTACGTGACGGCCGTCTGGCCGGTGCGCGGGCTGGCGATCGTGGCCTGGCCGCTACTGGTGCTGATGCTCAATGCCGAGCTGGGCGGCACGATGATGCTGGCCGGATTGCTGCTGCCGGCACTGCTCATCCTGGGAACGCTGCCGCTGGCGACGGCGTTCAATCAACGGCGCCTGTTGCCGCGGGGGTTTTTCTTATACGGCTATGTAGGGCACTTGTTGATGCTGGCGTTGCTCGCCTGGTTGGTTCATTAAAACGGTACAAAATCGGTGATGTAGATCTCAATGTATAGGGCAATATCCGCCAATATCATATGCTCTGGACAGAAAAGATCGCTTTAAAGCTGCTAAGCCAAGGTTTTTGTAGTAGTCTCTGCTAAATGATCCTTTTTAGATCCTTGGGGAGGCTGAAATGTCACAAGCCGCAAGCGTAGTAACTTCCTCATCGAGAACGAAACGTTCCTATCGTAAGGGGAGCCCTTTGAGCGCCGCTGAACGGCAACAAATCTCTCTGGAACGGAAGAAAAACACACACAAAGAAGTCCGTGTTTTTGTTAGAGACTCACTCAAAATTCAACTTCAAAGCATGTGTGAGCGAGAAGGTATTACACAGGCAGAAATGATTGAGCGCTTGATTGAGATGGAGTCGACAAGACACATTTGAAATGCAACGACATCACATTCTTGATCGTTTTAGCAGCGAGTGCTAGATTACTGATCGTTTAGCAGAATTCTTGGTTAGCCACGCCGCAAGGTGGCAGGGAAGTGGGTCTGGAGCTTGTTACCAGAGCACTGAAAAGCAAAAACCCCGATAATCTTTCCATTCTTGGCGGAGTAGAAGATTAACGGGGCCTACTTAAAACTGTATAGAAGCTGTTGCTCTATACGGGGAGTATAGTTTTATGCCTTTTAAAGGTCAACTCCTAGTGTGCAACATAAGCGCAGGGCTACTTGAATAGCCAATTTGCGAATGTTGAACACCATATCAATGAATCCCGTAGCTCCCGGCGTGGCGAGGCTAATGCGCTTCGGCGTGGGCAACAAAAAATTCATCGTCGTTACACCCCCAATCTGTGCTGCCGTGTGCCGAAAGGCATGGCGAGCAAAGTGGTGGCACGCATGAGCAGTCACGACTGGCGGCGTAATGATGATCTGATCGAGCTGCGCCGGCAGGGCTATATCCCCTATACCCAGCGCAATAACCCTGACTACCGTCCCAAACCGATGCGCATTGCCGCGCGGTCGGAGAGCCGTGAGGCACTGACGGTGCTTTCTTTGGTGCTGGGCGCCAACTGTGACTACAACCCTGACAGCGACTATCCGTTTGAGGTCATGCTGCCGTTCGAGGACGTGGCCAAAGCCATGGGAGTGCTGCATGTCTACGAAAGCGGCCGCAAGGCGTATGACGTGGCCCTGCATGCGCTGTCGGTGCTCGAGCAGCTGGACTATCTCATCGTATCGCGTGGGCAGGACACTGACACCGGTCAGAACAAGCCGCTGCGCATCTGGCTGACGGAGAACTTCTTCACAAGCCGCGGCATCCAGGTGGACGAAATTCGCCAGTGGCTGGATCAGTACCGTCTGTGGGCCATCAAGAATGGACTGACTGAAAGTCTGCGCAAGAAATACGAGCGCCACCTGGTGCGCATCGCACATCTGGGGATCGACATCGAGCGCAAGCACTCGCTGAAAAACCGGCTGAAAAAGATCCGCCGCTGGGTGGTGAGTCCCGATCTGCAAAACCTCAAGCGCAACGCGGAGCAGGTGATTGGCAACGAACTGGCCAGGCGGCAGCAGGATGCGCAGCGGCTGGATACGCTGCTGGATGACACCGCTGCCGGCATCAAAAAGCTGGCCGCTGCCCGGCGCCAGAAGCAGAACGGCTTTTATCAGGCCTGGGTGCAGTGGACGATGGGCCGTTCGCCGCTGACGGCGATGCAACTGGAGAATACGCTCAAGCATGAACAGCCAGGACTGCTGAACAGCGATCCGGAGGCGTTCTACCGGCTGCTGCTGGAGCGTGTCGGCGCCATTCCCGCTTAACTTCCGAACATACCTTACCTTCTCCTGCCAGACCCGCGGGGGTTTTGTGCTGCCTGTTTTCCACTGCTGACGTCGGGTTGGCCACTGGGACAGCCAGTTTCGGCTGATGCCGGCGTGATTTTTGCGGCCGCCGACATCGATCCGGGGCATTGCTGACCGCGTTCAGCAACGAGTAACTCCTTAGCTTCGTCACTAACTTCGTAGTTATTATTAACTTCGAATAGCTACGCCATCAGATGCTTAATTTCGAAGGTTGTTTCTGAACAAACTAAGCCCTTTAAATAAAGGGAGTCACTCAGCGCACCGGCTTACGCCGTTGCTGTTGAGTAGCTCCCTCACTTCGCTCGGGCAAAAATAGTGCTTTCCTCAGCCAATCCACCCTAATTCACCAAAAAACTAGAGTAGCTCCTGCAGTCAAGACTGCAGGCAAAAGCTCTGCACCCAACCCAGAACCACCGAAACCTCCCAACCGATGAAATTCGCCAACCTTAGTCCCACAAACCCCTCACCACCGCGAAAAAGCTACCCGGCCCGGCCCAAAGGGCCGGAACAGTGTCGCTTTTAATGATGGATGTTGTAACTAGGAATTAAGTCGCTTTCAGATACGTTGCTGAGCGTTCTGTATACACGCCCGTAAGCGGCCCTTACGGCCCGCTAACGCGGAGATACGCCACAGCTGCGGCTACGCCTTGCTGTGACCACTCCGACAGCGCACACAAAGATATACGCCGCATTTAGCGGGACTGGTCTTGCAGGGCGAGGGATGGGATAGGTGAAATCTATCAAAGCAGGGCGGCTGCGCCGCGTCACCGGCGCCATTCGCTAAAATTGCAATATTCAATTACCGCTGGCGCCTGCATGCCGCTTTGCGGCATTAAGAAAACTGAGCAACCATGGTGGTTGTCGTGATGCGTTATCATGAACGTTCAGACGTATGTGTCATATCTTCATAAAAATCACAGGTAGTAAAACATGTCCCGCCGTTTAAAAAAATTGGCTCATTTATTTTAAATAATTTTATTTTTGCAGCTTGTAGGGGTTCTTCGCCGGAACCCTCGATAATTTTGTCACGTTTGTCACTTATCATTCGAGTTAATGCCCTTTTTTAGTGTGGCCAGTTCCTATGCCAACAGTCCATATTGTTCAGCCACCACACAACAGCAATGAATAGATGAATGTGACTGTCGCCGGTAATCTTCTTCAGGCACACAACGTGCTGAGAAACAAATCACATTTGAGGAAATATATATGAGCGACATTACAGTTACAGCCAACCCAATTCCAACTAATGATGCTGGCGGTATTACCGGCGCCCCTTTTAACCAACACGACCCTCAGCCGAGTGCTCTGCAGGAAAATGAGGATCAATATTATAACGGTGACACTTACCTGCCTGGTACAGATGATTTGGATGAGGCTGTTTTTGACAACCTCTTCTTCCATGAGGGAAGTATTACTCATATGTATATGGACACGACAGGGCATGTCACGATCGGTATCGGTACTATGCTACCAAATGTACAAGCTGCTCAGACTGTGCCTTTTATTTCTGCCGGTAATTCATCCACGCCACAACAAATTGAAGCTGAGTATAATCGCGTGGTCGCTATTGGTTCAGGTTATACAGCACAACATTATCAACAGGGGGCTACAATGGGGATTTCCCCTAATACTGTCCGTAGCCTTGCTCAATCTCACGTAAATGATGACCGTAATTATTTGCGTGGGATGTATCCTGAATTCGATAGCTTCCCGCTCTCTGTAAAAGTTGCACTGCATGATATCATTTATACTGTGGGTCCAACTCGATTAAGAAATGGCTTCCCTAGCTTTAACAATGCTATCAACAGCAAGAACTGGACGGAAGCGGCTAAAGAATCGAACCGAAAAGACGTTGGCGCGGGTCGAAACCGAAATACGCGTCGTCAGTTATTGACCGGTAACCAGTAATGCAAAATGCGCCCATACATGGGCGCATTTTTCTTATGGATCAATAAGTTTAATTGTTTTAAATCCAGGTCCTTCTTTCTTTAAATAATAAAACTTTGTATTGTTATATGTTCCTTCTGACAACGTGTTTGTTAATTTGAAGAGATAAATTTTATCCCCATCTTTATGCCAAGAACCAATCGGACTAATATAGTAAAATGTATTTTTGTTGTCTTTGTATACAAAGACACCTTTGGTCTCTTCTAAATAAACAAGAGATGGGTCTATGTCAATAAGAGTGGTAGCTTCGTGAATCACTTTCTTCACACTTTGCTTTTCATCATCACTTATAGCAAGCATAAAGTCAGCTGGAAGATATTTAGGTAACTCATCTTTTTTAATGCCTTTGATGCCGGTATCATCTGTAATAATGTTTTTGATGCCGATTTCTTTATTTACTATACATTCAACCAATGCGCTTTTTACGGAAGAGTAGTTGGACGATGGAGTGTCATTTTCAAAAGATAATGAATTATTGTATTTCTCATAGAAATCCTCGCATGACTTCGGGGTTAATATTTTCCCCGTGGCGTTCTTGAATTTTAAGTTAGCCTGAATGGACTTGTCATTGAAGAAGTTATCATCAAGCGTATTCATGCTGCGAATACCTTCCGCACACACATTGCCTATTGATAACGCCATAGCTGCACCAAAAAACACTTTATAAAGCATGCCCGCTCCTTTTTCGAAAAAATCTACTCATATAAATACCGTGACTTCTACTAATAACCCAGCCTACATTGGGCAGAGAATATCCTCATTCGCTCATAATTCTAACTCTGCAACCAACTGCTCTATATCAATTGTGCTTTTGTCCCCCTGGAACCGGTAATGTCCATTCAGCAAAATATGTTGCCAGGCGATCGGTGATATTTTGCTAAGTAGTTCGACAATTCGGGTATTACTACTGGCTTCATACTTTTCCAACAGATGCGACAGAATTGCCGAGTTGTAATAAATGAGGGCGTTGGCAACCAGTCTTCCGCACTGGTTGCTGATCTCAACCTCAATATCAGTACGACCCGCCAGCTCCTTTCTGCCGCCCACTTTGGCTATCGCGGAACGAAGCTGGTGATAAGATTCGATACGGTTCTGTGAACGATGAGAATGACGTTCTCTTTGCGGATCCCGTAAATAACGCAGAGTATAAATACTGTGGACAAGCCGGTTGAATTCAAACACGGCTCGCCGGGTCGGGTTTTGCGCCGTATAGGTACACAGTTTTCGGACCAGCGTACCTTGCGTCATCTCTTTCAGAGCCAATGTGGCCGCTATTTGCGCCATATTGGCGTATTCCCTGACGATGAGCGGCCGGTCAATCTGACCGACGGGCTGGATAAGGAATTTCTCGTATATCTCCGGAGAATCAGCACAATATATTGCCTGGGCCTGTTTGTTCACGTCTGTAAAGCGGGGTTCGAAACGAGGGCCAAACCAGTAAAAAATAACGAAGTTGCCCTTGTTGACGCTGTGCATATCACCGGTAATAGTGGTGGGCATGATATCAGACGTATTGCGATACCAGATGTCGAACACATGGTGAGCTTCATACTCATGCGCTCCAATCAGATAGCCATTGAGCGGCACATGGTTGCACAGCAGCGTATAGGCGACAACGCCCTTGCCCAGGCCGAAATACTTGCGTGAGGAGCGTGCCTTCACCGTTGGACGCTGAACCCCAAATTTTTGACCGTCGACCGCGCCATGCAGGACACCAGGTTCAAAAGAGTAGCCGGGGAAAATGGGCAGCGCAGCGATGGCATTACTGATGCAATCATTAGCGGCCTGCAATGAAGCCAGGCGCAAATATTGCTGATAGGTATTTTCCAGCACGTGGTAAGGAATATCGCTGGTACGGGCCATCACAGAGTGACCATGATTCATCGCCTGAGCGATAATGACCGCCATCAGGCTGTCGATATCTGCTTCTTTCTTTGCATAGCGGGGCTGTAGTGGCGTCAGGGCGGAAAGAAATCGGCACTGACGGTGAACAAATCGCAGCACATCCGTCACATCACAGAACGGCAATTGCTCGTAAAACGCCTGCTCCCGAGCTTTCAGGTTGTCTACCTTTGATTTACGCCAACCCAGCGTCTGACTATTTTCATCGTATTCCAGGTGTTTTAGCCTGCCTTTCTTAAGTTCCCGATTAAATGCCCGCCACTGCTTGTTCAGTTCGGCCATCAGAGTATCTAACTGTTCTTCGACTGGCTGGCGGAGAAAAGGAATGTCCTTTTGCGCTGCCAGCGCAGCGGTCCTTTCCCGGGAAACCAGCTCGTCTGAAAAGCGCCGGTGTTGCAGACTGTCGTTGAGATAGATTTCTCCAGCCTCAAAACGTTTTCTGATTTGCCTGTACAGCCAGAATTCATACCTGTGAGCCTGTATTCCCGTGGGTTCACCTTTCTCATCATAAATCAGCAGGTAAGGACGCAACCGCTTCGGTAACGTGGCGTCGAGGCATTGGTCAAATGGCCATTGTGAACCCCGGGGTTGTCTGATGAACTGACCTTTCGCCCAGTCGAGGGCCATCAGCCAGGGACTGTTAGCATTGATCCCGACGAAATTGAGCGTGACATACAACGGACGTAGATGGCGACGAATGCGATCAACCAGCCCATCAACGGCTTTCCAGTGTAGCGCCAGCTTGCTTACGGGCTTGACGCTCATACGTTGTGCCGTGCTTTGCAGCACATCCCTGGACATGATTTTCCAGGCACGTTTGCGCACTTCCCCGAATGGAACCTGGTCGGCCACACGCTCATCCACATACAAAGACAGCAGGCGGCCAACCTGTCGGATTTCCTTGCTGTGGCGTTCCTGATCGCCAGACAAGGAACGTTGGACTTCAGCACGACACTCTGCCTCTAACTGCCTCATATGGAAGAACATCGCGTCGACCAGATTATCGGTGAGCTGACGATAACGAACCCAGGCATAACACAGCAGATAAAGTCGCGTTTGATCCGCTTTAAGATCACGCAGGTCACGGACAGTGTAAAAGTTGGCCAAACTCGCGTAATACAACAAATTTTGACGCGAAATACCGAGATCAGGTAATAGCGTCCTGGCGATCTGGTAAATGGGCGCCAAGGTGGAACATTTTTTACGTTCACCCACCATCTGCCGCCAACCAAAATCTTTTGCATCCTGTTTCAACGCAGCCAGTTGAGATAAGGTATCATCACTTTTCAGCAAGGAGGACAAGGCCATACAGGCCGATTCGTCCAGGGAAGCCGCCAACATATCTCCCAAACGCCGGCGTTCTGCGGACAATACGCTGCTGATCAACTCCTGCAAAGTCGAGTAACGCGGACGAATAATGTGCTGTTCATTAAGCCAAATGATGAGTTCAGTTGCGACAAAACCGGGAGTGACATCACGTCGTACAATTTGGGCTGCTTGCTGTTCAAGCTGTAGTCTGAACCTCTCTGACCACAAAGAATATCCCTGCAGCTCAGCGATCAGTTTACGCTGGGCGTAATACTCATGGTTGGCAATCAGGGTGTCTTTGAATGAAGCGATATGACGGAAGTAGCGGCTTAACACAAACTCACAATCGCTTTCTACTTCAGACAGTGTAAAACGGAAGAAAGCGCGTTTGGCCTTGAAATAACCGATTTGCAAAATGCAGTAGACCTGCGCTTGCAGGCCAGGTCGGTTTGTGGCCAGCTCCAGTTCACTGGTGGATAACGATAAAAACTCCAGCTGTTGGCTTTCATCAAAGTCCGGCAGACCATACAGTGCGAATTTTTCGGCATCCGTTAAAACAGAGAGCCTTTTGTCTTTACGATGGGATGTCATCCTGACCTATGTCCGTAAGAGGGTCGTTCTGCGGACAGTAAAAATGAATTTCAACATCCGCACTAAATCGCCGCTGACGTTATCTCATATAACTGGTACGATATCAATCTCTTTCACGGCCCCTTAAACGTACACATTTATGACTGAAATACGGATCGGGTATGCCCGATGCTCCACTGATAAGCAGGATTTGACCGCACAGCAGGAAGCGCTGGTCAGACTCGGTGTTTCCCCAGATAGAATTTACATCGATAAAGGACTGACCGGTTCAAACCGGCAACGGCCCGGCCTGGATCAGGCGCTGGCCGCCGTTCGCCATGGTGACACACTGGTGGTGCCGAAACTCGACCGCCTGGCCCGGTCGGTACCAGATGCCCGTCAAATCGCCGATGCCCTGCAGGCCAGGGGAGTGAAATTGGCACTGGGCACCAGCCTCTATGATCCGGCAGACCCGATGGGGAAAATGTTTTTCAATGTGCTGGCGACGTTTGCCGAATTTGAAGGGGATTTGATACGCCTGCGTACCCGTGAAGGCATGGCCATTGCCCGTGCGAAAGGAAAACTGCGAGGGAAGCAGCCGAAACTGTCTGAAAAGCAACAAAAAGAGCTCTGCCGCATGCGGGAAACCGGCCAGTACTCGATAAGCGATCTGGCAGAACTGTTTTCTGTTTCACGCCCGACGGTTTACCGAACACTTTCGCGGCATGCACCAATTTCGGAAATCTAAAACCGAATAAAGCAGCCCGCAGGCTGCTTTATCAGATTATTTACAATCGTCGGAAATCTTTACCAGGGCGGCTTTGAGAACGTCATCATTCTCAGAAGCAAACACAGCAATTCCCTTTACCGGTTTACCTTCTTTCAGGGAACCAGAGGTTAAAACCTCATCAACAGTATCGAGTTTGTATTCTTTCTTGTCCGGAGAGTAAGCTTTCAGGCAAAGCTTTGATAAATCGGCAGTACCAGCTGATAACTTTGCTAAGGAAACCTCAAAGGTTTTGGTGTATGCCGTTTTATCACCAATGGATATAGACCCCTGAGATTGTTCCGTGGCATATACGGCGACATTACCAGGAGTAGAGGCATTTGCTGCAAAGCAAAAACCGGCCAGAGTTAGAGATGCAAAGATAGCAGAAACCTTCATATCAATTCCTTTTTGTGAGTTAATTATCTGGATTACTGCACGTATGCAAGATGCAGCGCCCTGATAATAATACAAAACTCAAACTAAACCACGCGTAAAGGTACATTAGGGGATTAAGAAAAAAATTTTGCCCTGTTCAGGCTTACAGCCCTCTCGTCGGAAATTTCGACGGTTCCAGCGAAGAACCCCTTCAAGCTCGATACTGGGTCATTATTATAAAGTGACAAACGTGACAAAATTTCCGAGGGTTCCGGCGAAGCCCCCCAGTTATTGGTCAAAACGGCATTAAAAATATTCAGCGTACCATTTCCACTCTCACCAATGGCTGTAAGTCCGTCGGATGTCAGGATAGTACCGCTATCGAACAAATTTAGCGTCCCCGTATCCCCG
>Ga0308171_1002677_pt1 | contig 18056 bp, 34 predicted proteins | sample PhyGR1_FD_202135 | JGI IMG/M metagenome (GOLD analysis project Ga0308171, IMG submission 202135) | Phyllosphere microbial communities from UC Gill Tract Community Farm, Albany, California, United States - DLSLSG.R1 | ecosystem: Host-associated > Plants > Phyllosphere > Unclassified | place: USA... | reverse complement strand
TGCAGCAGTTTCTTGCTTCACGTTTGGGGCCGAGTAGCAAAGTGGTTATGCTGCGGATTGCAAATCCGCCTACGCCGGTTCGATTCCGACCTCGGCCTCCATCATTGAACCCCCGTAGCCATTGGGCTGCGGGGGTTTTTTGTGCCTGGGGATTTTGTAGGCCGGGACATTGGGGACAATTCTGGGACACTCAGATCATTTGCATGTCCCACGGTGTCCCTGCAAAATCCGCAACATGGCTACTATCGAACAGCGCCCTAACGGCACCTGGCGGACGAAGATCCGCAAAAAAGGCTATCCCGCGCTTTCTGCCTCGTTCGACACGAAGGCGGATGCTCAGCGCTGGGCAGCCGAAATCGAAGGTGATATGTCGCGCAAGCGATTTGTCGATACCCGTGAGGCCGAGTCGACCACGCTTGCTGATGCGCTCGGCCGCTATCAGCGCGAAGTGACCGTGCACAAGAAAGGTGCTGTTCAGGAGAAGACCAGGATCAAGACTTGGTCGGAGAGCAAGTACGGGAACAAGTCGCTGGCCGAGATTCGCTCATCCGATTTGGCTGCATACCGCGATGCGCGGCTGGCAGAGGGCGCTTCCACGAACACCGTTCGCCTGGGGCTGGCCCTGATCAGCCACCTCTACACGGTCGCGATCAAGGACTGGGGGATAGAGGGACTGAGCAACCCTGTGACGAAACTGCGCATGCCGAAGGGCAGCCGAGAGCGGGATCGCCGGCCAACAAAGGCGGAGCTGTCCGCGGTCATCAAAGCCGCTGGAGAGATCCATGCTGAAATGCCCGCAGTGATCGAGCTCGCGATCGAGACTGCTATGCGGCGCAGCGAACTGCTGATGCTCCGGCGCGAGCACGTACGAGGCAAGCACGCGCTGCTCGAAGACACCAAGAATGGCTCGCGAAGGATGGTGCCGCTTTCCGTTCGCGCCCGAGCGCTGCTTGAGTCGCTGCCTGCCCGACTGGATGGCAAAGTGTTCTCCCTCGCGCCTCATTCGGTGACGCTCTACTTCGGCAAGGCCTGCCGCGCGGCCCAGGCCGACGACCTGCATTTCCATGATTTGCGCCATGAAGGAACCTCCAGGCTGTTCGAGAAGGGACTTTCGATGATGGAGGTAGCGTCCATTACCGGGCACAAGACACTGAGCATGCTCAAGCGCTACACGCACCTTTGCCCGGATGCTCTCGCCGATAAGCTCGGCTAACTGACGCTGGCCAGGGTTGGAGGCGTTTGGCGCTTCCGTCCTGGCCGGACCGGCACATGCCGGCCTTCCTCGCACTCCCTTAGAAAGCGCCGCACGGTGTCGATCCGCCAGCAAATTCGACTGCCCTGTTTGAAGTAAGGCGGCAGCCAGGATGCGCCGGCCTGCCGCGCGCTGCGGATGGATGACTCAGTACGCCCGAGCATCTTGGCCAGCTCGGGGATGTGGATGATTTCTGGTTCCATAGGATGCTCCGTTCCGCGCTTGGCGGCAGAAGGGGTTATTCGGAAGTCTTCGCCAGCACCGCATCGGCTACCTTCATAGCCGCCTGGGCGTCGTTGACGTACGCCGGATCGAAGCCACCACAGAGGTGGATGGTGGCTTGGCAAGCTCGGAGGTTTTCGCGAGTGAGCTTCAACGCTTCGACCAGTTCATCTGTAAGCGCCCGCTCTTCACGGCCAATGTCCCAGAATCGCTGGCCCCAATGACCTGACGGAGGCGGATTGCGGTTCTGAGCTCCGACTGCCAAGGCGCCCACAACGGCGTCGAGCAGATCGCGCTTGTAGGCGTTGTCACCGTCGATGCTCAAGCCGCGTCGACGCAGGGCGCTGACCACCTCGTTTCTATCCAAGCCCTGGTCTTCCAAGATGAGGTCTCGCTCCGGCTCGCCTGGGGTGACAATGATCAGGGCCAGCTTGGCGCCTGGCAGGCAGTACTCGCTGAGTTTGACCAGGGCGTCGTTTGCTGCTTCGTGGAATCGCTGAACTGCTGACATAGGGATACCTCGCTCGCCGATCACCGGCAGGCTGCACAGATGGGAGGGGTTAGCGTTTTTCGAGGGTGGTGCTCACGGCCTCGACGATGATCGGGCCGATGATCCTTGTGTTCGCGATGTGCTCTTTGAAAACCTTGTTCAGGCGACCAATCGCGGCTTCGCGTGCCTGGTCGTGAACTTGACCCGTAGTGCAGTCGGGGCCCCAAGATCCCAGGCTTGATAATTCCAGGGTGACCGTCACCTTTGCGCCGGTGCTTGTTCTCGCGCGTTGTTTGCTCATGGCGTCACCTGCTTGAACTCGACAACCCACACCCAGGGATTGGCGTTCCATGATTCGGCTCCATTGATCGGCACCCACAGCTCTCGCCAGGCGTCGTATGGATCGATCCAGTTTCCAGGACCTGGCTCGCTGGTGAATGGGCGGTAGTAATACTCACCATCGCCGTGATGGATGCGGTGGATCCCCTCAGCTATGTATCGACTTTCGAATGCCGTCTCGCCTTCGCCTTCCCGTAGCCGTTCGATCCGCACGTCGGTGATCTCCAGCAGGATGCGGCTCGTCCAGCGCGGCATGTGGATGGAAGGGCGGGTTTTGCCTGGCGTGATCATCGAGCATCCGGTCTGCCGCATGGCACCATCTGCCGGGTACCGGATGGGCTCGCCTTGGCTGAGTTCTCGCGGCGCGATCGCATCAAGCTGGGCGTCTGCAGCCCAGGCTTCGCGTACCCACAGACGGTCGCCTTGTCGGCCGTAAGGGCAAAGGTCAGAGTTGCCGGGCAGCGCCAGAAACGCAGGCTCGAAACCGGCGGCCAAGCAATCCAGCGCGGCCTGCTTCTTCACTTCGCGCCGCGTGACCGTCTTCCTGCCTTCCAGGATGGCGCGCACCATCGGCGCGGAGAACAGGACCGGACGTTCTTTGATTGGCTTGGTCATGGCGTCACCACCCGGCGAGCCCACCAGCACACCGGGCCGTCATCGGTATCGTGGATGGCCAGGCAGAACCAGTGATCCCCATCAGGTCGATCTGGCTCCCAGTAGCTGCAGTCCGGGTCGCCAGCTTCGGTGTAGCGCTCGGATATCGCTTCGTCGCTGTGGTATTCGAGGCTGACCATTTTCACCTGCAGGCCCTGCTCAGCGATCCAGGCTTTGCAGCGTTCTGCATCGCCCTCGTCAAAGTCGGGCAAGTCGGGGTGCTGGAAAAATCCGTTTTCGTCGCGCTTGACTGGCCAGTGCTTGATCAGCGGCAGTCGGTCGAGTCGCTCGATCTCAGCAAGGAGCAATGCTGCGGCTTTCACCAGACCCCTGCGGCGGTCATCGCTGGGCTTGAACGTTCCGGTGCCCCATGGCCAGAGGGTTGTCTGGCTCTTAGGTTGCCCAGCGCAGGTGGCGTAGGCAGCGGCGGCATCGGCCATTTCGCCCTTGATGTATCCATCATCGCGATAGAGCGTGTAGCCCTCGCCGGACATTTGTCGCTGCCGCTCCGCGATCACGTCGCGTGCGGCGCGATTGAGCTTCAGTGCATTTTCTTCAGGCATGACTTCGTCCTCACCGCTACAGCGGCTGACTTTTAATTGAAGGGGAGGGGGTTACTTGGCGATGACGTCGGCGTTTGCGATGTAGCGGCCGATGATCATGCCGAGGGGAAGTTGTAGGCAGAGCCACACGATGATGCATTGAGCGGCTAGTAGGCTCATTTTTTCCTCGCTTGTGCATACCGCTGCTGGCGCCTCTTGGAGCAGGAGCGGTGGTTTCCGTGGGCGCGGTATTGGCCGCATTCGTCGCATACCCCGTTTAGCTCGAGGCAGGGCATAGGCCTGGCGCGGGGTGTGGTGGTGCGGCGCAGGGCGTTCACGCTGCCACCGCCTTCACTTCATCGATCATCGACTGCACGCCGCGCGCAAAGGCCGCGGGCTTACCCTTCAAACCACGCTCCAGGTAGTTGATCAGCTGCCGGTACCCGTCAGGCTTGCCGACGACGTTGTGCAGGTTGCGGATGGATTCGAGGGCCCATTCGCGGCCTTCGCGGTAGAGGATTGCGCACATGGGGTTCTCCCTGCAGTCGCCGGCACTTCCGGGGCTGGTGTAGGTGTCTGAATTAGGTTATTGATGGCTATCTTTCAAGCGGAGGGACGAAGCATGATCCTGGGTAATCCGGATGTTTTCGAAGTAGGAGATCCAGTCGTCGACCAATACGCGGTTGATCGAAGGGTAGGAATTATCATTTCAATCGAGGAAGGTGAAGATGGAGGTCGCGTTCTTGTAGTAGAGGAAGATGGGCATCCCGGCAACGTCTGGAGAATTCCTGACGCAAATGCCGTTCTGCCCTAGAGTGCCATCTCAACCTGGGCTTCGCGCTGCCATATAGATGAACTGTTATGGGCTTCGATACGGTCGGCGATCACGCAAGCGCGTTGGCCGGCGGTGGGAGGCGCGTACATGCCGAAGCGGCTGATGCTGCCACCATTGACCGCGGCATTGGTGGAGTCTGCCGAGGCGAAAGGCAGGTGCTGGAAGATGGCTGGGTCGAGCATGCGCAGCCCGTGCAGGCGGCATACAGGCCGGCCTTGGTCGTCGCAGATGGCGTCCATGGCCGCGGCCATTCGCTTCCACCACGCTGCTGTGCCGGGCGAGCGCCATTGCCCTGAACTGCCGAAGGCCACCATCGGCCACTCGCTTGCGAGCCGTTGCAAGCGCTCGAGCGATTCATGCAGATGCCATACTGGAACGCCGGGCAGCGCCCTGGGCCACGCTGCGAGCAGCCCATCGTTTGCCGCTTCATCACCATCGATCACATCGGGGATCAACGCCCAGTCGAAGCCTGGGTGCCGGTGCCAGTCCTCTACCCAGCGGGTATAGCCGTCGACGTCGAGCGTCCCGCCCTTGTTCCAGATGCTGAAGGCACCGTTGTCGAAGACGAACGATTGGCATACTTCGGCGATGATGCCCATGTCATCCTGGCGCGGGAAAGGCACTAGAGCGTGCCGGCCGGCAAGGAACCTGGCTCCGTCCTGGCGGGTGCCGCCTACTGGCGTGCCGTGATAATGAATCATGACACTGGCCCCAGCACACCTGCGGCGTGGGCACCAGTGGACCATCCACCAAGATCGGTGAACAAATCGATAGATGTGGTCATAGCGATATTTCCGAAATAAGATCTCGCCCTTATTCATGGAGGACGAAATGAACACTGCGCAGAAATTGCTTGTTGAACGTTCACTGCGAAGACTGGGATACCTGCTGGTGGGTGTATTTGCCGCACTGATGAGTTGGGGGCTCTTTCGATTGGCCATCAACCCTAGCTTCACTCTTGAGCGATTCGTGGACGGAATTTTGGATACTGAGGATGCCGCGCTGGTTGTCTGGCCGCCGTTGATAGCTGGATCGCTCTGCGTTTGGTTCTCAGCCTTCATGAAGGCTGGGCGGTCCTTGTAGTTCAGACAGCCGCCCGCCTGCCAAGGCGTTCAGCGTGATAGGTGAGTGGGGGAAGGTGAGTCAGAAGCCTTCGTCATATTCTTTATGACGGAGGCGCGGGATAGCCTTGAGCGCAGCTTTGTAGCTTGCCTTCGCTTCTTTCTTATCCGAGACCCACTCGCCGGCAACATCGACGGGCTCGCAGAACTGCAAGTACTCGGCGCTGTGGAAGCGGCTTATATTGCGGCGCCTGTAGCGAACCATTCGGTATTCGCGTGTGCCTCGTTCGACGCGCTCTTGGTACCTGGGCAGGTTGATTCCCAGGAAATGCGCGAATCCGTCGTAGCATTCGCATTCGTCGAGGTAAGCATCAAACTTGGTCCGCTTTGGTGGTGGCGGAACCGGCGGCATGTTCTGGACTGCGAACTGCTCGCCAGCAGCCGTGGCGTAGTAGAGCTTCTCGCTCTGATCGCAAAAGGCCGGAGGCTTCCGGCTTCCCATCAGCCCGAGGCTTACCAGCGCTTCAAGGTCGGGTACATCGTCGTGCCCAGGGCCTGCAAGGAAGCGATTGCGGTATACCGTGCGGCTGTCTTTGCACTCTGGGCGCAGTCCAAGTGTGTGCCAGAGCAGGCCGAGCCGCTTCTCGGTGGCTTTGATCATGGCAATCTCCATTGCAGGCGCCCCTCCGTCGCTCGGAGGTAGCTATTTAGTGTTTCAAGAAGTAAGAGTGTGGTCCGGCATTCCGTCGGCGAGCGTTACGCCAATGAAAAGCATGCCGACCAATGCGGAGGTTTCTGCACGTATCGGAGTTTCAGAGGAAGAAGTGGCCCTCTACCGTCAGTCTTCATCACGACGAGTAGACGGGTTTTGGGTAATAAATTTCAGTTACGAAATGCCCGCATTGCTCAGGAAGCATCTCTCAGGCAGCTTCACAGTCATCATGGCGCCAGTCATTCGATCCTAATGTGTGCGGCCTATGCTCATTCAATGGGTATTCAATGGAGGTGCGTTAGCGTATAGATGGGCCCCGGCATTCGGCCGGACAAAGGAAATGTCAATGTTTAGTCCCGTCGAAAACGTCACAGCTATTGAGCAGGCGACCGTTGCTCTGCTCACTGAATTGCACATGTCAGGAGGCGATTTAGTTCTGAGTGCTGATTTCGCGAAGCGTGGTATCAAGTCCGGCGCTGCGTACAGTTGGGTAGGACCCGAGCTGGTAGCTGGATCACAGGATGCTGTCGATCGCATCGTAGAAGCGATCACGCTGGCTAGCTGATCCGTAAGGAATTAGTGGACTCACCGGACAGCCGCCCGCCTGCCGAGGCGTTCGGCGTGATAGGTGAAGGTAGGAGAAGGGTTAGGCGGCTGCGGTGTCCGGCTTGGCCAGGGCCTGCTGCACCGCGGCAATGATGCGTTCGAGGTAGTCGTAGTCGGGGTTGGGCTCCGTGGCGTCGTTGTCCGCCGCTAAGTGCCACCACTCATCACCGAACAGCCTGTGCATCAGCTCGCTATGTGCGCCGTGCAGGTGGTCGATGGACGGCGAATCCCGCAGATATCCGGCCTCGTCGTAAAGCTCGCGCGCTTCGTCCCGGCCATAGCAGAATGTTCTGCGCTCCTTCAGGACCTGGCGCCGCGCTTTGTCGGCAAGTACTTCGCCACTGAACTGCCTGGAGCGCATCTGTGAATCGAAATAGCCGATGATGTAGCTCGCACTGAGCTCGCGGAAGAACTGGCCTACGGTCATGCCGTCCCACATTCCACCCCAGAAAGCCGTCCAGCTTTTTCCCCAGCAGCTGACGGTGATCTTGCCGCGCTTGGGCTCGAGGTCTTCGAGGAAGACCGTGATGGGGTCCAGGTTCACGGCGCCTGTGATGTACAGCTTGGTAACGCTTGAGGTCTCGACCTTCATGGCAATCTCCATTGCAGGCGCCGCCCTCCGATATCTCGGTGAGTGGCAAATAGGAGTGGGTTTGAGGTATAGATGATTGTCGGCATAGGGCCGGGTAAAGGAGCGTGAGTTGAGTAGTGAGGAACGAAGCCTAATAGCGCACGCCGCGTTCAGGGAAAGCAGTGATAAATTTGACCATTTGGTTATCGCAATCATAGTGACGGTTTGCGGTTTCTTGGTTCAGACCATCCCGTTCGGGGTCGTTGGCTACAACATTGAAACTATGTACCTCTATGCTTTGATCCTTTTTGGTCTGGCTGGAATAGGTGCGTTCAAGCGGTCTGAGTGGTCCATCCAATTGAGTGCTAAGAACCATGGAATGCTGCACGCGGCCGAGACTCGGAACCAAGCAAGCTATCTAGGGAATCAGGTCGCCCTGGGGAAGTGCCAGCGGAAGGCATATTTCTATTACCGCATGAGAAACATTTTCATATTCACAGGGTTTGTGTGCTTTTTATTAACTAAGGTCCTCGAGCAGTACCTAAAGTAGCTAAAGTAGCTAAAGGTTATTCCTCGCTTATAGTCCGAAAAGTCTCTTGCTGATAAGCCAGCTCTAGTCGCCGCGCCACAACCGGCGACACCCTTATTTCGTGGCGCGGCACTTCCAGCAACGGCAGTGCCCGATCAGGCCCTAATTCATGCAGCCGGTGAATCATCAGGGTCAGCGCCTTGTCCTGTTTATCGATGCCCGCCCACTGCATTAGCTCGCTCAGCATCCTACAGCGGTTTCCGTCCCTGAGGTCGTCCTAGGACCTCGGCGAGTAGCAGCGGTTAGGTGGTTTGTGGCAAAGTGCCGGTCGTTTTTTGGACTGGGGCGGGGAGTGCGAGATATGCGAATTTTAGTGATAGCCACCGCGATGGTATTGACAGCTGGGTGCGCGAGCCCAGGTGTTGTTCCAATGGGAGGTGACACCTACATGATTGCAAAGGATGGGAGCTTCACGACCTTTGGCGGCGCTGCTGTGAAAGGTGAGCTGTACCAGCAGGCCTATAGCTTTTGCCAATCTAAAGGCAAAGACATGAGGGCTCTAAAGGATGCGTCACGTGATTCAGGATACGGCCGGTATGCCAACGCCGAGGTTCAGTTCAAATGCCTGAGCCCAGGCGATCCAGCCCTCGATAATGAAAGCAGTCTTTCGGAGCCCAGCATCAAAATTCGCACTGAATAAATCTTGCCTTTGAGATTTCCTTGAGTGGCAAATAGGGGTGGGGTGGGCTATAGGTACTGACCGGCATGAGGCCGAATCAAGGAGTTGATATGCAAGGTCTAACAGTAGGCGAACTGATCAAAGCGCTACAGGGACTTCCCTTGGATGCTTCACTGGAGCTTCCAGGGGGACTGACTTTCCAGAAAATCGGTGGGGATAGCGAAGGCGGCTATTACATGGAGGTTGATGAGCCGCTCGCCCATCTCCAGCCCAGTTTTATGAAGCGCAATCCACATGTGAAAGCTGCGTTCATACATGTGGGCGAAATGCTCCCTGGTCAGATGGTTTCAGGTCCGTTTGACGTGTCTGTCGATTGAATCGCCGCAGTTTGCACCATGGGCCGGATGCTGCGCGCAATGCCGGGCGTCTTGCTGATCAGCTTCAGCTTGACCAGAGCACCAAGACGCTCGGCTATGCAGTTCTGGCGCACGTTGGCGAGTTCAGCAAGGTCAGCCAGGGTAGGCGAGTACCCGTGCTTTGCGATGTACTGGCGGATGTGCTCTAGCGTTTCGAGCTGGGGTTTGCTGGGCTTTTTACTTGCGGGCATTGGTACCTCCGTAGCCTGCAGGATGGCGGGCCCGTCTCCAGGCCCCCGTCCCGTTAACGTGGGTCGAATGAACCCAAGGCGAGGGTCGCCGCTTCGCCAATCTTGTCCTCGAGGACCGCTTTGAATTCCTGGGCAATGTCTTCGCGCTGGACATCTTCACCGATCCAGCGCAACTTCAGCACCGGCTGTTGGCCGCTGGTGATGACCGAAAGGCGGAATTTGATCTGCTGCTCAGTCAGGCCCTCGAACGGGATGACATTGAACAGCAGTGCCACCGGCAAGGTTTCCTTGCTGCGCGCCTCGATCTGGTCCATGGCGCTGCGGCTGGCGCTGGTATCCCCGACCGTTGTTTCCGATTCGCTGGTGGCCTTCACCGTGATGGTGCGCACCGCGGCGATAGCCTTGGCGATCGCGATGGCAGTTTCGTTCTCGTCGACCGGGGTCAGGTACTGGTGCCAGTCCTCGATCCAGTCGCTCATATCCTTCTGGGTCATCGCTTTGCCGTTGACCAACTGAGCGGCCTTGTACCCCGCAGATGGCTTCAGCTTGAGCAAGGCACGGTCATCAGCGTGGCCCGGGCTGATCTCGTCTCCGATGTTGAAGAAAAGAGAGCAGGACATCTCGTCCTGGTCGATGAAGCCCTTGGCGCCGGGCATGTTGCGCTTGATCACATGGCCAACGAAGTCAGCCAGCGAGTGAGTAGAGAAGGTGCCGCGGAAGCGGCTACGCCCGGCCATGTAGCGCTCAAGGTCGGCTACGCTCACGGCGTCTGGTATCAGCGCGACTGGCGTGTTGGTGGGCAGCATCTTGCCGGCGGCCGACAGTGCGGTCTCGGTAATCTGCTGGATTGCATCTTTGGTCAGGGACATTCTTCTATTCCTGGTGGTGGGGTTCGAGATCAGGTGCGGGGTTTGATAGGGGCTTCATCACGACTGAACAACTGGTCGTGCTTCTCTTGGAAGAGGCTGATGCGGCCGCCGGAGCCGACGTACATCGGGGTGTCCAAGCTTGTGTTCTCACTGCGCGTGCCGCGCTTGGTGGGCACCTTGTAGTCGAGCTTGTGCTTGATCTTCACCTGGTGGGATTCGCCGATCTGGCTGAAGTCCAGGGTGATGACCAACTTCCCGGCCTTGCCGTGATCGACGACGCCCGAGGCGACTTCGGACAGGGCATGGCCGACCTGGCTGGCGAAAGCGCCGCCATTCAACTCTTCAAGGAATTCGGCGGTATCTGTGGGTGTAGGCATTACGTGTCTCCAGGCGATGATATTCAGCTAGCCCAGCGAGTGCGGTACTTCACGATGTCCCTAGCAGTGGAAACACCGCAGCCGTACTTGGCCGCCAGATATTCGTAACCACCAACGCCCGCTTCGTACTCGGCGCGCATGGCGGATACTTGTTCAGTGGTGAGCTTTGCCCGCTGGTGGCTGGCGCCGCAGCGATGGTTCGTGTGGTTCCGAGTGATCTTTTGCATACAGTCCGCTCGCAGGTATATCCAGCCAGCCCAGACGCCGGCGCTGGCTTACTTTTTTGGTAAGGCGCTTCAAGATTCGAACCCTGAGCCCTCGATCAACGCCCTGGCGTCGGCTCGCGATTCCATCTCCTGAGCGAAGTTGCTCGCTTCTTTCCAGCTATCGCGCTCGCCCACTACTTGCCCGGTCGAGCGTTCGGTTACCTGGTAGGCGCCTGGGCCCTTACCCACGATTTGATAGCGAATCTGCTGCACTGGTGAGCGTCTCCCGATGCGAGTGAAGAGGTCGACGGTGGTGGTGTTCATTCGAGCGCGCACGGCCTCAAGGACGGTTACGCGCTGATGCATCAAAGGGTGCATGTCTTTCTCCTTGTCTGAAGGCATCGGTCAGGACCCTGGGGCAGGGTGCTGGCTCATATCGACGGCCAAAGAAAAGCCCGGACATGCCGGGCTTTGTGCTCAAGTGGTACCACCCTACGAGAGCGGTGCGTGCTGCCCTGGGCGGGCGCTGGTCTATGGCTTCATGGCGCAACCCTCCATCAGTACGCCGCTGGTATGGCAGCGGCACCCGTCAAGCGCAGTATTCGAAGGCCTCGGCCTTGCGCATCACACGCACCTCGGCGGTACGACGCTCCGGCGCGCGGCGGTCGCGGCGCATTGAATGGTCATCAGCCACCGCGTGCATGGTGATGAGCGCGGCGAGCAGGATGCACACCGGCGAAATGATCTGACGCTTCATGGCCTCGGCCACCAGCGCGGCCCGGCGGTGCACACCGAGCTTGAACATGGCCACGTCCAGGCGCTTCTTCACGGTGCCCGGCGAAATGCCGAACACCTTGGCGATCTCCTTGGCTGTCATGCCGGCGGCGACTGACATGCAGTACTGCAGTTCTTTCGGCGCCAGGCCGCGCCCGAGGTGGCCTTTCCATTCGCCGCTGATGATGGTGTCCATGCTGATGCCTCTGATGTGACTGGGCCTGGGCGGTGCACGCCGCGGCTATATGTTGAGTAGGAAGTGGTGTTAGGAGCGGATGCTGCGAATCAGCTGGCGCGCCAGTTCGTGAGCGTGTGCGGCATCAGCCAGCGACATCTCCGCGTACTTGTGGTTACGCCGCTCCCTGAACCGCCTTGCGTCCGCAATATGGCCGTGGGCCAAGCTGAAACAATACCGAACAGCAGACCGTGGCCAGGCGTGGCTTGAGCCGCGGCGCGGTTGTTGCTCCGTGCGCTCGGCCATGGTGCCGTCCTCCCTTGGTTGATTTCCCGTCTGGCTCTGTCGCCAAGGCCAGCCAGCGAAATCAGGTGCCGGTCTTTTCCCGGCTGTCATCCAGTCCTCGGCACTGGCGCCGCTCCGTGCCCGCTGTTGATTGCAGGCCGTGAGTCGTCGATGGTTCGGGCGGTGAGCTTCCTCCCCAGGGCGTTAATCAACATCTGTTCGCCTTGGATCGCGGGCCTATACAACATGCATGCTGCAGCTCGTTTGCCCGGGTAAGTGGGGCAGGGTGCATGAGGTCCGGCGCCCCTCAATGCCGAAGCTCGGGGCGCTAATTTGAATCGTTTGAATGTGGGTCCGTTTCTCCTAAAGAACTTGGTCCAGTCGATCCCTCGCGGGGCTGGGAGGCCAATTCGCTGGCCCCGTGCTAACTGGCGGCTTCACCAGTCGTGTCCCGAGTTGCTGCGGCTTCTCGTTGAGCTAAATTTAGAAAACTTAACAAGACGAGTCAACAAATATTTTAGAAAACTTAACAAAAATAAGGTGACTGTTTTAGACGGTGCCGCCAGTCAAGGTTTACGCCGCCAAAAAACTTGCGATATGATCGCGCCGAACACTGGATGGATATACAGTTGCAGGAGTAAGCATGGCCAAGCAGAAGCAGTCGGCGCCACAGGGGCCCCAGGTTATGTCGGGGATTGAGCGCTTGAGCTTGCGCGTATCCTCGATGATCAATCACCCGATCGCTCAAGAGCAGCGATGGGTAACGATTCACCGGCTCGATACGGATGGCGACAGGGAGTGGGGGGAGGTGATGGGTCTTCTTTCAGAAACAGACGGGATCGAGATGATCTTCAATGATGAGGATGAGTCGGTGACCCTTAAGTGGGAGGCGGCCTCCGACGATGATGCTCAGGTCGAAGTGCTGGATGAGTTTCTGATCGTGGAGGAGCCGGCGCCTTTCTAATGACCAGAAAAAGCCCGCACAATAGCGGGCTTTCTAAGATTCTACGAAGGCCTTTTAGGCTTTCCGCGCGTTCCAGATCAGCAGCACCCTTGCATGGATTGTGACATCCTCGATGCGCGCCGTCTGGTTTTCATAGTGCTGGTTGTCTGAGATCAGTCGATAGTTCTCTTCGTCGAGCCGCATGATCCTTTTGATGTAAAGCTCCTGGTGCCAGGTCATGACATAGATGCCTTCACCTATGAACTCTGTGACACCACGATCGACAATCACCAGATCCTTGTCGTTGATTGTCCCCTCCATGCTCTGACCCCAGCCTGTGATCATCGCCAGGGCTGTAGCCGAGGTGTAGGTGACACCTTTCTCCCTCAGCATCTCCTCGCGCACTACCAAGTTTCGCACTGCCTCGTTGTAGTCAGGCGGAACTTGGCCATGACCCATAGCGGCCCGCACGTCGTACTGAGGTATCAAGATCTCGTCGTTGGTAGGGCGGAGAGCTGAAAATCTAGCGGGAAGATATGTTGCTGAAGCGGCCTCTGTACTGTCGGCCTCTACTGCAGCTGCAAGCATCATGTCCCGCGCTTTCTCGGAAAGATTCTTTCCTGCCTTCGATGAAAGCATCTGCGCTACAAGGTCAGCCGTCGAGGAACTGCCAGCAGGCAAGCCTGGCGCTTGCGGAGCATCTGAGCCGTCAGAAAGCCAGTCAGGCGAACAGTCTAGTGCTTTAGCAAGGGCGAGGAGATTCTTGCCCTTTGCGCCGTTGGTCCCGTTCACCCAAAAGCTGACCGTGGCTTTCGACACGCCCATTTCTTTGCTGATGTCCGTTGCGCTGAGGTTCAGCTGCCTCATGCGCGTGGTGACGCGGTCTTTGAATTCCATATTTAGGATTCTAAACATTTCGCTGTTTAGTTAACTTGCCTTGTGTTGTTAAGAACTCTAAACTCCATGGACACACTGGAGACCTGACAGATGACCTTCGACGAAGCATTGGCCCATTTCAAAACAGGACGCGCGATCGGAGAAGCATTGCGCGTGAGCAGCAGTCGCGTTTCTCAGTGCCGTACCGCAGGAGGCTTTTCGTACCCGATGCAGTGCGTCCTCGAAAAAGAATCGAACGGGGCAGTTGTTGCCAACCGCAGCGACGATCCATCGGTCGTTCAAGCCGAATCGGCAGCGTAGCAGCTGATCTGTGGCCTGCGAGCGAATTATCCCAGTGTTGGTTTTCGCGTAGTAGTTACCCCGAAGGGCTGTTGATTTAACCAGTAACAAAAGTGCAGACGAAAAAAAACCGCCTGGCCGGGCGGCTTCTTCAACAACAAAACGTGGGACCGATTATGCACACTCAGATCACCCCCCGCAATACCCTTGACGATTCGTCATCTGTGGCGCAAAGCCAAGCCATGGCGCGTCACGTCATGTCTTCACGCGAGATCGCTGATCTCACTGGAAAGCGCCACGACCACGTCATGCGCGACATCCGCCGCATGCTCGCCGAGCTGGAAATCACTGACCCCACAATTGGGGGCAGCTACCGAGACGACTCCGGCCGCGTTCTGCCGTGCTTCTACCTGGATCGGGATCTGACCGAAACCCTGATCACCGGCTACAACGTCAAGATCCGCCACCGTGTAATCAAGCGCCTTCGCCAGCTCGAACAGCAGGTTGCTACCCCTATTGCAATCCCAGCCACCTTTGCCGAAGCCCTTCGGCTGGCCGCAGACAAGGCCGAAGAGAACGAGCGACTGCTCGGCGTGATCCAGCTGCAGGCCCCGAAGGTTGCCGCTATCCGTCGCCTGGCTGCCGCCGAAGGTGCTATCTGCATCACCGACGCGGCCAAGCAACTGCAGATCATCCCTTCGAAGCTGTTCACCTGGCTTCAGGCCAACCGCTGGATATTCCACCGGGGCAGCTCCACTCGGTGGGTCGCTTATCAGCCGCGCATCACCGCCGGCTTAATGGTGCACAAGGTCACCCAGCTCAAGCCTGACGCTGAGACCGGCGCCGACCGTGCTGCCTACCAGCCCCTCATCACCCCGAAAGGCCTCGCATGCTTGGCCGAGAAAAATATTGGAGCCCCGCTGTGAGCGTTCAAGCAATGTCCTGGGCACTGTCCCGGCGCGACCTCGGCAAAGACTCGAGCGCGCGCCATGTGCTGTTGTGCCTGGCCAACTATGCCGCCGCCGACGGCCGTGGTGCTTTCCCATCGGCCAAGACCCTGACCGAAGACACTGGCCTGTCCGAGCGCACCGTGCGTTCGAAGCTCGATCTGCTCGAGGTCCAAGGCCTCATCGTTCGTGGCAACCAGGCCCTGGCCGCCGTGTACATCGATCGCCATGACCGCCGCCCGGTGGTCTATGACTTGATGCTCAAGCGGGGTGCAGCAGATGCACCCCGTGAAGAGGGAACGGGGTGCAGCCAGCAACAGAACGGGGTGCAACCTACGACGGAACGGGGTGCAGCCATTGCACCCAATACATCACTTAACCATCAATTAACCGAACAGCAGCAGCCGCACGAGATTTCGGATGTCATCGCTGAGCAGGATATGGCCGCCGCTGCAGCGCTGGATGGATCTGCCGAAGGCCGTCGTCGCTTCGCAATGTTCGCCGACTGGACTTTCAACGACGCCGCCTTGAAAGCTCAGATCAAGATCATGGGTATCACCATGCCGCTGACTCGCGAAACCTTCGGCTCGTTCATGGGCTTCCACATCGCCAAACCTGATATCTGCGATACCGATGCCGGCTGGCATCACCGCCTGGCCAAGTGGATCAAGCGGCAGGCCACCGAGAGCGCAGGCAACGAGGAAGGATCAACCGACTGGGCAGCCAAGGGGGTTCGCCTGTGAATAAGCCAACCAACGTCCGCGAACTCATCGCGACTCGACGTACCGACCCAGCGTACCAGGCACCTGCTGAGCCCGGCGCCGTCGCAGTGGACCCAGCCACCCAGCGAGTAATCGACGATCTGTTTCTGCGCCTGCGCGGCGCGTGCGGCGCCTGGCGCCAATCGTGGCCGACTGAGGCTGTGATGAACGCTTCCAAACTGGAATGGCTGGCTGAGTTCATGCGCGCGGGCATCAACCGCATGGAGCAGATCGACCACGGGATGCGCGTTGTGAGCGCGAGCAAGCGGGCATTCGTGCCCACCCCCGGTGAGTTCGTGAGCTGGTGTTTTGCGCCTGAAGGCCTGGGCCTGCCCAGTGTCGAGAAGGCCTATACCCAGGGTTTGCGCAACTGCCATCCAGCCATGCGCGCCGATGCCAAGTGGATGCACCCGGCCGTCTACCACGCCACGGCCGCCGCCGGTTTCCATAGCCTGCCGCTGCTCACGCGCGAACTGGGCATGGCCTCCTTCGAAAAGCACTACCTGGAGCAGTGCCGGGAGATCTGGAAAGGCGAGCAACTGGGTGCTGTCCCGGTGGCGGAGCTCGCCGCGCCGGCCGCGCCCCGCAACCCAGAGGTGGCCCGTGCTGCCCTGGCAAACCTTCGTTCGAAAGTATCGGGAGCACGCCCATGAGCATCCGCCAAACCAAATTGACCAAGGCCGCCCGCGGCCGTGACTGCCAGGTGCGTGTGCCCGGCGTGTGTAACGGCAACCCTGAAACCACCGTGCTGGCGCACTACCGCTTGGCTGGTACCAGCGGCATGGGCTGCAAGCCGAACGACTTCCAAGGCGCCTGGGCTTGCTCGGCCTGCCACGACTACGTCGACGGCCGTCGCGGTAGCCGTCGCGCTGATGATCGGCTTGTGGCTCGCCAGCTTCACGCCGAGGGCGTCATGCGTACCCAGGACATCCTGATTCGTGAAGGGAAGGTGGCCTGATGGCTATGTCCGAATCGCGAGTAGTCCAGCTTCTGGCTGGCCAATCCTCGACAGCCCGCAAGGTATTCCCGCATGTGCCAATTCAGGAAAGCTGGAGTGCCCACGATATCCAGATCGCTGCTCTTGCGGCGAATGCCACCTCTGTCGCCGTCCACGCTGTGCGCCGTGCTCTCAACGAAATGAAAGACGCCGGGATCATCCGTGAGCCCACGGGCGGCAAGTTTCAGCGCGACGCTTTCTCACAAAAAACAGTCAAGGAAATCGCCATGCCCGTACCGGCCAAAGAAACCGTCGTCGCCATCAAAAAGCCGGAAGTTCAGGCTCTCGATGCGCTGGCCAGCCTGTCTGCTGAGGTCGTCGCGCTTTCGGACGATATCTCGGCGCGCATGAAGCGTTTGGCCGGGCGGATCGAAGAGGTTGCCTTGTCAGTGGAAGTCGAGCGTGAGGGCAACGCTGAGGCGCTGGGCAAGCTCAAGCAGCTCCAGTCCCTGCTTAAGAGCCTGTAAATGGAGCGACCGCCTGTAATGAAGCCATTCGCTCCGAAAGTCATCAAGCCGCGAGCGGCGCGTGCACCGTATGTTGATCGTGAAGGCCTCGAGCAGGCTGCTCTGCTGCGCGAAGTTGCCTTACGTCACCCGGCTGCCGCGAAGCTGATCTATCACGTGCCCAACGGCGGCCATCGGCACAAGGCAGTGGCGGTCAAGCTGAAAGAGCAGGGCGTCAAGACAGGCATTCCAGACCTTGTCTTGCCGATGGCCCGTGGGGGCTACTTCGGTCTCTACATCGAGTTCAAGGCCACGCCGCCTTTTGATGCCGCTGTATCGCCCAGCCAGGACTCGTATCTCCATGCGCTGACCGAGCAAGGCTATCTCGCGATTGTGTGCCGTGGGCACTTCGATGCCATGGAGCATCTGCGGGCCTACCTGATGCTCCCACCGACGAAGGCTGCAGCATGAGCAAGACCCGCGCGGTGAAATTTTCCGATGCCGAGATCCGCCGCCAGGCCTCCGACCTCTCGGTGCGGGACCTGCGCGACCCCCGGCACCCTGGCCTGTATTTGCGCTTCGGTCAGGATCGGCAGCGCGGGTCGTGGTACCTGGTCAAGGGCAAGGCGTGGAACCAGATAGCGCGCTACCCCGACCTCGGCGCCGCTGCGGTGCTGGCCGAGCTGCCAGCCCTGCGTCAGCGCCTGCTCCGCGACCCTGCCGCGGTCGTTGCCCTGGGCGGCCTGGCCACGGTCGGTCAGCTGCTCGACTGGTACGGCGACCGCATGAGCCGCGATCGCTCCCTTTCAGACAAGCGCAAGGCCGGTGCAAAGTCGGCCGTTGCCTGCCACCTCAAGCCGCGCTTGGAAGACGTTCCCGTGCGCGAGGTGACGGCGCCGGTGCTGGACAAGCGCCTCATGTGGCCCGCTCAGGAAGACCTGTCGCTGTCCTATGTCCATCAGCTGTTCACCCTGCTGGTCCTTGCGTTCCGCCAGGCGCAC
>Ga0308171_1002674_pt1 | contig 18068 bp, 14 predicted proteins | sample PhyGR1_FD_202135 | JGI IMG/M metagenome (GOLD analysis project Ga0308171, IMG submission 202135) | Phyllosphere microbial communities from UC Gill Tract Community Farm, Albany, California, United States - DLSLSG.R1 | ecosystem: Host-associated > Plants > Phyllosphere > Unclassified | place: USA... | reverse complement strand
CCGAAGGCGTGCTCTATGAGGTCGACATGCGCCTCAGACCTTCCGGCAACAAAGGACCGGTGGCGACCCGCATCTCGACCTTCGAAAAATACCAGCGCGAAGAAGCCTGGACGTGGGAGCATCTCGCACTCTCCAGGTCCCGACTGATCTGCGGTGACGCAACCTTGATCGCCGATGCCGATCGGATCATTGCCTCGGTCCTGTCGCAAAAGCGAGACGTCGCCAAGGTCGCCACCGACGTTCGCGAGATGCGCCAGCTGATCGACAAGGAGAAGCCTGCCGAAAGCCTCTGGGATTTCAAGCTCATCCCTGGCGGACTGGTCGATCTGGAATTCATTGCGCAATATCTGACACTGGTCGCGCCGGCAAAGGGTCTGCCTCCGCATGAGCCGGGAGAGAGCACGTCCGATGCGCTCAAACGCATGGCCTCAGAAGCCATCGAGCCCCAGACACATGACGATTGCATCGAAGCAATGCGGCTCTTCACCGAACTGTCGCAGATCATAAGGCTGTGCATCGATACGGATTTCGATCCGAAACAGGCGCCTGCGGGCTTGATCGATCTCGTGTGCAGGGCAGGGGACTGCCCCGATATTGCGACGCTGGAGGGCGAGATAAAGCGTCTGTCGAAAGCCGTCCGGAAGGCTTTTTTGGCGGTCGTGTCGGGAAACGATGAGGCTGGATTTCGGGTTACGCTTTCAGGAGAAAGATGATGATTGGGTACACCATGGTCGGCACGAAGGATCTTGATCGTGCCGTGGTCTTCTATGATGCAATTTTTACGGAAATGGGCTTCACACGATGTTTCAAGGACGATCAGGTGTCGTTCTGGGGTGACAAGGTCAATGTCGAAGCGCCTCGCTTTGCAACCGGCTACCCATTCAACGGAGAGAGCGCCAATCTAGGCAATGGTGGCATGACAGCATTCCTAATCGATAGCGCCGTCAAGATCGACAGACTCTATGCTATTGCAATGGGCCTCGGTGGTTCCGATGAAGGTCCGCCCGGTCTGCGTCCGCATTACGGCGAAGGGTTCTACGCTGCGTATCTCCGTAACCCAGATGGCAACAAGATCGCGTTTATCTGCTACGACGTACACAGGACATCTGCTTGATCGATACACAGCACAGTTTGGAATGGATCAAATCATGCCGTATCGGGTTCATCGTTTGGCGTGCACCCCTGCGTCGCCTAAGTAGAACGAAAGCGTCTTGATGTTTCATCTTATTTTCGGAATTCCATGGCTGGTGGTCGCTGTCCGCTTCATTCAGCCACTGCCCTGGGTTTGGCCGTTGAAGCTCGCCCTTGCGCTGCTGCTTCTCGCCGCTTCGCAATATCACCTTTTCAGTCGCCTCTCGTCCGGTTCGGTGTTCTCGCCTGAATTTCCACGACCGCTCATCATCTGCTTCAACCTCCTCTTCGGCTTCATGCTGCTGCTAGCCGTCTTCCAGATTGCGCTGGATGTGGTGTCTTTGGTTTTGATGCTGTTCAAGGGGCATTTTCCGCTGGTGCCTGCCGGTGTCCGCTATGGAGTGGCCGCTGTTGCTCTGGCTCTCTCCGCCTTTGCCGTCAGCCAGGCGATCCGTGTGCCGCCGCTAAAGGACATCGAGATTACCGTTCCGGGTCTTGATCCGGCTTTCGACGGCTATCAGATCGTCCAGCTGACGGACCTGCATATCAGTCGCCTCTTTCCAGCCTCCTGGACCCGGGCTGTGGTCGAAAAGACCAATGCCCTCGATGCCGACCTGATCGTCATCACTGGTGACCTCATCGACGGCAAGGTTGAAGCGAGAAGCAGCGACATTGCGCCCTTGGCAGAGCTGAAGGCTCGCGACGGCGTCTACACCATTCCCGGAAACCACGAATACTTCTTCGGCTATCAAGAGTGGATGGCCTATTATCAAGGCCTCAACATGACGACCCTTGCCAACAGCAACGTTGTCATCGAGCGCGGCAACGCCAGGCTTGTGATCGCTGGCGTCACCGATCTTTCATCCACGAGAACGGCGTTTCCCACGCATGAAACGGCGGCATCGCTCAGAGGCGCGCCTGCCGGTGCACCTGTGATCTTGCTCGATCACCAGCCCGGCCAGGCGGCAGCCAATGCAGCACTGGGTGTCGCGGTCCAGCTTTCCGGCCATACGCATGGCGGCATGGTCATTGGGCTCGATCGCGTGGTGGCACGGCCCAATAACGGCTTCGTCTCCGGTTTCTACGATGTTGGGGGCATGAAGCTTTACGTCAACAACGGGACGGCGCTCTGGCCAGGCTTCGCGCTGCGGCTCGGCATTCCCTCCGAACTGACCAGGATCACTTTGCGGTCGCGCTAAGCCGTTCGGCGGCTTTGCGATCCCAACTGGGTCAAGTGAAAGCCGTCAGTTCAGCTTGTGCGAGCGCAGGAGTTCCAGCTTGTTTCTCGCCTGATAGGCGAGATACGGCATATCCTTGGCGACATGCACATGCGGAATGAGGATGGTGACCACCGTTCCCTTGCCCTCGCAGGAGCGAATCTTCATCTTGCCGCCGTGGAGCCTGACCAGCGAGCGGGAGATGGCAAGACCAAGGCCGGAGCCGCCTTTGCTCTTTGCATACTGGCTCTGCACCTGCTCGAAAGGCTGACCGATCTTGTTGATGGCTGCTGTCGGAATACCGATGCCGGTATCGGCAATCGTCATCATCAAGCCGTTCTCGTGCACATGGGTGCGAAGCTCGACGCGCCCACCTTCGTCGGTGAACTTGACTGCGTTGGACAGCAGGTTGAGCATGATTTGCTTCATGGCACGGCGGTCGCCGCTCATATACATGTTTCTGCATAGGCGCTGCTGGATGGTAATGTTCTTCTGCGCTGCCTGAATGGCAGTCAGGCGCAGTGTCTCTTCCACCAACGGCGCAAGATCGACCTTCTCGCGGTTGATGCGCATATGGCCCGCCTCGATCTTCGACATGTCGAGAATGTCGTTGATGACGTTCAGCAGATGTTGGCCACTATCATGGATGTCGCGGGCATATTCGCTGTATTTCGGCGAGCCGACAGGGCCGAACATTTCGGCGACGAGAATTTCGGAAAAACCGAGAATGGCGTTGAGCGGGGTGCGCAGCTCATGGCTCATATTGGCAAGGAATTCGGACTTCGCCTTGTTGGCGGCTTCCGCGCGTTCCTTTTCTGCCTGATAGAGCGCGTTCGCGTCCGAAAGCTCGGTCTTCTGCCGCTCGAGCTTGTGGCGGGAAGCAGAGAGATCGCCGATCGTTGCCATCAGGCGGCGCTCGGACTCGCGAAGGCGATCCTGATGGCGCTTCAGAAGCGTAATGTCCGTACCGACGGAGACCAGACCGCCGTCGCGGGTGCGGCGTTCGGTGATCTGCAGCCAGCGCTCGTCGGCAAGCTGCACTTCCGTGGTGCGCGACAGTCCTGATTGATCGGAGTCCGCCACGCGGCGCTCGACGATCGGGCGGGCTGCAGCACTATAGACGACGGAGCGTTCCGTGCCGGGCACAAGCGCGCTGTCTGGAAGACCATAGGCCTGCTGGAAGTGCGTGTTGCACATCACGAGGCGATCGTTCTTGTCCCATAGAACAAAGGCTTCGGACGTGCATTCTATGGCGTCGGCAAGGCGCTGATCGGCCTCGGCGTAACGCTGTGCCAAACGGTGCTGTTCGGTCACATCCATGGCGATGCCGATGACGCGCGGGCCGTTTGCCGTGTGGATCACCTGCGCACGCGCGCGCAGCCAGACGTAATGACCATGGGTGTGGCGCATGCGGAAAATCTGATCGATCTGGCGCAGATCACCGCAGCCGACCGAGCGTGCCAACTCATAGAGGTTTCCGTCTTCGGAATGCATCATCCGCGCCGCATCGCTGAAGGAGAGCGGCTCGGTGCGCGGCGGAAGACCAAGGATTTCGTACAGCGAGGTAGACCAGAACATGCGGCGCGTGGAAAGATCGAAGTCCCACAGGCCGCAACGACCACGAGACAGGGCCGTCTCGACGCGAAGGTTGGATTCGACAAAAACCTCGTCGGCGGTGCGCGCCCGCTTCACCTGCATGTAATAGGCATAGAGAATGACGAGCAGGATGGATGAGATGCCGGCGAAGAGTGTGACATTCATCGCCACTTCGCTGCGCCAGAATGCGCGCATTGGCTCCAAAGACCGGGCCGTAATGATCATGCCGCCATCGGAGCCAAGCGGCAGCATCGTCGCGTAATGCGGGGTGTTGTCGATATTCGTCTCGATCGTTCCTGGCGCACCGGGGAACCGGCGAACGATCGCGATTTCGGGAAGCAGGGCGGTCAGCGACGTGCCGACATAGGATGCGGCATGCAGACCGACGCCACCGAAGACGCGGCCGTTTATGCCGGCCACCAATACGACGGTGTCGTCATCCATGCTGCCGGCGGGGAAGGATTGATTGAGGCGGCGCTCGACGGCTGCCCGATCCTGCGTGGCTGCCAGGGTCTCGACGCCGGAAAGGGCTGCACGGGCGGTCAGCGCGGAAAGCGCCGTCGTCTGCCGGGCGGCAGTCTCCATGCGGCCATATTCCGCGGTAATGCCGAACATGCGCGATGCTGCGATGACGACCAGAAATGCCAGAATGAGAATGGGGATGAGACGCTTGAGCAGTGTCTCAAGCCTGCGGACCTGCCACAACCTTGCGAGCAGATTTCCGGCTGAGGAGAAGCTCTCCGCCGTTCTGTGAACCAACGCCGCCATTTCAGCAAATCTGGCATACGGTCGCTCATCGCCCGCAGTCGCCCGCCGCACGTTCGTCATTGTCCCGCCTTGATGTCCCTCGTGTAAATTCGAAGCGCCGCTGCTCGAATCTGCGCCTAATGAATCAAAGCTGATTCGCCTTGTCCAGAGCTGAAAGTTAAAAGATTTTTAACCCTTTGAACCGACTCGCGCTTTTTTTCGAACGTCCGAAGAGACGGTTTTGACTGCCCTAACGTCAGTTGTGGTCGAAGGCGTCAAGCGCGATGGGCAGGGCTTGCACGACGCAATTTCCGACGGCCGGGAGGCCGGCAAGAACGGCGCTGATAATCTCGTCTCGCGAGGCGCCATGCACCTTTGCTTCCTGAACGTGAAAGGCAAGGCCGGTATCCAACCGCGCGGCTGCGAGAATGCCAATATAGACGAGACTCTGGGTTTTGCCGTCAAGCGCTGACGCGGTGCCAAGCCCGGCCACGGCCTGCAGCCAGGCTGCGTGGTGGGCGGGCGCTTGCCTGGCAAAACTCTGAAATGCTGGGCTGATGGTCATGTCGCGTCTACTCTATGCCGACCGATCAAGCAAATCTACGAGGAGAGGGCGATGCTGTTCTTGATCTAAAACAAGAAAAGGCCGGACGTCCGGCCTTTTCTCATAGAGGAGGTGAGCCTCTCAGCCCTTGAGCATGCGCTCGACAATGTCGCGAACATCGGTCGAGAGTCCAGCGCTGCGCTCGATCGTGGTGAGGGCCTCGCGCGCGTGATCGGCGCGCACTGCCTCTAGCGACCGCCAGGAGCGCATGGAGGTCAAAATGCGCGCTGCCAGTTGCGGATTGCGCTTGTCGATGGCGATGATCTGCTCGGCCAGGAAGTCGTAGGCCTTGCCATCTGCACGATTGAAGCCAGTGGGATTGCCAAAGGCAAAGGTGCCGATCAGCGAACGCACGCGGTTCGGGTTGGTGGCGATGAAGTGCTTGGACGCCATCAGAGACGTGATGCGTGCCAATGCGCCATCACCTGGGATGGCAGCCTGAAGCGTAAACCACTTGTCCATCACCAGCGCATTATCGGCAAAGCGCGTCTCGAATGTCGCCAGCGCTTCGGATGCCTCGACAGAGTCGGGGAAACGCTGTGTCAGGACACTGAGCGAATACGCCATGTCTGTCATGTTGGAGGCGTTGGCAAAGGCCTGTGCAGCGCGCTCGGGTGTCTCTTCCGCATAGGACAGATAGCTCATGGCAATATTGCGCAGCGAACGGCGTCCGGCACTTGCCGCATCCGGCGAATAGTCGTCTTTCTCTTCGAAGCCTGAGAAGAGGCCCTTGAAGGTTTCGATACCGGCTTTGGCGACCGCACGCATGACGGCATTGCGCGCTTTGTGGATGGCGTCGGGATCATTGTCCTTGCCCATCTCGCGCGCCACATCCGCCTCGCTCGGCAGTGTCAGCGCCTGGGCGCGGAAGGCTGGTTCGAACTCATCATTGCCAGCGATCTCGATCAGGGTCGAGATGAAGGCTGGGTCGACGCTCACCTCGTTGCCCGACCGCACGGCCTGTGTTGCCGCAATCAGGTTCGGCAGGGCAAGGGCCGTTAGTGCCTGCCAGCGCGAGAAGAGGTCTGTCTCGTGACGGGCGATCTGGATGAGGTCGTCCGACGATTGCTCCATATGCAGGTTGATCGGGGCAGAGAAACTGCGGTTGATCGACAGAACCGGTCGCGACGAAATGCCGGTGAAGGTAAAGCGCTGACTGCGTTCTGTCAGATGCAGGACACCGTCCTTGAACTCACCACCTTCAACCTTGATTGGCGTGGCGATCTGACCATTATCCAGAATGAGAGCGGTCGAGAGCGGAATATGCAGCGGCTCCTTGCGGCTCTGGCCGGGCGTCGGTGCAACCGTCTGCTCCAGCGACAGGGTGAAGGTCGCCGATGCCGAATCATAAGCGGTGGAGGCGCTGACAAGCGGTGTTCCGGCCTGGATATACCAGCGGAAGAACTGCGTCAGATCGCGTCCGGTCGCATCCTCGAAGCACTTGACGAAATCCTCAACCGTCGCCGCATCACCATCGTGACGCTGGAAGTAGAGATCGGTTCCTTTGCGAAAGCCGTCTTCTCCCAGGATCGTCGCGATCATACCGGTGATTTCGGCGCCCTTCTCATAGACGGTCGTCGTATAGAAGTTGTTGATTTCGCGATATTTATCCGGACGAGGTGGATGCGCCAGCGGGCCGCCATCTTCGGGGAACTGTTCCGACTTCAAGTGGCGAACGTCTGCGATGCGCTTGACCGCGCGAGAGCGCATGTCGGAGGAAAACTCCTGATCGCGATAGACGGTCAGACCTTCCTTCAGGCAAAGCTGGAACCAGTCGCGGCAGGTGATGCGGTTGCCGGTCCAGTTGTGAAAATATTCATGCGCGATGATGCGCTCGATATTGGCGTAGTCGGCATCGGTCGCGGTTTCCGGATCGGCCAGAACATATTTGTCGTTGAAGACGTTGAGGCCCTTATTCTCCATCGCGCCCATGTTGAAGTCGGATACGGCGACGATCATGAAGATGTCGAGATCGTATTCGCGGCCGAAGCGCTCTTCATCCCATTTCATGGAGCGTTTCAGCGCATCCATGGCGTAGGTCGCGCGCGGCTCCTTGCCATGCTCGACATAGATCTTCAGCGCGACTTCGCGGCCCGACATGGTCGTGAAGCTGTCTTCGACAACGCCAAGATCGCCAGCGACCAGTGCGAAAAGGTAGCTCGGCTTCGGATGAGGATCGAACCAGGCAGCGAAATGGCGGCCTTCGTCGTAATTGCCGCCGCCGAGGAAATTACCGTTTGACAGGAGGAGGGGATTGCCTTCCTTGGCCGCGATGATGGTGATCGTGTAGGGTGCCAGCACATCCGGCCGGTCCGGGAAATAGGTGATGCGGCGGAAGCCTTCTGCCTCGCACTGCGTGCAATAGACGCCATTGGTGCGATAGAGACCCATCAACTGGGTATTGCTTTCCGGATTGATGTAATTGGTGACACAGATTTCGAAGGGAATCTCTTCAGGAAGATCGCAGATCGTCAGTCGCTCTGGCGTCACGTCATATTGTGCCGTCGGCATCTCGATCTGGTCGAGAAGCAGGCTCGAAAGCGTCAGTTCGTCGCCGTCGAGAATGAGCGGTGCTGCCTTGTCGGCGCCCTCGCGGCGATGGAAGATCAGTCGCGCTTCCACCTTTGTGTTTTGTGGGTCCAGTTCAAATGTGAGGTCAACCCGTTCAAGCACGAAATCCGTTGGGCGATAATCCGCCAACTGAACAATCTGACCCGTATCTGTTCGCATAACTATTCCCGAATGAACCTTGCTTCTGCCGCTGCCTGACCATCATGCGGGCATGATGGGTGAAAGTAAACTTGTCGACACGCGTCACCATCATGGAGAGGCGGGGGACATGCGTCCCTAAAATACTACCAGACAGAAGTTTTAACCCGCGTCTGAGCATTTCTGATCGGTGCATGATTTCATGAAATGTTGAACGATTACTGAAGCTGCGGACACGTAGAAAGAGAATATCTTGAAAAAGAGGCTCGCTCCGAGCAGCCACAGCTACCTTGGAGCGCCGTTCGTCCTATTGGACGCACAAGGAACGCTCTATCGTCACTGATCTACGCATCGTGCTTTGCGAAATCGATTCCGATGTTCGGGCCGATGCTGTAGACGATGAGACCGGCAGGCAGGGGCAGCCGAATCGGTTTACCTCTGTTGGCCAGCATGATCTAATGAACATGAAAGTCGATCTGCTGTGCCATGCGCTCGGGTCAAACTCCAATCTGCGGGCATCTCGCCTGCAAATCCCGATCGCAAGCTCCCATGAGTGCAGATACGTACAATCCCGTCCGGGGTATTGTCCTCAAACTCACCTCCGTCGCGTTCTTTCTTGTCATGCAGACCTGCATCAAGGCAGCCGGGCCGGATGTTCCTGCGGGACAGATCACCTTCTTCCGCTCGGCTTTCGCCATCCTTCCCATCATCTTTTATCTGGCATGGCTCCGCAGCCTCACGCGGGCCTTTCACACAAGCAATCTGTTCGGCCATTTCAAGCGCGGTTTTCTCGGCATTCTTTCGATGATGTGCGGATTTTACGGCCTCACCTTGCTGCCGCTTCCGGAATTCATTGCAATCGGTTATGCCTCGCCGCTGATGTCTGTCGTCTTCGCCGCCGTGATGCTGGGCGAAACGGTGCGCATCTACCGCTGGTCGGCGGTCGTCGTCGGCATGATGGGCGTCGTCATCATCCTGTGGCCGAAAATGACGCTGTTGCAGAATGGCGGCCTTGAGGCGAGCGAAAGCATTGGGGCTCTCGCGGTTCTTTTTGGTGCCGTCCTCGGTGGACTGGCGATGGTGCAGGTGCGCCAACTGGTTGTGACAGAACGTACCCCGACGATCGTGCTTTACTTCTCGCTGACCGGCACGCTCATTTCCGCCTTCAGCATGCCGTTCGGCTGGGAATGGCTGGATATGAAGCAGGCTAGTCTGCTGATTTCTGCGGGTATTGCCGGCGGGATAGCCCAAATCCTGCTGACAGAAAGCTATCGTCACGCGGAGGTGTCGACCATCGCGCCGTTCGAATATAGCTCGATCCTTCTCGGTATCTGCGTTTCCTACGTTCTCTTCGGCGATGTGCCGACCCTCACAATGCTGATCGGAACCAGCATTGTCGTCTGCGCGGGTATCTTCATCATCTTCCGCGAGCACCAGCTGGGGCTCCAGCGTAAAGCCGCACGCAAGGCCTCCACACCATCCGGCTGACCCTGTCCGACTATGAATAAACACCTGTGAATTTTAAGAAAAATTCATAGTCACACGCAAAAATGTGGTATGTACCTTCTAGGTTGTGGGTTTTGGGTGATGCATCTTGCGTTGGGATTTCAAGCCAAGGAAAATCAATCGATGGGGCGGGAAAAATGTCAAGCGTCCTGTTTTCCCGTTTGAAAGAAGTGTCGCAGGCTCATCGAGCCTGGAGACGCGCCGATGAGCTTCTCCTATAACGACTTCATTGCTCATCCAGGTCTTCTAGGTGCGATTCAACACTTGGCGCGCACGTTGCGCGGACGCTTCGATGAAAATCCCCGTCTTGCGCGCTTGCTCTCCGCCCATCAGAAATGGCTGCTGACACAAATGGCGATGGGCCTCAGCGCCGAACAGCGGGCTCAGGGTTTCACCGTCGCGCAACTGCGCGATGTCGTCACCTCTACTGGTGTTGCCAGCCGCAACACGGTGCAGAACTATTTGGATCAGCTTGAGATCTATCGCTATCTCGAGAAGGCAAACCGCTCTGCGGCGACGAGACCTAAGCGGTACCGCGCCACGCAGATCAGCGAGCAGGGAATATTCAACTGGTACCTTGCAAACCTCTCCGCCATCGACGGCATGGACAATGGAAACCGCGCTGCAACTCTGATGGCATATCCCGAGATCGTCGTGCATGCGCAACCCGCCGCAGCGCGCGCTTGCCTTGCTGACCCGCATTGGGTCGAGCCGCCAAAGCGCGTCGGACAATTCCAGTGGGTGGAAGCGGGCGGCTTGGTGATGGACGAGATCGTCAGTCGTGTTCGAGACATCGAGAACGAGCAGATCGATATCGGCTATGTCGATGTGCGGGCGATGGCCTCAACATTCATGATGTCGCGCACGCATTTGCAAAGGCTTCTGAACAAAGCCGCCGACCAAGGCAGCGTCGGCTGGGTGGATGATACACCACGCAGCCCCATGTGGCTGTCGCGCGACTATCTTAGCGAGTATTGTGGCTGGCAAGCGAGGAAGTTCACGCACGTGGAAGACGCGTTCTTCGAAGCGAAATCACTGCTACGGGACCAAGTGAACGTGGCACGGTGAAGCGCGACGGCTCGAGAAGCATTCTCCGCCCGAGAAACGGGTTAGCGCCCACGAATAATCGGGTCTATTGCTCCATTGGGCTGGTCTTCTGCGTAAACTCACCGTCTGAAAATGCAAAAGCGCCTTCCACATGAAAGGCGCCTCATCAGCATGGCAACGCATGCAGCATGTGCGGACGTGACCGCACAAAGATCGTCTCAGCGTTCGCGAAAGTCTGCAAAAACCGCCGAAGGACGGGTCGTGCGGACCTGCTGCGTCGAAGCGCGAGCAGTCAGCTGTTCGTTTGTAACACCGAAACGGTGGTAGCCCTGACTGGAGCGTGGGCCGAGGCCCGCCAGTCGAAGCGTTTCAAAGCCGGAGTGAACCGGACGGTAGCGCGTGGTCATTGCCTTGGTTCCTTAAACCTTTTCCTCCCAAGACAGGGTTCTTATTGCAGTGCGGCATAGATTCGGCAATCCGACCGAATGCGTCGCTGTTATGCGCAAATTGCATGGCTTTTTTCATAATCTATTTACAATGATCAAAAAGGAAGCATTCATAAATCGCGCAAGCGCGCCTGAAATGCCAATAAATCGTTCCAGGCCAATGACTTACTCGCCGGAGCATTCAAAAGCTCCTGTGGATGCAGGGTTGCAATGGCAGGCGCTGTGCTGGGGCCAACTGCGACATCACGCCACTGTCCGCGCATCGTATGGATCGTGCCGGAGCCACCAAAGAAAAAACGCGTTGTGAAGTTGCCGAGAAGCAACAGTACTTTCGGCTCGGCCAGAGCGATTTGACGCTCGATGAACGGGCGGCAGATTTCCATCTCCGGACCCGACGGCGAACGGTTGCCCGGTGGACGCCAGGGAACGACATTGGTGAGCATCAGCTTGCTGCGATCAAGACCGATCGCTGCCAGCATGCGGTCGAGAAGGAGGCCAGTCTTTCCAGTAAAGGGCAGGCCTTCCCGATCGTCATCCGCATCCGGCATGGGGCCGACGATCATGATGCCGGATGAAGGATCACCTTCCGCAAACACCGTGTTGCGGGCGCTGTTTTTGAGATTGCAGCCGTTGAAGCTTTCGAGCGCGGTCTTCAATTCGAGAAGCGATCGCGCACTCTCAGCCGCGAAGCGTGCCGAAGCGATCGCCTGATCGTCCGGCAATGCAACGTTGACCGGCGCGGGGGGCGCAGCGGCAGGCGCACGGGCAGCTTGCCGGGGAGAAGGGGCAGCTTGCTGCGGTGCGCTTCGTATCTCCGGCTGTTGCGGCTCGCTGCTTCTCTGCGGAGCGCGCGCCTGACGCCCTGCCGCAAATTCGGCAAATCGATCCAGCGGTTCGTCTTCCAGCAGCCAGTCGACACCCGCATCTGCATGGAAATGCAGAAGTGCCGCCAGTTCTGCCGGAGAGAGGTCTTGTGCCGAGATCATGACCCGCAAACTAGAGCGTTTCCTTATGAAATGGAAGCAGTTCCGCCAGGCATGTTTCTGCCGGGCTTAAAGCCAATATGCACGACTGTAGCTTTCCGTAGCTTTGGATAGGCCACTCGCCAAACGTCCTTCGATCTGTCAAAACCCGCTATTGCAAAACGCTTCTTACGCCGTCCATCGCGCAACGTCGCCGCTTTCGCCGATCATCGCCAGACCATGGGCGATCGAAAGAAGTTCGCCGCCGCTTTCGATCTTGTCGGCGTCGAACCGGCGGGTAAAGAGTTGGCGCACAGCAGGCACGAAGGAGGTGCCGCCAGTGAGGAAGACCTTGTCGATGGCCTGCGGAGCGGTGTTCGTCTTGGTCAGAACCTCATCCAGAGCCTCTTCGATCTTGGCGAGATCGTCGGCAATCCATTGGTCGAAGTCCGACCGCTTGACCATCTTCTTGCCTGCGGCGCCAAGCGGCGAGAAGTTGAATTCCGCCTCTTCCTGCGAGGATAGCGCCATCTTGGTGGCGGAGATCGCCTGGTAAAGCGGGTAGCCCTCATCATGCTCGACCAGTTCGACGAAGAGCTCAAGCTTTTCCGGTTCAAGTGCCGAGCGCAGCAGCGACTTCAGATCGGAGAACTCTCTGGACGTCTTGAAGATGGACAACTGGTTCCAGCGGCCGAAATTGACGTAGTAGCCGGATGGCACATCCAGAACCTTGTCGAAGCTCTTGAACTTGCTGCCCTTGCCGATTTCCGGCGACACCAGATTGTCGATCATGCGGAAATCGAAGTGATCGCCCGCAACACCGACGCCCGAATGGCCGATCGGGGTGGCAGAAAGCTTGCCACCATGCGTCTCGAAGCGGATCAGCGAGTAGTCGGTGGTGCCGCCGCCGAAATCCGCCACCAGAACATTGGCATCCTTTTTCAAGCTCTGGGCGAAGTAATAGGCGGCTGCCACCGGCTCGTAGACATAATGGATTTCGGGAAAGCCGGCACGCGTCAGGGCTTCATTGTAGCGGGCAAGTGCCAGTGCTTCATCCGGGTTGGAGCCGGCAAAACGCACGGGGCGACCGGCAATCACGGTCGATACATCGTTTTTCCATTCGTCGCCTGCATAGGTCTTCAGCTTGCGCAAAAACACCTCCATCAGATCTTCGAAGCTCTGACGCTTGGCGTAGATCAGCGTGCCTTGAAACAAAGGCGAGGCAGCGAACGTCTTGATCGATTGCAGGAAGCGGCACTCCCCGGCGTTCTCGATGAATTGCTGGATCGCCGCCTGGCCGGCCTCGACATGCAGCGCTGCTGCACCAAGTCCTTTGTCCTTCATGAAAGACAGCGCGGTGCGCATGCTGTCCGTCGTTCCGGCACTGGAGGTAAAGTGCATGGAGTGGCTGCTGCTGCCGGTGTCCGAAAGCGCCATAACTGTGTTGGTCGTGCCAAAATCGAGCCCGAGTGTCCGTGCCATGGAGAGGATCCTTGTCAGTCAACGAGAGAGCATTCCCGGAATGCAGGCATCCGGGCAATAAAAGGCGCGCAACCGCGCCCGCCTGTTTTGAAGAGGGCGCGTGATGGCACAGCGAATTGTGAATGGCAAGCGCGCGGGTGCAGATTTTTCAGACGTACTGTGGCATCGCGGCAGCCTTCTCTTTCAGCCATGCCGCAAATGTTGCCATAGCATTGGTGACAGGTCGCGACTTGAGCCGTGTCAGCCAATAGCAGCCCTTCGACACGTAGACCGGAAAGGGCTGGACGAGATCGCCTGCGGAGAGATGGCGCTGGAACATCAAGGGTGGGGCAAGCGCGACGCCAGATCCCTGCAGGGCCGCCTCCACCATGGGAACCGAGGAGTCGAAGACGATCCCCTTGATCCGCGGCGAGGCAACGCCAGCCTCGGAAAACCAGTCCGGCCATTCATCGGCGCGGTAGGAGCGCAGCAACGTCTGTTGCGCCATGTCATGGGGGCTCTTGAGCTGCGCGGCAATCGTAGGAATGCAGAGCGCCGAGAGCGGCGCGGAAAACAATGCCTCAGCCTCGGTGTCGTGCCAGGCGCCATTGCCGAAACGGATAGCAAAGTCGAGGCCTTCGGCAGCGATATCGACGCGGTTATTGTTGGTGGAGAGGCGAATATCGATGAAGGGATAGAGGTCTTGGAACTCCGTGAGCCGGGGCAGGAGCCAGCCCACGGCAAAGGTTCCGACAGCGCCGACGCTCAACACCTCCTGCAGGTGTCCGTCCTCGAAACGCTGGAGAATATCGGCCATGCGGTCGAAGGAATCACGAAGCGTTGGCAAGAGCGCCAGGCCCTCATCGGTGATCATCAGACCGCGTGGCAGACGCTTGAACAGCGTCGCGCCTACACGCTCTTCCAGCAGTTTGACCTGGTGGCTGATCGCAGTCTGCGTCACGCAAAGCTCGATGGCCGCACGGGTGAAGCTCAGGTGCCGGGCAGCGGCCTCAAAGGCGCGCAGTGCATTCAGCGGAAGGCGAGGACGAACCATGAAGGATCAGCTCCAGAGGAATGAAGGCCAAGTTTAATTCATGGCTGAAGCCAGATATCATCATTTGTCCCACCCGCGCAAACCACCGTAAGTCTCTTTCATCGAAACTTTAGCGTTGACGCATAGAGGAGATAGTCATGCATCGTCGGGTGGTAATGAAGAATCGAAGAACAGCGGCTTTCGCCTTGACGCTGGCCGTTGCGAGCCTTGCTTCGATGGAAACCAAAGCAGCCGAAAAGCTGCATTGTACGGTCGTTCTGGACGCCGAAAGTGGCACAGCTCTCTACCGCGACGGGACTTGCGATAAAGCTTTCGCCCCACAATCCAGCTTCAAGCTTCCGCTCGCCATCATGGGATATGACGCCGGAATACTGAAGGACGCGACCAACCCGCGCTGGAACTACAAGACAGAATGGAAACGACCCAAACGCGAACAGAAATCTGTCGATCCGACAATATGGGAGCGGGATTCGATCGTCTGGTATTCGCAGGAAATCACCCGGCGATTGGGCAAGGCCAAGTTTGCTGACTATGTGCAGCGCTTCGGTTATGGCAATACGGATGTCCGCGGAGTTCCAGGGCAGACGGATGGCCTGACCGAGTCCTGGTTGATGTCCTCTTTGAAAATCTCCGCCGATCAGCAGGCAGATTTCGTCCGTCGCTTCGTCACCGGAAATCTGCCCGTATCGAAGGAGGCGATCGCGAAAACGGAGGTGATCATTCCGCAGTTTTCAGCCGCGGATGGATGGCAGGTTTACGGCAAGACGGGATCCGGGCGCATGCGCACCAAGGCCAACACCTATGATGGCAACTGGTGGCTCGGCTGGTTTGTGGGTTGGGCGCAGAAGGGCGAACGCAAGGTCGTGTTTGCCAGCCTGAATATCGATGATTGGAAGAGTAAAGGGCCGATCAGCTTTGCAACCCGCGACGCTTTGATTGCCGATCTACCCAAACGCATCAAATGACGATCAGCGAAGCGCCCTGCGCGCAACTACGATGAGGATAATGCCTGCCACGGCAGTCAGCGCGCCGCGTAGCATCCACGGGCTTTGATTGATCATGAAACTGGAGGCGGGGTAGGGGAAATAGCCGCTGCCCTGTCCGATCCAGACCAGGCCCATCAGCACGATCAGAACACCCAGTATGCTTAAAATCGTGCGAAGTGCCTGCATGATCGTCTCCCAAAAGCAAAGCCTTTCCGAATGTTATCCGGAAAGGCTTCCAATTCAAAGCGTTACCTATAGGCGATCGGCATGATCAGATCGACTTTGCCGCTCCACCATCCACGTGAAGCATGGTGCCGGTGATGTAGCTCGCTGGCTGCGAGCAGAGGAATGCACCTGCGGCGGCGAATTCTTCCACCGTACCAAGCCTGCCGGCGGGGATGCTCTTGACGGAGGTTTCACGAACCTCTTCCATGCTCTTGCCAAGGCGTTTGGCGTTTGCGCCATCCAGCTCGTCGATACGATCGGTGTGGATGCGACCGGGCAGCAGCATATTGGCGGTGATACCGAAGCCTGCGACTTCACTGGACAGCGTCTTGTTAAAGCCAACAAGTGCGCCGCGCAGCGTGTTGGAGAGCGCGAGATTTGGAATGGGCTCGAACACGCCGGAGGAAGCTACGGTCAGAATGCGGCCCCAGCCTCGCTCCTTCATCTGCGGCACAATCGCATTGGTTAAGGTGATGACGCGCAGCACCATGGATTGAAAGAACGTATCGAGTTTTTCCGGGGTGATGTCCTGCGCCAGCCCTGGTGTGGGGCCGCCCGTGTTGTTGACGAGAATATCGATACCGCCGAGCTTCGTCTTCACCGCCTCGATCATGGACGGCACGAAGGTCTCTTCGCCAAGGTCGCCCCAGACCCATTCTGCCTTGCCCTTGCCGAGCGCGTTGATCGTCTTGGCATTGGCGTCCAGCTTTTCGCCGCTACGGCCCACCATCAGCACGTTGACACCCTCTTTCGCAAGCGCGGTCGCTATGCCGAGACCCAGGCCGCGAGATGAGGCCAGAACCAATGCGCGCTTGCCGGAAATACCCAAATCCATGACGGTGTCCTTTCATGCTCATGACGATTGCCCACGCTTGTAGCGTCTGCGTCCGGCCCTGAAAAGTGTTCATCGGCTGGGCATTGACCCGTTTGCTTGCGCGCCCTGTTGCGCCTCGGTAAGACAGCCCCGTGAATTTGTGTTTGGAAAGGACGGGCTTGAACGTGTGGAACGAGCGTCAAAAAGTCGAAAACCGCAAAAGTGACGACGCCCGCAGCGAAAGCGACATCGATTATGGGCGGATCATTCACTCCACCTCTTTTCGGCGCCTGCAGAGCAAGACGCAAATCCTCAATCTCGGCGACAGCGATTTCTACCGCACCCGCCTCACGCATTCTCTCGAAGTGGCGCAGATCGCCGCGGGTCTGGTCAAGCACTTGCGCAAGTCCTTTCCCAATCATCCGGTGACGGCTGAACTGCCAGAGCATAGCCTCATCCAGGCGATCGGCAGCGCCCACGATCTCGGCCATCCGCCCTTCGGTCACGGTGGCGAAGTCGCGCTGAATTACTGCATGCGCGTGGCGGCAAATCCGAATGAAGCAGGGCGAAACGGCAATGGCGTTATTACCGACATCGCCAAGGCGGGCTTCGAAGGAAACGGCCAGACCTTACGCATTCTCAGTCGCCTTGAGGCATTTTCAAAAGCCCATGGCGCCAATCTCACGCGGCGCACCCTGCTTGGTATCCTGAAATACCCCGTAGCCTATTCGAAAGCCGCCCATCCCGCGCGCGTGCCAAAATTGCACGACGGACCTTCGACGCTGCGCGTTATCGATACGCAGGCTTCCAAGCCGCCAAAATGTTACATGGATTGCGAGACGGATGTGGTGGACTGGGTGCTTGATCCTCTGCCGCAGTCCGACCGCGATCTTTTCCAGACGGTGACGCGTGAAGACGGCAAGCACGCCAAGTCGCTCTACAAATCGCTCGATTGCACCATCATGGATGTTGCAGACGATATCTCCTACGGGGTCCACGATCTTGAGGACGCTATCGCCATGCAGCTCATTACCCGAGATGCCTTCGAGAAGGAGGTGACGGCGGAGGATTGCGAGAGCTTCATCGCGATGCTCAACAAGAACCACAAGGACAAACGCGGCAATGATGTCCATCGCGAAATCGTGGATGGGCTCTTCGGCCCTAGCGGTGATCGCAAAATGTTCATCAGCATGCTGGTCGGTTATTTCATCACGGATGCTCGCTACGTGGACGACGATCGTTTTGAAACGCCGCTCTTGCGTCACCGGGTAAGACTTGGGGACGACAGAGTGCGATTGCTGAAGGCGTTTCAGGATGTCGTGCGCAAACATGTTATCAAAAGCCCGCGCGTCCAGCACATGGAGTTCAAAGGGCAGGGGATGGTCGTTGCCGTCTTTGAAGCGCTCCAGTCCGATCCCGAACGGCTGCTGCCGGAAGATGTCTTCCCCCTTTATGAAAAATCAGGCGGGGATTTGCGTGTCATCTGCGATTTCGTTGCCGGAATGACGGATGGCTATCTCATCAGGACCTATGAGCGCCTCTTTTCACCAGGGGCAGGTTCCG
>Ga0308171_1002672_pt1 | contig 18082 bp, 14 predicted proteins | sample PhyGR1_FD_202135 | JGI IMG/M metagenome (GOLD analysis project Ga0308171, IMG submission 202135) | Phyllosphere microbial communities from UC Gill Tract Community Farm, Albany, California, United States - DLSLSG.R1 | ecosystem: Host-associated > Plants > Phyllosphere > Unclassified | place: USA... | reverse complement strand
TCATGTTCCAGCTGCCCTCGGTGGCCTCGGCCTCCACCATCATGATGGCGACGTCGCCGTCGTCGAGCACGCGGCCCGCGACGATGAGGTCGAAGACGGCGTCCTCGAGCTGCGTGACGGTCGGGAACGCCACCCACTGGTCGGCGTGCTCGCCGTGGCCGGGGATGAGCGCGAGGCGCACACCGGCGATCGGGCCGGAGAACGGCAGACCCGAGATCTGGGTCGACATGGATGCCGCGTTGATGGCGAGGGCGTCGTAGAACTCGCCCGGCGCGATCGAGAGCACGGTGACGACGATCTGAACCTCGTTGCGCAGGCCGTCGACGAACGACGGGCGCAGCGGACGGTCGATGAGGCGGCACACGAGGATGGCCTCGGTGGAGGGGCGACCCTCGCGGCGGAAGAACGAGCCGGGAATCTTGCCCGCGGCGTAGGAACGCTCTTCGACGTCGACGGTCAGCGGGAAGAAGTCGAAGCCTTCACGCGGGTGCTTGCCGGCGCTGGTGGCCGACAGGAGCATGGTCTCTTCGTCGAGGTAGGCGGCGACAGCGCCCTGGGCCTGCTGAGCGAGGCGACCGGTCTCGAAGCGAATGGTGCGGGTGCCGAACCGGCCGTTGTCGAGAACGGCTTCGGCGGCGGTGATTTCTGGACCTTCCAAGAGGTCCCTCCTTCTTTGTTTAGGCTCGCCGCCCCGTGTGAGAGGCGAGCTGACATGCGAAGGAGCAGGAACAGGCAGAAAGGGCGCGCCGATGAATCGGCCCGGAAATCCCGGCGACTGGCCACCAGTAGACGACCACCCGGCGAGACGACGGGGAGTCCACCACAGGGGACCAGCGTCTGCCGGCCTGCTCCGTGTGCTCATATGGAGTTGAGCGGATGCCAAGACGGCACCCCGAGCGAGCCTAGCAGCGTCACGCACGTTCGGGTGGTTTGCGCGCGGCGTGGCGCTTACAGTAGCCTCATGGGCCTCATGCGTCGCACCAGTCACACGCTCCTGGCGTGCGTGCTGATGGGCGCAGCGATCGCCCCCGCCCCGGCGTCTGCCGCGACGCCCGCGCCCACCCGCGTCCTCGCCGCTGCCGCGGACGACGACGACCCGGCCGTCATCGCCGTCAAAGCGGCGCTCGATGCCGCCGAGGCATCGGCCGCTGCGGCATCCCGTCGCGCCCTGGACGCCTCGGCCGAGGCCGAGCGCACCCGCCAGCAGGCGGAGCAGACGGCGGCGCGCGCCGCGACGTTGGCCGAGCAGAGCTCCGCGGCGGATGCCGCGATGGCGGCGACCCAGGCCCGCGCCGGCGCGAGCGCGGCTCGCCTGTACCGCACGACGGGCAACGGCCCCCTCGTCACACAGCTGCTCACCACCGCCGACCCGGACTCGCTCCTGCAGCGGCTGGGGATCCTCGACCGCGTGACGACGATGACGACCCAAGCGGCGGGAGACGCCCGCAGCGCGGCCAATGTCGCGACGTCGCTGCGCGCGCAGGCTGAGGCGGCGCACGCCGAGGCGACCCGTCTGGCCACGGCGTCCGCGGCGACGGCCGCGACCGCCCAGTCCGAGGCCGACGCCGAAGCCGAGGCGGTCCGCTCGACGCAGGCCGAGCTCGACACGCTCTTCGCGCGCCTGGCCGCGTTGCGCGAGACGACCGCGCAGCAGGAGCGCGAAGCGCGGCTGCGCGAACAGACCGCGCGCGAAGCCGCGCAGCCCGGCGGCAACGGCGGCACAGGCCCCGCGAGTGCTGCCGGCGGGGGCTCGGGCGGCGGGGGCTCGGGCGGCGGAGGCTCGACCGGTGGGGGCTCGGCCAGTAGCGGTTCAGGCAGCGGTGGGTCCGGTTCCGGCAGCGGGTCCGGTTCCGGCGGCAGCGGCGGCGGGAGCACCCCTCCCCCGACGGCTCCGGCCGGTCAGACCATGAGCCCCGGCGAGGCACGCGACGCCGCTCGCGGGGCCATCCGCGGCTACGGGTGGGGCGATGACCAGTTCTCGTGTCTGGTCTCGCTCTGGAACCGCGAGTCCGGCTGGCGCGCGGACGCGCTGAACCCGTGGAGCGGGGCGTACGGCGTCCCTCAGGCCCTCCCCGGCGAAAAGATGGCATCCGCCGGTCCGGACTGGCGGACGAACGCGTCGACCCAGATCGCGTGGGGCCTGTCCTACATCAGCGCGCGCTACGGCTCACCGTGCGGCGCGTGGGCGCACTCGGAACAGACCGGCTGGTACTGAGCGCGGCGCACCCGCCCACATCACACGATCGGCGCGAGAGCACACGCCCGGGCGCGTCCGCGCCGTGTGACCTCGCGCGGATCGGGTGATCTCGCACCGGGGGCCCCGCCCACGCCACCCCGCCCGCACCCGCCCGCCCCGCGCCGGCCGCCCCGCCCGCGCCACCCCGCCCGCACCGCCCCGGCGCTCAGGACGTGCGGGCGCGCTCGCGGTCGCCGCGGGTGGGCAGCTCGACGTACCCGGAATGCTTCGCCGACACGCCATCGCCGGCCGTACGCCCCCGCACGCGCCGCCACACCCACGGCAGAGCGTCGCGCGTGAGCCACCCGCCGCGCGGGGCGTCGTCGTCGGCGTGCAGCGCCTCGTCGAGCCCGAGGAGGGCGCGCGCGTCGGGCACACCGAGCGCCTCGGCGGCGCGGTACGCCACGAGACGGTGTCCGGCCGACCGCAGGTGCACGAGGTCGTCGGCCCACAGCGGCAGCTCACCGAGCTCGGCGACGGCCTCGAGATCGAGAAGGATCGCGCCCTGCTCGGCGGCGATGCGGCGCAGCTCGACGTTGTACGCCGAGAACCGCCGGGCGAACAGCCGGGCGGCGGAGCGGTGCGGCAGGAAGGTGGTGACGAGCAGCACGTCGGCTCCCGTCCGCCGCACCGCCCGCACCGCCGACTCGACCTCGGCGACAATCGCCGGGATGACGGGGTGCGGGCCGACCAGATCGTTGGCACCGATGAGGATCGACACGAGGTCCGGCTCGAGCGCGAGCGCGGCGGGAACCTGCTCGTCGATGAGGTGCCGCACGCGCCGACTGCGCACCGCCAGATTCGCGTAGCGGAACGGTCCGTCATCGCTCGTCCCCGCGAGCAATTCCGCGAGACGGTCCGCCCATCCGCGGTACTCCCCCGACGGCATGCGCGACTGGTCGCAGAGCCCCTCGGTGAGCGAGTCGCCGAGGGCGACGAAGCGGGTCCAGCGGCCCCGGACACGGGATGCCACGGCAGCGGCCGGGCGTGCCGCTCCGCGCACGAGCAGGTTGTCGTCGATGGCGCGCAGGGCCTGCGCCTCGCGGTAGTGCCCGACGAGGTCTGTCGTCAGCGCCTGCCAGGTGCGACCGGCGACCGCCTCGCGAGCCGCGCGCGCGAACGCCTGACGCTTCGCCTCGTCGCCGACGAGGTCGGACACCCGGGCCCGGAGATCGTCGAGATCGCCCGGACGGTACAGCCAACCGTCGACGCTGGAGCGGACGAGGTCGAGCGGCCCGCCCACACCCGTCGCAACGACCGGCACGCCGCTGGCGAGGGCCTCCTGGATCGTCTGCCCGAAGGTTTCGCTCTCACCCGGGTGGACGAACACGTCGAGGCCCGCCATGACCCGCGCGAGCGCCTCTCCGGAGAGGTGGCCGGTGAACACGGCATCCGGGATCGCCGCCTGCAGAGCAGGGCGCGAGGGTCCGTCGCCGACGATCACCAGACGCGTGTCGGGCACCTCGGCGAGTGCCCGCAGGTCGTCCACCTGCTTCTCGGGGGCGAGGCGTCCGACGTAGCCGACGATGCGTTCACCGGCGGGCGCGATCGTCGCGCGCCAGGCGTCGTCGCGGCGGGCGGGCGCGAAGCGCTCGGCATCCACTCCCCTGCCCCACCTCCGCAGGCGGTCGACGCCCAGACGGTCGAGCTGCTGCATCGACGCCGACGACGGCGCGAGGGTGAGTGTGGCCCGACGGTGCAGGCGCGCGACGTGTCCCTCGACGAGGGCGGTGGCGTGCGGGAGACCGTACTTCTGCGCGTAGGCGACGACGTCGGTCTGATAGACGGCGACGGTCGGGATGCGCAGCGCGTCGGCGGCGGCGAGGCCCTGCCAGCCGAGGACGAACGGGGATGCCAGGTGCACGACGTCGGGAGCGAAGTCGCGCAGCAGCGCGCCCAGGCGGGCCGCGCGGGCGAAGACCACCCGCACCTCGGGATAGGAGGGCAGGGGCACGGACCGCAGCAGCTCGGTGCGGGCGCCGTGCAGGTCGGCGGTGACGTCGCCCGAGCGGGGGGCGATGACCAGCGTCTCGTGCCCCGCCTCGGCGAGGTGGCGCAGCACGTGGAGAACGGAACCGGTGACCCCGTTCATGTGCGGAAGGAACGATTCGGCGAGCAGCGCGACTCTCACGAGACCAGGGTGGAGCGCATCGGGGGTGCGCGGGTGCTGTGCGGGCCCGACGTTCGCGATGTTCACCGGATGCTCCGCCGGGCGTCATCACCCGGTCGACCGCGCGTCTCGATCGGCGGCGGAGAGTGACGTCATGGACGGTGTCGACGCGTGGCTGCAGGCGATCGCCGCGAGTCCGTGGGCACTGCTCGGGATGGCCGTGCTGGTCTTCGCCGACGCGTTCCTTGTCGTCATCCCCGGGGAGGCGGCCGTGACCGCCTTCGGTGCCGTCGCGGTCGAGCACGGCGCTTTGCCGCTGGCATCCGTCGTGCTGGTCGCGGCGGCCGCCGCCTTCGCGGGCGACCTGTGCTGCTACCTGGTGGGGCGGACGGTCGGCGTCGAGCGCTGGGCGTGGATGCGCGGGCCGCGCGTTCGCGCCGCTCTGCATGCGGCGCGGGGGCGGCTCGAGCGCAACGCCGCCGTGGTGCTGTTCACGGCGCGGTTCGTGCCGTTCGCGCGGCTCGCCGTGAACCTCACCGCGGGCGCCGCGCGGGTGAGCGCGCCGCGCTACCTCGGCGTCGCGGGCCTGGCGGCGCTGGCGTGGGCGGCGTATCAGGCGGTGATCGGCGCGGTCATCGCGGCGGTGGTGCCGGGCGGACCGGTCGTGGCCGTCGTGGTGTCGGTCGTCGTGGCGGTGGCGATCGGCCTCGGGATCGACCTCGCGCTCGCGCGACGCGCGCGACGGCGGGAGACCGCGCGGGGCTGAGGCGGGTCACGCCGAGAACCGGATGCCGTGCGGCAGCGTCGGCGCGGCCCTCACCCGTTCGCGACCTCGACGCCGGCCGCGCGGAACGGCGCGAGGGTACGCTCCAGCGGCGCCCACCCGCGCGGATCGAGCGGGACGAACACGGTGCGTCCGGCGCGGGTCGCCGCGCGATCGAGCTGGACACGGAGATCGCGGATCGCCGTTCGCGGGTCGGCGCTCCCGGCGAGGTCCACCGTGGCCTGTCCGTCGCTCACGATCACGAGACGGCACCGCTCGCGTGGGGCGTCGGCGAACTGCTCCACTGCCAGGCGCACGGCATCCGCGAGGGGCGTGCCCCCGCCGCCCTCGGCGCTCGCGCGCTGCAGGGACGCCCGGGCGCGCGAGACGCGCGGAGTGCGCTCCTGCACGACGCGGGCGAACGATCCGGCGGCGAGGATCACGCTCACGTCTCCCCGATCGCGGTAGGCGTGTCCGAGGGCGACGTCGGCGACCCGTCGCGCGTGGGCTGCTCCCGCACTGCCCATCGACGACGAGCCGTCGACCACGACGACCGTGTGCGTCGCCGTCGGCTGTGCGCGCAACCGCCCGCGCAGGTCGTCGCGGGTGACGGTGAGGTCTCCCTCCGCCCCCTGGGCCGCGTGCCGTTGCGCGGCGCGCTGGAGGGTGGGGAGCATCGCGATCCGGCCATCCGCGCGTTCCGGGGCGACGACGCGTCCCGGTCGCCCGCGTCCGGACCCGACCCGGGTCGCTCCCCGGCGCGCGGACCGACCCGACCGCACCGTCGCGCGGGTGGGCTGATCGCCGAGATCCGGTGGGGCGAGGGCCGCCGCGCGGGCGGACGGGAGCTCATCGTCCGCGGTGTCGGTGGCGATCCCGGCGTCCGGGGCATCGGCGCGGCCCGCGTCGTCGTCGGTCATCGGCGGACCGTCGTCACCGGGAGCGGGTGATTCGGAAGAGGGGGCCGCGTCGGCGTCCCCTCCGGTGCTCTCGGGGGCGGGACGCGCGTCGGTCGCGTTCTCGTCGGAGAGCGCGTCTCCGGCTGCCCCCTCGTCCGCCGCCGGGTCGATGCCGTCGAGCTGCGGGTCCGCGCCATCTTCCGCGACGCCCGGGGGCGCCTGATCCCCGGTCTCTTCGTCGGGCTCCTCCTCCGTCTCCGCGCCGACACCCGCCGCACCGCCGGCACTCTCCGCCTGCTCCCCCGGCGGTTCGTCGACGGCGCCCGCAGGATCGGTCCCGCCCGCCTCGCCCGTGCTCGCCGTCGCGAGGTCGCGCCCGTGCGGTCCCGCCACCCACGCGCGCACGAGGGCGACCGGGTCACCGTCGTACCCCGCGTCGACGAGGGCGGATGCCAGCGCGCAGGCCGCGACATCGATGGCACCGTCGTGCACGCCGTGCGCCGCGAGGGCGGCGACGACTCGGCGCCACAGCTGCCCCTCGCTCTCACCCGCGGGCCGCCGCCCCGGAGCGACGACCGCATCGACGTCGACGACGGCCGTGCAGCGGCGGCGGACGGCAGGGGGCCACGCCTCGGCGGTCGCGCACAGGGCGAGGCCGCGCGCGGCGCGCGGCGGGGGCCGGTCGGCATCCGCGGTACCGGCGACCCAATCGGCATGCGGGCGAAGCCTGCGGAAGAGGGTCTCCGCGCGCTCGGCATCACCGGTGAGCGCGAGTCCGAAGGGCGCTCCGGCGCGCCAGGCCGCGATCGTCGCGCTCACCGCGAGGGGGAGCGCGATGTCGCCATCGAGCCGCATCCGCAGGAGGGCGGCGGGGGTGCTGATCGAACCGCCCGCCGCGTGCGAGACGACCTCAGGCAACGCGCCGCCCGAGCACGGCCGCCGCCGCGATCCGCACGCGGGCAGCCGCCGCCGTCACCGGCTCGAGGGCTGTGCGCGGCGTGCGGTGCTGCAGGGCGGCGACGGCGGCGGCCGCGAGATCGTGCACCGTCACGGCCGGTCGTCCGGCCAGCGCGGCCGCGGCGCGGGCTGCACGCACGAGCACGAGCTCGGCGCGGTGGCCCACCGCCCCCGCGTCGACGCAGATGCGCACGGCCGCGTGCAGCACGTCGTCACCGATCTCGAGGGTGGCGCACCGTTCGCGGGCGAGGCGGATCCGCGCGGCCAGCCGGTCCTCGCGCTCCGCCCACGCAGCGGAGAACGCCTCGGGGTCGCGTTCGAAGGCCATGCGGCGACGCACGATCTCCCAGCGCTGTTCGACCTCCCGGATCGTGGAGACAGGCGTCGACAGGCCGAACCGGTCTTCGAGCTGGGGCCGCAGCTCGCCCTCCTCGGGGTTGCCGCTGCCCACGAGCACGAACCGCGCGGGGTGGGTGTGGCTGAGGCCGTCGCGCTCCACGGTGTTCACGCCGGAGGCGGCGACGTCGAGCAGCAGGTCGACGAGGTAGTCGTCGAGCAGGTTGACCTCGTCGATGTACAGGATGCCGCCGTGCGCCGCCGCGAGCAGGCCCGGCGCATACGCGATCTCGCCGCGAAGCGCCCGGTCGATGTCGAGCGAGCCCAGCACGCGGTCCTCGCTCGCTCCGAGCGGCAAATCCACGACGGGCATCTCGAGGCCGTCGCGGGCGAGCAGCTGCGCGAGGCCGCGCACCGTCGTCGATTTCCCCGTCCCCCGATCGCCCAGCGCGAGCACGCCGCCCACCGCGGGGTCCACGGCGCAGAGGGTGAGGGCGTGGCGGAGATCGTCCTGGCCGACGACGGCGGTGAAGGGGAAGACGGGTGAGGCCATGGCATCCATTCTATTGAGAATGGTTCTCACTTCGCGCCCGGGGCGGAGCCTCAGACCAGGTCGAGCGTCCGTTCGGCGGCCTCCACGAGCGCACGGCCGTACGAGGGGCCGTGTCCCGCGGCGTGCACGGCCAGCGGATGCAACTGATGCAGGGGCAGCCGCTCACGCCATCCGGCGCGGAGCGGTCGGGCGCGATCGTAGGCGGCGAGGACGCGCTCGAGGTGCGGGCAGCCGAACAGCGCGAGCATCGCCAGGTCGGTCTCGCGGTGCCCGCCGTGCGCCGCGGGGTCGATGAGCACCACACCCTCGTCGGACCACAGCGCGTTGCCCGCCCAGAGGTCGCCGTGCAGGCGGGCGGGCGGCTCGTCGTCGTCGAGAGCGCCCTCCGCGATGAGTGCGCACGCGCGCGCGACGACCTCGGCTCCGGATGCCGAGAGGTTCCCGGCCGCGACCGCGATCGGCACGAAGGGCTCCACGCGCTGCGCAGCGTAGAACGCGCCCCACGTCTCGCGCGGGGTCGCGGGCTGCGAGCGCCGACCGATGAAGATGTCGCCCTCCCACCCCGGAGGCGCGGCACCGAAGGCGGCCGCCCCGGCGGCGTGCGTGGCGGCGAGCGCGGCACCGAACGCCTCGGCGGCCTCGGGCGTCGGCCGCGCCTCGGCGATGCGTTCGAGCACGATCTCGCGCGCCCCGGCGTCGATGACCCGCGCGATCCGCGCCCCACCCGCCTCGGCGAGCCAGCGCAGGCCCGCGGCCTCGGCGGCGAAGAACCCCGCGGGGGCGTCGGCGCGGGACTTCACGAGCTGTTCCATCGCCCCAGTCTGTCGCGATGTCGGAGGCCCCGGGCAGCATGGACGCATGAGCGACGGCTACGACCCGGACTTCCTCGGCATCCCGCTGCCCCTTCCCTCGCCCGCTACGACGACGACGCGGCTCGACTACCCGCGGTTCTCGGTGCTGCTCGACGAGCGGCGCCGCTTCGCCGCGGTCACCGCCGTCGTCATCGACGGGGCGACGCTGCGCGAGCAGCCTCGCACGGGCGAGTGGCGGCTCGACCCGCGTGTACCTGACGAGGCTCAGGCCGGCCCCGAGGTCTACAGCCGCAACGACCTCGATCGCGGTCATCTCGTCCGCCGTCGCGATCCCGGATGGGGCTCCGCCGACGAGGCTCAGGATGCCACCGAGGCGACGTTCTTCTACACGAACGCCGCCCCGCAGGCGGCCGGCTTCAACCAATCGAAAGAGCTCTGGCTCGGGCTCGAAGACCACGTGCTCGCCTACGCCGAGACGACCGACCAGCGCCTCGCCGTCTTCACCGCGCCCGTGCTCGGCGAGGACGATCCGCCGTATCGCGGCATCCGCGTCCCTCTGCGGTTCTGGAAGATCGCGGCCTGGCATACGGGGGACGCGCTGGCGGCCGCGGGCTTCATCCTCGATCAGAGCGACCTCGTCGACACCCAGCAGGGGCTCACGGTGCCGCCGCTGGGGGCGTTCCGCACGTTCCAGGCGCCGATCGCCGACATCGCGGCCGAGGCCGGCATCGACGTCGGTGCGCTCGCGACCGCCGACGTGTTCGTGCAGCGCGGGCTGCGCCCGGTCGCCGCCCGCGAACTGCGGGAGGTCGCCGACATCGTGCTGTGACCGGCCCGGCGCGCGGACGCCCCGCGGCTGAGGTGGCTGAGCTCGTCGAGGTGGCTGAGCTCGTCGAGGTGGCTGAGCTCGTCGAGGTGGCTGAGCTCGTCGAAGCCCCCGACACACGACCCGGCCCCTTCGACAAGCTCAGGGACCTGACGCCACCAGCCCAGGTGGCTGAGGTGGCTGAGGTGGCTGAGCTCGTCGAAGCCCCCGACACACGACACGGACCCTTCGACGAGCTCAGGGACCTGGCGCGACAACCTCAGGGGCCCCTTCGACAAGCTCAGGGACCTGCGCGAGGCGCGACGTCAGCGCACCCGCACCGCGTGCAGCAGCGTGTCGATCGACGCCGCCGCGTGGCCGCCGCGCAGCTCGGCGTCGTCGCTCTCGCGCACCACCTGCTCGCAGCGCACGATGCGGAACCGGTCGTCGAGCGCGCCGCGAAGCAGTGCGGGCGTATAGAGGATCGCCGGGTCCGACGGGCCGTGACCACCCGCCGCGATGTTGTCGACGTCGTGACCGATCACCACGAGCGTCCCGCCGGTAGCGACCCACTCCGCGATCCGCGCGACGGCGGCCGCGCTGTCGGGCAGGTGCAGGTAGCAGGAGACGACGAGATCGGCAGGTGCTGCCGGCTCCCACGCGTGCACGTCGGCATGCGCCCAGGTCACGGCGTCGCCGCCGGGCCGCGCTGCGGCGAGCGCGAGCGCCTCGGCCGAGAAGTCCACGCCGGTGCACGTCCACCCGCGCGCGGCGAGCCACGCCGCGGTGCGGCCGTCACCGGTCGCGACGTCGATCGCCGTGCCCGGCGTCAGCGAGGCAGCGATCTGCCGCACTGCGGCGGGCGGCTCGGCCGCCCAGACTCCCCCTGCGGAGGCGCGGTATCGCTCGTCCCACTGCGTGGCATCCATTCGGGCTCCCTGTCCACGACTCACCCTAGGCCTCGCGCGTCACGGAGCCGCGCCGACCCAGCGCTCGGTCACAAGCTCGGCGATTCGCACAACCTCAGCCCCGAGAGCGCGATCGCGACGGAGGTTACGCACATCGCGGAGCGAGTGCGCGTGCCGCAGCCCTGCCGCGGCGACCGCGTCGCACGCACGACGAAGCCCCGCCGCCTACACGGGCGACGGGGCTTCGAGACGGGGTCACTCCCCTGACAGACCACCCAGCAGATGCCCGAAGGAGCGGCCCTCGCCGAGGTACGACGACGGGTCGAACGGGTCGGCGTCGCGGACGGGCGCGCGGGCGGCGATGGCATCCGCGAACTCCCGGGCACCGCGCTCGACGCGCGAGCCGAGCGGGGCGACCTCGTCGGCGTTCGCGCCCCAGTCGCTGGATGCCGCGAACACACCCGTCGGCACGGGGTTGGCGTGCAGGTAGGTGAAGAGCGGACGGATCGCGTAGTCGATCGCGAGCGAGTGCCGCGCGGTGCCGGCGTTCGCACCGATCAGCACCGGCGTGCCGTTCAGCGCCTGCGGGTCGAGCACGTCGATGAACGACTTGAACAGGCCCGAGTAGCTCGTGGAGAAGATCGGGGTGACCGCGATGATGCCGTCGGCCGAGACGACCGTGTTGATCATCTGCTCGAGAGGGGCCGGAGCGAAGCCGGTGAGCAGATTGTCGGTGAGGTCATGGGCGTAGTCCCGCAGCTCGAACACGTCGCTCGTGGCTTCGATCCCGCGCTGACGCAGCTCCGCGAGGGCGGCGTGGGCGAGGCGGTCACCCAGCATGCGCGTCGAGGACGGCGTCGACAGCCCCGCGGTCACGACCGCGATGCGGCGGGCGGCCATGTCAGGCACCGACCTTCGTCGCGGCCGCACCGAAGGCGCTGCCCCGGCGCGGGGCGGCATCCTGGTAGGGGCTACCCGCGGTGAGGTTGTCGCCGCGGTTCGCACCGGGAACGGCCTGGCGCGGAGCCGCGCCGGCGTAGATCTTCTCGACGAGGTTCGCGTGCGTGGGTGCGTCGGGCACCTCGGCGGGACGGTTCTTCTGCAGCTCCTTGCGTAGCACCGGCACGACCTCGGAGCCGAGGATGTCGAGCTGCTCGAGCACGGTCTTGGTCGGCAGACCCGCGTGGTCGATGAGGAAGAGCTGGCGCTGGTAGTCGCCGAACGTCTCACGCATCGCGGCGTAGCGGTCGATGACCTGCTGCGGGGAGCCGACGGTCAGCGGGGTCATCTGGCTGAAGTCCTCGAGGCTCGGGCCGTGGCCGTACACCGGCGCGTTGTCGAAGTACGGGCGGAACTCCCGCACCGCGTCCTGCGAGTTGGCACGCATGAACACCTGACCGCCGAGGCCGACGATCGCCTGCTGGGGCGTGCCGTGACCGTAGTGGGCGAAGCGCTCGCGGTACAGCGTGATGAGGCGCTGGTAGTGCTCCTTGGGCCAGAAGATGTTGTTCGCGAAGAAGCCGTTGCCGTAGTACGCGGCCTGCTCGGCGATCTCGGGCGTGCGGATCGAGCCGTGCCACACGAACGGGGGCACCCCGTCGAGCGGACGCGGGGTCGAGGTGAAGCCCTGCAGCGATGAGCGGAACTTGCCCTCCCAGTCGACGACGTCCTCGCGCCACAGCTTGTGCAGCAGGTCGTAGTTCTCGATGGTCAGCGGCAGGCCCTGACGGATGTCCTTGCCGAACCAGGGGTACACCGGACCGGTGTTGCCGCGGCCGAGCATGAGGTCGGCGCGACCGCCCGAGACGTGCTGCAGCATCGCGAAGTCTTCGGCGATCTTCACCGGGTCGTTCGTGGTGATGAGCGTCGTCGACGTCGTGAGGATGAGGCGTTCGGTCTGCGCGGCGATGTACGCCAGCGTCGTGGTGGGCGACGACGACCAGAACGGCGGGTTGTGGTGCTCGCCGAGGGCGAAGACGTCGAGGCCGACCTCTTCGGTGTGCTTGGCGATCGTGAGCGTGTCCTTGATGCGCTGGGCTTCGCTCGGGGTCTTACCCGTGGTCGGGTCCTGGGTGATGTCGCTCACCGTCATGACACCGAACTGCATGCCGGGCCAGTTGCTCGTCTCGTTCACGATGCGCCTCCAATTTGTATGCACCTGAATATACATGGTGGAACGCACAGTGCCCAGCTTTATTCCCGGCCCCCGACCCCCGGCCCCCGCCGCGCGGCCCCGCGGCCGGGAGCCGGGCCGCCGAAGTCACACGATCCGCGCGAGATCACACGCTCAACGGCGACCGGAATGTGTCGTCTCGCACGGATCGTGTGACTTCGCGGCGGCGCGAGCACGGCGGCGCGAGCACGGCGGCGAGGCCGCGGCGCGCACCACCGCGCGCACCCCGCCTCACGCGCCCAGCAGCCCCGCCCCCACCGACGCACCCGCGGCCGGCGCCGGCGGCACCGCCCACAGCCCCGAGCCGACGTGGCGGAGGTACTCGCCCATGGCATCCGTCGACAACGATCGCTGCAGAGTGATGAAGCGGTCCGGGCTCTTCTGGAACGACAGGAAGAACAGACCCGCGTTCAGACGCCCGAGGTCGGTCGTGCCGTCGACGAAGTTGTAGCCGCGACGCAGGATCCGGATACCGCCGTTGTTGTCGGGGTGCGCCAGACTCACGTGACTGCGCGGGTCGATGCGGGCTTTGCCGGCGGCATCCGTCGCGGCGAAGTCCGGCGTCGTGAATTCGTCGCCGCCCGAGAGCGGCGCACCCTCGGCCTTGTCGCGCCCCACCACGCGGTCCTGCTCGGCGAGACGCGTGCGGTCCCACGTCTCGATGAGCATCGCGATGCGCCGGGCCACGAGGTACGACCCGCCCGCGAGCCAGGCCGGACCTTCGGATGCCGAGACCCACACGTTCTCCTCCAGGGCGGCCGTGTCGTCGGCGAGGATGTTGGCCGTTCCGTCTTTGTAGCCGAAGAGGTTGCGCGGCGTGGCCTGCGCCGACGTCGTCTTGGACGTGCGGCCGAACCCCAGCTGCGACCATCGGATGGTCGCGCGCCCGAAGGCGATGCGGCTGAGATTGCGGATCGCGTGCACGGCCACCTGCGGATCGTCCGCGCAGGCCTGGATGCACAGGTCGCCATCGGAGCGCAGCGGATCGAGATCGTCGTTCAGGAACGCCGGCAGCCGTTCCAGCCCCGCCGGCCGCTGTCCCTCCAGCCCGAAGCGGGCATCGAAGAGCGAGGGCCCGAACCCGAACGTGATCGTGAGGTTGCTCGCCGGGAGCCCCACGGCCTCGCCGGTGTCGTCCGGCGGCGCTTCGGGCGATCCGCCGACGGCGCCCGTCGCGCTGACCTCGAGTCCCTGCATCATCCGGTTGGCCGCGTACGTCCAGTCCGACAGCAGCTCGGCGAGGTCGTCGCGGGTGGTGCGCGCCATCATGTCGTACGCCGCGAAGTGCAGGTGCTCCTGCACCGGCGTCGTGATCCCGGGCTGGTGGATGCCGGATGCCGGGGCCACGGCATCCATGACCCGTCGGGCCTGGTCCTGGCCGTACGCCGCACCCCCGACGAGGCCCGCGCCCGCGCCGACGACGAGGCTGGTGGCACTCGCCCCGATGGCGAGACCGATCAGCCCGCGACGGGAGACGCCCGCGGCCGTCTCCTCGGAGGGCTCGGCGGTGCCGGGACGCGCGGCTGCCGCCGAACCCGAGGGTTCGGCGGCAGCCGGGGTCTGTTCTTCGTCCGTCACACTCACTCCAGGACCGTGACCGTCAGCTGAGACAGCGGCTCGGCGAGCGCGTTGATCAGGTCGGTGAACTGGCGCTTGTCGGCCTCGGTCAGCTGCGAGTAGGGGACGAAGCCCGCGTCGGCCGAACCGTGCGCCGCGAGAGCGGCCTCGAGGTCGGCGTAGCCCTTGTCGATGCGAGTCACCAGCTCGGCGCCCTTGTCGCCCTTCGACTCGGCGAAGTCACGCACGAGCGAGAAGGCCATCTTCGAGCCCTCGACGTTGGCGGCGAAGTCGTAGAGGTCGGTTCCCGACCACCAGTCCTCCTCGCCGCTGATCTTGCCCGTGGCCACCTCGTCGAGCAGCGCGATCGCACCGTTCGAGATGCCCGCCACCCCTTGGGCGTCGAGCGTCTGGACGAACTCGTCGCCGTGGACGTAGTCGTACAGCTCCTGCGTGTCGGCGATGAGCTTGTCGCCGTAGGTGGCGCGCTCAGCTGTGGTCGAGGGAGCCCAGTTCTCCCATGCAGGGGTCTCGCCGTCGGCATTCAGCGCGTCCTGCGCCGGAACCCACAGATCTTTCTCGATGCGGTGGAAGCCGGTCCAGTCGAGGCCCTCGGCCACGGCGTCGACCTCGCGGTAGTCGATGCGCGGGTCGAGGTCGCCCAGGGCCTCGGCGATCGGCTCGATGCGCTCGTAGTACGCGCGCACGCGGGGGAACTGCTCGCGAGCGGCCTCATCGTCGCCCGACTCGTACGCGGCCACGAAGGTCTTCACGGCGGGGAGCAGTTGGCCGACCTGGTCCTTGACGAACGCGGCGTACAGGTCGACTGCCTGCTGCTTCTGCTCGGCATCCGGGCCGGTCACCGCCACGGCGTCGCCGGTGACCGAGAAGCTGGCCTTGCCCACGCCGTCGCCCACCATCCCGGGCTTGCAGAGGGTGAAGTAGTCACCGGGCTGAGCGACGACCGTGAGGTTGCGCGACGCGCCGGGGGCGATGTTCTCGACCTCGCCGACGATGCGCAGGCCATCGGATGCCAGCAGGTAGAACTCCGTGACCTGGTCGCTCTTGTTGCTGACGTCGAACGCGACGGTCCCGCTGGGCGCCGAGGCGGACGAGACGGCGCAGCCGTCGTCGGTCGAGGTGACCGTGAGGGCTCCGGAGGCGGCTGCGTCGGTCTTGGCGACGCATCCGGCGAGGACGAGGGCGGCCGCGCCGGCCACGGCCGTGGCCGCGAGGAGGCGAGTCGGGGTCATGATGCTCCATTCGGATGAGGGACGGATGCCGCGGCGTCGGGCACGCGAGCGGCGTCGGAGAGTCGAGGGTCGGCGTGTGCCGCGGGGGCCTGCGCGACGCGGGCGGAGGCGGCGTCGGCATTCGAGACGGATGCCGCGGCCTTCGGACGGCGGTTCGCGCGCACGCCGCGCACGAAGAGGGGCACGACCACGGCGATGTAGACCACCCACGCGATCACCTGCAGCCACGTCATCGCGGGCATGAAGCCGATCGTGGCCTGGAGCAGTGCCGCGAGCGGACCGCCCGGCGCGATGGCATCCGAGACGTCGAAGGCCCACCCGAACGGGAAGCCGGCCCAGCCCGTGGCGACGAGGCCGGTCGCGGGGTCGATCGGGGCGCCGGCGCCGAACGGTCCCGGGAGGGCACCCGCCTCCTGCAGGTCGTGGAACGCGTACGCGAGTACCCCCGCCGCGACCACGACGAGGAAGCCCCCGGTCCAGGTGAAGAAGCGACCGAGGTCGAGGCGGAGCATCCCTCGGGCGATGAGCCAGCCGAGCACGACGGCGGCGACGAGTCCGAGCAGGGCGCCGAGCAGGGCGAAGGGCGTGTCACCGAACGACTGCACCATCGACCACAGCAGCAGCGTCGTCTCGACCCCTTCGCGGGCGACCGAGACGAAGCCGATGGCTACGAGAGCCCACACACCGCCGCGCAGGGCTCTGTCGACGCCGCCTTCCAGTCCGGCCTTCATCGTGCGCCCGGCCTTCTGCATCCAGAAGATCATCCAGGTGACCATCGCCACCGCGAGCAGCGAGAGCCCGCCGCCGAGGAGCTCCTGCGCCTCGAACGTCAGCATGTAGGCGCCGAAGGTGAAGATCGCGCCGACGCCGAGCGCCAGGGCGACCGCGAGGCCGACGCCGGTCCAGAGCTTGGGGAGCGCGTCGCGCCGGTCGAGCCGCGTCAGGTAGGCCACGAGGATTCCGACGACGAGCGCGGCCTCGAGACCTTCGCGGAGGCCGATGAGGAAGGTGGCGAAGAAGCTGGCAAGCACGGGCGGGTTCCGACTTTCGGGTGGTTCGGGGAGGGCGCCGCGGCACTGCGGGAAGGTAAGGGCAGGCTCACCTGACCTGGACACGATACGCAATTTCCCACCCGGTTCGCACCCCGCCGATCGGCGGGGTTTGTGCTCACGCGATCTCCTCGCCTCCTGACGAGCGGTCGCACGGCCCCTGTGACCGCCCTGCCCGCGCCGGCTCAGCGTCCCTCGGCATCCGCCCTCTGGCATCCGCACCGGCATCGCGTTTCGCGCGGGGAGGTAACGGTCGGCAACATTCGCCCACGCTCGCGAAGATCGACCTAGCCTCGTCGCATGTCCGACCTCAATCTCCCCGTGCTCGACCTCTCGCTCCTCGACCAGGGCCCGGATGCCGCCGCCCGCTTCCGCGACGAGCTGCGCGCCGCCACCCACGACGTCGGGTTCTTCTACCTCACCGGCACGGGCGTGAGCCCCGAGCTGGAGGCGCGCCTGCTTCAGGCCGCGAAGCACTTCTTCGCCCTGCCGGAGGCCGACAAGCTCGCCATCGAGAACCTGACCAGCCCGCATTTCCGCGGCTACACGCGCGTCGGCGGCGAGCGCACTCAGGGGCGGGTCGACTGGCGCGAGCAGATCGACATCGGGCCCGAGCGAGAGGCGATCAACGACCCCGAGGGCCCCGGCTACAACCGCCTGGTCGGCCCCAACCTCTGGCCCGCCGCGCAGCCCGAGTTGAAGGAGGTCGTCACCGAGTGGCACGACCACCTCACGGGCGTCGCGCGCAAGCTGCTGCGCGCGTGGGCCCTCGCCCTCGGCGCCGAGGAGCAGTACTTCGACCGCCACTTCGGCGACCCGCAGACCCTCATCAAGATCGTGCGCTACCCCGGCAAGGACGACCCGACCCCGCAACAGGGCGTCGGCGCACACAAGGACTCCGGCGTTCTGACGCTGCTGTGGGTCGAGCCCGGCAAGGGCGGTCTGCAGGTCGAGCGCGACGGCGCCTGGGTCGACGCTCCCCCGGTTCCCGGTGCCTTCGTCGTGAACATCGGCGAGCTGCTCGAGTACGCCACGCAGGGCTACCTCACGGCCACCAACCACCGCGTGATCTCGCCGAAGTACCCCGACGAGCGCATCTCGGTGCCGTTCTTCTTCAACCCCGCCCTCGATGCGCGCCTGCCGATCATCGAGCTGCCCGCGGAGCTGGCATCCGAGGTCCGCGGCGTCACCGACGATCCGACGAACCCCATCCACGCGACCTACGGCGAGAACGCCCTGAAGTCGCGCCTGCGCGCCCACCCCGACGTCGCCGAGCGCTGGCACCCCGATCTGCTGGCGGCGCGCACGTCCTGAGGCCCGGCGCCTGCCCGCCGAGAAACGCTCGCGGCACTGGGAACGCTCGTCGAACGCGTTCCCGGTGCAGCGGGCTTTTCTCAGGGCGAGCCGCCGTCACCCGGAAACGCCGAAGGCCGCCCCACACCGTGGGACGGCCTTCCAAGAATGTTTTGCGCGATAGAACGCTGGTGCGCTCAGCGACGCAGACCGAGACGCTCGATGAGCGAGCGGTAACGGTTGATGTCGACGTCCTGCAGGTAACCCAGCAGGCGACGGCGCTGACCGACGAGCAGGAACAGGCCACGGCGCGAGTGGTGGTCGTGCTTGTGTGCCTTGAGGTGCTCGGTGAGGTCCTTGATGCGCTGCGTCAGCATC
>Ga0308171_1002670_pt1 | contig 18084 bp, 10 predicted proteins | sample PhyGR1_FD_202135 | JGI IMG/M metagenome (GOLD analysis project Ga0308171, IMG submission 202135) | Phyllosphere microbial communities from UC Gill Tract Community Farm, Albany, California, United States - DLSLSG.R1 | ecosystem: Host-associated > Plants > Phyllosphere > Unclassified | place: USA... | reverse complement strand
CCTTGGTCAGCCACTGCTGGTACTCCGCCTCGGTCACCGAGTGCGCGGAGAAATGCATCTTGCTGAAGCCCGCGCCGCTGTAGTGCGAGGACATGCCCGGGAACTCACCGGTCTCGTTGGCGATCAGGTGGAGTTTGGTCTCCATGGCCGTCATCGAGTAGATCATGCTGCCCAGGTGCGGGATGAAGAATGCATTCATCACCGAATCGGACGTGATCTTGAAGTTCAGCGGGGTATCGACCGGGAAGGTGATCTCGTTGACGGTGGCGATGTTCTCTTCCGGATAGATGAAGAGCCACTTCCAGTCCAGCGAGATGGCTTCGATCACCACCGGCTTCTTGTCCGAGTCCAGCGGACGGTACGGATCCAGCGCGTGCGAGGAACGCCAGGTCAGCACGGCCAGCACCAGCACGATCATGCACGGGATCGACCAGACCACCACCTCGATGGCCGTGGAATGCGACCACTTCGGCTCGTAACGGGCCTTGGTGTTGGTCGCACGGTACTTCCACGCGAAGGTGAGGGTCATGATGATGACCGGCACGACAACCAGCAGCATGAGCACGGTGGCCGTGATCAGCAGGGTCTTCTCGTCGTGGCCGATCTGGCCCTTGGGGTTGAGGATGGCCGAGTTGCAGCCCGTCAGGAACACGGACAACGCAAACAGCAGGCCCGGACGCAGGAAGCGTCCAAGGGGTTTCAACGGAATCATCGGTCGATCCAATTGCGTAGGGAATGCCAGTTCAAGCCCGCCTCCGTCCCAGCCAAAGCCGGTGGTGCCGGTCCAAGGGGACAGGCACGAAGGACGATCATGTCAGCCTTCTAATTTTAGGCCGTCACGCATCATTTAAGAAAGGCATTGACAATGATCCAGCGCAGGAAAGGCCTGTTTTAGGCTGCGACACGTTGTCGCAGTGCCGGGCAATGACCCGATTCGGCAACATTCCGGCCCCTTGTATAGACATGAACGGGTCAGGTCCGGGCTCGGGGTGGCCACCGTACACGCCCCGGCGGTCGGCGTCATCGGCGGCGGCGCTCAGGGGGCCAGCACCCGGTTCGCGCAGTCCGCCCCACTGACGAAGTCGGCCAGGTTGCGCAGTGTGATCGCCGAGATCTCCTGCAGGGCCTCCACCGTGAAGAAGCCCTGGTGCCCGGTCACCAGCACATTGGGGAAGGTCATCAGGCGCTGGAACGCGTCATCGTCGATGATCTCGCCGGACCGGTCCTGGAAGAACAGCCCGCTCTCCTGCTCGTAGACATCGATGGCCAGGTGACCCATGCGGCGGGACTTCAGCGCGCGGATCACCGCATGGGTATCCACCAGCCCACCCCGCGAGGTATTGACCAGCATCGCCCCGGGCTTCATCCGGGCAAGCGAGGCGTCGTCGATCAGGTGCTGGGTTTCCGGCGTCAGAGGACAGTGCAGCGAGACCACGTCCGCGCGGGCGAGCAGCTCCTCCAGCGCGACCGACGTTCCGATCGCGGCGAACGCAGGCGACGGATACGGATCGTGGCCCAGTACGGTGCAGCCCATGCCCTTGAAGATGCGGGCGGTCGCCAGCCCGATCTTGCCGGTCCCCACGATGCCCACGGTTCTGCCGTGCAGGGTGCGGCCCAGCAGGCCATCGAGCATGAAGTTGCCCTCGCGCACCCGGTTGTAGGCGCGGTGGGTGTGCCGGTTGAGCGTCATCACCAGTGCCAGCGCATGTTCGGCCACGGCCTCGGGCGAATAGGCGGGCACGCGCGCCACGAACAGGCCCAGCTGGCCGGCGGCGGCCAGGTCGACATTATTGAAGCCTGCACAACGCAGCAGCACCGCGCGCACGCCCAGTGCATGCAGGGCTTGCAGGACCGGCGCATCCAGCCGGTCATTGACGAATACGCAGACCGCCTCGCAGTCCTGCGCGAGTGCCGCGGTATGTACCTCCAGCGCGGCATCGAAATACAGAAACTCGAAGGACTGCCCTGCCCCGCGGCGTTGATTGGCTTCCTCGAGAAACCGCTGGTCATACGGGCGGGCGCTGAATACTGCGATCTTCATGAGGCGGATTCCCGGGAGTTCGAGCATGACGATACCGCAGTACACTCCGGCCAACTGCCTGGAGACCGCCGTGTCCCTGACTGCCCGCCTGCTCCGCTGGACCGCCACGCCGATGGGCCGGCGCGTCCTGTTCGGGCTTACTGCCGCGATCGTGACCCTGATGGCCTGCAACCCACTGCTGGTGCCACTGCTGCCCGTGGTGGATGCGCTGGGGCTGGATGTACTGCTCCTGCTGATCGGTGCGCAGGCGATGACACTGTTGCCGTGGGTGCGGCTCCATGCCAGCCGTATCGCCCGCGTCGCCGCCCGTTTACTGCTTGGTGCGCTCGCAGGTTTCATCGGCGGCTATCTGCGGCAACTGGTCTTCGGCAATGGCGCGCGTTGGACCCGCGTGCGCGCGTGACCTAGTATTCGGCACTTGCCGGACGCCATGGGTGGATGTGCGTGGAGAGTTTTGAGCGGTTCAACGGGCGCCGTAGCGGTGCAGGCAAGGACGTCGCGATCCTGTCACACGGTTTTGGTACCGATCAGACCGCATGGAACGCACTGCGTCCCTGGTGTGAAGCGCGCTTTGATGTGATTTCCTTCGATCTTGCCGGCTGCGGTCCGCACGGTGCGCAGACATACGATTTCGAACGACACGGCGCGCTGTTCGGGTATGCCGACGATCTGATCGACATCCTCGACGAGCTGGACGTGCGTGACTGCACCTACATCGGCCACTCGATGAGCGGCATGATCGGCGCGGCCGCTGCCGTCGCGCGGCCGGACCTGTTCGAGCGCCTGGTCATCATCGGCGCATCGCCGCGCTATCTCGACGATGACGGGTACACCGGCGGCTTCAGGCCGCAGGACCTGGACCAGTTGTTCGACAGCATGCGCGCCAACTACCAGGCCTGGATCGCCGGCTTCGCCCCGATGGTCGTCGGCGTGGAGGACAGCGCGGTCGTCGCCGATTTCTCCAATACCCTGTTCCAGATGCGCCCGGATATCGCACTCAATACCTCGCGCACGATTTTCACCTCCGATCTGCGCAGCCTGGCCGCGCGGGTCTCAAGGCCGGTCCACCTCATCCAGACCGCACACGACGTGGCGGTGCCGGTGGCGGTCGGCCACTGGCTGGCCAACGCGATCGAGGGCGCCACCCTGGATGTGATCGATGCCTCGGGTCATCTTCCGCACATGACCGCGCCCGATGACGTCATGCGCATCCTCGAACAGCGACTGGCAGGCACCGCGTTGTGACGTCGTCCGACAGTGACGCGCTTGCCGCGCTGTGCCAGTTCGCCCGCCTCGCCTCCCACGCCGACCTGGTGATGGCAGTGGAAGTGGACGCCGACGGCAGGGCGACGTGGGCGGTCGCGGCCCCGGCGCTGCCCTCGTCGAGCTTCAACCTGTCGCGCAGCGGTCTCCTCGAACACACCTGGAGCGGTGAAGCCGTCGACGCAACGGGGTTCCGGCTGCCGACGGCGATCATCCATGCACTGGAAGGCGTCCCCACCCACCTGCTCTACGTCCCGGCCCCGTCGCACGGGGCGCCGCTGAGCGGCCTGCTGCTGCTGTGGCGACGCGCGCCTGCCCCTGCAGCGTTGACGGCGCAGGTGCCGCTGCTGGCGACGGGCGTGGCCCGCCTGCTGTCCGCACGGCGGGAGGCCGCACGCGGCGCGATCGTCCGCAATCAATTCCTCGATCTGTTTGAAAGCGTGCCGGCGGGCATCGTCCTGATCGATGGCGATGGCGTGGGCGCCGCCGTCAACGAGCACGCTGCGGAGCTGCTGGGGTGCGCGGCGGGCAATCACCGGGCGGTGGAGCTCGCCGGCCCGATGCGCGCCCTGCGCCAGCGCTGCGACAACCATGCCGAGCTGGAGCTGGCCTACAGCGCCCAGATGAACAACGATCAGTTCGCCGCGAAGCAGAACTGGACGTTGGGCGAACGGACCTTCGAGGTGGATACCCATCCGGTACGCGGCAACGGCGCCCATGGGCGCATCTGGCTGTTCACCGACGTCACCGCCGATCTGCTGATGGCCGCCGAACTGCGCCGCCTCGCCTCCTCCGATCCCTTGACCGGCGTGCCCAATCGCCGTCATTTCGAGGAATGCTCTGCGCAGATCATCGCCGCCCGTGAAGCGAATGGCCGTGCGGTCGCGGTGCTGATGGTGGACGTGGATCACTTCAAGAAGATCAACGACACCTACGGCCATCCGGTCGGCGATGAAGTCCTCAAAGTGGTCGCCAGGCGTTGCCGGGATGCCCTGCGGGAACGCGATCTGTTCGCCCGCTTCGGGGGCGAGGAATTCATCGCGCTGCTGGCCGCCTCCGCCGTGGATGAGATTCCCGCAGCCGCCGAGCGACTGCGCAGCGCGGTCGCCGCCGAACCCATCCTGGTGGACGGTGAGCGCATTGCCGTCTCCGTCAGCGTCGGCGGCGCGATCGGCGAGGCGTTGCCGGGCGGCGACCAGAAACTGCTGGAAGAGCTGATCTCCCGCGCGGATGAGGCGCTGTATGAGGCCAAGACCAGCGGGCGGAATCGGGTCCGGATGGCCGACCTGCGGCCGGACCTGTTCGCCCCCTGAGGCGCGCGGGTGGCACTTGTCCGCGCCAGCCTAACGCTGTTAGATTCGCTGCCTAACATCGTTAGGCAGGCCCAGCAGTGCGTCAACCCATCGCGCGGGAAAACATCGTCGAGGCGGCCTTCCGGATCCTCGACGAGGCCGGCCTGGAGGGCATCACCCTGCGCAAAGTGGCCTGCTCGCTGGGCATCCGCGCGCCGTCGCTGTACTGGCACTTCAAGAGCAAGCAGGCGCTGATCGATGCCATGGCCGATGCCATGATCTGCGACGTCGCCCGTGACATTCCCGTCGGGCAGCCATGGCGGCAGACCCTGCTGCAGATCGGGCGCGAGTTCCGCCTGGCGTTCAAGGCACGCCGCGATGGCGCGCGGGTCTATGCCGGCACCTTCCTGGCCACCGAGAACGTGCTGCGGGTGGGTGAGGCGAGCATCGCCGCGCTGATCGGGGCGGGCGCCTCGGCACGGTTCGCCGCGACCACCTCGATGGACCTGGTGTATTACACGATGGGCTTCGTCATCGAGGAGCAGTCCTGGCCCGGCGACGGCAGCATGGAGGCGCTGGGCGAGGCGTTCATGGCCCTGGCCGAAGCGCGTTTTCCGCATTGCTGGCAGGCCCGTGATGTGTGGAGCGAAGTCGATTTCGACGCCCGCTTCGAGCAAGGGCTCGGCCTGATGCTGGACGGCATCGCACTGCGCCTGTCCCGCGAATCCTGATTCCCCCACTCCTTTTTCTCCCGCTGTTCCGACCCGGAAAGCCCCTCAATGCGTGCACCCTCCTTCCGCAGTATTTCCCTGATCCTGGTCGCCGCGCTGCTGTCCGCGTGTGGCGGCAAGGACGACAAGGCCTCGGCCGACGCCACGGCCGCCAGTTCGGCGCTGCCGGTCTCGCTGGCGCCCGCGCAGCAGCAGACCATGGCGCGCACGGTGCTGGTCTCCGGGCCGGTGACCGCCTACGAGGAAATGCAGCTGGGCGTGGAGATCAGCGGCCAGCGGGTGACCGCGCTGCTGGTGGACGTGGGCCAATGGGTCAAGCAGGGCCAGGTGCTGCTGCAGGTGGACCATCGCACCCTGGACAGCGAGCTGGCGCAGGCCGACGCCTCGCTGCGGCAGGCGCAGGCCTCGCAGGAACTGGCGCGGATGAACTACGAGCGCAGCGCCAAGCTGGCCGCGCAGCAGCTGATCAGCGAAAGCAGCCTGGATGAACTGCGCGCCTCGCGCATCAATGCCGAAGCGCAGACCTCCACCGCACGCGCCGCGCGCGACGCGGCCAAGCTGCGCCGCGATTTCGCAGACCTGCGCGCACCGGCCGACGGCCTGATCTCCAAGCGCCTGGTGCAGCCGGGCCAGGTGGTCTCCGCCGGAACCGAGCTGCTGCGCCTGATCCGCGATGGTCGCCTGGAGTGGCGCGCGGAGCTGCCGGAGAACCAGTTGGCCGATGTGGCGGTAGGCAACACCGTGGCGCTGCCGTATGCCGGCCAGGTGGTCAGCGGCCGCATCCGCGCGGTCACCCCGGGTGTCGATGGGCAGACCCGCACCGGCACGATCTACGCCGACCTGCCGACGCCCGGCCCGCTCAAGCAGGGCATCTACGTGGATGGCCGCATCGTCACCGGCGACGGCCCGGTGCTGACCATCCCGACCGCGGCGATCGTGCAGCGCGACGGCCACAACTACGTGTTCACCGTGAACGACAAGCAGCAGGCCACCCGCCACCGGGTCAGCACCGGCCAGGCCGTGCAGGGCCGCACCGCGATCCTGGAAGGTCTGAAGGCCGGTGACCAGGTCGTGGTGGATGGTTCCGGCTTCCTCGGTGAGGGCGACCGCGTGCGCGTGGTGGCCGCGACCAAGGCCGCCGCACGATGAACATCTCTGCCTGGGCGATCAAACGCCCGTTGCCTGCGCTGCTGATCTTCTTCGTGCTGTGCGTGGCCGGCCTGTGGGGGTTCCATCAGCTGCCGGTGGCGCGCTTCCCGGACATCGCCTTCCCGATGACCACGGTCACCGTCACCCAGCCCGGCGCCTCGCCGAGCCAGCTGGAAGCCGAAGTGACCCGCAAGGTCGAGGACTCGGTGGCGACGGTCAACAACGTCAAGCGCGTGATGTCCTCGGTCAGCGAAGGCGTCAGCACCACCACCATCGAATTCCAGCTGGAGGCCGACCTGGCCACCGCGCTGGACGATACCCGCGATGCGGTCACCCGCATCCGCACCGACCTGCCGCAGGACATCCAGGAGCCGGTGATCTCCAAGGTCGATATCGGCGGCTCGCTGATGACCTATGCGCTGGTCGCCCCGCACATGACCACCGATGAGGCCAGCTGGTTCGTCGACCGCGACATCTCGCGTGCGATGTACGGCGTGCCCGGTGTCGCGCGTGTCACCCGCGTGGGCGGCGTGCAGCGCCAGGTGCGGGTGGATCTGGATCCCAATGCCCTGATCGCGATGGGCATCACCGCCGGCGATGTATCGCAGCAGCTGGCCCGCATCCAGGTGGAGCGTGCCGGCGGCAAGACCGAGGTCGAGGGCGCGCAGCAGACCATCCGCACGCTGGGCACCGTCGGTGACGCACAGGCGCTGCGCGACTACTCCATCGCCCTGCCGGACGGGCGCGCGGTGCGGTTGTCCACGCTGGCCACGGTCACCGACGGCGCCGCCGACCCGACCGAAGCGGCCCTGCTGGACGGCAAGGGCGTGGTGGCCTTCTCGATGTCGCGCACCCGCGGCTCCAGCGAGGTCAAGGTCGAAGCCGGCGTGCATGACGCGCTGGACAAGATCAAGGCCGAGCATCCGGGCATCGACTTCCGCCTGGTCACCACGGCGATCGATGAGACCCACCGCTCCTACGATTCCTCGATGACCATGCTCTGGGAAGGCGCGCTGCTGGCGCTGCTGGTGGTGTGGCTGTTCCTGCGCGACTGGCGGGCGACGTGGGTGTCCGCACTGGCGCTGCCGCTGTCGATCATCCCGACGTTCGCGGTGATGTACTTCTTCGGCTTCACCCTCAACATCATCACGCTGCTGGCGCTGTCCGTGGTGGTCGGCATCCTGGTGGACGATGCGATCGTGGAGATCGAGAACATCGTGCGCCACCTGCGCATGGGCAAGCCACCGCTGGAAGCCGCGCGCGAGGCGGCGGGCGAGATCGGCAACGCGGTGATCGCCACCTCGCTCACCCTGGCCGCCGTATTCGTGCCGGTGGCCTTCATGCCCGGCATCGCCGGCAAGTTCTTCCGCGAGTTCGGCTGGACCGCCGCCACCGCCGTGCTGTTCTCGCTGCTGGTGGCGCGCCTGCTCACGCCGATGATGGCCGCCTACCTGCTCAAGCCGCATGGCGAGGAGAAGCCGGAATCGAAGCTGATGACCTGGTACCTGGGCTGGGTGGACGCCGCGCTGCGCCATCGCGGCCGCACGCTGTGGCTCGCCACCGGGCTGTTTGTCGCGTCGCTGGCGCTGGTGCCGTTCATCCCGGCCACCTTCATCCCGCAGTCCGATCTGGGCCGCAGCAACCTCAACCTCGAACTGCCGCCGGGCACGCGCCTGCAGGAAACCGTGGCCGTCGCCGAGCACGCGCGTGCCCTGCTCAAGGACATGCCCGAACTCAAGCAGGTCTACACCGCGGTCGGCGCCGTGCTCGACCTGGGCGACCCCAGCGCAACCGGCGTCGGTGAGCCGCGCAAGGCCACCCTCGTGCTCGACTGGGGCACCACCGACACGCGTGAGCGCGACCAGCGCGTGCTGGAGCGCGAGGCCCGCCAGCGCCTGGCCGACCTGCCCGGCGTGCGCGTCAGCTACGTCAGCTCCGAGCCGGGCAACCTGCTGCAGCTGGTGCTCTCCGGTGACGACCCGCAGCGCCTGCAGGATGCCTCCACCGCGCTGGAGCGCGACCTGCGTGGCATCCAGGGCCTGGGCAGCGTGACCTCCACCGCCTCGCTGCTGCGCCCGGAACTTCAGATCGTGCCGAACCCCGCCCGCGCCGCGGACCTGGGCGTGGCCACCGCCGATATCGCCGAGGCCGCCCGCATCGCCACGGCGGGCGATTACGAGCAGCGCTTGGCCAAGCTCAACCTGCCCGACCGGCAGGTGCCGATCCGGGTCGGCTTTGCCGAAGCCACGCTGGCCAATCCGGGCCTGATCAGCCAGTTGCGCGTGCCCGGCCGCAATGGCCCGGTACCGCTGGCGGCCGTCGCCGACATCCAGCAGGGCAGCGGCCCGTCGCAGATTTCGCGCTACCAGCGCCAGCGCAACGTGACTCTCACCGCCGAGCTCAACGGCCGCCCGCTGGGCGATGTGATGACCGAGGTGCAGGCCCTGCCGAGCGTCAAGCAGCTGCCGCCGGGCGTGACCTTCCTCAATACCGGCGATGCGGAAGTGTTCGTCGAACTGTTCATCGGCTTCATGCTGGCGATGGCGGCGGGGTTGATCTGCATCTACATGGTGCTGTTGCTGCTGTTCAACCACGCCCTGATGCCGATCACCATCCTTGCCGCGGTGCCGCTGTGCGCCGGCGGTGCGTTCGGCGCGCTGCTGATCACCCAGAACATGCTCTCGCTGCCGGCGCTGATCGGCCTGCTGATGCTGATCGGCATCGCCACCAAGAACTCCATCCTGCTGGTGGACTACGCGGTGATGGCCGAAGACGAACACGGCATGAGCCAACACGATGCGCTGATCGATGCCTGCCGCAAGCGCGCACAGCCGATCATCATGACCACCCTGGCGATGGGCGCGGGCATGATGCCGATCGCGCTGGGCTTTGCCGGTGACTCCAGCTTCCGTGCACCGATGGCGATCGCCGTGATCGGTGGCCTGATCACCTCGACGCTGCTCAGCCTGATCGTGATTCCGGCCGCCTTCACCGTGGTGGATGATGCGGGGGATTGGCTGTCGCGGAAGTTCCGGCGGCGGTCGTCGCATCCGGCTGTCGGCGGTGCGGAGTGAGCTGACCCGCCACGCCGACCCAAACAAAAAGCCCCGACCAAGGCCGGGGCTTTCTGCTGCATCTGGTGCCGGAAATAGGAATCGAACCTACGACCTACGCATTACGAATGCGCCGCTCTACCAACTGAGCTATTCCGGCGAGGTCGTGAATTCTAGGGGGTCTGGGCCACTTTGGTCAATCAGGGAAGCGCTCACCGTGGAACGGCCTGCGCGCCCAAAGGCCCGGCAAGACCTGCTCCTGCCGCACCAGCCCTTGACGCACCAGCCTCTACAGTGAGTCCCCCCACTTCCGGAGGCATCCCATGCGCCCCTGTCCCCGCCTGGCCGGCCTGCTGCTCTCGTCCCTGCTGCTGAGTGCCACTGCGCTGGCACGCGACACGCCACCGACGTCGCAGACACCGGACCAGCAGTGGCAACCGCTGTTCCAGCAGGTCCAGGGCGCGCACCTGTTCAAGGACCAGAAGACCTTCGCCGATGCGGTGCCCCGCCAGGCGGCGGCGACCGTCCTGACCCAGTGGCAGCGCGCCAGGACGCAGCCCGGGTTCGACCTCGCCGGGTTCGTCTCCGAGCACTTCACCGCGCCGGGCGACGCCCCGCCGTATGTGCCACCTGCCGGGGAGACGCTGCGTGCACATATCGAGGGTCTGTGGCCGGTGTTGACCCGCACCACCGGCACCGTGAATCCACATGGCTCGCTGCTGCCGCTGCCCAGGCCCTACGTGGTGCCCGGCGGACGCTTCCGCGAGGTGTATTACTGGGACAGCTATTTCACTCTGCTCGGGCTGGCCTCCAGTGGCCGCTGGCAGCAGGTCCGCGACATGGTGGACAACTTCGCGTTCCAGCTCGACAGCTACGGCCACATTCCCAACGGCAACCGCAGCTACTACCTGAGCCGTTCGCAGCCGCCCTTCTTCAGCCTGATGGTGGATCTGCTCGCCACCCACGAAGGCGATGACGCCTACCGCCGTTACCTGCCGCAGCTGCGCATCGAGCATGCATTCTGGATGCGCGGCGCGGAAACGCTGGCACCGGGCGAGGCTCGCGAGCGGGTGGTCCGGCTGGCGGATGGCCAACTACTCAATCGCTATTGGGACGACCGCGCGGTCCCACGCACCGAGTCCTGGATGGACGATCTGGCCACCGCCGCGCAGGCGCCGCAGCGCGCGCCCTCGCAGGTGTACCGCGACCTGCGCGCCGGCGCGGAGTCCGGCTGGGATTTCAGCTCGCGCTGGCTCACCGAGCCGTCTGCATTGGCGAGCATCCACACCACGGCGATCGTGCCGGTAGATCTGAACAGCCTGCTGTTCCATCTGGAAACGACCGTGGCCCGCGCCAGCAAAGCAACCGGTGATCGCGCCGCTGCGCGCACCTTCGCCCAGCTGGCGAAAGCACGTCAGCACGCCATCAACCAACTGCTCTGGGATGACGGCCAGGGCTGGTACGTCGACCGGGATCTGGAGCGCGGCCAGACCCGCCCCGCCCTGACCGCGGCCGCCCTGTTCCCCTTGTGGCTGGACGTGGCCGATCGGGCGCAGGCGCGCCGTACCGCGCAGGCAGTGGAGACACAGTTGCTGCGCGACGGCGGCTTGCTGACCACCACCGTGGCAACCGGCCAGCAATGGGATGCCCCCAACGGCTGGGCGCCGCTGCAGTGGGTCGCGGTGGACGGGCTGCAGCGGCATGGGCAGGACACCCTCGCCCGCCGGATCGGCGTGCGCTTCCTGCGCACCGTGCAGACGGTGTATGACCGCGAGGGCAAGCTGGTGGAGAAGTATGTGGTCGACGGCTCGGCCACGGGCGGCGGTGGCGGCGAATACCCGCTGCAGGATGGGTTCGGCTGGAGCAACGGGGTTACGCTGGCGCTGCTGGATCGGCTGTGTGCGCCAGAACGCGCATGCGACAGCGCGCAGGATGTGGAAGCAGCGGACTGACGCCCCAAAAGAAGAGAGCCCGGCAAGCCGGGCTCTCTCTTCATGCAGGTGACCGATTACTGGAACTTGTAACGCAGCGAGGCCATGTAGCGGCGGCCCAGCGCATCCAGCACGTACGGGAACGGACCGATGTCGTCGGTGAGGTTGATCACCGACAGGTTCAGGCGGGCGTTGTCGGTCAGGCGGTAGCTGACGTTGGCGTCCCAGGTGGTCCAGCTGTCACGCACGAGGTACTGGCGGCTTTCCGGCGTGGCGACCAGGCTGAACTTCGCGCTGCTGGTGTAGTTGGACGAGAAGCCCGCGCTCCACTTGCCGATGTTGTGCTGGGCGGTCCAGCGGAACACGCGCTCGGGTTCGTTGAACGTACCGACCTGCTCGACGAACGGGACATCCGCGTTGGCGGCCTGGCCACGGTTCTTCGGCATGTAGCCGTAGAAGCCCAGGTCCAGCGAGCCGAAGCGGCCCATGTTCCAGCGGTAGTCGACTTCAGCCGTCCAGCCGCGGAACATCAGCACCGGGCCATTGCCGTACTGGGTCTTGATGTCGGTGGCGACACCGGTGCCCGGGGTACGGGTGACCAGGCTGCAGAAGCGGTTGGCGTTGGGCACATCGGCGGCGTTGAATTCCGGATTGTCGAAGCAGCCGGTGATGATGTCGTTCGCGGTCAGTGCCGTGATCACATCGGTGATCTCGATGTCATACCAGTCCGCCGCCACGCGCAGGCCACCGGCCCACTCCGGTGCGAACACCATGCCCGCGGTCCACGACTTGGCCTTCTCGTTCTTCAGGCCGGTGTAACCGTTGGTCGAGCCCAGCGTGTTGGTCGGTGCCGCCTGGAAGGTGGCCGGATCCGCGCCCGGGTACGCCGCGAAGAACGCGTTGCAGTTGGTCTTGCGCACGGCCGGGTTGCTACCGCCGTTGATGTTGGCCACCGAGCACACTTCCGGGATGTTGTAGAACGCCGGCTGCAGCGTGGTGTACAGCTCTGCGATGGACGGTGCGCGCAGCGACTGGGTCTTGTTGCCGCGCAGCTGGATGCCCGCGAACGGCTCATACTGCAGGCCGTAGGTGAAGGCATTGAAGCCACCGGCCACCGAGTTGTCCACGCGGCGGAACTTGGCGGTCACGTCCAGGCGGTGCAGGCCCGGCAGACCCCAGTCCGGGTTGAACAATGGCGCCAGGAATTCGGCGAACACTTCGTTGGTGTGGTAATCGCCCTTGGCGGCCTGGATCGGCACCGAACGGCCCTGGCCCAGGCGCTGGTACTCGCTGGGGGTGAACGAACCTTCCTCGCGGCGGTGTTCGAAGCCGGCTGCCACACCGAACTCGCCACCGGGCAGATCGAACAGGCCACCGGACACGGAGGCGTTGAACACGGTCTGGCGGGTTTCGGCCTTGGCCACGGTCGGCGTGGAGACGTAAGCAAGCGCTTCAGGCGATGCCTGGTTCTCGCCGAACAGGTTCAGCGGACGGCAGTTCGGATCGGCGATGGTGCCGGGCGCCGCCGAATTACAGACGATGTTGCCGTTGGCGTCGGTGGTGACGTTCAGCGCGTTGATGAAGTTCTGCTGGATCAGACCGGTACCGAGGTAGTCGAAGTCACCGCGACCGTGCGTGATGCTCGTTTCCCAGTTGAAGGCGCGGCTGCCGATGTCGAAGAAGCCATCCAGGCCGGCGACCACGCGGGTGAGGCGGGTTTCCGTGCTGGCGTTGTTCATGCTCAGGTCGCGCGAGGAGCGTGACAGCTGGAAGGACGTGATGCCGTTCGCGGCGAGGATCCGGCGCGATTCAGCGCTCAGGAACGGATTGCTGGCACTGAACAGCAGAGTGCCGCTCTGTGCACCCGTACCGTCCGGATTGGCGACGCCGAAGGAGGCTGCGTTGTAGACGTTTTGGTCGAGCGTTTCGCGCGCGGTCGCCTCATAACGGGACAGCTCGAAGAAGCCGCGCACGTTGTCGGTGAAATCGAAGCTGCCCGTCGAGTACACGGAGCGACGCTCGAGATCGGCGATCAGCGGGAGCGTCTCGTTGAGGTCCAGGCCGTCGCCACCGGAGGCATTGCCACTGGGATAGGAGATGCCCTGGTCGAACTCCACCAGATCACCCGCGCTGTTGAAGTGCCACAGCTTGTTGTCCGCGCCGAAACCGGTCAGCTCACCGGCCGCATTGCGCTGGTACGAGCGCCGGACACCGACGTCGGACGGCAGGATCAGGCCACCGAACGTCATGTTCGAAATGCGGCGATTACGGATGAACACCTGGTCCGGGATGCCATCGGCCGGACCCGTATTGAACGGAATGCTGCCATCGATGCGGCCATCGGATCCAGGCGTACGACCCGGCTGGAAGCGCGCGATGTTCGCGGCGGTCGGGTTGGTCTGCAGGCTGTAGCCATTGCGATAGAAATCGCGCGACAGCGAATCCACGCCATCGCTGTTGTCCAGCTCCGCGGCGATGGTGAAGTGGCCGCGGCCATCGGCGAAGCTGCTGCCGAAGATCGCCGACCACGAGTAGCGGTCATTGTCGCTCTTGGTCGTGCTGCCGTAGCCGATCTCGACTTCGGCGCCCTCGAAGCGATCACGCAGGATGATGTTGTTCACGCCGGAAATGGCATCCGAGCCGTAGGTCGGTGCACCGCCCACGCTCAGGCTTTCCACGCGCTCGACCATCACGGTCGGAATGGAGTTCATGTCGACCTGGATACCCGAACCACCCCCCGCGCCGAACACGGTCGGTGGAGCCGAGGTCACGAAGCGGCGACCATTGACCAGGGTCAACAGGCGGTTGCTGCCCAAGCCGAACTTGCTGGCGAAGTTGACGCCGGCGCCGAAGCCGGCCTGGTCACCACGCGAGCTGACACCGGCGGTGACGCCGGGCACCTTGGTCAGGGCGTCGATCAGGTTGGTGTAGCCATAGGCTTCGATGCTCTGCCGGGACACCACGGCCGCCGGCTCAAGCGTGTCGAACCCGGCGCGGTAGATGCGCGAGCCGGTCACGGTGATCCGATCCAACTGGGTGAGCGCCTTTTCCGGATCCGCCTGCGCGGGATCAGGCGTGGACGCATCCGACGATCCGGCGTCCTGCGCCATGGCCGGTGCGGCGGTCGCCAGGAACAGTGCCGAGGTCAGCGCAATGCTCAACGGGGTACGACTGAGAAACGTGGTGTTCGCCATGGTTACCTTCCGTGATTCGTCCACAGAGCCCTGGATCGGCTGGACAAGGCTTTGTCTGAATGGTTCTTTAACGTGCCGATAACGAAGGAATACACAATTCGGTAACAAATGACAACACGATGAAGGGACGTGTCTCACTCAATGCCTGCTTCGCCCGGCAGGGTGGCGGGGATGCCCTGCCGTGGGCGCACTGCGAACAGACGGGGGCCATTCCACGGCGTTAGCAACCGGTTGTGAGCATGTTCCCCACAACGAAAACCCCGGTCGGGCCGGGGTTTCGTTTTTTACTTGTGCTGAAAACGTCACTTTAGGCGTTGAAACATCAATACCTTTCGTGGAATGACGCCGTCGAATCTTCCGCAATAAGCCCACTACGGCCCGGCATGACGCGGAAAATGTTGCGGATGCACGCAGCCTGGAGCCGGCATCACCGCGCCTTCCACAACTCCGCCAACCGATCCGGCTTGCCGGCGATGCGCTCCAGCGCCGGGTACTTCAGCCCGTCGTGGTAATCCAGCGTCACCGTATCGATGCGATCCACGTTCTTCACCAGCAGCGTCAGCGGCGCCTTGTCGGTCCTGGCCGCGGTGATCGCCTCCTTCAACTGCTCGGCCTTGAACACGCGGCCATTGAGTGCGACCACGCTCATGCCGGGGATCAGACCGGCATTGAACGCCGGGCTGTCCCAGAGCACGTCGCCGATGTAGCCGGACTCGCTGACGGACAGGCCGATGGAGTACAGCAGGTTGCTGTTCTTGCCGCGCGTCTCCTGCGCCTTGAACGCCTCGTTCGGCGTATCGGTATAGACCAGCTTCCAGCCGGCTGCTTCCAGGCCGCCGGTCAACGGGCCGTGCCCGTCCAGGCGTTCGCGCAGGAAGCTGGCCCAGTCGAACGGCGCCACGCCGTTGAGGGTGCCGACCACGTCCTCGAAGGTATACGGATGGACGTTCCAGTCGCCGTCGTTCATGCCGAAGAACGCCTTGGCGAAGTCGTCCAGGCCGCGCTTGTTGCCGGTCAGCGCGCGCAGCTTGCCGTCCACCTCCAGCCATACCATCTGGCCGCCGGAGTAGTAGTCCTCGCTCATCTGGTAATTGCGGAACGCCAGCGCGCGGCGCTGGGCGATGGTCGGGTCGTTGGTGGTGTCCTGCAGGTTGCGCCAGGCCAGGCCGGGGCGACCGCGATCATAGGTGCCCGCCACATTGGCCAGCACATCGCGGGTCTGCTGCGGGGTCCACAGTCCGGAACGGGCGGCCAGCACCTGGCCCCAGAACTGGGTCTGCCCTTCATACAGCCACAGCAGGCTGTCGCCCATCGGCACGTTGAAGTTGGCGGTGGTCAGATCGGCGCCACGCCGGTACTTGCCGTTCCAGGAGTGGTTGAACTCGTGCGGCAGCAGATCACGGCCGAGCCAGGTCTTGTCCCACTCGGTGAAGTAGCCGGTGTCACCGCTGTTCTCGCTGGAGCGCTGGTGCTCCAGGCCGATGCCGCCGAGCCTGTCGGTCAGCGCGAGCAGGAACTCGTAGCGGTCGAAGTGGCGCGCGCCGTAGAGCTTGTACATCTGCTGCACCAGCGCGCGATGCGCCTGGATCTGCTCGGGCTTGGCCGCCAGCGACGTGGCGTCATCGGCGAAGACATTCAGGTGCACCGGCACCTTCGCACCGGGGTCCAGATCGAAGCGCTGGAAGTGGCGGCCGGCGAACAGCGGCGAGTCGACCAGGTGGTCGTAGCTGATCGGCTTGAACACCACGGTGTCGCCGTCGCGGCGCTCCGTGTCCAGCGCGGTGGCATACGACCAGCCCGGCGGCAGGGTGACGGTGGCCTGCGCCTGGATGTTGCGGGTGGTGACCCCGGCCGGATACAGCGAGTTGGCGTTCCACTGCAGGTTGAGCATGTCCGGCGTCATCACCACGCGGCCCTGCGCGCCCTGCGAGGACAGGAACTTGAACTCGGCCACGACTTCACTGGCGCCCTGCGGCACCTCCACGGTGAAGGCGTAGACGTCGTACGGGTCCCGCTTCCACTGCAGCGGCGTGCCGTTGGCGGTGACGACCAGGCCGGCGAGCTTGTCGATCGGCCCGCTCGGCGAATGCGCGCCGGGCAGCCACTGCGGGTACAGCAGAGTCAGCGGGCCGGGCTTGGCCGGCACCGTGGCCTTGACCTTGAAGATGCGTCGCCCGATATCGCGCGCGTCCACGTCGATGCGCAGCAAGCCCGGGAAGGCCACGTCCTGCGGCGGCGGTGTCTGCGCCTGTACGCCAGCGGCGGACACGGCCAGCAACACGGACAGGGCAACGGCACGCATCTTCATCAGGCAGGCTCCAGCGGGGGAAGCCTCGATCCTAGCCCTGCGTTACCGCCCTGCCCCATGGCCAAAGGTCATGCGTCGCGTTGCGGCCATGATTGGCACAGCGGAGTGAGGTGATGGTCCGTCTGCCGGACGCGATCAGGACCCACCGGGGTGAGCTGCCGGCCAGCGGCCGGCACTACCGGGCAGCGCCATGGCATGTGTGGCGGAATGCTGCGCGGTCAGTCGACCAGGCGCAGCCGCAGTTCCTTCGGCAGCGCGAACACCATCGATTCCGGCTCGCCGTCCAGCTCGCCGACGCCGGTGGCGCCAAGTTCTTTCAGGCGCGCGATCACCCCGTCCACCAGCACCTGCGGCGCGGAGGCGCCGGCGGTCAGGCCGATGTGCTTCTTGCCGGCCACCCATGCCGGGTCGATCTCGTCGGCCCCGTCGATCAGGTAGGACTCCACGCCATCACGGCGTGCCAGTTCACTCAGGCGGTTGGAGTTGGAGCTGTTCGGCGAGCCGACCACCAGCACCAGGTCGCAGCGCTTGGCCAGGTCGCGCACGGCATCCTGGCGGTTCTGCGTGGCGTAGCAGATGTCATCGTTCTTCGGGCCCTGCATCGCCGGGAAGCGGGTGCGCAGCGCGTCGATGATGCCGCGGGTGTCATCCACCGACAGCGTGGTCTGGGTGGTATAGGCGAAGTTCTCCGGCTGGTCGATGACCAGCGTGGCGACGTCGTCCACATCTTCGACCAGGTAGATCTGGCCGGTGCCGCGCTCGCGGCTCCACTGGCCCATCGTGCCTTCCACTTCCGGGTGGCCGGCGTGGCCGATCAGCACCACGTCGCGGCCGGCGCGGCAGTGGCGGGCCACTTCCAGGTGCACCTTGGTGACCAGCGGGCAGGTGGCGTCGAACACCTTCAGGCCACGGCGGTCGGCTTCCTGGCGCACGGCCTGGGAGACGCCGTGGGCGCTGAAGATCACCGTGTTGTCGTCCGGCACTTCGTCCAGCTCTTCGACGAAGATCGCGCCGCGGGCCTTGAGGTCATCGACCACGAACCGGTTGTGCACGACCTCGTGGCGCACGTAGATCGGCGCACCCAGGGTCTCGATCGCGCGCTTGACGATCTCGATCGCACGA
>Ga0308171_1002667_pt1 | contig 18111 bp, 18 predicted proteins | sample PhyGR1_FD_202135 | JGI IMG/M metagenome (GOLD analysis project Ga0308171, IMG submission 202135) | Phyllosphere microbial communities from UC Gill Tract Community Farm, Albany, California, United States - DLSLSG.R1 | ecosystem: Host-associated > Plants > Phyllosphere > Unclassified | place: USA... | reverse complement strand
CGATCTGGCCGCTGTACAGCGGCGAGCGGTGCAGGGCGTCGCGGATGATCTGGTGGGTCTGCTCGCTGGTGTGGGTGATCCAGCAGCTGACCTGCTGCGGATGCTCATCCACCGAGCCGAGGAAGGACATCACCGGGCGCGGCGTGTCGCCGGGCTGCTCGTCCATCACGCTGTAGTCCAGCGAACGACCGTCGATGCGCGGTGGCGTACCGGTCTTCAGGCGGTCCACCTGGAACGGTCGCTCGCGCAGGCGTGCGGCCAGCGTGGTGGCCGGCGGGTCGCCCATGCGGCCGGCGGCGTACTGGGTCGGGCCGACGTGGATCTTGCCGGCCAGGAAAGTGCCGGCGGTCAGCACCACGGCCTCGGCATCGAAACGCAGGCCGGTCTGGGTGATGACCCCGCGCACGTGGTCGCCCTCGATGACCAGGTCATCCACCGCCGCCTGGAACACGGTCAGGTTGGCCTGGCCCTCGACGATGGCGCGGATCGCCATGCGGTACAGGTTGCGGTCGGCCTGGCAGCGGGTGGCGCGCACGGCCGGGCCCTTGGAGGCGTTGAGGGTGCGCCACTGGATGCCGGCGCGGTCGGCGGCATGTGCCATCGCACCGCCGAGGGCGTCGATTTCCTTGACCAGATGGCCCTTGCCGATGCCACCGATGGCCGGGTTGCAGCTCATCGCCCCCACCGTTTCGATGTTGTGGGTCAGCAACAGGGTGCGCACGCCGGTACGGGCCGCAGCCAGCGCGGCCTCGGTGCCGGCGTGGCCACCGCCGATGACGATGACGTCGTAACGATGGAAGGAATCGATCATGGGGGCTGTTCAGCAAGGGGCAGGCGCAGCCGGAGACGGCGCCGGGGTGGCGATTTTAGCGCCAATCGGGGCGGGGACGTTGGCGGCGGTCGGCCGGCGTCGAAATCAACCCTAAAGTTGGCAGGATTTTTGCAGATAACCCAATAGCACCCACCGTGGCTGGCGCCGCAGGCGCTGGTGACCGGAATTGGAACAGGGGCCGGTACAGGCGCACGGTGGGGAAGCAGAGGGGCCGGCAGTCGGGGGACTGTCCGGCCCTGTTTTTTTGCGGCGGCGGGGAACGCGTCATCCACGCATGGCGTAGATCTACTGCCCGCGCGCCCTGGTGTCCCAAACAACAAACGGCCCCGCAATGCGGGGCCGTTCGTCTTTAAAGGTGCCGACATCCGACAGGGCCGGAACAGGGGGGATCCAGATGTTCCTGTCGGATATCGACGCAGAGCTGTTTGGGACGGGCACTTAACGCTTTTGTCACTTTGTGACGCTGGCCGTCACCACCTGCGTAGATTGAGGCTTGGACCGTGTGAAATGCAAGATGGAACAAGCGTCAACTGTGCGCTATCTCTCACGATCCATGGCACGCCAGGGGGAACTGTTCATCCTCGGCGCACGCGGAGCCGGAGCCGGACGGGCCTGCGGCGGCGGCGAGGGGCGCTCGACCCGCTGTGCGGGCTGCGGCGGTCGACGCATCGAATCCATGTTGCGCCAGGGCGAGCCGCCATTGTTCTGGCGCGGCGGCGGTGGCGGGCGGTTTTCGCCGCCATTGCCCGGACGCGGTGGCGGGCGGTGGTTGTGGTGCGGCGGGCGGTAGATCGGCCGCTGGTAGTACGGGCCGCCGTAGCCGTAATAGCCACCGCCGCCGTAATACGGATAGCCGTAGTCGGCCGGGTAGCCATAGGGGTAGCGGTACTCCACCGACGGCGCACCGTGGTAGTAGCCACCGCCGCGGCCACCCACGTAATCGTAGGTGGTGCAGCCGGTCAGGGCCAGCAGCAGGCCACCGGCAAGCATCAGGCGCGTTTTCATGATGGGTCCCCCCAGAGGACGGGTATGCAGGCAGCTTCAGCCGCCAGCGTTGAATCAGCCCTTAATTCCGCCGGCCAGGATGAATGGCGGTGTAGGCAGGCATGCTGGCATGGCCGATGGTGCCCTCGCCAGCGCGGAGCCATACGTTAATCTTGCGTCATGAGCGATTCACTGTTGCCCCGCGCTGATGACGTCCTCGCCGCCGCCGCGCGGATCGCGCCCCATGCCAGCGTGACGCCGGTGCTGCGCTCGCGCACGCTGGACGCGTTGGCCGGTGCGCAACTGGCGTTCAAGGCCGAGCACCTGCAGCGCGGCGGCGCGTTCAAGTTCCGCGGTGCCTGCAATGCGGTGTGGTCGCTGGAGGCCGATCACGCCGGTGCCGGTGTGGTGACCCATTCCTCCGGCAATCACGGTGCCGCCTTGGCGCTGGCTGCCCGCACACGGGGCATTCCCTGCCATGTGGTGGTGCCCGAAGGGGCCGTGGCCGCCAAGCTGGCCAACATTGCCCGGCATGGCGCTACCCTCTGGCGCTGCCCGGCCACCATTGCCGACCGCGAGGCCACCTGCGCCAAGGTGCAGGCCGATACCGGCGCCACCCTGGTCCATCCGTACACCAACCCTGCGGTGATCGCTGGGCAGGGCACGGCCGCGCTGGAGCTGCTGCACAGCGAGGGGCCGTTCGACGTGCTGGTGGTGCCGGTGGGCGGTGGTGGATTGGCCAGTGGCACCGCGTTGGCCCTGCAGCACGCCAGCCCGGGCACGCGGCTGGTGCTGGCCGAGCCGGCCGGTGCCGACGATACCGCCCGTTCGCTGGCGACCGGCAAGCGCCAGGAGGCGTTCACCCCGGACACGATCTGCGACGGACTGCGCACGCTGATCGGCGCGCCCAACTTCGCGCTGCTGCAGGCTGCGGGCGCCGAGGTCATCGTGGTTGACGATGCCGCCACCGTGGCGGCGATGCGCCTGCTGTGGGACGTGCTCAAGCAGGTGGTCGAGCCGTCCTCGGCGATCGTGCTGGCGGCGGTGCTTGCCCAGCCGGCGCGCTTTGCCGGCCTGCGCGTGGGACTGGTGCTGTCCGGCGGCAATGTCGATCTGCCTGCGCTGCGTTGGGGAACGCCATGAACCGTGGCCGCCATCGCGAACGCACCGGCCTGTTCGGTTGGGTCTGGCGGTTGTTCGTACTGCTGGTGATCTGGCTGCTGGGCGTGACCGCGTGGATCGTCTGGGTTGGCGAACGTGACCAGGCGGCCAAGGCGGACGCGATCATCGTGCTGGGCGCGGCGGCCTACGATGCCAAGCCCTCGCCGGTGTTTGAAGAGCGCATCCGCCACGGCCTGGATCTGTACGACGCCGGCTACGCGCCCCTGCTGATCTTCACCGGCGGCTACGGCGGCACCGGCGCGCGCTTTTCGGAATCGCAGGTGGCCCGGCGCTATGCGCTCAAGCACGGCATTCCCGATGAGGCGATCCTCATCGAGACCGCCTCGCGCAATACCGTGCAGAACCTGGTCGAGGCCAAGCGGCTGATGGACCAGCGCAAGCTGCATTCGGTGATCATCGTCAGCGACCCGCTGCACATGGCGCGCGCGCTGCGCCTGAGCAAGGCGCTGGGCATCCAGGCGTTGGCCTCGTCCACGCCGAGCACGCGCTTCCGCAGCTTCCATACCAGCTGGCGCTTCCTGGTGCAGGAGATCTACTTCTTCCACCGCGACCTGGTACGGCCGCCGTTGAGTTCACCGGCCAACACCTGAGCGGCTGCCGCCGCGCTCGCCGGGCATGGCCCGGCGCTACCCATAACGCGCGCCTGGTAGCGCCGGGCCATGCCCGGCGGCGTCTTCGAATCAGGTCTGCTTGCGCCGGATCGGGATCGCCGACACCGGCACGGAAGCAATGTCATGCCCACCCTCGCGGATCGGCGCGCCCGGATCCGGCGCCCAGGCATGGGCGTAGATCACTTCCCAGCTGCTGGGCAGCTTGCCATCGGCACGGCGCATCGGTTCGTACGCCGCCGCTGCCGCCGCGAACCGCCCCCGGCCGGTCAACGTATGGCGGCGATCGACCCGTGCGTTGGTCGCGCCCATCGCGCGTAGCTCGCGCATCAACGAGGGCAGGTCGTCGTAGGTCAGGGTGAACAGGTCGCGGTCCAGTACCGGATCGCGGAAGCCGGCCATCATCAGCGCATCACCGAACTGGGCGATCTGCGCGAAGCGGCTCACGTGCGGGCGGTCGTCGGCGGCGGCGAAGGCTTCATTGAGTTCGACCAGCGTTTCCGGCCCGAACGTCGAACACACCAGCAGCCCACCGGGCTTGAGCACGCGGCGGAAACCGGCGAACACCGTCGGCAGGTCGTCCACCCACTGCAGGCACAGGTTGCTGAAGATCACATCGACGCTGTTGTCGGCCAGCGGCAGCGCCGTGGCATCGGCGGCCAGGCGCTGGAACGGCTTCCACCAGCCGGCCTGGCGCTTGGCCTGGTCGAGCATCGGCAGTGCCACATCCAGCGCGATCACCTGTGCCTTCGGCCAGCGCTTCTTCATCAGCGCACTGGCATGGCCGGTGCCGGCACCGATATCCAGCACCACCTCCGGCTTGCGAGCCTCCAGGTAGTCCAGCGATTCCAGCAGCCGCGACTGCACCTCGCGCTGCAGGGCGGCGGCAGCGTCGTAGCTGGTGGCGGCGCGGGCGAAGGCGCGGCGGACATGGCGGGCATCGAAGTGGGACGGCATTGCAGAAGTCTCTTAGAACGTACCGGGGTAGGCGCCGCCGTCGATCAGCAGGTTCTGCCCGGTGAGGTAACCGGCCTGTGCACTGCACAGGAAGGCGCAGGCAGCGCCGAATTCGTCCGGCGTGCCGAAGCGGCCGGCGGGAATCTGCTGGCGGCGGCGTTCGGCCACTTCCGCAGCATCGCCGTCCTTGCCTGCACTGTGGGCGAAGTTGGCGCGCAGGCGGTCGGTGTCGAACTGGCCGGGCAGCAGATTGTTGATCGTGACGTTGTGGGCAACGGTACGCCGCGCCAGCCCGGCAACGAAGCCGGTCAGGCCGCTGCGCGCGCCGTTGGACAGCGCCAGCGCGTCGATGGGCGCCTTCACCGATGACGAGGTGATGTTGACGATGCGGCCGAAGCTGCGTTCGATCATCGCGTCCACGGTGGCGCGGATCAGCGCGATCGGTGCCAGCATGTTGGCGTCCAGCGCGGCGATCCAGTCATCGCGCTCGAACGTGCGGAAGTCGCCCGGCGGCGGTCCGCCGGCGTTGGTGATCAGGATGTCGACCTGCGGGCAGGCGGCCAGCGCCTGGGCGCGGCCTGCCTCGGTGGTGACGTCGGCGGCGATCGCACGCACTTCAGCGGCACCGGGCTGCGTACGCAGTTCTTCAGCCGCGGCCTGCAGCGAAGCGTCACCGCGGGCGACGATGACCACGTTCACGCCTTCGCGCACCAATGCGCGCGCGCAGCCCAGGCCAAGCCCCTTGCTGGCGCCGCAGACCAGTGCCCAGCGGCCGGAAATGCCCAGATCCATGTGTCAGTCCTGCACAAGCTTGGGAAGGCTCATTGTCCGCCATCGGCCGGTGACAGGCCGGCAACGAAGTGTTGCAGGGCGGCAGCAACGTCATCGGCATGGCCGAGGAAGGGGGCGTGGCCGCCATGAGCGATGGTCAGCGACTGCCCGCCGGGCGCCAGCGCGGCAGCCGCCTGCATCGCCTCCGGCGAGACCAGACGGTCACGCTGGCCGGCAATCCACAGGCTGGGCTTGCCCAGTGTGGGCAGGGCACCGCGCAGGTCGGTGCTTTCCAGCAGCTGCAGGCCCTCGTGAAGGGCGCGTTCGGTGGGCGCTCCGCGTTCGGCCAAGCGCTGGCGCAGGGTGCGCAGTTCCTCCCGGGCATGCGCCGAACCCATTACGTCCAGTGCCAGGAAACGTTCCAGGGTGCCACTGAAGTCCTGCGCGAGGTCACGACCGAACTGCTCGAATACCGATGGCTCCACCGCATGCGGCCAGTCATCACCGCGCACGAAGCGCGGGGTGGCGGCGATCATCGCCAGACCACGCACCTTTGGCAGCGTGGCCGCCGCGTGCAGCGCAAACAGGCCGCCCAGTGACCAGCCGCACCACACCGCCGGCGGCGTGGCCGCGGCAATGGCGTTGACCACGAACGGCAGGCGCAGCGGGGTGCTGTCCTCGCGGCTGTGGCCGTGGCCGGGCAGGTCGACAAGATGCAGCGTGAATCGATCGGCCAGGCGCTGCACCAGCGGCGCAAACACGCCGCCCTGCAGTGCCCAGCCGTGGATCAGTACCAGGTCCGGCCCATGGCCGGTCACTTCAATATGCATGCGGAACTACACGATCACTCAGGCCAGCGCCGGCAACGACGGCGGCAGCACTTCGCACGCGGCAAAGGCCACGCGGTCGCGTGCAACCGCGATGGCTTCGACCAGGCCGCGTACCTGCTCGGTGGTGTGCAGCGCGGACAAGGTGACGCGCAGGCGCGCCTTGCCTTCCGGCACGGTCGGTGGGCGGATCGCGCCGACCAGCCAGCCGGCCTGCTCCAGCGCCTGCGACATCGCCATGGCAGTGTGGTCGTCGCCACACAACAGCGGCTGGATCGGCGTTTCCGATGCCATCAGATCCAGCCCATGACGTCGCGCTTCGCCGCGGAACAGGGCAATCAGATCGGCCAGCTTCGCGCGGCGCCAATGATCGCGGCGGGCCAGGCGCACCGCTTCCAGTGCGGATGCCGCCAACGCCGGCGCCATGGCGGTGGTGTAGATGTAGGGGCGTGCGGTTTCGGCCAGGTGCTCGATCAGGTCTTCGCGGCCGAGCACCAGCGCGCCGGAACCGCCAAGCGCCTTGCCCAGCGTGACCAGCTGCAGCGGCACATCGTCCACGCCCAGGCCGGCGGTGGCGACCGCGCCACGGCCATCGCCGAGCACGCCCACGCCATGCGCATCGTCCACGTAGAACAGTGCCTGCTGCAGGCGCGCGACCAGCGACAGCGCACGCAGCGGCGCGATATCGCCATCCATGCTGAAGACACCGTCGGTGGCCAGCATTGCCGCGCCATCGGGCGCATGCTTGAGCTGGCGCATCGCACCTTCCGCGTCCAGGTGCGGGTAGCGGCGCAGGCGCGCGCCGGCCAGCCGGGTGGCATCGAGCAGACTGGCGTGGTTGAGCTTGTCCTGCACGCAGACATCGTTCTCTTCGCCCAGCAGCGCCTGCTGCACGGCCAGGTTGGCGGTGAAGCCACTGCCGAACAGCAAGGCACGCGGGTAACCGAGCCACTCGGCCACTTCGCGTTCCAATGCGTCGTGCAGCGCGTGGTGGCCGTAGACCAGGTGCGAAGCACCGGCACCGGCACCTTCGCGCGCGGCGGCATCCTGCAGTGCGTTGACCACGCTGAACTGCTGGGCCAGGCCCAGGTAATCGTTGCTGCAGAAGCCGGTCAGCCAGCGCCCATCGACTTCCAGGCGCACGCCATCGCGACGGGTGACCGTGCGCCGTGGGCGGCGACGGCCTTGTGCATCGCGCAACGCGCGCTGGGCTTGGAGGCGGGCGGTCAGGTCGGGGCGTGCCATGGCGGCTGGATGCGGCGACGGGGCGGCTAGGGTAGCGCGTTGCCGCGACGCCTGCTTGGCCGCCGGCTCAGGCCGCGTGGGCGCAGCCGCAGCCGGGGCCATCGGCGCTGATATCGGCATGCACGGTGCCACCCTGGTCATGACCGTCGGCGTCCACCTGCACCGCCATCGGCTGCAGGCCCAGGCGTGCGAACAAGGCCCTGTCGCGCTCGCTCTCCGGGTTGCCGGTGGTCAGCAGCTTGTCGCCATGGAAGATGGAGTTGGCGCCGGCCAGGAAGCACAGCGCCTGCAGCTCATCACTCATCGCCTCGCGGCCGGCCGACAGCCGCACCATCGAACGCGGCATGGCGATGCGGGCAACGGCGATCATGCGCACGAACTCGAACGGGTCCAGCTCGGCACTGCCATGCAGCGGCGTGCCGGCTACCTGCACCAGCCTGTTGATCGGCACCGAATCGGGATGCGCCGGCAAGGTGGCCAGCGCCAGCAGCAGGCCGACGCGCTGCGCGCGCGTTTCACCCATGCCGACGATGCCGCCGCAGCAGGTCTTCAGCCCGGCATTACGGACATGGCCCAGCGTATCCAGGCGATCCTGGTACTGCCGGGTGTGGATGATCGACTCGTAATAGTCCGGCGCGGTATCGAGGTTGTGGTTGTAGTAATCCAGGCCGGCGTCCTTCAACGCGCGCGCCTGCTCGCCACTGAGCATGCCCAGCGTGGCGCAGGTTTCCAGGCCCAGCGCTTTCACCCCGGCGATCATCGCCGCCACCTTGGGGATGTCGCGGTCCTTCGGCGAACGCCACGCTGCACCCATGCAGAAACGCGAGGCACCGGCCGCTTTGGCTTGGCGGGCCTTGGCCAGCACCGCATCGGTGTCCATCAGTTTCTGTGCGTTGACCCCGGTGCTGTAGCGCTGCGCCTGCGGGCAGTACGCGCAGTCTTCCGGGCAGCCACCAGTCTTCACCGACAACAGCGTGGATACCTGCACCTGGGCCGGGTCGAAGTGTTCGCGGTGGACGGCGGCGGCGCGGAACAGCAGTTCGGGGAAGGGAAGGTCGAACAGCGCCAGCAGTTCGTCGTGGTGCCAGTCGTGGCGGATGGCGGTTGCCATGGCGGGACCTTGGAAGGGTTGGAGCGAGGGCGCAGTCTGGGTGGGGCTGGGAGCGCTGTCAACTATTAATATAAATTACAGGTTTACAGAAAATCGTCGCCCGGGTCAGTTGCAGCGGTGCTAAGTTCGCCGCTACGCATGGAACGTGAGAATCGGCATGGACACGCATAAGAACGCCGCAACCCTTCGCAACGCTGTGCTGTGCAGTCTGGCTGATCTGCCCGATGGAGGCTTGCGCGTGGTAATGGACGACCTGCGGAAATCGGACACCGCCGGTATGTGGCAGCACCGCACGTTCGTTACGTTCAAGGACTATCCACCTGGCATGCTTGCCGACCCGGCAGGCCTGTCCGAAGCGGAGATGGCAGACTTTGGCTTCTTCGTGCTGGTCCGCCTGCTGGCTGTAAATGGCCGGCTGGCTGACACTGACGACGCACCGGACAGCGATGCGCACCTCACCAACGAACAGCGGCACCGCATCGCAGCGCTGACCGAGGAGGACGTCGCGCGTATCGATCAGCAGCTGCTTTCCCACTGTGACGGTCAATTCCGCAAAGTGGCCTATATCGTGGGAACGGCGATGTCGTTGGATCCCGAACGTCCGCCGGGAATTCCAGATGTGTTCTATGCAGGGCGTGTGCGCAAGCTGGTCGAGCGTGGCGCGCTGCAGGCTGCCGGCGACCTGTCGCGCATGCGCTACAGCGAAGTGCGCCGGGTCAGCTCTGCTTGAAGACGGTTTTCTGCCCGATCGCGCTGGACTTTTTGGCGTCGGACCGGCCCAGCCCGGGAATCAGGAAATCGGCGGGGCTGCGGCCATGCTTGGTCTTCTCGGCAAGCCAGCGCGGCATCCGGCCGCGGCCCGACCACGTGTTGCGCTTGTTGTCCGGGTCGCGGTACTTGGGCGCCACCTTGCCCAGCTTGCGCCGCGTGCCCCGTTTGCGGGCGGGCGTTGCGGCCTCGGCGGGCGCGGTGCCGATCAGTTCCTCGATCGTGTAGCCGCACTGCGCGGCGAAGGCGATCAGCTTGCGACGGACAACGGCCACGGGGCGGCGGCTGGCAACCAGCGCCCTCCGCTGCTCGGCGGCAGTCACAAGGGCGTTCAGTTCGCGCAGGGTCAGGTGTTCGACGTCGATTTTCATGCCGCGAAGGGTCCGGACATCCCGGCAGCCTGTCAAGCAGCGCACGGTTCACCCAACCCGCCACAACGACGCCACTGCCGGCCGCAAATGGCCAGGCGCAGAGCGCGCCTTTCACCTACGCGCACGTGCTGGCTTCGCCGATGGGCAGCATCCACCTGCGTGGTGAAGCTGCGGCATGCGCATCCCAACGACCTTTACACTTGGCGGACCGTTGCAGGCCGCCTTTCGCCTGCTGCTGCCCCTGCGCTGCCTGGTCTGCAGCGAGCCCGGCCACGACACCCTCGACCTCTGCGCCGCTTGTCTCGCCGATCTACCGTGGGCCGGTCGCGCCTGCCTTCGCTGCGCGTTGCCGCTACCGGATGCGGCCCTGCCCATCTGCGGTACCTGTCGTGACGAGCCGCCGCCGCAGACCGCGACTCATGCCAGTCTGTTGTACCTGCCGCCGGTCGATCAGCTGCTGGTCCGCTACAAATTCCACCAGGATCTGGCTGCCGGACGCCTGCTTGCGCAGTTGATGCTGCGCAACCCGCCGCCATGGCCGTGCCCGCCCCTGGTACCCGTGCCGTTGCATCCCAAGCGACTGCGCCAGCGTGGCTATGATCAGGCAGCCGAACTATGTCGCCTGCTGCGGATGCCGAGGTGGCGCGGGCTGTATCGACGTCGCCATACCGCACCGCAGTCCGAACGCAGCGCCGAGCAGCGTCGCGACAACCTGTTCGACGCCTTCGATGTGAGCGGTGCCGTCCCTGCGCGGCTGACCATCGTCGACGATGTGATGACCACCGGCAGCACCGTGCTGGAAATCGCTGAGACGCTGCGGCTGGTGGGGGCCGAAGATGTGCGGGCGTGGGTCTGTGCGCGGGTGCCGTGATCGTCTCTTTCATTCCCTGGGGCTAGGATGTTCACGAACCCGGATCGAAGGAGTGGTCATGAATTCCCCTCTGTCTCCCTTGTTGTCGGCCGTTGGACGCAGCTGGTGGATCCTGCTGCTGTACGGTCTGGTCGCGCTGGGCTTCGGCATCATCGCGGTCGGCTGGCCGATGTCGGCGGCCATCGCGCTGGCGTGGACGCTGGGTGTGATGGCGATCGTGGAGGGCGTCATCAGCCTGCTGGCGCTGATCACCGGTGCCAGCGGCGCCTCGCGCGGCTGGTTGCTGCTGTACGTGGTCGCCTCGCTGGGCTTTGGCATCCTGGCGGTGATCAATCCACTGGCCACCGCCAGCGTGCTGGTGCTGTTCCTGGCGGCATGGCTGCTGGTGGCGGGCATCTACCGCATTGTCTTCGCCATCCGCGTGCGCAGGCAGATCCAGGGGGAGTGGCTGCTGATTCTCAGTGGCGTGCTGGCCATCGTGCTGGGCCTGCTGTTCGCGGCCAACCCCTATGCAGGCGTGGCGGTGACCACGCTGTGGATCGGCATCGGCAGCCTGCTGTACGGCGTGCTGCAGGTGCTGGTGGCGTTCAAGCTGAGGAAGCTGCGCTGATGCGGGGCCGGAACAGATGGGCGTTGTTCGGCGGCGGCCTCGCGGTGTTGCTGCTGGCGGGCTGCAACCGGGTGCTTCCGGCGGAGACACGGCATCCGCCGCGGGACGGGGTGCAGGTGCAGATGCGTGAGGTCGATCCCGATGGCCGCGCTACCCTGCAGTGGCAAGGGCGCGGCATCGCCGTGAAAGCGCCTCCGATGCTCACCAGTGCCGACATCGTCGACGTGCGAGCGGAGTTGGACGCCGCGCACCAGCCCGTACTGGAACTGACGTTCCGCAAGGCGTCCGCCGACCGGTTGCTGCACGCGACCGAGGCCCTGGTGGGCAAGCAGGTGGCGCTTACCGTCGATGACCACGTGCTGTCGGTGGCCACCATTGCGGGCCCTTTTGGCGAGTCCATGCAGGTGGCCGGTACCAACATGAGCGTGGCCGAAGTGCATGACATGGCGCGCTACATCGTGCACGGCGGCCCTGCGCCGCCACAGCAGCGCTGAATCAGCGCTGCTTTCCCGCAAACCCGGCTTCGATCTCTTCCAGCGAGCGCCCCTTTGTCTCCGGCAGCCAGAATGCGGCCACCAGGAAGAACACGAACGTGCAGCCCGCCCAGAACAGGAACATGCTGGCGTAGCCATAGTGTCCCACCGTCGGCAGGAAGATGGCGGCAATGGTGGTGGACACGAACTGGTTGATCAGCAGCGCGATGCTCATGCCGTTGGAGCGGATGCGGTTGGGCATCAGTTCGGACAGTGCCAGCCATACGCACACGCCCGGGCCAACCGCGAAGAACGCCACGAATACCAGGATGCAGGCAGCGACGGCCCAGCCATGCGCGGGCGGCGGAATCGGGCCGATACGGGCCTGTTCGATGCGCAGCGGTGCCTGCGCGGCACTGGCCGGGTCGGCGAACGGATTGAGGTGCAACGTGCGGAAGAACGCGCCGATGACGCTGTCCGGTTGCACGGTGCCGGCGCGTTCGATGCGCAGCTCGCGGTCGGTCAGGTTGTCGCTGCGCAGTGCGCGCACATTGGTGAAGTCGCCGTAGGCGTAGGACACGGTCAGCTGCAGTGGCCGGCCTTCGCGATCGATGCCACCGGCAAGACGCTGCCACTGCGCCTCATCCAGTACCAAGTGCAGGCCATCGCCACTTACTGCGGCGTGCAGGTGCGGCTGCACGTCGGCGCGGCCCCGTTCGGCCTGGAAGAACAGCGTTGCGGCGGCCAGCAGGGCCACGCAGATGCCACCGCTGCCCAGCATCAGCAGGAACTTGCGACCCTTGCGGTCGACCAGCAGCAGCGCGGCGACGGTCATCACCGCGTTGAGCAGTTTGATCGCCACGTCGGCGCCGTTGGCGACCGAGCCGGACAGGCCTGCCTGGTTGAGGATGTTGACCGCGTAGGCCAGCACCGAGTTGATGCCGGTGGCCTGGGTGCAGGCCAGCACCACGCAGGCCAACACGAACGGCACCACGTAGCGGCGGCTGAGCAGCGGGTCACGCTTGCCGCTGCTGCTGCTCGATTCCGGAGCCTGGATCTGCGTCAGTGTCGGTTCCACATCGGCTGCCGGCAGCACGCGCTGCAGGCTGCGGCGCGCATCATCGATGCGGCCACGACGCACCAGCCAGCGCGGTGATTCGGACAGCCAGAAGATGCCGGCGCAGAACAGCAGGCCCGGTGCCAGGCAGGTCCAGAAGATGGTGCGCCAGGCGTGATCCTTGACCGTGAACAGTTCCTGCGCCTGTTGCGCCACCGGTAGTGAGCGCACCGATTCGGCGGCAGCGTCCACGGCATGGGCGTGGTAAAGGCCGATCAACGCAGCCAGCACCAGGCCCACGGTCAGCAGCAGCTGGAACATTGCCGCGCCGCGGCCGCGTCGTTCCGGGCTGAGCACTTCGGCCAGGTACAGGGGAATGACCACGCCGATCAGGCCGCCACTGACACCCTGCAGCAGGCGCCCCAGCAGCAGCGGGGTGTAACCCGATGCCAGGGCCATGATCGGGATGCTGGCAGTGAACAGCACGCCGGCCAGCAGCATCGCGCCACGGCGGCCGATGAGGTCGGCGATCATGCCGGCGAACAGCGAGGACAGCACGCTGCCCAGCAGCACCGCGGCGACGACGAATCCGAGCTGCTGGCTGCTGAGCTGCCAGGCGTGGCTGGCGGTGGCTTCAAGATAGGGCAGGGCGCCGGCGATGATGCCGATGTCGATGCCATACAGCAGGCCACCGAGGCCGCCGATGAAGAGCAGGTAACGTACGGGCCAGCGCGGGGCGGTGGAAGCGGGTACGGCAGGTGCAGTGGCTGCGGTCATCGGCTCGTTCCTGGACTAACGGGAGGGTGCGTGGCTGATGCAATGCGCTTGCGCGCCTTGAGTGCGGCATCCGGGCCGCATGGCGTGTGTCAGTCCAGATCGATCAATCGACCGCCCACCACGACCTGCTGCAGGCGCAGTTCCGCATCCAGCACCACCAGGTCGGCGCGGGCGTCGGGCGCAATGCGGCCGCGATCGCCCAGGCCCAGGTAATCGGCCGGGAAGGTGGACACGCGCTGCGATGCGTCAGCCAGATCCAGACCCACCTGCACCAGGTTGCGCAGCGCCTGGTCCATGGTCAGCGCACTGCCGGCCAGCGAGCCGGTGGCCAGGCGCACGCAGCCGCCGCACTTGTGTACGCGCTGCTCGCCCAGCGCGTACTCGCCATCGGGCATGCCGGTGGCGGCCGTCGCGTCGGTTACCGCATACAGGCGCGGAATCGCGCGTGCGGCCAGACGGATCACGCCGGGATGGATGTGCTGCAGGTCGGGAATGATCTCGGCGTACTGCGCATGCGCAAGGGCAGCGGCGGCGATGCCCGGCCGGTAGTGGTCGACGCCGGTCATGCCATTGAACAGATGGGTGAAACCGGAAGCGCCGGCCTGCAACGCGGCCACGCCTTCCTCGTAGGTGCCTGCACTGTGGCCGAGCTGCACGCGGATGCCGAGTGCGGACAGCGCGGGGATCAGTGCGGTGTGCTCGCCGATCTCCGGCGCCAGCGTCATCACCCGGATCGGTGCCAGCGCGTGCAGCTGCCGCACCAGCGCCATCGTTGCCTCGATCGTACGGTTGGGTTGTGCGCCCAGCCGCTGCGGGCTGATGAAGGGGCCTTCCAGGTGCACGCCGGCGATGCAGGCAGCGTCGGCATCGGGCGCTGCCATCGTTGCCGCAACGCCCTGAAGTGCGTACTCGATCTCGTCCAGGCCGGCGGTCATGGTGGTCGCCAGCAGCGTGGTGGTACCAAAGCGCGCATGGGTGCGGGCGATGGTGCGGGCCACGTCGCCGCCCTGCATCAGGTCGACGCCGGCCGCGCCATGCACGTGCAGGTCGATGAAGCCGGGCAGGATCACCGGCAGTTGCGGGTCATCGCCGCCGCTGTGGTCATCTACCTGCAGCTGGCGCACGTGTGAATCGAACTGGACCTGGCCGCGACGCCAGCCCAACGGGGTGAGGATGCGGCCGTGCAGGGAGCGGGTGTCGGTCATGCGGGGGGCTCGGCGATGATCACGTCGATGCCCAGCCGCTGCAGCCCCTCGCGGGTCGCGTCGTCGATGCCGGCGTCGGTGATGATGGCGTGGATCTGATCAAGGCGGGCGATGCGGTGCAGGCTGACGCGTCCGAATTTGGAGGCGTCGGTGAGCACCACGATGCGCCGCGCGCGTTCGACCATGCGGTGGTTGAGGCGGGCTTCGGCTTCGTCGTGGGTGGTCAGGCCGAATTGCAGGTCCAGGCCATCCACGCCCAGGAACAGCGTGTCGAAACTGTAGGAGTTGAGACTGGCTTCGGCCTGGCTGCCCTGCAGCGACAGCGATTGCTGGCGCAGCAGGCCGCCGGTCAGCAGCACGGTGATGCCGGCGGCGTTGGCCAGTTCCCAGGCGATGTTCAGGCCGTTGGTCATCACCGTCACATCGCGGTGTCCGCGCAGGTGGCGGGCCAGTGTCATCGTGGTGGAGCCGGAGTCGATGATGATGTTGTCACCGGCCTGCACCAGGCGTGCGGCGGCTGCGCCGATCGACTCCTTCAACGGCAGGTTCAGCGCATCCTTTTCATGGATGTCCTGTTCCTGCGGCGGCGTGCGCACCAGGGTGGCACCACCGTGGGTACGCGTGGCCAGCCCCTGCGATTCAAAGTGGGTCAGGTCGGCACGGATGGTCACCGCCGACACGCCGAAGCGCTCGACCAGATCGGCCACCTGCACCGAGCCGTGCTCGATCAGCAGCTGCAGGATCTGTTGCCGGCGGGAGCGGGTGTTGCGCATGGCCATTCTCGGTTTCGCAGGGAAAGGTAGAGATTAGCCGTTCGCAAGATCGGCGGCAGCCGGACTTGCGTTGTGCTTGCGGGTTCCAGCCTGGTTGGCGCTGCAGGCGCGGGCGTATTCGCCCAGGCACAGGCCGATGCGATGCTGCACCAGGGCGGCAGGCGTATTGGCCAGGGTGCCCTCGCGCACGGCGCGGTACTGCTCTGGCAGGTACTGGCTGAGCAGCACCAGCGGCGGCGCATGCTGTTCCAGGTTGGCGAACAGGGTCTGTACGGCCTGGACCAGCGCCGGCTCGCCCCAGTAGTAGCGGCAGCGGTCGCTGAAGGAATAGCTGCGCAGCAGGCGCAGGGTCGCCTCGTCGCCCTGGTAGTAGGACTGCCAGGACTTCGGCTGCGCCACCATCACCTCGTCCAGCACCTGCGGCAGGCGCGAGCACTGCGCGGCCGGCAGCAGCTCGGCTTCGATGGCAGCCAGTGCGAACAGTGCTTCACGGTAGGCGAAGGTGGCCGCGGGGCCGACCTTGAGGATGGCGAAATGGTCGCGCACCAGGGCATGCAGGCCGCTTTCGCGCTGGTAGTCGGTCGAATGCGCTTCGAACACGATGCGCGGCTGCTGTTCGAGAAAGTCGGCCAGCGCGCTGGCAGCGGCGGCGTCGTACTCGTGCACGCTGCTGTGGTCGAAGTCCACGCCCGGCTGCACCACCATGGCCAGCACACGCTGCCATGCATCGCGCAGCAGCGGGGTATCGAAGGCCTGCCGGTGGATGGCCAGGGTCTGTGCAGCGGCGGCCGGGGTGGTCACCTGCAGGCCACCGGCCAGCGACGCTTCGCCACCGGGAATCGGTACTTCGGTGCCGATGACATAGACCGGCGGCGGCAGGCCGTGCTCGGCGGCGGTGCGCTCGGCGATCTCGGCCAGCTCGGCCGAACGTGCAGCGACGATGGCATCGGGCAGCGGCACCGGATCATCGGCGCAGGACATGCTGCAGTCCAGGTGGATCTTGTGGAAACCCGCGGCGACGTAGGCCTCGATCAGCACGCGCGCATGGGTCATCGCTTCGGCGGCCGGGCGCTTCTGCCACGCGTTCGGGCCAAGGTGGTCACCGCCGAGGATCAAGCGCTCGCGCGGGAAGCCTTCCTCATCGGCCAGGGTGCCGACGTAGTCGCGGTACTGCGGCGGGGTCATGCCGGTGTAGCCGCCGAACTGGTCGACCTGGTTGGAGGTGGCTTCGATCAGCAGCACGGTATCGTGCGCCAACGCCACGTGCATGGCCGCACGCAGCACCTGTTCGTTGCTGCAGCAGACGCTGTACAGGCCGACGTTGTGGCCGGCGCGGTGGGAGGCAAGCAGAGTCTGCAACGGGGACATGGTCAAGCTCCGGACATCAGGAAAACGAGGGTTGGCAGGCCAGCAGGGCCGCACCGCGTGCACCACCGGCATCGCCGAAGCGTGGCGGCACGATCGGTGGCACCTGCACGCCGTTGAACAGATGCGCGGCGATGGCCGCAGGCAACTGCTGGTACAGCGGCGCGTACTGCGAAAGGCCGCCGCCGAGCACGATCACGTGCGGGTCCAGCGCCAGCACCAGCGCGGCCAGGCTGTGGCCGAGCAGGTCGCGATGGATGTCCAGCGCCTTGCGCGCGCGGGCATCGCCGGCTTCGGCCAGTGCGATCACCGCGCTGGCGTCGGTGGCGCTGCCGCCAAGGTGGCGTTCGATCATCGCCACGCCACTGCCGGACACATAGCGCTCCACGCAGCCCTGCAGGCCACAGGCGCAGTCGATCAGCGGCAGGCCGTGGCGCTGCAGCAGATGACCCGGCACGCTCCAGTGGCCCCATTCGCCGGCCAGGCCGTTGAAGCCGGACAGCAGGCGGCCCTGCAGGCAGAAACCACCGCCGGCGCCGGTGCCGAGGATGGCACCGAACATGCTGGGGTAGCCGTCGGCGGCACCGCCGTGTGCTTCAGACAGCGCAAAGCACTGCAGGTCGTTGCCGAAATGCAGCGACCGCTGCAGGCGCGCCTGCAGGTCAGCGGCCACGCTGTGGCCGGTCAATGCTGGCACATTGGCGCTCAGCTGACGGCCGCTGCGGCGGTCGCGCACGCCGGGCAGGGCGATGCCGATGGCCGCATCACTGCGGCCCAGTGCAGCGTCCGCCTCGGCCACCAGCGCCACCACCGCCTGCAGGAAGCCGTCGTAGTCGCCCTGCGGGGTGGCCACGCGGCGGCGCCAGCTGACCTGCATCGCCGCATCGCACGCCACCAGCTCGATCTTGGTGCCGCCGATGTCGATGCCGTAGCAGGCGTTGGCGATCAGCTCAGCCATGGTGGATGGTGACACCCTTGACCACGCGGTTGACGGTGCCGTCCGGGAACGGATTGTCGGGGGTCAGGCCGAGTGCGGCCGAACGCTGCAGCGCGTACAGCTGCGCAAAGCCCAACCACACCGGCGCCAGCCACGGGTCATCCAGGGCAGGCACGGTGAGGGTGTAGTCATCGTCGGCGCCGATATCCGAATGCGGGCCGATCGACAGTACCTGGCCAGCCACGCCGTCGCGGCGCAGTTCTTCCAGCAGGTCCTGCTCATAGCGGCGCGCCAGCGGCTGCACGCTGCGCAGCACGACCACCAGGGTGCTGCCGTCCAGCGTGGACTTCGGTCCATGGCGGAAGCCGAGCGGAGTGTTGGCCAGCG
>Ga0308171_1002665_pt1 | contig 18123 bp, 16 predicted proteins | sample PhyGR1_FD_202135 | JGI IMG/M metagenome (GOLD analysis project Ga0308171, IMG submission 202135) | Phyllosphere microbial communities from UC Gill Tract Community Farm, Albany, California, United States - DLSLSG.R1 | ecosystem: Host-associated > Plants > Phyllosphere > Unclassified | place: USA... | reverse complement strand
TCATCTCATATGCTATAGCACATTAATTCTTGAATTAAATCCACAAGAGGACCATAAACCAATTAGATCTCTTAGTTTTTATTTGATCTCTTATCGATAAATTAATCAAGATATATTATCTTTGATGTTTTTCTATATTTGAATTCTAAATTATGATCGTAATCATAATAATTCCATTAAATAATATTTAAATTCATAAAAAAATAACTAAATTAATGAAATATACACTTGAACTCGATATTCGCGAGGGAGGTTCCAATGTCGTTTTCAATAACATCCTATTGAATTCTTTTAAGATCAATATCGTGGAAAGGTACTCATATGACAAGGCTGAGAAATTACAATTGCGTGAAGTGTTGTTTAAGGTAAGAACCCTGGACGACCAGATCATAAAAAAGAAAGATGGCAATTTGAATACCTACATCAGAGGTGAGGGATTCATGGAATATAAAAAAGTAAAGCAAGTCCTTTCTTCTCCCCATTACAAAAAAAAATTGATCAACACCAAGGAAGCAGAACAGGATCTGGTTCACTTCATTCTAAGTATGGTAGTTTCTAATTACGAACTTAACTAGTGTCTCAATTTCTTTTTCTGCAATCTTGAAAATAACAAAAGCAACCCGAATAAGGTTGCTTTCTAAATTAAATCATCAAAAAAACGGATTGGTACATCCGGCTATTTGATTTCACAACTGAGAGTCAACTGATAATGATCGGCTCATGACAAACTGTTTTGCGATTGACTGAAAAAGTAAGGTCTCAGGATGTCCTCAAAATTATAGAGGCCGTTCGGTTTGTTTTTCAGGTTTTCTGCCACGAACAAGGCGCCGCTTCCGAAGGCTTCTCTCGAAATCGATTCGTGTACCAGCCTCACTGTCTGATAAGGGAATCCGAAAATCACCTCATGTTTCCCAACGATACCGCCAGCTCTTACGGAGTTGATGCTTTCCGTCTCCACATCCAGTACTTCTGCAATCTTCATAGCAGTCCCTGATACGCCGGATTTGGCTTTGAAGTGTTCCTCTATCACCTCGATGTCCACGCCGGGCGCAATGTTTTTGAGCAATGATGCTGCAAACAGAAGATAGTTGACGCCCAAAGTGATGTTGGGTGACCAGAAAACCACAGTGTCTGCAGAAAGTTCTTTCAGTAGTTTGGTTTCATTATCTCCGTAATGCGAAATGGCAGAGATGATCTTGATCTTTTTCTGGGTCGCGATCTTGCCGTAATAGTAGATGCTTGCCTCTGTAGAAAAATCGATGATGAGGTCTACAGGATGATCGGTGAGTAGTGTCTCGATGTCCGTGGTCTGCTGAGAATAGATATGCGCATCGTCTGATGTGGAGATCCCTAGAATATCTTTGGCAGACAGGTGATTCAGTTTGTCGTTATTCTTCAGAACCCATTCCAGAGTGAAATCCTGATGCTGAAGAATGACGTTGGCCACTGCTTTTCCTGCCTTTCCAAATCCTATTAATCCTATTTTCATAATTACAATTTTTAGATATGTATTTTAATTATTGATTTCGAATATTAACATCAGTAAGGTACGATAAAATATTTAAAGGGTTTTTCTAGGCCTGGATCCGCAACTATTTTTTAACAGTAGCAATGCTCTTCCGATCTGCTTTTGGTATATTTGTGAAACATTCAATATTTGAAAATGGAAGCATGGGATTTCCATTTTATTTACTCAGAAAATTAGCATCAGTGAAGATTCATAACAAAAAAAGATTTCTTAGTTTTCTCAAATTCAAAAGGGATTTTCAGCAATATGGCTTGGAGAAGGCGCGTAGTTATGAGTTGATCCTGCACTGGCTCAATAATAAGCTTAGCCGAAGTCAGTTTCTGTTGTTATCGGGGATTCTTGTAGGTTGTACGGCAGGATTGGCTGGTGTCATTCTAAAGACAATTGTTCACAACATCCACTTTTTCATTACCAACAAGGTCCACTTCGAATATCAGATCCTTTTCTACATCATCTTTCCGTTTTTAGGAATTGTATTGACGACCAGCATCGTGCTTACGATCTTCAAAGGCCAGGACAGAAAAGGAATTGGCGCAATCCTTTACGAGATCGCACAGAATTCGAGCATCGTTTCTTCGGTCAAGACTTATTCTCAGATGGTGCAAAGTGCCATTACGGTTGGTCTTGGTGGATCGGCGGGATTGGAAAGTCCGATCGCTGTCACTGGTGCGGCAATCGGATCCAATTATGCGCAGACCTACCGACTCAATTATAAAGAACGGACACTGCTTTTGGCAGCGGGCGCTACAGCTGGTATTGCATCCGCCTTCAATGCACCCATTGCCGGGATCATGTTTGCATTTGAGATCTTATTGACCGGCGTGGTGTTTACAGATTTTATTCCTTTGGTCGTTGCGGCGGTTTGCGGTAGCCTTTTGTCCAGGATCTTGCTTCAGGAAGATGTGCTTTTCAGATTTCATACCAGAGAAGCCTTTGATTATAAAAATGTTCCCTACTACCTGATCCTCGGGATCGTAACTGGTTTGTACGCCAGATATTTTGTGATCATCTCCCAAAAGGTTGAGCATTTTCTAAAAGAACTTCAGATATCACGCCTGCGAAAAGCAATGCTTGGCGGTGCAATTTTATCATTTCTTTGCGTCCTTTTTCCTCCTCTGTTCGGGGAAGGTTATGATACGGTGAAGGCCTTTACCAACGGACATGCAAATGTGATCATTGAAAATAGTTTTTTCAGATATTTTGATATCAAAGAATATACGATCATCGTTTTTCTGATCCTTGTTTGTCTCCTAAAAGCATTTGCTACATCATTTACGATTTTCAGTGGTGGGAATGGCGGTAACTTTGCGCCGTCACTTTTTGCGGGAGGTTCTGTTGGATTTTTGTTTGCGGTGATCTGTCAGCAGATCGGATTCAAAGAGGTGCCGGTTACCAATCTTGTTTTGGTAGGAATGGCTGGTGCGATGAGTGGCGTTCTCTACGCACCTCTGACTGCCATATTTTTGATTGCGGAATCCAGTTCCGGTTATGATCTCTTCATTCCTCTGATGATTGTTTCTGTGATATCTTACCTCATCGCAAAATGGTTTTCTAATATTTCCCCGGAACTGAAATCTTTGGCCGACCAGGGAAAGATATTCACCAATCAGCATGACAAAAATCTTCTGTTCTCTTTGCATACCGAGGATTTTATCGATCGATATTCTCAGGTAATTCCTGTAGCAGCGACCATGAATGACCTCTTCGAGTTGGTGAAAAATGGAAATAAAGATTTTTTTGCCGTAGTAGATGATACTAACAAACTAAAAGGAGTTTTCACGCTGGATGATATCCGCCCATATCTTTTTGATCAGGAGAACAACGCCTCATTGCCTATCACAAATATCATGAAAGCACCTGCAGCTTTGATCAAACCGGAAGATCTACCTTTGGATATTCTACAGATCTTTGATGACACAGGCACCTGGAACTTGCCGGTCGTGAATCACAACAATGAGTTTATAGGTTTCATTTCCAAATCATCCATTCTAATGAGCTATAGACAGGTTCTGAAAGGCTATTCTGAATAATATCATTGAACAACATACAAAAAGCCGAACTGATTTCAGTTCGGCTTTTTATTTTATTGATAACGCTGATGTTCTTTCGGTTTCGAGAACTTCTCGATGATCGGTTTGAAGAGCGCCTTGTACTTCTCGATATCAAACAACTGGGAATCTGTCAACGCTTTGTAAGTGATCCAAACACTGAAAGGGAACAAGACCATATTCGGGATCCAGGCTGCGATGTAAGGATTGATCTTTCCTTTCCACGACATATTTTCCACAGTAAGATTCAGAACGTAGAAGATGATGAATATCACAATCGCAATGATCACGGGAAGTCCCATTCCACCTTTTCTAATGATGGATCCAAGACTGGCACCGATCAAAAAGAAAATAATACAAGTGAAAGAGTAGGAGACGATCCTCTGCTGGTACATCACAATCTTGTTGTGCTGTTTGATGGTTTCCTTGATGCCTGTTTCATTGGAATTTACGGCAGACTTCAAAGCCTCTATCTTGTTGTACGCGCCCCAAAGCACTTCCAGCTTTTTATCTTTTTTAAGTGTATCTATTTTGTACTGTTCCTTGATGACCTTATCCTTTGATTTTAATTTATCAATGTATTGGACATAATTGTTGGTTTGTGTAACCACAGGGGAAGCCATTGAACTTAAAGACGATATATTGCTTTTTCTATTTTTTTCAAGCGTGGTATTTACTTCTGTGTAGGTCTGGAAACGATAGTCGTCCGTGATCTTTTCTTTTTCGATTCCTTTCTCTATCAGTTCACTGATGTCAAAGTGGTAGACCAGACTGTCAAATTTCACCGACTGATTGGGCTGTTTTTTTCGCTCCTCGAAAGGTTTACCGGAGATTTTATCTTCATAGACATAGCCATCGTAAAGGATAAGCTTAAGATAATTCCTGTCCACAGCAGGTGCAAATTTCCCCTTCTTGGCAATGATCGTCTGTTGGTCATCATAAGGACTTGCGTTCTTGTGCAGGAAAACACCTTCCAGCTTTTCCCCATTTTCACCATAGATCTTATCAAACTTCACAGAATATCCGGAAATCTGATCGATGAAAACACCTGGTGTAAAGTTGATGGCAGGCTTGGAAGAGACGATGTTGAATAACATATTTTTTGCCTTCCGCTGGAAATCCGGAATGATATTGTTGGAAAACAGAAACAGGATTCCAGCGAGAAAACCCACTGTAATCAGCAAAGGCATCATGACCCTAAGTAGTGAGATTCCGGCAGCCTTCATCGCCGCAAGTTCATAACGTTCTCCAAAATCCCCAAATGTCATAATGGAAGAAAGCAGGATCGTCAAAGGTAAAACCATACTCACAACGCTCATTCCGAGGTAGAAAAGAAGTTTCAGAATCTCACCATAGCTCAGTCCTTTTCCCGTCAACTGGGACATTTGCGTCCAGATGATATTGACAATGAAGATGAAAAACAACACACTGAAAATAAAAAGGAAAGGTCCGAAAAAGGTTTTGACAATATATTGATCTAGTTTTTTCAATTCAGAAATTTAAACCTCAAAAATACTGCAAAAAAAGCAATACTGAAATTGATTGTAGGATTTTAGGATATTTTTAGAGGTGTTTTGTTTTTAAAAGCAATCAGTTGAGTCAATTATCAAACTCATAATCCACTTTGAAATAGGATTTGCCATTTTCCCCAATATAGACATTGTCCGATCTATGCGTTTTATAATTATTGATTGTGGCTCGGAAGATTTCAAATTTTCTACCATCGATCGTTAATGTTTTAGCAGGATTGAAAGCAGAAAATTTGTTTTCTATAGTGGCTCCGGAACTGATAATGTAATAATGTGTGACACTTTTCTTGGAACTTGAGTTTTTAACTTTATAACCAATGTAATTTTTCTGAATGTAAAGTCTATCATATTCTTTGGATGGGAAAATCACTTTTTTATCCTGATCGATCACGTATTCTTCGAAGCCATTTTTTACTAAAATAATATATTTTGAGATGGTAGGATTCCAAGTTACATTTTCATAGACGTCTTTTTCATTATTCATTAGGAATACAGAGATCCTAGGGAGGAAAACGCCCAAAGGATTGCAGTCGCCTTCAGTTTTTGAGCATAGTTCGTAGTAGGTGTTATTTGCGGAGACAACATTGATCTTACCCTTGTTAGGATATTTTTTATTAAATAATGCCAACACTTTCTCATTGGAATAAGAATCGGAATAATCTTCGTCTTTAATGGTCTCAAGTGGGCCATAGGTTCCAGTTCTGCTTTCTAAGTTCTTCTTTTGTGTCAGTTGATAATTCTTGGAATAATATTGTACTTCCTTATCAGAAATATAAACCAGATAACCATCTTTTGACTCGGAAATGGGATTGATAGATAGGAATGGAATCACCAGCTTCAGATCTTTGTCCATCAAACCATATTTTCCATTTTCTTGGACCGCGTAGCCATTTGTTTTTGCAGAAAAAAATCGAGTCTCATCGTATTTTGGTTCCAGTAAAAGTTTACCTTCGATATCGCAAAGTCCATATTTTCCACTGTCGTTGAATGGGATCAAATTTTGTGCTGACAGATTTAAATTGATCAAAACGAAAATGATCGAAGAATATAATTTCATGCTTGTGTTTGTTTTTTATAAAATTAATATTTTTAAAATCAATGCACAAAAAAACCTTCGTTGAAGAAGGCTTTTTTAATTTTAATACGATTAAAATATATAATCCGTACTCAGGAAATTAGAATCGTGGTCTCTTACGATCGAGTTCAAAAGCTCTTTGTTGGAATCTGTGATTTTCGCAGCCACCAACGATCGGATGGAGAATGACCTCAATGCATCAAAAACAGAAAGAGTTCCTTCCGCACTGTCTTTTCTTCCGGTGAATGGGAACACATCCGGACCTCTTTGCGCTTGGCAATTGATGTTGACACGGCTTACTAGATTGACAAACGCGTCGATGAGGTTGGAAGTTTCATGTGGGTCTTCGCTGAAGATGCTCACTTGCATTCCGTGGTCGGCGTTGACCTGATAATCGATCGGCTCGTCGATAGCATCAAAAGGAACTACCGGGATCACGGGACCAAATTGCTCTTCGTGATACAGTTTCATTTGATCATTTACGGGATAGACCACGGCTGGGAAGACAAAAGAAGCTTCGTTGTAACCACCATTTTCATTGAGGACTTTTGCGCCTTTTGATAGCGCATCTTGGATGCATTCTTCGAGGTAAGGCGGTTTGTTGACTTCCGGAAGTGGTGTGATCTTCACATCTTTTTCCCAAGGCAAGCCTGGTTTCAAAGCGGAAACAGCGGCCGTTAATTTCTGAGTGAATTCCTCAGCGACATCTTTTTGAACGAAGATCAATTTCAGAGCGGTACATCTTTGCCCATTGAATGATAGCGAGCCGAGGATGATTTCGCTGACGGCAATGTCCAGGTTGGCGTGTTTTGTAACAATAGCCGCATTTTTTGCATCAAGACTTAGAATTGCTCTTAGTCTATTGACTTTTGGATGAAGTTTCTTCAAGCCATTAGCAACTTTACTCGATCCGATGAAGGCTAGGACATTCACTTTTCCACTTTCCATGATCGGGGTGATGATCTCTGCGCCTTTTCCGTAAAGTGTGTTCACCGTTCCTTTTGGGAATGCTTCCTGGAATGCTTTTAATAATGGATAATGGGCGAGAACGCCGTGTTTCGGTAATTTAAATAAGATCGTATTTCCCATGATCAAGGCCGGGATCAAAGTGGTGAAAATCTCATTCAAAGGATAATTGAAAGGTCCCATGCTCAGAACTACGCCAAGTGGTGCTCTTCTGACTTGGGCGATTGTGCCTTCGGCTTGTTGGAATCTGGATGATTCGCGGTCTAGATCTTTTAAAGCGTCAATGGTTTGGTTGATGTAATCGACCGTTCTGTCAAATTCTTTAGTAGAATCTGGAAGTGTCTTTCCGATTTCCCACATCAATAGTTTGATGACCAGGTCACGTTCTTTGATCATGAGGTAGACGAACTTTTGCATGCATTTGATCCTACCTTCTACCGACATCGTTGGCCATTCCCCGAGTCCGTTGTCGTAAGCTTTTACAGAGGCTTCCAAAACATCCATCGCGTCTTGTGGATTGATGTTCGGGATGCTGCCGAGAAGTTTTCTTTCCAGTCCGTTTTCTGTTGGGATGCAGATGGGTGAGTAGACTTCGGTGATGTCGCCGTTCCATTGTACCAGCTCGCCATTGAGGAGATATTCTCTTTGGTGGATGATGGGAACTTTGTATTCTTCGGGGATCTCGTTTTCGCTTTTGAATATGTCTTTGAAAGTAGGATGTTCTGAACTCATAGTTTGTTGATTGTTGTTAATTAGGTTTTGAATTTGATGACAATAAATTTAGAGATAAAGATTGATTCTGGGAAGCTGTTAACATAGATTTATTCTATGCGGGAATCAAAAAAACTCAACATATTGTTGAGTTATCGTTTTATTGTGAAGATGCTTCGACTCCGCTCAGCATGACATTCAATTAGAATCCAATTTAGATGTCGGTCTGAGCGGAGTCGAAGATCTAATAGTTGTAAAATTATTTGCTATCAGTAGACTTCAAAGCCCAGGCGATCAACGCTAGCTGCATGAACAACCTAGCGAATCTTTTGTTGTCCGAGTTGAGTCCGAAGGCGTTTCTCCTCTCTTTGTACTGCGCATAATTTCCTGGGAAAACGGCGGTGAACAATCCGGCTGCGAGTTGTCCTACGAGTGATTCATATTTCTTAGGTGCGGCAATGATGGCGGCTCCCATGGCGATTTCCACGATTCCGGAATAGACGACGGTATCATCTTTTTCCAACGGTACCCACTCTGGGACCTGAGCTTGGAATTCTTTTCTTGCGAACGTCAGGTGTCCGATTCCTGCTGTGATGAGCATGGCGCCTAAGCCGTATTTTGCGATGGTCTTGATTGTACTTGCTTCCATAATAGGGGATTTTCTTGGAGTAGGTTCAAGAATGATTCCAAAAAATACTAATGGATTGTTAAATGATTTAGGCTGTTAGATTCTTACTTTAAATTTAAAATTCTATTGATCTGAATCTTTAATAAAAAGAGATAAATTTGTTTAAAATTAAAAATATGTTTTCAAAAATAGTTTTCGGTGCGCTGTTCTGTGTTTCAGCACTTCTTTTTGCTCAAAAATCTAAGACAGTCAATACCGTTCTGATGGGTGGGAATCCCGTGCATACCTATTCCCAATTGCCGGCGGTGAATAAGCCGGCGCCGAAATTCACGTTGACAGGTGTGGATATGAAAGACCAAGATTTGGATTCCTACAAAGGGAAATTCCTGATTCTGAATATTTTTCCCAGTGTAGACACAGGTGTTTGTTCTGCGTCTGTCCGTCACTTCAATGAGGATGCCGCAAGCCTTCCCAATACGGTGGTGCTTTGTATCTCCAAAGATCTTCCTTTTGCTCAGAAGCGGTTTTGTGGGGCAGAAGGCATCAAAAATGTGGTAATGCTGTCTGACTTCCGGTCTGACTTTGGAAAGATATACGGCGTAGAACTGACGGATTCTCCTATGAAAGGCCTTTTGAGCAGAGCTGTGGTGGTGATAGATCCGACTGGCAAAATCGTTTATGAAGAACAAGTGAGCGACATCTCCCATGAGCCCAATTATGAAGCGGCTATGAAAGCTGCCAAATTATAAAGAATCCCACTTTTAAAAAATAGAAAAGCAGTCTTTCGTAGGTTGCTTTTTTGTTTTCTGGAAGATGAACTTTGAATGGATCTTTGTCATTTTGACATTAATTTTTGGTAGGCTATCGGTATACGGTCGGTATATGCATCCTATATGCAAAGTTAGGTTTTGTTGTTTTTAGGTTGGGGTGGTTTTTGTCATTTTGACATATTATTTTTGGAGATGATTTCCGTTACATCGCTGTTACCTTTCCGTTACCGAAGTTTGTTTTTATTGGCTTTGGGTTATGGGTGGTTTTTGACAGTTTGGCAGAGTGGGTTTTGTTGAGTTTATTTTTGTGGGGTTTATGGGAATCCGTAATTGTAAGTGGTTGAGGTTTTGTAGATTTGGGGAATATTAAATAATGAATAAATAGTATGTTAAGAATACAAAATATAAAAATTGCAGGTATTGGACCAATTAAGGATTTGGATCTTAACTTTGACCAACATTTCAATATCATATGTGGGCAAAATGGAATTGGGAAAACTACAATTTTGGATTGTTTAGCACAATCATTTGGTTTACAAAATACCTCTGTTAAAAGAACTGCAGGAATTGAAAGCGGAAATTGGAATATTAGTATTTCAATTAATGGTAAGAATGAATCCAAATCTTTTGAGATAAAATCTTTTCATCCAAATGAAAGAAAAATCAGTACTGGCTTTTATCAGAATTCAAATGATATCATTGTTTTTAAAACACATAGAGATATTCCATATCAGCATCTAACCTCATTAAGTACTGATCCACAAAAAGAAATAGGAGATTTTGCACGCGAGACAATGGCAGGTTCACTACCTAATGATTTAAAAAATTGGTTTGTAAATAGGCATTTATGGTCAGCACATCATAATCATTTAGATGAACACCAAATTAATAATGTAAATCTTGCAAAAGATTGTTTTAATATTTTAAATCCATTAATAACTTTCAGTAAAGTTAATCCCAATTCTAATGACATAATGTTACAGACACCAAATGGAGAAATTTATTTCGAGTATTTATCATCTGGTTACAAGTCGTGTATGGCAGTTTTAATTGGCTTAATTAAGGAAATCGAATTTAGATATAGAAATCCTAGTAAGTTCATTAAAGATTTTGATGGAATAGTTTTCATTGATGAAATTGATTTGCATTTACATCCTGAATGGCAGGCCAAAATCTATGAAGCATTAAAAATTATTTTACCGAATGCACAAGTCTTTACATCAACTCACAGCCCACATATTATTCAAGTTGCTAATGCTAATGAAATCATTCCTCTAACTCTTAACGAAACAAATGATGTTAAATTAAATCCCGTAATTAACCAAGAGTACGGATGTCAAGGTTGGACTGTTGAAGAAATATTAACTGATGTAATGGGAATGACAGAAACTAGAACTTCCACTTATAAAGATGCCGTATCAAGGTTTAATGATTCTATAGATAATAATGATTTCGAAACTGCGAGCGCACAGCATTTAATTTTAGACGCAATGTTGCATCCTGAGAATTCATTGAAGAAAATATTAAAAATTCAATTAACTGGAATTTCGACTGATGATTAAGCTAAACAGAACACCAAAACCTGTTGAACTAACAGCAGAATTGCAAGTTGCCTTGACAGAAGAATTTAAATTAACGGGAAAATCAGTTTGGAATCAAGATTTTATCAAAAAAGGTCTTTTAGGTTTTTCCAGTGACAAATGTTGCTATTGTGAAGCTAATATAAATGAGGAAAGCAAATATTTAGAAGTTGAACATTTTCATCATAAAGACGCTTATAAAGATGAAGTTTTAGACTGGGATAATTTATTACCTTGCTGTAAAAAATGCAATGGTACTAAAAATGACCATGACACTAAATTAGAACCTATAATTGATCCAAGCAAAATTGACCCCAAAAACCATTTAAAATTTTGGCGTTATAGAATAAAGGGGTCTGATGATTTTGGTAAATTAACAGTATCAGTCTTAAACTTAAATAATCAAGATAGATTAGTTACAAAAAGATTTGAAATTGGAAATGCTATTCAGGAAAAACTAGAACAATTAAACGAATTAACAGACGATTATATTAATGGTATTCAGACAAGCACACGTCGAAAGAATAGAATTGTAAATGGAATAAAAGATCTTATGAGAGAAGGTCTTCCAAATGCAATTTATTCAGCAACATCAGCAACAATAATCATAACAGATACTGAATTTGAAACATTAAAAAAGAAATTAATCTTATTAACTCTTTGGGACGGAGAACTATCACAACTTGAAACTGACTTAAGTAATAATGCATTAAATCTTGAAAGATAAAAATTTACAATAATTAATCTTAAAAACCTGCCAACGCAGGTTCTATCATTTAAAATAACGAAGTAAACCTACTTCTTCTTTTTCCCCTTCAAAGTAATGATCACCGCTGCATTCTTCGCTATTGCGCCGTATTTGGAAGTGGCGTCTTTGCCTTTTAAAACTTTCATTTTCTGGATGGTGTCGGGATTGATTTTGTAAAAGGTATTTTCAGTAATGATCTTTCCATTCAAAACATAGATTGGTGCATCTGGTCGGTTAACGCCTGTTGATGCGATCTTTCCAAGTGCAAAACCTGAGTTTCTGTCAATTTTGACTGGTTTTTTAGGAACTTGGGCAACTACTATTTCGCCTGTTTTCTTTGTAGGTGTATTTGTTTTCACAGGATGATTCTGTTGTGGCTGCGTTTGTGCCGCGACAAGGCCTCCGGAAGTGAGGACAAAGCCCACCGCAAATTTTGCAAACAAAGAATTGAGGAAAGAATAGCTGAGGTTTCTGTCCAGCTGATCCACCCGGAAATTGGCGCAGATGTTTGATTTCTGGGAAAGGTCATCGATGATTTCCTGGTCAGATGCGTTGGTAAAATCTCTCACACTCTTGGAACAGACCTGGCAGAATCTGCCTTTTTCTTCGGGCGTCATAGCGGCCCAGTTTTCATGACACGGTTTTGGGATGGTAACTTTCATAAGTATATCTTATTTGTTTTAGGCCTTATGCAATCGTTTGATCTTTATCGATAGTTCAGTTTCAAAATGATGACGATTTCATAATAATGTCTTTTTATGGTAAGATGCATTTTCCACTCCAAAGGTTGGAAAGTACCTGAAAATATTTACAAATGAAAATACCGCGGATCCGGATATTGGAATTCAAAGTCCAATTCTGCCATCATCTTTTCAGGAGAGATGGTTCTGCCAACAGTGGTTCGTTCGCCGGTGTAGGGTAGATCTTTCTGCGCATTGATGACTTCCTCTTTATTAGGATGGATGGGCGCCACGATGTTGTAGACTTTGGATTGTGTTCGCTTTTCCAGCATCTTTTCTACGGCGGAACAGATGTCGGCGTAATGGATGTGGTTGACCAAAAGATGAAGGTCAGATATATTGTAATTCTTCAGAAGCCTTTCACCGCCCATCAGTCCGGCTAATCTCAGGATGTTGGTCTGGGGGAATTTTTCCAGAATAAAACTTTCACTTTCTACATTTTCGGCAGGTTGGTCATCCTCAGCAAATTCTTTTTCGGTTTGAGGATAAACGCCCGTGGAGCTCATCAAAAATAATTGACCTTTGTAATCACCGAGGAAGTTGAGGAGATTTTGCCTTTTGTCATTCATTGGAATTTGAGTCCCTCGGATTCCCGAAAATGGGACGCTGATAATGATGGCGTCTAGGTCTGACGCAAATTCCCATTCCTTCATTGCTGTATCCAACTCGTTAGGGAAACTGACCAAAGTGGCGTGATAACCTTTAGCGTTGAGGTCTTCTGCTTTGGATGGTGTGGTGGTGGTCGCGAAGATCTCGTATTGGTTAGATAATCTTTCTGCAATATGGTTTCCTAACCAGCCGTAACCAATGATTCCTAGTTTTTTCATATGTTTTGATTTTAAAAAAACCTTCCAATTTGAGCTGAAAGGTTTTTATGGATTAGATGAATGAAGTTAAAAAAAACTCTATCATCTATTAGTCTATTATCTTAAAGTCTAAAAAAGACTATTTCTCGTAAACCAAGTAGCCAAAGGATTCAAGGCTTACATCAGAACCTTTGATGAGTTCGGATTTAGATTTTGAGAATACATTTTTGAAGCTTCCAACCGAGTTGTCATCTTCCAATTTGAAATTGACAGGATCTTTTGTGGTATTAATTAAAACCAAAACTTCACGTTCTCCATTTTTTCTTAGATAAGCCAAGATTTTGTCATTTGCTGTGGTATTCACCCAAAACGTGGTTACCGCAGGGTCGCCGCCTCTCAACGCTGGATTTTCGGACTTCAAAGCGAAAAGTGTTTTGTAGAAATCTTCCAGCTCGTATTTGCCTGTCCAAGGAATCGGGTCTTTTTCAAAGAACTCCAGACGTTTGGATTTCATGGGTAATTCCTGACCGTTGTACAACAATGGGACACCATTCCAAGTGGCAGAGAAAACGGCCAATGCTGGTGCGAAGTCGCCATACTTTTCATATTCTGTTCCGTTCCATGAGTTCTCGTCGTGGTTACTTGTGAACCAGGCTCTCATAGAGTTGTCTCCGATCTTTGAATATTGCTCCAAAAGATTTTTCAAGTCAGAAAGTGGCAAATGTTTTTGGTAGAAATCTTGGGAAAGGTGCATCCATTTCCAGCTGTAACTGGCATCGAAAACTTTCCCGTATTCCGGCGCTTCCAACTCGTCAAATTCACCTAGGAAGAAGAGTGGTTTCAGTTTTTCCACTTCCGGTCTTGCCTGCTGCCAGAAGTCAACTTCTACCCAGCTTGCGAGGTCACAACGGAATCCATCGATGTTGGTCTCTTTGACCCAGTACTTCATCGCGTCGATCATAGCAAGACGCATTTCTTTGTTTGAGTAATCCAGCTCGATGATGTCATCCATTCCGCTGGCTTTGTGGAAGCTTCCGTCCGCATCTTTCAGGTAATATTCAGGATGGGATTTTGTCCAAACGTGGTCCCAGCCAGTGTGGTTTGCTACCCAATCGATGATCACTTTGAAGCCCATTTTGTGAGCCTCGTCCACCAGATGTTTGAAGTTTTCCAAAGTCCCAAATTCAGGATTGATGGTCGTATAATCGTACGCTGCATATTGGCTACCCAAAGTTCCCTTCTTGTTGAGCTGTGCAATTGGGGTGATCGGCATGAACCAAAGGGTCTCCACACCCATCTTCTTCAATCTCGGAAGTTCTTTTTCGAAAGCGGCAAAAGTGCCTTCCGGCGTGTATTGTCTTACATTGACTTCATATATATTCGTGGTTCGTTTCCAATCTTGCGGGTTTTCCATAGTTGTTCTTTCAGTTGATTGCTGGGTTTTACAGGATACTAATAAAACGGCGAGTGCCGGGATAAGAATCAGCTTTTTCATCTTAGTTTCTCTTGAGGTTGTGAATTCTTGTTTGTCTATTCTGTAAATGTAATAAAAATAAGAAAGGCCAAGAAATGTGGTTTTGTTAATGTTTTATAAAATCTCTTTCATCAGCTTTTATTGAATTTAGAACGTTTGGTTAGGGGTTTTATGGAGGACTTAAATTTTATGAAAACTTTAAGACAATTAAAAATCAAAAGGTATCATTGTTGTATAATGAAGCAATGAAACAATAATACAGTATCATGTCAAATTTTAAAGGAAAAACAATCATAGTAACCGGTGCAGCCATGGGTCTAGGTCTTGCAGCTGCAGAGTCGTTGGCCTCAAAAGGAGCCGACATCACCTTGGTAGATTATAACGAAGAAGCTTTGGGAAAAGCCAAATCGGAATTGGAATCCAAGTATCCGGAAAGTAAATTCTTAACCGTGAAAGCGGACGTTTCTGTTGAAGAACAGGTGAAAAATTATGTAGATGAAACTGTGAAGACCTTCGGGAAAGTAGATGGACTTTATAACAATGCCGGCATCGAAGGGAAACAAGCATCATTGGTAGATTACGACATCAATGTCTTCAAAAAAGTGATTGACATCAATCTTCTTGGTGTTTATTACGGCATGAAATACATCATCCCGGAACTTCAGAAAAATGGAGGTGGAAGAATCGTGAATGTAGCATCGGTAGGCGGAATCCGTGGTGTGTTGAATCAGACGGCTTATGTAGCGACAAAACACGCTGTAGCTGGTATGACGAAAAATGCCGCTTTGGAATATGGTAAATATAATATCTTGACCAACGCCATTGCGCCGGGAGCAATCCTAACGCCGATGGTTGCTGAAGCTTTCAATCAAGTAAATCCGAGTGACCCGAAAGCAGCTGAAGCAGAATACGCATCGCACAATCCAACAAGAAAATTGGGTGACCCGAAAGATGTCGGAAACCTTGTAGCTTATCTTCTAAGTGATGAGAATGGCTACGTTTCCGGTCAGGTGATCGCCATCGACGGTGGAGAATCCAACATGTACGGGAATCCTTAAGAAAATATTAAGTTTTAAGTTTAGTTTTAGTTAGAGAAAGTGCCTGCAGAAATGCGGGCATTTTTTTGTTTGAGGTCAATTGCACATTTTTTGCTAGTATCCTTTACAACTTCAAAACATTCATCAATGAAAAATCTATTATTAATTTCCGCGCTTATCTTCACCATTTCCTGCAAGGATGAAAAGGACAAAAATGTTTCTAATTCTTCCAAAGCTATCAGCTCAAAAGTAAAATCGCATTCACTTAGTCTGGAGAACAATCTCAGTTCCGTAGATGGCATCAAACAGGAATATAGCAAGGTCAATTCCCAATTGGTTGAGAAGAAGCTGGATTCGGTAGGTTTCAAATATGAGTGTGACGAGATCTCTGGAAATGTGGTCTATTATTCTGATAAAGGTGTTTTAAAAGCCATCAAGCATTTCCAGGCGGACAGTCATTTCTCTTCTACTGAGAATTATTTTGTGAATGAGGGAAAGCCTTATTTTATCTTCAAAGATGATACGGTCTGGAGTTTTGACGGTGGAACTCCCGAAAAACCTATCACAAAAGATGATGTGACAGAGCAACGTTTTTACCTTGTTGACAATAAAACGATTCAATGCCTTGAAAAAAAATATACTTTGAGATCCAATGCTACCAGCAATCCACAATCTGAAAATGTTCCAAATAAGGAAATGAAGAATTGCTCGATGGAGAAGTTGCAGAAAACCTTTGATGTGCTGATGGAGAATAAGGAGAGGAGAGGTGATGTTGAATGTCCGGACGGTCTTTAGTAAAAAGTTTTTCTTTAGAAATAATCTTTAGTTTATAAAAAAAGCCCGAACAATTCGGGCTTTTTAAATATATTTTTAGAAAAGATTCTTAATCTTCATCGTCTTCTTCGAAGACATCGTTGTAGCCATCTTCTTCCTCATCATCGTTGTAGTCATCATCTTCATCTTCAAAACTTGAAGCTTTGAACTCAGATTCGAAGTCTCCAAAATCATCTTCCAGCAAAGGCATAGCAGAGTTTTTGTTTTTACCGTTTACAGACGATCCTGTTTTACTTGGTGCTTTCAAAGGTACATTTCCAAATCTATAGACCGTAATTGGATAATTGACCGCTGGTTTCTCATCGATAATTTCCAAAAGCTCGCAGAAGAAATCCCAAAGCTCTATGAATCCGTACTGGAATCTCATCTTTTCTCCAACCGCAGGGAAACCTTCCGGTAAATAGACGTCTGACATGATCTCTCCATCACCGTCATCGCTCATGTCCTCCAAAGGAACAGCTTTTCCTTCATTCCATTCATCATCAGAAAAATAAAAAGAAGACAACTCTTCACCTGGTAAGCTGAACGCACTTTTGATACCCAGATGCAGATTCCAAAGTGTCTGTTTGCCTTTCACCTCGATGTCTCTGAAGATCGTATCCTTTGCGTCTAGAATTACTCTTATCTTATAAACCATTGTTGTTTTACTTTAACTTTATTAGCTTGATTAATGATGCAAATATAAAACAAATGAAATTCCATAAAAATTTCTTGTAAATTTTTTTTCAAAAAAGATTTTTATAAATTCAGCGTTTTTGTAACTGAAAATTATTCGATGAAATTGGCCTTTATTTTCCTGATCTTTTCAATAGAAGATTTGGCCAGTTTGAACTTGAATTTGGTTCCAGATAAGTAGACGCTTTCTACACTTATCGTTTGTTTATGGGCTTCCATAATGTGTTTTACGATAGCGAGTCCAAGACCAGATCCACCTTCTTTCCGGTTTCTACTGCTTTCCACACGATAGAAACGTTCGAAGATCCTTGGCAGATTTTCTGGCTTGATCCCCATTCCGTTGTCTTCCACAGAGATGTGGATATTTTGGACGCCTTCTCTGGTGGAAACGATGATCTGGGCTTCTTCTCGGTTGGCATATTTTACCGCATTTGATATGAGGTTAATCAAAACCTGCGAGATTCGCTGTTTGTCAGCAAAAACGAATAATTGCGACTGTGTGGTTTGCAATTGCATGGTCATCGATTGTCTCTCGGCTTCCATTTCCAAGAGATCAAAGACTTCTTGTATCAGATGATTAATATCAAAAGTAGAATATTTCAGTTCGATCTGTCCAGCCTCGAAACGGTTGATCATGTCCAGATCTTTCACGATATTCAGAAGTCGTTCCACAGAACTGTCAATTCGTTGGAGGTATTTGTCGCGGATGCTGAGGTCTTCCACACCGCCATCACGCAGTGTTTCTATATAACCTTGGATGGAAAACAGTGGTGTTTTCAGCTCGTGCGAAACATTTCCGATGTATTCTTTCCGGTAGTCTTCCATTTCCTTCATCAGGTCCATTTCGGCATTTCTCTGATTCATCTCGTGCATCTTCTCGCCGAGTTCCTTGAAGCCTAGATCCGTGTCGTAATCATGGATAATGTCTTCCGGAAGGATGTTTGTGATCCTTCTGATTTGATTTCTGCTGTAAA
>Ga0308171_1002661_pt1 | contig 18132 bp, 25 predicted proteins | sample PhyGR1_FD_202135 | JGI IMG/M metagenome (GOLD analysis project Ga0308171, IMG submission 202135) | Phyllosphere microbial communities from UC Gill Tract Community Farm, Albany, California, United States - DLSLSG.R1 | ecosystem: Host-associated > Plants > Phyllosphere > Unclassified | place: USA... | reverse complement strand
GCCTGCTGAACGGTGATGAAGACCTGTTTGCTGAGTTCTCCGTTGAAGGCTTGCTTCGTGCCGACAGCGCCGGACGCTCCGCTTATTACACCACCGCGCTGCAGAACGGCTGGATGTCCCGTAATGACGTGCGCCGTCTGGAAAATCTGCCGCCGATTGAAGGTGGTGATATCTACACCGTGCAGCTGAATCTGACACCGCTTGAAGACTTACGAAAAAACAGCACCGCCGCAAGGGCCACGCTGTTGCGTGAAGTTCACAACGCCGTTTTCCCGGACATTCCTTTCGAACAATCACCGCTTAAACAGGCGGCTTAGGAGCACCCCCAATGACAGTAAAAAGTCTTCCGGCAGCGCCGGAGGGGCGGCCTTTTGCGCGCGAAAATCGCGATCTGCCGTCTTCTGCAATGGAGCGCTGGAACGGCGGCATCAAAGCCGCAAAGAGTGATGACAACAGCATTTCGGTATTCGACGTCATTGGCGCTGACTGGTACGGCGACGGCGTTACCGCCAGCCGTATCGCGGCCGCGCTTCGCTCAATTGGCGGTGCTGACGTAACCGTGAATATCAACTCACCAGGCGGCGATATGTTTGAAGGCCTGGCGATTTATAACCTGCTGCGTGAGTACGAAGGGAAGGTCACCGTCAAGGTGCTGGGCCTCGCTGCTTCTGCTGCGTCGATTATCGCGATGGCCGGTGATGAGGTGCAGATCGGTCGCGGTGCTTTCCTGATGATCCATAACTGCTGGGTGTACGCGATGGGCAACCGTCACGACCTGCAGCAGATTGCGGCGGACATGGTGCCTTTTGATAAGGCGATGAACGATATCTATAGCGCACGAACCGGTCTGGATGCAGCCACCATCGACGCGATGATGGATGCCGAAACCTACATCGGCGGCAGCGATGCGGTTGAAAAAGGTTTTGCAGATCGCTTGCTGTCAGCAGATGAGATTGCAGATGGCGACGACAGCCCTGCAGCTGCGCTGCGCAAGCTGGACGCGATGCTGGCAAAAACTGACGCACCACGCTCCGAACGTCGAAAACTTCTTAAAGCTTTAACCGGCGGCAAGCCAGGCGCTGCTGCCACCCCTGAAGGTATGCCGGGCGCTACCGACGAAATCAACCCAGAAAATATTGCTCAACTTAAAAACGCGCTGGCCGCGTTCGGCAAATAAGGAATCACGATGTCAGACGTAAATGAGTTACTGAAAAAAGTATCTGCAAAGCTGGAAGAAGTTTCCGGCACCTTCAGTCAGAAGGCTGAAGACGCGCTTAAGGAAGCTAAGAACTCTGGTCAGCTTTCAGCGCAGACCAAAGAAGCAGTAGACAAAATCGCCACTGAGTTTAACGCGCTGACTGAAGCAAACAAGTCACTGAAGGCATCGCTGGGCGATCTGGAGCAGCATGTTGCACAGATGCCGCTGGCGAATGCGAAAAACGTTATCGAAACGGTGGGCGGTCAGGTTGTTTCCTCCGAAGCGCTGAAAGCGTTTTCAGCCAGCATCGAAGGCAACAAACGTCTGAGCATCCCCGTTAAGGCTGCACTGCTGTCGGTGAACGTGCCGGGCACTATTGTAGCGCCCGACCGTCTGCCTGGCATCGATCAGCAGCCTAAACAGCGCCTCTTTATCCGCGACCTGATCGCGCCGGGGCGTACTGAATCTAATACCATCTACTGGGTTCAGCAGACCGGCTTCACCAACAATGCGGCGACCGTTGCTGAGAACACCAAGAAGCCATACAGCGATATCACTTTTGCGGAAAAAATCACACCGGTCCGCACCATCGCGCACCTGTTCAAGGCTGCCAAGCAGATTCTGGATGATATGCCACAGTTGCAGTCGACAATTGACGCCGAACTGCGCTACGGCCTGAAGTACGTTGAAGAGCAGGAGATTCTGTTCGGTGACGGCACCGGCACTCACCTGAACGGTATCGTTCCGCAGGCATCTGCATATGCTGCTGCCTTCAGCGTGGCGAATCAAAGCGGTATTGATGATCTGCGACTTGCTATGCTGCAGGCGCAACTGGCGCGCTTCCCGGCGTCCGGCCATGTTCTGCACTTCATCGACTGGGCGAAGATCGAGCTGACTAAGGATTCGCTGGGTCGTTACATTCTGGCCAACCCGGCAGCGCTGACTGGTCCTACCCTGTGGGGTCTGCCGGTTGTCGCGACCGAAGCGGCTGCCTTCCAGGGTAAATTCCTGACCGGCGCATTCAATGCCGGTGCGCAGATTTTCGACCGCGAAGATGCCAACGTGGTTATCTCCACTGAAAACGCCGACGACTTTGAGAAAAACATGATCTCAATCCGTTGTGAGGAACGTCTTGCGCTGGCCGTTAAGCGTCCTGAAGCGTTCGTTTACGGTTCCTTCACCGCACCTGCTGCAGCTGCGTAACAGCAACGGCGGCCTCTGGGCCGCCTTTCCGGGAGTTACATATGAAACTGCTTCTGATTAAACCGAACTACTTCGGCGGCACTGTTGTTTCTGAAGGAAATACTATTGAGACCACAGAACAGCATGGTCGCGAGCTTATTAAGCTGGGCTATGCCAGTGAGGTGGATGACAGCGCAGCGGAGAAAGCGGCAGCTGAGGCGAAGGAAAAAGCCGAAGCCGAAGCGCTTGCGAAAGCTGAAGAAGAGGCCAAAGCAAAGGCCGCTGCTGAAGCACAGGAAAAAGCGGACGCTGAAGCCAGCGCAAAAGCGGCGGCTGAGGTGAAGGAAAAAGCCAAAAAATAAGGCGCTGTCATGCTGCTGACGCTCGAAGAAATTAAACAGCAATGCCGACTGGAGAGCGACTTCACGGAAGAGGATCGGCTGCTTGAGCTTTTTGCACTGGCAGCTGAGGCAAAGGCGGTGACCTACCTCAATCGCAATCTTTATAAAACGGTGGCAGATATTGCACCGCTTGATACGGACGGCATGGTAGTCACCGAGGATATCAGGCTTGCACTCCTGATGCTGGTCAGTCACTGGTATGAGCATCGCAGTTCAGTGTCAGAACTGGAAATGACTGAGACGCCGCAGGCGTTTGAGTTCCTGCTCTACTCACGGCGTCTGCCGGTATCGGGGTATTAGCATGCAGCGACGTTCATCAAATACCAGCGCAGTATTCACGCTGCCCGATCCCGGTGAGCTGAATAAGCGTATCCACCTGCGGCAGCGCATCGATCAGGCCGCAGCGGATTACGGCATAGAGCCGGTCTTTCAGAATGAAAAGGACGTCTGGGCGAAGGTCCGGCAGGTAGGTGCTACCACCTATCATGAATCCGTTCAGGCTGACGACACCATAACCCACTACATGACCATCCGTTATCTACGGGAGATCACTTCAGATTTTGAGGTGGTTTACGGCGGTTATGTATATCGCGTTAAGCGCCTGCGCGACCTCAACTCAGCCGGTCGTTACCTGCTGCTGGAGTGCGAAGAGTTGAGGGCTGTGGACAGCGACGGAGAGATGTATGGCTAAGCCGCTTCTACACGTTGATTTTCAGCAGCCCAAAGACCTCGTTTTTAACCGGGCAAAAATGCGCCGCGCCTTCATTCAGATTGGTCAGGTTCACATGCGTGATGCCAGGCGTCTGGTCATGCGTCGTGGTCGTTCCGCTCCGGGTGAGTATCCGGGATTCAGGACTGGCAGGCTGGCGCGGTCCATCGGCTATTACGTTCCTCGCGCATCAAAAAGTCGTCCGGGCCTGATGGTGCGCATCGCACCAAACCAGAAGCGGGGCGAGGGAAACCGCCTCATTGAGGGAGATTTCTACCCTGCATTCCTGTTCTACGGCATCAAGCGTGGCGCAAAGCGCAAAAAGAGTCACCACAAAGGCAAGTCCGGCGGTAATGGCTGGCGCGTTGCCCCGCGTAAAAACTATATGACCGAGGTGCTGGAGGCGCGCAAAACATGGACGCGCTATGTACTGACCCGTGCGCTGCGTACCTCCCTGCGTCCTGAAAGGAAAAAGAAATGAAACTATCTCTGGTGATCGCCGCACTCCGGGCGCGATGTCCGATGTTCGCGGGTAACGTAGCCGGGGCGGCTGAATTTAAAGCCATTCCCGAAACCGGCAAAATGCGGCTGCCGGCGGCGTATGTTGTGCCGACAGAAGACGTCACCGCTGAGCAGAAGTCTCTGACCGACTACTGGCAGAACGTGACTGAAGGCTTTGCGGTGGTGGTAGTGCTGGATAATACGCGCGACGAGCGCGGTCAGGCAGCAGGGTATGACGCCGTACATGATGTGCGGCAGCAAATCTGGAAGGCGCTGCTGGGCTGGGAACCTGATTCAGATGCAGGCCCGGTGGCGTATTCCGGCGGACAGCTTCTGGATATGGACCGAGGCCGACTCTACTACCAGTTTGAATTCATGCTGACGCGGGAAATCACCGAAGAGGACACTCGCCAGCAGGATGATCTTGACGCCCTGGATGAACTGAAAACGGTCGAAATCGACGTTGACTACATCGATCCGGGTAACGGGCCTGACGGCATCATTGAGCACCACACCAAAATCAACCTCAGCGAGTAAATCATGCAACTCAGACCCAAGCGCGGGCGGTCAGTCCCTGACCCTGTCCGGGGCGATCTGCTGCCGTCAGAAGGCCGGAACGTCGAAGAAAGCAGCTACTGGCACCGCCGCATTGCGGATGGTGATGTCGAAGAAGTCAGTGCGGAAGAAGAAAAGCCCGCAGCTGACGCCAAGAAAAAGGGCGGTGAATAATGTCAGTCTCGTTCCCCAATATTCCGTCAGGCCTTCGCGTGCCGTTGTTCTGGGCGGAGATGGACAACAGCGAAGCGAATACCACGCAAGATAGCGGCCCATCGCTGCTGATTGGTTTTGCCTCTGCCGACAGCTCCATCGTTAAAAATAAGCTCACCATCATGCCGTCAGCGGCACTGGCGGGTAAGGTTGCAGGTCGTGGCAGCCAGTTAGCCCGTATGGTGGCGCGCTATCGTGCCGTCGATCCATTTGGTGAGCTGTGGGTTATCGCGGTAACTGAGCCTGATGGCGAGACCGCCAAAGGGGCCGTGACGCTAACCGGCAACGCACAGGCGTCAGGTTCGCTGAGCCTTTATATTGGCGCGGTACGCGTTCAGGCCGCTGTGGTAACCGGCGATGCCCCTGCAGCAGTAGCCGCCTCACTTGCAGCCGCAATTAACGCTAACGCAGACCTGCCCGTGACAGCAGCAGCTGCAGCTGGTGTGGTGACGCTCACTGCCCGCCACAAGGGGCTTACCGGCAACAGCATTCCTCTGGCTCTGAACTACTACGGCACCGTGGGGAGCGAAACCACGCCTGACGGGGTTAACGCTGTGATTGCCGCGATGGCAGGCGGTACGGGCTCACCGTCACTGACTGCAACCGTGGCCGCGATGGGCGATGAGCCGTTTGACTTCATCGGCACGCCGTTCAGTGATTCGGCCTCGCTGGCAACGCTGGCGCTGGAAATGAACGATTCGTCCGGGCGCTGGGGCTATGCACGACAGCTTTACGGTCACGTCTACACGGCAAAAATCGGCACGCTCTCCGACCTGGTGGCCTTCGGTGACACCATGAACAACCAGCATATTACCGTTGCCGGTTATGAGCCTGCTGTTCAGACAGCAGCAGATGAGCTGGTCGCGCTGCGTACCGCCCGTAACGCGGTATTTATCCGCAATGACCCGGCCCGACCGACTCAGACCGGTGAGCTGAACGGTGCATTGCCGGCACCGGCAGGCAGCCGCTTTACCCTGACTGAGCAACAGTCGCTGCTGAAGCACGGTATTGCCACGGCCTACGCTGAGAGCGGCGTGCTGCGCATTCAGCGCGATATTACCACCTATCAGAAAAACGCCTATGGCGAGGCGGACAACAGCTACCTGGACAGTGAAACGCTGCATACCAGCGCTTACGTTATCCGTCAGCTGAAAAGCATCATTACCAGTAAATACCCGCGGCACAAGCTGGCGAATGACGGTACGCGCTTCGGTCCGGGTCAGGCCATTGTGACGCCTGCAGTGCTAAAGGGTGAGATGTGCGCCAGTTATCGCACCATGGAACGGGCGGGGATCGTGGAGAACTTCGACCTCTTCAAGCAGCACCTGGTGGTTGATCGCAACGTCAGCGACCCTACCCGCGTGGACGTACTGTTCCCGCCGGATTATGTCAACCAGCTGCGCGTCTTTGCGCTGCTTAATCAGTTCCGTCTGCAATACAGCGAGGAGACCGCGTAATGGCAAAGATTGCGGGTACTACGTATTTCAAGGTGGACGGTCAGCAGCTGTCGCTGACCGGCGGCATTGAGGTGCCGATGAACACCAAGGTGCGTGATGACGTGATCGGCTTGGCCGGTGATGTGGATTACAAAGAGACGCACCGAGCGCCGTACACAAAAGGCACTTTTAAAGTGCCTAAAAATTTCCCGATCAGCAAACTGACTGACTCAGACCAGATGACCATTACTTCGGAAATGGCTAACGGCATGGTCTACGTGCTGTCTGAGGCTTATCTGTTTGGTGAAGCAAATTACAACCCGGAAGAGGGTACGGTAGACCTCGAATTCCACGGCACAGAAGGATTTTTCCAGTGAGTGAACTTCAGCTTTCAAAACCCATTACTGCACATGGTGAAACACTTCATGTGCTGGAGCTGCGCGATCCAACGGGCAAGGATGTCCGTGAGCTGGGCTATCCCTACCAGATGAATCAGGATGAGTCAGTTAAGCTGCTGGCTCACGTTGTGGCTAAATACATCAGCCAGCTGGGCGGCATTCCACCCAGCTCAGTTGATGACATGTCGCCATCAGACCTGAATGCTGCTGGCTGGGTAGTTGCCGGTTTTTTCCTTCAGGCCTGACAGCTAAAGAACTGCTTAATCTGTACTTCGACTGCGCCAGTTACTGGCGCATAAATCCTCTGGAAGTCCTGAGCGAGGACTTAAAAAGCCTGCAATTACTTATCGACCAGGCGAACCGGATAGAACGGGAGCGAAAAGCCAATGGCTGAATTTGAACTGAAAGCGCTTATAACTGGCGTTGACAGACTTTCACCTGCACTTGGCCGCATGCAAAAGAACCTGCGCCGGTTCCGTAAAGATGCAGAGGAAGCGGGCAGGGGCGGCATGGCCATGGCAAGTGGCCTTGCCGCCGGGCTGACAGGTTCGCTGGTTGCTTTTGCCAAACAGGAAGACGCCGCAACAGGCCTGAAAGTTGCCATGATGGACGCCAGCGGCGCGGTTGGCTCTGATTTCGAAAAAATTAATAAGCTGGCCATCGGCTTGGGTAATAAACTGCCTGGCACTACTGCTGATTTCCAGAACATGATGCAGATGCTTGTCAGGCAGGGTATTCCGGCTCAGAACATCCTGAGCGGTGTTGGTGAGGCTTCCGCTTATCTGGCGGTTCAGCTTAAGAAAACACCTGAAGCGGCGGCAGAATTTGCTGCAAAAATGCAGGATGCTACCGGCACGGCTTCAGAAGATATGATGGGATTATTCGACACGATCCAAAAAGCTTTTTACTTGGGCGTCGATGATACCAACATGCTCTCTTTCTTTTCTAAGACCAGCTCAATTCTGAAGATGGTCAGCAAAGATGGCCTCACAGCGGCTCGTGCTTTGGCCCCCATTTCAGTGATGATGGATCAGATGGGGATGGAGGGGGAAGCTTCCGGTAACGCCCTCCGAAAAGTATTCCAGGCTGGCTTCGATGGTAAAAAGATGAAGGCAGCCAACAAGCTGCTAAGTCGAAAAGGTATTCAGTTAGATTTTACCGATGGTAAGGGAGAGTTCGGCGGGCTTGATAATCTTTTCAAGCAACTGAATAAGCTTCAGTCATTAACAACCAAACAAAAAACGACAATCATTAAACAGATATTTGGTGATGACGCTGAAACACTACAGGTGTTAAATGCGCTAATTGATAAAGGTAAAACCGGCTATGACCAGATTCAGGAGAAAATGGGAAAGCAGGCGGACCTTAATAAGCGTGTTAATGCTCAGCTAAGCACACTTTCGAATATCTGGGAGTCATTGACCGGTACAGCGGTCAATGGTCTTGCGGCAATCGGCGGGGCTTTTGCTGGTGATGCTAAAAGGCTGGTGGGCTGGCTGGGTGACATGTCAGAGCGCTTTACTGAGTTTGCTGACAAAAACCCGAAGGTTATTCGTGGTGCATTTGGCATCGCAGCCGGTTTTGTCGGAATGAAGTTGGGGCTGCTGGGAATTAACTTTGCGCTGGGTATTCTGGGGCAAGGACTGAAGCTTTCTCCGATGGGCTTATTCCTTAGACTTGCAGCGCTGGGAATCGGCCTATTGATTTCTGATTGGGATAAGTTCGGTCCTGTGGTCGAGAAAGTCTGGACTAAAATCGATGGTCTGACAGAGGCGCTGGGTGGTATGAACGGAATCATCACCGGAATTGGCGGGGTGATGGCTGGGTCATTCACGCTTCAGGTTATTGGATCGCTCACCACAGCCACAACCAAAGCAAGCGGGCTACTCGCTGTTCTTGCCAAAATAGGAAAGTTGAGCGCTCTGACGGTTTCAATAGCGGTCGCACTCTACATGTTTAAAAAGCTCGAAGAAATCTCTGATGTGACCACCCAGAAAGATGGCACGGAATCATTCTGGGAGTCACTTAAGAAGAGATGGAAGGCTGGCGGCTGGTATAACAATGAGCAGCAGTTAAAGGGTGGTAGCGTTCCGCTAAATCCGCAAAGCATGAGCGGTCCATTAATGCGTGACGATGCAACATCACAAAAGGGAGAGCTTAAAGTTTCTTTTGAAAACGCCCCTCCCGGAATGCGCGTTGAGCCAGTAGGTGGCGCTCTTCCGTGGTTTGATCTTGATGTGGGTTATAATCGGTTTTCTAATTCAAATTGAGGAGTAGCCTTCATGCGTTTTTTTCCGCTTTTAATGGCATTATTTTTTGTCAGTGGGGTATCTGCCAGTGAGTGTTACCCCGCTTTTAATGAGAAGGATTTTATTAAGGCAATCGGGAAAAAACCTGAGAAGGTGCAGGTGTTCAAAGATGGCGGCACGCTAAGGCATCAGTATTCATTCCGAAAGGATCAAACGGATGAAGAGGCGTTCGGTGATAACAGCGAAGCTGAGTATGAACCTCAACTTTACATTACCGTTTATGAGCCGCCATGCCCTAACAGGATAAACATTCATTTCTTCGCAAACGAAGATAAGTCAATGAATCAGGTTAACGTTACGCTGGCTGGCAAGGCTTTTGAATATCTGACAGGAACCAGCACTACAATTTTCGGAAATAAGCTGGAGAAGTTTAAGAGTGTTCAGCGGTTTGAGTCTTACGATCAAAAAGCTGATTCTTTATTCGTTAGAACTGGCGACTCCTATTCGATACAGATACACCTGAAATAAACATCGACCCGCTCTGGCGGGTTTTTTTATGCCCGGAGCAAGCCATGACCTGGAAAGATAATCTGCAGGATGCCTCACTGCGCGGCATCGCGTTTAAGGTGGACAGCGACGAAGCAACCTTTGGGCGTCGCGTGCAGGTGCATGAGTACCCGAACCGCGATAAGCCGTGGGCGGAGGATTTAGGCCGGGCAACTCGCCGCTTCAGCGTTCAGGCCTATCTTATTGGCGATGATTTCTTTGAGCAGCGCAACCGGCTGATTGAGGCTATTGAAAAGCCGGGTTCCTGTACGCTGGTTCATCCTTACTACGGTGAGATGACCGTGGTTGTTGACGATGCCGTGCGCGTCAGTCATTCGCAGAGCGAAGGGCGCATGTGCCGCATCAGCTTCAGCTTCGTTGAATCCGGCGAGCTGTCTTTCCCAACCGCGGGGCTGGCAACCGGCCAGAAATTATCCTCTTCCGTTTCGTTTCTGGATGACGCCATTTCATCGGCATTCGGTGTCTTTGGTATGGACGGTATGCCGGACTTCCTTCAGGACGGCGTGCTGGACGAGGCGACCGGCATGTTCGGCAATGTGACTGATGCTTTTCAGTATGTAGATTCGGGTATAAGCGCGGCATCACGCCTGATGCAGGGTGATTTATCTGTACTGCTGAAGCCACCATCCAGCGGCATGAGCTTTGTTAACCGCCTGCAGACCATGTGGCGGGCCGGAACGCGACTGAACGGCAACGCTTCCGACCTTATGTCGATGATCAAGGGACTGACCGGTATCACGTTTGGTTCCGGCTTGGCTCCGCGAGGAGTCTGGAAAACCGACAGTAAAACCGCCCAGGCGCAGACCACCCAGCGGAATTATGTAGCGCAGGCGGTACGCACCACAGCAATCAGCGAGGCCGCTGTCACAGTAACCAGCCTGCCGCAAACTTCAAGCCGCACCGTGACGCGTCAGCAGGACCCGCAGCAGCCGGTGGTGGTATCGCATCCTGCTGTCAGTAATATACGGCCTGATTCCGGTAATGCGTATTCTGATTCAGACACCACAGCGACCGCAACCGTGTCTGCCTCTTCCGGCGTTACCACCTCTCTGGATAACGGCACCGTTATTTCATGGGACGATCTCGCGCAGGTACGTGACAGCCTCAATGAGGCAATCGATCTCGAACTGGAGCGAGTTTCAGATGACGGGCTGTATCAGGCGCTGGTCACAGTGCGCACGGACATTAACCGGGATATCTCAGCACGCCTTGAGCAGGTTGACCGCATGACGGAACGGACACCCCCGCAGGTTATGCCCGCGCTGGTTCTGGCCGCGGACTGGTACGACTCAGCCTCCCGAGCAGGTGATATTACAGCGCGTAACGGCATCCGCCATCCCGGCTTCGTGCCGGTTCAGTCACTGAGAGTGCCGGTACGATGAACAACACAGTTATTTTACGGGTGAATGGTCAGGAGTGGGGAGGCTGGACTTCGGTCAGGATCGCCGCAGGAATTGAGCGTATCGCCCGCGATTTTACCGTAGAAATTACCCGCAGCTGGCCCGGTGATACCGAACAGGCTGTGCGCAGTACCCGCATTAAAAACGGTGATCTGGTTGAGGTACTGATTGGCACCGATAAGGTGCTGACCGGCTACGTTGAGGCAACGCCGGTCCGGTACGACGCACGCAGCATCACCACCGGGATTTCAGGGCGCAGTAAAACCGCTGACCTTATCGACTGTTCTGCCACGCCTTCACAGTATGCCGGTCGTTCGCTGGCGCAGGTGGCTGCTGAGTTGGCAAAGCCGTTCAGCATCAAGGTGGTGGATGCGGGAGGTGCGTCCGGTGCGCTTCAGGGCATTCAGGCCGACCAGGGCGAAACTGTCATGGACGTATTGAATAAAATGCTCGGACTGCAGCAGGCGCTGGCGTATGACAACGCGCAGGGCAATCTGGTTATCGGGGGAATTGGCAGTCAGCAGGCTCACACCGCGCTGGTGCTGGGTGAAAACATTCTTTCCTGCGACACGGAAAAGAGCATCCGGGACCGGTTCAGCGACTATCAGGTGTCCGGTCAGCGCAAGGGTAACGACGACGACTTTGGCGAGGCCACCACTACGGCAATTCGCTCAAAAACCATTGACGGAGGACTGAAGCGTTACCGCCCGATGATTATCCGCCAGACTGGCAACGCCACCACGGCAACCTGCAGCGCACGCGCAGAATTTGAGATGCGCCAGCGTGCTGCACGCACCGATGAGGTGACCTATACCGTACAGGGCTGGCGGCAGGGTGACGGCTCACTCTGGCTGCCAAACCTGCAGGTGATCGTCTTTGACCCCGTTCTGGGTTTTAACAACCGTCAGATGGTGATCGCTGAGGTGACCTACCAGCAGGATGAAAACGGCACCGTGACCGAAATCCGCGTAGGGCCACCGGATGCTTATCTCCCTGAACCTGCGAAACCCGGTAAGCGTAAGAAAAAGAAAGAAGAGGATGATTTCTGATGGCTAACCCGATTTCAGGTATGGGCCGTGCTCTGTCAAACCTGCTGGCTCGCGCGGTCGTTCGCGGACTTAACACGGCAACAAAGTGTCAGATGCTGCAGGTTGAAATGGCAGGCGGTGAGGGAAAAAGCGACATCGAGCATATGGAGCCATATGGGTTTACCGCCGCACCTCTCACCGGCGCTGAGGCCGTGGCCGCTTACTTTGACGGTGACCGCTCACACGGTGTTGTGCTGGTGGTTTCTGACCGGCGTTACCGCATCAAGGGGCTGACTTCCGGTGAGGTGGCTGTTTATGACGATCAGGGGCAGTCGGTCACGCTGACGCGATCCGGGATTGTCGTTGATGGCGCGGGCAAGACGATCACCTTTATAAATGCGCCTAAAGCCCGGTTCGAAATGGACATTGAATCGACAGGCGAGATTAAAGATAAGTGCGACTCTTCAGGGCTGACCATGTCAGCAATGCGCGTCTTCTATAACGGGCACAACCATAAAGAGAACGGCTCCGGCGGCGGTACCACTGACGCGCCAACGCAGAAAATGGTGGTTTCATGATTATTGTCATTAACGGCGTCCAGCGTGACGTGACGTGGCCGCCCGATCCCCTGACACGCGCGGTGATTATCTCCCTGTTCTCCTGGCGAAAGGCTGAGCCTGACGACAGCCCGGAGCAGAATAATGGCTGGTGGGGTGACAGCTTCCCAACCGTTCAGAATGACCGCATTGGCTCCCGTCTTTACCTTCTCAGTCGCACAACTCTCACCAATAAAACGCCGCTCAAAGCCCGCGAATATATCAGCCAGTCGCTTCAGTGGCTGGTGGATGATGGCGTGGCGGTTCGGGTGGATGTTAAGGCTGAGCGAACCGGAATTAATACGCTAAGTGCCTCAGTGGTTATAAGCCAGAAAGACGGCAACCGAACGGCATTTTCTTTTGATGATTTATGGAGTGAACTTAATGGCTGACAGTGGATTTATCCGCCCGACACTCCCTCAGTTAATCACAACAATCCGCAACGACATTCTCACCCGGCTGGAAGCTGACTCGACTCTGGCGGCACTGAGGCGAACAGACGCTGAAGTATACGGGCGCGTTCAGGCCGCCGCGGTGCATACCGTATACGGCTACATTGATTATCTGGCCCGTAACCTTCTGCCTGATCAGGCAGATGAAGACTGGCTGACGCGTCACGCAAACATGAAGCGATGCCCGCGTAAGGCGGCCACATTTGCATCAGGCTTTGCCCGCTGGAACGTAACGACAGACGGCATCCCGATTCCGGCTGGTGTGACAATTCAGCGAGATGATCTGACGTCCTACACCACAACTGCTGCGGCCACTTCGGCTGGCGGCGTTCTGCGAGTCCCTGTGATCTGTGATACGGCGGGTAAAGTTGGCAACACAGATGACGGTCTGACCCTGCGACTTGTCAGCCCGATTACCGGCCTGACATCTGCAGGCGTGGCAGACAGCATTCAGGGCGGCGCAGATATTGAAGAACTTGAGGTATGGCGGGCGCGGGTAATTGAGCGGTGGTACTGGACGCCGCAGGGCGGCGCTGACGGGGATTACGAGGTGTGGGCTAAGGAAGTGGCAGGCGTAACCCGCGCATGGACTTACCGCCACTGGAGCGGACGGGGAACAGTAGGGGTTATGGTTGCGAACAGCGATCTGTTTAACCCAATACCAGAAGCTGCAACTGTAGCAGCTGTGCAGGCGTATATTGAGCCACGCGCACCAGTGGCGGGGGCAGACATCTATGTTTTCGCTCCGGCACCTCACGTGATTAATTTTCAGATTCGCTTAAACCCTGACAATCCGGAAGTGCGGTATGCCGTTGAGGCTGAGCTGAGATCAATGATGCTTCGGGACGGCACGCCTGGCGGACTGATTAAACCTTCAAGAATCAGTGAGGCAATCAGCATAGCGACAGGTGAATACAGCCATACGCTAGTCAGCCCATCATCCGACATCGCAATATTAAAAGGTGAGGTTGGCGTAGTGGGGACCATCTCATGGACTTAACGGCGCAGTACAGGCAGATGCTTGGTGCGTTACTTCCTCGCGGTCCGGCATGGGATAGTGATGACTTGCTGCTGACGGGTTTTGCGTCATCGCTTTCAGAAGCTCACGGCCGGGCAGATGCACTGATGCTTGAAACCGATCCGCGATCAGTCACAGAGCTCATTGACCGATACGAGTCGATAAGTGGACTGCCTGACAGTTGCGCACCTGCCGGGGTTCAGACTCTTCAGCAGCGTCGCCAGAGGCTTGATGCGAAGCTGAATTTACCAGGAGGAATTAACGAGTCCTTTTATCTCGGTCAGCTTGCAGCGCTGGGCTATACGGGTGTGACGATCACTCGCTATAAGAAGAGCCAGTTTAACTGCCTCTCTGACTGCACCGATTTACTTTACAGCGATGAGTGGCGCTATTACTGGCAGGTCAACATGCCAGCATCGACGAACGTTTCTTCAATGACCACGATCAGTAACTGCACCGACAGCTTGCGCACCTGGGGCGACACCACTGCTGAATGTGTGCTGGAGAAACTGGCACCATCTCACACTTACGTTATTTTCAGATATCCGGAGTAAACATGCATCGCATTGACACGCCTACAGCGCAAAAGGATAAATTTGGCGCCGGGAAAAATGGCTTTACTGGCGGTAACCCACAGACTGGTGAGCTACCTACAGCGCTTGACCAGGATTTTTTCGACTCGCTGCAGGAAGAAATTTGCGGCGTCATTGAGGGAGGCGGCATTGCACTGGCTAAAGGTGATCGCGGTCAGTTGCTGAAAGCGCTGAAAGCAATTTTCCCAGTCAGTTCTCTGTTTGGAAATAAGTTGTCTGCAGCCGGATATCAGAAAATGCCAGGCGGGGTAATCATTCAGTGGGGAACAATAACTGGAGGTGTCGGTCAGCTAGCAGGTACATACCCGATGGCTTTTCCTAATGGTGTATTTCAGGCGTGCGCCGTTCTGGCAGATAAAACCTCCGGTGCAACATCAGGTATCACTTTATATTCAGAAGCTGCAGGCTCAACAAGTAAAACCACGCTGATTGTTCAGCCTCGGGGCACAGATGGTGCCGGCACAACCACAGCCCGATTCATAGCGATTGGATGGTGATATGACTAAATACTTTGCAGCATCAACTAACGGTTTTTACTCTCCCGAAATCAACGGCACTGACATTCCGAAAGATGCGGTAGAAATCACCGATGAAAAATGGATTGCCCTACTGAATGGACAAAGTGAGGGCAAGCTGATTTCATCTGACAAAGATGGCAATCCAGTTCTGGTAGATTTTCCTGCACCTACTGAAGAGGAGTTGATCACCATGGCAGGAAGCCAAAAAGCAAGAATGATTGCAGAGGCTACCGTACAAATAGGCCCTCTTCAGGACGCTGACGATCTTGGTATTGCCACGGATGAAGAAACCAAGGCGCTTAAGGAGTGGAAAACCTACAGAGTGATGCTCAGTAGGGTGGATGCATCAAAAGCACCCGACATCACATGGCCTCAAAAGCCAGAATAAAAAAGCCCCGAATACGGCGCCAGTCTCAGCAGGCAGTGGGGTGTGATTTGAGATTAGTTACTCACCATCGCCAACGCCAACTAAAAACCCTGTGCCATCAACCCCTTTACAAATCTGTGCACCGCTCCGCCTTGATCAAATCTACCGATCGATATTACTGTTTATCCATACAGTATTTATCAGAGGAGGATTTATCATGGCGAGAGAGAGTGACATACACGCGGCGTTCACTGGAGCGATTAAGATAGACAGCCGGGGCAGGCAGGTACTCACTACTGCTGCGTTCCAGAAGAGGCTGGATGACCTGAACCATGTATGGACGCTGCAGGAGTGCAACCGGTGGGTTAGACGGTACCAGAACTTCTTCTTCGAGCTGGTTACCGAGGAAAGCGAGAATAAAACTTGGGCTCTCCGCAACATGGGATACGTGAGGTAGCTATGGGATTTCCATCACCAGCGTCAGACTACATTGAGCGCCGCATCGACCTGAACGATGTACTGATGCCGCACCGAAATAACATGATCCTGATTGAAACGCCTGACGGGTTCATGCTGGCCGACAAATCACTGAAGCCAGTGCCGGGCGACACCGTGGCATTCCAGTTCGGGGAGTATCCGCAGCTGGGGAAATTGTTCAGCACAGGGATTATCACTTCGGATGGTGAGACAATCGATGGAGAGGGGCTGGAAGGGATTATCGTGTTGGGGAAGGTAACAGCTGAGATAGTGGCTGTTTATGAGCCGCATCGGCCCACGGTATAGCTATGATTAGTTTTTAAGAAATTGAAAGCAGCCTTGTAGGCTGCTTTTTTTGCTAAAACGCATACACATCAACTGATTAAATGGCTCTTCTGAATGATATCAAACTAAGCGGCAGGAGGCTTTGGGTAAACTTTTTCAAACATATTATCCACGTCATCTATGAATTGCTGTGCTTGTATCAATGCGGCTTTAGCATCCACATCACTGAACGTTTCAGTCAAGTCGTAGTCTGCCGACACCCTATTGGTGTGCATTTGTTTTAGCCTGGAACCCAGTGAAATCATGGTCATTTTGTCGAATGGTTCATTACCCTTTAACCATGAACGTTGTACTAGGTAATCTCGAATATCTTTATGTGTATGAACAAAAACAGCTTTCTCAAGAATACCAGAAACTTCATGATATGCGCCGTAGTAAGCTCGACCTACTGCATTCCGATACGCAATTTCGTCGCCCTGTTCAAGGCAGCGATTAGCAAAATCTAAAAATTCTCTTCCTTTAATGCTCATTGAAATTTCTCCTTCCTGCTCCGGTCACTTTTAAACCAAGAGGTAAAGGGTTTGCCGATATACTTATCATCGGCAAGCAGAAAAGAAAGTTCATTATTGAGCTTGGCAAGAATGTATGGATCTTCTGTTTCAGCTCTAACAACATAGGCATTATCATCATCTGAATTGATGAAATAATGAGCTCCTACGCAGTTTACGCCATGCCGATTAGCGATGCCTTCAACTTCATCACATAAGGCTTCAATCTCACCAGAAGTAAGGGATGAGGCTTTTTTGAACTCTTCAATCAGGGAAACCATATGAACCCCTTCATCCATGTAGCGTTGACGTTCTTCTCCATCATACATTGCTAATAACTTTAAATTGTACTTCCGGGTGAGCTTAGTGTTACCAATGGTAAAAGCTACGTTGCGGGCAACGCGTCGATGTTCGGAAGTACAATAGCGCTCCTCCAGGCGGAAAAGTTCTGTCCGATGGATATAGTTATGAGCGCTAAAGCCAAGGTAGGCAAGGTAGTTAGATGCTATGAACTCATTTTCAGATTCTAACGCCTTTGCAAAGTGTGCCATTGCTGCATCAAAATCATTAAGTGAAGCCATTAGAAGACCGTTCAGATATGAACGAATCGGCTCAGCTTCAAAGCCAATAGCTTTTTCAAACTTGTCAATCTCAGCCTGAGGAGGAACTGTATGAGAGGTTATAAACTCCCATAAAGAAATGTTAACCGACTGAGAAGCTGGTTTCGCTTGAGGTTGCATGGATGCCTTGTATTGAAGTAACTATATGAAAAACAATGCTTTTTTAGAATATTTCTTTTTGTGTAGGATGCAAATTCTACCATTAACGACTCAGTTGTCACCCTGAAAAGCAGTCTTTACAAAAAAGCATGATGTACAGTGTAGTTATTTTCATTGTATCGGCCAGGCTTGCATAAACTTTAGATCATAAGAAAAGAGTACCTTAATGTGTACTTTTAAATATTTTAATTAATAAGAAATGCATTTAAATTCAGGGGGTTAATTTTTTATATCACTTAGTCCATTTAACTAAGAGGACAGCGGGGCGCAGTATAGCGCAAACAGGCAGTGAGATTCACTACGTCGCAGTGCGTTTGCTCATTCCGCCAGCAATTCCGGTTTTCTGCACGCGCTAACGTTACGTGCAGAAAGCGGAAACAGCTGTACTGAAGTCCGGGATGTCATCCAGACTGAAGCGGCACCCCGACTCTTAAATCTTCACTCCCTCTTTGCAGCATACACTTCCAGTAAACGTTTTTCAGATGCCCGCCTGGCAAATCGCCTTCAGCAAACAGACCTGAAAGGCAGACAGAGTGGTTCAATCTGCTCTGTCTGCCCTGGATTTACTCAGCCTTTTCCTGCTCTTCACGCTGGCGACGTTTCTCCTGCTTCTTCTTCTCAGCCTTCGCTTTAGCCACGGCCGCTTCACTCATGTCGTTGCG
>Ga0308171_1002660_pt1 | contig 18151 bp, 10 predicted proteins | sample PhyGR1_FD_202135 | JGI IMG/M metagenome (GOLD analysis project Ga0308171, IMG submission 202135) | Phyllosphere microbial communities from UC Gill Tract Community Farm, Albany, California, United States - DLSLSG.R1 | ecosystem: Host-associated > Plants > Phyllosphere > Unclassified | place: USA... | reverse complement strand
ACAGACATTAACCCTCAGGAGTACAACGTTGAAAAAACACCTGCAGTATGATTTTCACCACTTAGGGATTCCAGTCAGTGATGGCCTGCAAGACGGCAGTTACAGTCAACGTGCCGGCATGTACACTCCCGTTTACGAACGGGAAGAGCAGCGTAAACTGCGCGAACGTATCCAGCAGACCCAGCCGGACTGGGTTTTACTCTGGTGGGATATTGCGACCGTTACCGGCTGGCGTACCAGCGACGTGTGCAACTTCCGTTACTCCTGCATCAACTGGGAAACCGGCATTGCAACAATCATCGTAGCGAAGCAGACCAAAGCAGCGGAAGCCAGAGCGACCCGGAAGGGGATCGAGATTATTCGCCAGCAGCGCAAGGACGCTGCCCGGCTTGCTGGCGATCACATTGGGTACATGCACTGGGATAGCGTGAGCTGCGACGAACTGGCCGCCGGCATGACGGAAGAAGAACAGGCGATCGTGTTTGAGCTGGTGGCAAAGGCTGAAGTGAAGCACGACACCAAACAGCTGCCGCCGGGCATCATCAAACGACTGCGCGAACGCATGGATCGCAATCTTATCGGTGCCGACCTGGTATTTTCCCGCAGCCAGATTGAAAGTAACCGTTGCATGAATGTGTAAACTGAATTTATGCTGGGAAACTTCAACCGGTCCGCTTTGGTAATATGCTCATTTTTTACCAACGAAGAACCTAAAGCGTATACGATATACGATGTATGAATTTGATAATTGCAAAATGATCATCATCCAGAAAACTGTATGTGCTTGACTTCACTTCTGTTAAATGGTCATACTTTGATCGGATGGGGCAGGTTCTTCCTCTTACTTGTGTAAGGGCGGCTCTGATAATGAACAGCGTTTTTTGCTGTTGAGCTTAGGCTCACTGATCCTGCTTAGCAGGGTGTTCAACGGTTCCAATCTTTCCTGCCCCTCCATATGACATAAATAAAAGGAACTTTTTTATGCGGGACAATATTTGGTTTACGTATAAAGCACGAATTAATGCGCATCATCGTCTGGAATGGCTTGAAAAGCACTCACAGTTTATTCTTGTATGGTATGCGATATTAAGTGCAATTCTTTCTATCGTGGCAATACGCTTTCCTACTGTGTTAGGAAATAATACCGATATTTTGGCTGCTATATTATCGGTGGCATTACTCGGTATTTCCCTTGTGGTTTCTAATCTAGATTTTCGTGGAAGAGCGATAGTTATGAGAAGAAATTATCTTGCAATGCAACGAATTTATTTTGCATCTGCTGATGATAAAAATTTAACATCTGAACAGCGAAATCAATACCATGAATTGCTTGATGAAGTAGAAAATCATCTTGATATCGATGATAAGGCCGCACGTGTATCCCAGGCAGATCTCGAAACAAGAATTCCGACTGCTAAAGAAATAAGGGAAGTAAAGAACTGGAAAATTAAAAGATTCATATTTACTTATGCATTCTATTTACTTCCGATCTTACTCGTTTGGATGGATTATGACTGCTAGCCGGATATTTAAAAAATCATTTTCGGAAAAAAACCTTCTTAGAATTTACAAGGAGAGAATTAAGGAGTCGGGTGCCATTGGCATAGACCGAGTACGTCCTTCAAAACTCGATGCTACAATAAAAGATGAAGTTAAGTTTATTTCTGAAAAGGTAATGTCCGGTAACTATAAGTTTACAGCTTATAAAGAAAAACTTATTTCTAAAGGGGCTAGTTCTAATCCCAGACAGATCTCTATTCCGACAGCGAGAGATAGAATTACACTTAGAGCTCTATGCGAATGTCTGACAGGAATTTATCCTGATTCAAGATTGAGACTGCCTCATAAAGTGGTTGATTCATTGAAAATTGCATTAGTCAGCGGTTTGTATTCTGAATATGCAAAGATTGATCTCAGAACCTTCTACCCTTCAATTGAACATTCACTTATCATCAATGTTATAAAAAATAAAATCAGAAAAAAGGAAATTAGAAATCTAATAATGTCGTCTTTGGTTGTACCTACAGTAAGTGAATTTAAAGGAAGCAAAGGTGTGTCACCTAATGCCAAAGGTGTTCCACAGGGATTGGCCGTATCAAATATTCTTGCTGAGGTTTCTTTATCTAATTTTGATGAAAAAATTAATGAGCTTCCAAATATTTGGTTTATGCGTTATGTTGATGACATTCTAATCCTTACAAAAAAAGGTGAAGCCGAGGTATTGGCGTCTCACATAATTAAAATATTGCAGGCGCTAAAATTAGATCCGCATCCTTTGGATGATGCTAACTCAAAATCAAAAATTGGCAATCTAGACGAATCATTTGACTTCCTTGGCTATCATATCAATCAAGGAGAGTTATTAATCAAGCACGAAAGTATTCTCCGGTTCGAATCTTCTTTGGCGAAAATTTTTACAGCATATAGGCATGCATTACTGCAGGCTAAGAATAAACGTGAAAAAGAAAGAGCTATAGCTTACTGTCAGTGGAAGCTTAACCTTAGAATCACTGGATGTGTATTTGAAGGTAAGCGACTTGGATGGGTCTCATACTTCTCACAAATATCCACTACTTCTCAATTACGCACCGTTAATCATACCGTAAATAACTTATTACGTCGTTTTAATCTTTCATCTGAGATCAAACCAAAATCGTTAATAAAAACATTTTACGAGCTTCGGCGAGGAACTGCAGAAACGTTCAAATATATACCTAATTTTGATAATCTGGATATATCTAAGAAGAGAGAGCTTGTTTCAATGTGGATAGGTAAGGACAAGGAAAGAAAACTAAGCGACAGTGAGGTTGAGAGGAAATTCAAATTTAAAATAGCCAAATCTGCTAAAGAGCTCGAGGAAGATATTTCAGGAATATCATAACGAAAGAGGGATCAAGAATGAGCCTATGCTTGTGGCCACTTGGGGTATGCCTTGATCGAACCGGCGACAAGAGAGGATTTTATGTGTATAGAAAAATTCCTCTAATCCAGCCTTTTGCTTATTTACAAGGCTTTCGTGTGCTTTGTGCTGTTCCCTTCGCCGCTTGATTACCTCCAAAAGATTTTGGAGGTAATCCAGTATAATGAGTTGCTTCGGCATATCGAACGGTTATTGGTATAGCAAACGCTCTCGTTATGGATACCTACGTTTTAGTCGAGAATCCAGCCTTTCAGCTTCTTCCATGACTTTGCTGAACTCTTTGGCTAATTTTGGAGGCAGTTCAATACGTCCATGTTGATTCGCCAAGTCACCTGTATTTAAGATTTCAAAACGTTTTCTGGCAAGGTACAACCATCTAATCACATCAGGATCATTGACCAGAGCCTTACGGATATTATCTACCTGCCGGCCCTTGTAAGTCCTTGTGCTATCGGGGAGAAAGAGAATGTTATCCATACGATAAGGGTATGGTGTGACATCCAGCATTTCTCCTGCATCATTCTCCCAAACACAGTGAAACTCGGCTTCAATATAAACACCTGGTACTTGCCATATAGCCCAGCCGTAAACAGCCCAGCCGCCGTTCTTAGCGATAGCCTGTTCGACATTAACGAAGCAGTCCATTTCTTCCGCTTCCGGCAAAGGGTCACTGTTAAGCAATAAGGGATGAACTTCAGGAACAATTTTTTGACAAAATTCTAGTGTTTCAGGAGCAGCAAGCTGCGCAGGGATCGGGCGGCGCATAGTATTCCTTATTTTAGAATCAGATGGGAAATTCATAGTAAAACGAGATACTAAGATTGTCATGCAGGTTATCCACGCGCGAAACCATTCCCCTTTTCAAAATACAGTTGGCGTTTTCTGTAACTTAGAATATCAGCCAATTAGTTACTTCGTGAGCTTGTGATCCTCACGGTAAAGCTTTTTGTGCTCTAATGGTAGAGCAGAAAATTTTACGGGGGTACTTTTGGGGGTATCAATAAAAACACAACATAGTAAATGGTATGAAATTCAATAATATAGTGTGTTTTGTTGTGTTCCTATTATCGCGCCATTCTACCTATTTTAACGTCTCCCCAAGTCTACACAAACACGCTAAAACCCTTGTGATACGCGGTTTGACGACCTTATTGTCTCTGCTCGTCTACTCACAATCATTGTTTTGATTTTGATCGTTACAAACGATATGACGGCTCACAAAAATAATTTAATCCTATCAATTGGTTAATCAGGTGGTTTTGTTGCGTTATGCCAGTAAGAAAAAGCCTTAACGACTACAGATGCGCTGCAGACAACCTCTACATAACAGCATTTTTGATTGTCAGGATGGATAGGAAGATGAAGAAGATTTTGCTCGTTGCTGGCACAGCTCTTGTTCTGGCGGGATGTGGGGAGAAAAAAGACTTTGAGAAGGTGATTAACGCGGAAATTTCAAAATCAAAGGTGTGCTACTCACTTCAAAACAATGACTTTGCTTTCAACAAAGGTTTTCCATTAAATGTTAATCATGGCTATCGTTCTGATTGATACAATGCCAGCGATGAAATCCTGAAAGGTCTTGTTGAACAGGGGCTGCTCACTGTTTCACAACAGTCTAACGGCTTTAGTAGCATTGATGTTCTGGAAGTAGTTGACAAGGGCCAGCAGGTAGCTTTTGGGAGCGTAAAGATGGTGCCTGTGTGGGACGTCGTACCGTTGATAAGATTACAGAATGGACGGAAGTCGGTGAAGATGGAATGAAAATTGTTCGTGTATCTTATACATGGAAACTGTCTGGTGTTCCTTCATGGCTGGACAAAAGCGCATTCGCTGGTGTGGAAGGGATGAGCGAACCTGTTGAAAATGTCATAGCTCTTGTTAAAACCAGCAATGGCTGGGAAGCGAACTAAGGAGCTTTCGTGGAAAACAATACCATCAAGTGCCCGTTTTGCCTGAAAGAAAGTCAGAGAGGCGGCCATGTCTGCACCGACTGCATGGCGACTGTTTTATATGGAGCCTACCCCGGCTGGTATGCTTTCGTGGTTATATTATTGACCTTCGGCCTGTCTATACTGATCGGAATGTCTACAGGCATGGCGGGAGCTACCATCAGCCTACCAATAATTGCGGCTGTTGGGTTTATTGCTGGTAAGGCGATATTCTCAGACAATGTTGTGTTCTGGCGAAGAATGTAGACATGAAAATCAATTTTGGATGATTGCTCTTCAAGAATAGCAACAGCATCATTTACAATGAGTGCTGTTGCTGGTTAACATCTTAGTTTAAGGTAATATTATTTTACTTTTTTTGATACATAATCTAAAACACAGCTTTCATAAATATTATGTGAGCGGTAAATATATTTTGTTAATTGATAGGAAATAAAAGGATCCAAAAATATACGATGTCGGTTGTAAATTAACATCGCTTCCTCTTCTTTTAAAGAATCAACGTGTGCCAACCCTTTATCTACGATTATTTTAATAAGGTCATGAAAGCTAATGTCCTTAACTAAGTCAGAAGCATCAGATTGTTTTGGATAAAAATGCTCACCCAATGTTAAAAACTGTTCACCGAATGTATTTTTATCAACTTCTTCAACATTATCTCCTATGTTTTTACTTTTGAAAATATTATTTATTGCGTCTGCTTCTTTTGTATAGCCTGAAATAATCAAGCAATTTTGTAATGTGTAGTTTTTAGTTCTATTTATACTCTCACAAAACATTGCTCGGCTGGCGGTGTAAATTGAATCGATCGTGCTTTCTATAGCGATTTTATCATTGTCGGTGTAGGCACTACGTTTTTCTACGAGATATTCTAACTTTTCGATAAAATTCAGAAAATTTTTGGAAAATGAACGGGGAATGTTATTGAAATCCCTGCAATATATTTCATGTGCAGTTTTCTTTAGGTCATCTTCATTTGAAGGTGCGGTTTTAATATTAGTGCTTAAATATTTAAAAAGATTATTTAATTCATCCTCTGTTAGTTCATTTACATTCATTTTCTTTGCCTTGGATAAGTTATATCGTGATATCATAAATGAAAATTTAAAAATGTAAATTAATTTTTATAAAAAATATCGATGAATTGAAATTTCCTAAATTCTTACATATAGCAGTCGCGTGAGGGCTATGCGCCTGATACTGTACCATCTCTCGATGATAAAAAGTAACTTCCTTTCTTGAAGAGGTTAAAGGGAATAGAGAGCTATTTCATACGGCCATTTAGCTGATAACGGAAGTGTGGGGATCACAACTAACTGTAAGCAGTTAATGCTCAGGGTAAAAAGGTCATTAGATTATTTAAAAGTAAAGACCATTTATTAAAAACCTGTCATTGCTCTATATAATGTTGCTTAATGAAATATCATGATTTTGAAATGTATAAATCACATGGTGTTATTATCTATTGTGATATCACGGAGGTTTCAATTATTGGAAGAACATGATCAGCTTGTGCAAATGTTGAAGGCATTGCTGGAGCTATTTTCTCGTTACTCGAAGAATGGGCTGCTTAGTACGGTAAGGGAAACGATTAATTTCCCTATCATTGGTTAGAATCATAGCTCTTTTAGTTGTGTTTTTCCATCATTATTGAATTTAGCTTGCTATCCATATCCACTGCGTGACACATAGCGGCGTAATACCTCATCAATGACATATTTTTCAGCAATGCATTTATCATGTTCCTCACTAATAAAATAAACTTTAATATTTTCTGTTTTAGCCTATATGAATTTAAACTTGATAAAATAAATTAAAAGGGCTGTGAAACGTTTAAATATATTATCGTGATGGTTTTCTCTTAACACGTTCTGGGGTGCTTCTGAATGCTCTGTTTGGTATTTTAGGTGAAGGTGTTTTCAAAAGGTGTTCATTTTAATATCTAAAATAATGACTGACGACTTATTACCAGAAACAACCTTACTGTTTTTGGATTTATCAAGATAGGATTTAACGCCACGCATACGAGTATAAGGTGCTGGCGCTACCAATATAGTTCTTTGAGCCTCATGAGTAGAAGAGCCGGAGCGGGTTTCTGGTAATATAATCTCTTCTGGCTCAGCAAGATCTGTGAAATCTGGTAAGTGATGTGCTTTCCAGATTTCACGATTAAAATCGTACGACAAAGGCTGCTTGCCTTTTGTCTATTAATTCTTTATTGCCTAATACCAAAGGTCTTCTATACCAGTAAGGCCATAGTATTTAGCATTATCAAAACTGCTCTCTAGCAATAGTCCACAACATTCACATGTGATGCGATAAGTATATTCATCTGATCGAGTAATAAAGTCATCATTATCTAACTCTTGATTAATATCTTTATAACTTATCAGTGATTTGACTCCACATACTGGACAATTATTCACAGAGGATGATTCATTTTGAGCAATAATACTTGCAATACTCTTAGCTCGTGCTATTTTTTCATTGTCAAATATTGCGGAGAAATCACGCTTAGATGGCGGGATTTCTCTGTGAATTAATGGGTTGTTATAAGCTGCTCGTCCTAGCTCTTTAAGAAATGCTATTTTTTTTATATTTACAGCTGTGCTATTCTTATATTCTTTAATGAGTTCACCTATTGGATCAGTGCCACAATGAAGTGATTTATACTTCCAGTCTGTTTCATGTCCTGAAAATTTATCTAATTTAATAAAATCATTAACTAAGGGTAAAATAAAAGAACATACTAATTTATCTAATGATTTATATCTCAGAATAAATAGTCCTCTATGCCAAATTCGGTTTCTTAGTCTATTTACACCTTCTAAAGTCATTTTATTCTTTACTATGAATTCGAGTTTGTCATGATCAGTGATTTCTTTGCCTTTTATCAAATCAATTAATCGCTTGATGGCTTCACTAAATTCAATGGAACGTAAAGAGTTCTCATCCTCACTCTGAAGCTTTTTACCTTTAAGAAGTTTAGATAAAATAATTGCATTAGTTGATGATATATCGGCAAGTAAAGGATGTTCTTCCTTTAGTATTTTTTTACATGATAGTTCAAAAAAATGCTGAAAATGGATAATGGTTTCAATGCACGATCTATAATAAGCATTGTAATAGTTTGAGTCTTCGTCAGATTTATTGTCGTATCCATTGGCTAATGATATTATTTGATGTGTGCAATCTTGGTAAGTAGAAAAATAGGAGATTAATGCTATTTTGAGTGATGTGAATGCAACATCTAATTCATTATCTTTTCCTGCTTCTGACAACATGAATCCATCATTTATGATATTGTCCAGCTCTGTCATTTTTTTCTCTCTAAGTTTCACTAATAAATATTTTCGATGGAATGTAGCGTTTAGGACGCTAGATATCTATGTTTTTAGATACAAACTTAAATTTTGGCCTACACAGCAGTGATTAACTCAATTTACTGGCAGATGAACGATTATACGGCACCCACACGAAAATAGAGCATCATTTCTATCCCGGAGGCTTCATGCGAGGGGAGGGGTATTGCGTTGTCTGTTCAGGCGATACGGATAGTTTCAGGTCAAAACTGCTATCAGATAGAGCTTGTTTATTCAGTGGACGACGTGGAAAACGGCTGATCTCATCAGGTGCTGGACTGTAAGTGTCACTGTTGAACCTTGTGCGTCTTTCATGTTTAGCGCGTGGAACATAGATCCCCTGCACCTCGTCAACATGCAAAAATCTTCTTACAAGATTTTGTTAAAACGCGCTGGCATTGTGCCTAATTATGTCATCAATGGATTAATCATCACAACCTCACCTTGGCCCGAAGGAGGCCGTGTTCGTTATGAATTGTTGGGCCGAGCCATGCAAGCAGCGGGTATCAATAGCGGTATGACGAAACCAGCTTCTATTGCATCAGGCACAGCGGTTCAATAGGCGGAAAACTAGAGCAACTACGCCGGGATTAACGCAGCGGGGTTGTTGGCCTAACGTGTTGGATATGACAGCCCTGTATTCTCGGTTTACCTGCGTCGTGATGGCACATTACCAATGACGGGTTATCTCAACATGGGAGGCCTGAGTATTAATAATTCCAAAGAGATTTCGTCGTCAGGTGATGTCAATGCGGCTTCTTTCAATGGTTCCTATGGACGTTTTGCCAAGAACGTCAGCATTTCAGAGGATTTGACGGTGACGGGTTTCTCTACTTTTGGCAAAAGCGTATCAATGAATAGCTACCTTACCGTTAAGAATGGCATTGATTTGAACAGCTATATTGCTCCCAAGACTAACAGCAGCAGTATCCAAATTGGCGGCGGTGGTTCCAGTAATCAGAATGCGGTGCTGATCAACGTATCAGGCGGTGCGGGTGATGGTTATCTCTCCCTCAATGGCGATAATAACTCATCCGTGGAGCTTGATGTATGGGGTAGCAAAAAGATACGTGGTGATCTTACTTTGTCAGCGTCAAATGATGGTAAAATCAAAGGCGGGATCAGAGCTTCAGGCAGTATAGCGGGTAGATACATTCAACCAACATCAATGGCCACTACCGGAGAGACATGCTCACCTAATGGGCTTATCAGTAAGTCAACCGATGGATCGCCAGTATGGTGTATAGCTTATACTAGTGTTCTTGCTGTTGAATGCACAAAAACCATCTCAGCAGTAGCGGGTGATTTTTATCTGGCACAAGTTGGGATAACAAAGGTTAAGAATGCGGAAAGTAATCTTGATATTGAGGCCACGACTGAAATCGGCATTAATTGTGAAAACAGTAACCTGCTTGTCCTTATCTCTTTATAAATACCAATATTGAAAATATGATTTTAAATAAATATCAGTAAGATTGATAGATTAAATATGGGAATATTACAAACCACGGATTAAAATATTCTACTGATAGTGGGTTTTTGTTGCAACAATTATCCATACTTGTATTTAAAAAAATAAAAAATTTAAATGCGGGAAAATAAAATTTTTTATTTATTATCTAGTGTTTTTCGGTTTTTTTCTCTTAGGTTAAATGAACATAAGTGGGGAAAGCAAAGCAAATATATACACATAATAAATTAGTCTAATGAAAGTTACTAATGTAGATAAGAATGTGACAATGTTTTAGCGATTAGTGACATGAAAAGGATCGTGTAGAAGATTTGACTATTGTGAGCGGTACTATAAAGTAAGATAAAAGTATAACAGAGGCTTAGATTACAATGAGTAAGTTAAGGTTATTGTCTATAAAAATCAATGAATTATTCTCTACCGACCAAGATTTTCATGCTGAGCAACAAAACGATGGCAGGTACTTAAAAAAAGCGGGTAAAATTGTTGCCAGCAGGATAGAGCATATGCTTGATAGTGGTAGTTCAATAGCAGTTTATCAAAGAAACATAAATGATAGAGTTAAATGGATCTGTTACGACTTTGACATAATCAAATCACAATTAGAAACGGATAACAGATTCATTGCTGATGCAGAATTAAAATCTGCCGTTGCCAAATTTTGTGCGTTTTTAGATAAGAAAGAAATAAAATATCTGATAGAATATTCTGGGAATAGAGGGATTCATATTTGGATAACGTTCAAAAATGAAATTACATTCAAGGTTAGTCATGAGATAACAACGTTGATACTTGAACAGGCAGAATTAAATTATAACTCTGATCTAATAGCTATTGACCTATTTCCTCATTCGAATAAAATTACTAATAGCGTTGGCTCATGTGTCAAATTACCCTTATCGAAACATAAAAAATCAGGTATCTATTCATATTTTCTAGAAACTTATAATGACATAAAAAATATTAATAAATATACATCGTTAAATTTGAGTCTTTTGTCTAATCAACAAAATATTTTAGATGACCATATATCATTAACACTTGAGCAAATTGAAAAGAAATTTAACACTTTCTTATCAGCAAGGAATTCATATTATTATGATTCAAGAATTAAAGAAATAGTTGTTTCAAATTTAAATTTAGCATTGCTTCTGCAGCATTGGGATAAAGAACCTCCATTAAGAAAAATAAAAGAAAATCTAGAGAAAGGCGAATTGAATAACAATGAAAGGAAACTATTAGTTGGGTTACTAATCAATATAGTTGGAAAAAATACTAAAAAAACAGGGCGAGATTTATTAATAGAAATATTTAAGCAGCAAAATAACTATAATGAAGAGATCACACAAAAAGCAATGCATTCACTTTCATCTTTTTACTTTCCAAGCAAAGAACAAATCGAGGATGTTCTTAAAGAAAGATTCAGCACTGATGTTGAAGGCTTCGATTTATTAAATACAATATTTATTGATGTCGTTAGCTATGACCAAGGTTATTTCGAATTCTGTGTTACTGATGTTGAGATTACAAGAAACGCTGAGATGAAGTATCTCATTCAAAATGATGAAGCTCAATCTCGTAAAGTTTTTAATGAAATATGCGGCATTAAACCAGATGAGTATTTAAAACACGTAAATTTCTACATTGATAATTTTCAACCGGGAAGTGTGAATTTCTATGTTCATGAACGACTAGAAGTAGATAAGTCACGAAATCTGGTAAGCCTAGAATGTATTGAAAGAATAACAACAAGCATGATTCTTAAGCAGCTACACTACTTCTTAGATTTGCCAAATAGTAATTTAACACATGGATATAAAGTTAGGAAAGGCTTTAATGATGGATTTATATTCGAACCATGGCTGTACTTATGGATAAAGTTCTTATCAAATATATCTTCTGCGATTACTAATGAAGAGTATAGAGAATATTACATAATAAAAACTGATATTTCCTCCTTTTACAACACAATAGACCATGATAAATTAAAACGAATATTTTTGGACAGTTCACCAATTGAGATTATTAAAGGAAAAACATCTTCATTAGCGGATAAGTCACTTGATAGATATAAAAAATTAATTTCGATGTGTTTAGAGATCGCAAAAAGTACAGTTGGTTCTGATAAAGGGCTACCGCAAGGGCCTGCATATGCGAGATTTTTTGCTGAAGTATATCTTTCTGATATTGATAATAAGTTTGACAGTTTATTGAATGAGGACTCAATAGTCCTTTACCAAAGATATGTCGATGATATATTTATTATTTGTAAGAGTGAAGATGAAGCCCGAGAAAAATTTTCGTACCTAACTCATGAACTAAACTTACTGGGACTTGAATTAAAACATACGAAAACACTAATAAAAAAAGTTAAGGATTTTACTCCTGATTACGATAAATATCGTTCCCAATCAAAATATTCAGTTGACAAAATATCCAGTAGGTATTTAACAGCAACTGATGAAGAAAAAAGTTATGCTATTGACGAATTTATAAACCTTATATTATCGGATACTAAACAAGAAGATCTTTCATTTATCTTTTCTCATCTTAGAGGTGTCGAAGAAGTTGAGCCGTTCAAAAATAAAGAAATAGCTAGTATTATAAAGAGCGGTGAAGGCAGGGGGAGTTTATATAGAAATCTTTTTATTCACATACTTGAAAATGAGAAACTATGGCACTACCTTAGTGATTCAGACAAATTCAATTCACTTCAATCTGAAGTGCTTACATCAACAATCATTAATTTTATTGAAGAGGGTAAAAACAGTCATGATAAATTTACTGAGTTAATGAACAGTATTATTGATAAATTTACTATGACAAAAATGGTCCAAGAACATCTATTTCATATGAATTTACTAACAGGATTAGATGTTGAATATAGCAAAATAAACGCCGATTCCATTCTAGAAATAATAAGAGCTTTTCCTTTAAAGTTAAATATAAAAACAACAGATTCTTTGCTCGATTATATTAATACTGAAATTAATAGCATAGATGATAAATATAAATTTATTGATGTGATATATGCTATGACGCACACTACTCAAATTGATAAACTCGGCTTAACTAAATTATCATCTCTATTTTACTCATATCTTTCGCTAAATATGTATGAAAATGAATTTAAAAAGAAAGATAAAGATATTAATGAATCATTGACCTATGCAATTAAATTCCATTATTTAGTTTCATTGTTCTCTTTATCTAAAAATAAAGACTCAACAGATATTCTTATTAATATGTGGCGGTATTGCGCTTGCTTATTTAATAATTTCAATTACGATTTTCACGAAAAAATAGATTATGACTGGCTTCGTAAGATAAAAATACTAGATATGGATAATAACAAGTTGTATCTCATATTATCATCAATTGTTGATGGTGAGATATTTAGAGGGTCTCTAGATAAAAAATCTATTTTCAAAACTTATCATACATTATTGCTGGTGCTTTTATCCGATAAACTTTCTGAACTAGAAATTTTTAATATTGATGCAATTCTAAAAGGAATAAAAGATCGATCAATATTTTATGAATGGATAATAGATCGTGACAAAACAGAATTACATCCCAATACTAGAGAATGGTTTGATAATAATATCATATATAACAATACAATCATGCTCAAAAGAGGTAGCGAGGTTCTTATTAGAAAGCCATATGAACTTTTTTTAGGAAAAACAAATTTAGACGTTAGTGAAGATGGCTATAGTGAACTCATTGAATCATATGAATCCCAAAAACTGACTAATTTGAAAAATCTTATATGTGGTATGGATTTGAATCAATTCATCGATTTTCTAACTGTTGAGTTGACTAAGGCCACTACACATGGTTATCCAAATATATTTTCAAACACTCCACTTTTAAAAGAAAGAACATTAGAGCCTTTCTCGGATGAACTTTATTCCCCACGTTTTTTTATATTCGAAGAAAATAACAATGCGGTCACTATAAAAGACTATTCAAAAGAGAAGTTTATTGAACTAATGTTTAATAAATATGCCGAAGCAACTGGTGAGCACTCCGTAGAGTTATACGATAAATATATATCAAAGTTGCCGGTTGAAATAGATGTATATATTTTCTTAAAGTATCTGACTAGACAATTCAACGATATGCATAATGCAAACTCTACTGCTATAATTGATTTATCTGTTGCATCCGCTTTATATTGTTGTTTGGAAGAGAAAAATAATCCTTTTGACAGTTACGATAAATTTTCTATTTTTTATATTCCAAACGACAATTATGAATATGAACTACATGTTTTCTCTGTTAATACATCAATGCAAGTCAGTGATGACAGCCCTAATGATTTGATATGTTCAATTTTGGAATCAATACATTTAACTAAATCAGAGGCTTTCCCTTTTTTAATGTTAAATATTGAAGATGGTATAAATGAATATATTGGAACCTTGACGAAAATTTTATCTAAAGAGGGCCGTTATTGTGCAGTGGATATTTCAACATTTAAAAAATGTCAGATAAAATTAAACCAAATAAGACAAACTCTTGAAGTTATTAATGGACGTAAGTATAATTACATTAATGTTAGGATAGTAAACCATATCAATGGTACTATCGATACTTTATCTATTGATAACACGCACTATATAAGTACTGCATCACATAACTATCACAGTGAGCATGAAGGGATTCTTTATCTGATAGCTTTACCTAGTTCTATATCAAAGGCTTTCGAGTATATCGAAAATAAATATAAATCTCTGACACCACACAACACAATGTCATATCTTCCTTATCAAGTCAGTAGTAACGACATCATAAATATTGATAGGTTCGATAATGCCGTTAATGTTATTCATATTCATAAGTCTATTCAGTATGACGAAGCTAAAGATCTCTTGATTCGATGGTTATCAGTCTTTCCAGAACGTTTTCGTGATATTTTTGTACTCATCATTGCTTCACATCAATCAATGTCTCGTGCTGAGGTCACTGATTTTTGCAACTGTGTGCATAAGCTTATAAAGAGCGATAAAAATATAATGATGATTAAGAAAGTTGAGGATTATAATGGTACGATAAGATGCTTCCATACAAATGAGGAGTTGAGCAGAATACTTTCATACCTTGATCCCAATTTCATTGATAGCACCCGTGATGAAAATCTAACTATTGCTGCTGATGTTATTATTAGTGGGTCTCAAATATGCAAGGCCATGACATACTATTTAACTGGAAATGGTAATGATAACTGCTATTTTGATTTAGATGACAGTCAAGGTGTGCTAGTTTCTAGCAGGTTACACAAAATAAAAAATATTTCTATATGCTGTATTTTATATACTGAAGATGCCATTAATAAAATAAGTGAAAGTTTAAGATCATTAATGCCAAAATTATGTAGTGTCGAAGTTCATCAAGGTAGAAAAATTAACGGGAATGCATTTTTTGAAACTACTTTAGAAATTGGCAATAGAGATAAAAGTCGTATATTAGATATCCTCAGCGATGAGCAACAGTGTAGAGTTATTTACAGTTTTTTGAAACACCCATCTGTCGGTAGTAAAGAATTTCGCAATCGTTATGTTTTATCAGTTGATAAAATAAATAATATAAATCTAGTGGCGCGTTTTAAATCATTGCCTAAAAAATGTTTCCCATTCCTATATCTTGGAGTTAAAAATAATGATGATCTACATCCAATGGATCGCGTTTTAGAACCAAACGATTCGCACTAATCATCTGATGAGAGGTGTTAATATATTTTTTAGCCCTCTCTTATAAAATTATTTTAATTTAAAATGTGGTTTTTTAATGATAAATATAAGTAACTCTCTAATTCGTAAAAATATCTAGTGTAGAATTACTTAATACAAAGTATAAGGTGGTTTTAGTTGTTTCAAATAAGCCATTTGTAATATAGTTATCTTATTATAGTTTGAGTTTATTTAATAAAAAATCAAAGCCAAAAAAATTACCAATTAAAAATTGGCTTTAGATAATTTATATTATCGTCTTGAGATATATAACAACCGCAATGTAAAAACCGGATGTCTAACTCATCAAAATTGATCTAGAACGCTCTGATCGTACTGCATTGATTGACGTTTGGACTTCCCAATGAAACTTCTTCTTTTTATTGGATGTTTAGATATTAGCATATTACTTATGTTCAGGTCGCTTATATCCATCTTGCCGATGCCCTTTTCCCGAAGTTTTTTACGTCAGTTCAAACGCTCCAGTGATCAGGCCCATTTGGTATATTGCCAAAGTGCGATGGATCCCTATGCCTATCTATTGATTATCATCCTGAAACACGAAGCGCATCAAATGGCACGCAACAATAACCACATGCATAAGATTGGGATGATGGCTGAAGCGTTCAGGATGAAGCATTGATCTGGTCAAAAAATACCCAGACATTTAGGGCAGAAAAATATATGGGGGCATGTGGATAGTTGAAACAGAATATTAAATAATATTATCAATGTGATATGTGATATGTGATATGTGTTAGGTATTAGGTATTAGGTATTAGGTATTAGGTATTAGGTATTAGGTATTAGGTATTAGGTATTGTTCCTATTATCGCGCCATTTAAATCAAAGAGTTATAAGTTCGTCTTTCCATAAAATATCATTAGTCCCTTTCTTGCGTAATTATCGGCATACTTGTTTTATCTGCTCCCCTTTAACGAATGCAGCAAGATGTTAGGAACTTCCGCTCTTGGCACAAAAGTGGACCCTGAGGAATGAGTTCTATCCTCGTGGTTTACTAAGTGCAATAAGTTCTACTCGAATTCTGCTACCCATTTGCCCAACATGTCAGCCCATTCCTGCATCATCACTTTACGCTCATCAAGATAGGTCGCATGGTTGTATGCGCGGCGAACATTGTTGGTATCAGCGTGTGCAAGTTGGGCCTCAATAGCATCTGGTCGATAGCCCATTTCGTTTAAACGCGTACTTGCTGTAGTTCGGGTAGCATGGGGACTATAAATGCCACTCCATCCGAGGCTTTTAAGTAGCTGGCGCAGCGAGTGCGATGTCATTGGCCCTAGCGGATTATCTCTGCCCGGGAAAAGGTGCTGCCGATGCCCGGTTAACCCCTGTAGTGTTCTGAGCATTTTGACAGCTTGGAAGGGTAGGGGAATAACGTGTTCTCTGCGGGCTTTCATTCGCGCTGCCGGAATGGTCCATAGGGCGTTATCAAGATCGAATTCTGTCCATTCTGCTTCGGTGGCTTCCGCAGGACGCGCCAATGTCCACCACATAAGCCACATGCAATAGTTAACCTGATACGAGCCACGACTATTGTCAAAACAGCTTAGTAACTTTCCGATTTGCTGAGGATTTAGTGCCTGTTTGTGCTGTGTCTTATTAGCCGGAAGGGCCTTGCGCACAGGCCATACGGGATCGCTATCAGCTCTAAGCGTCGCGACTGCCAACTCAAAAACTGATGAAATGGTGCGACGGGCTTCAGCGGCAACGGTCGGAGCGCCGCGCTTAGCCGTTTCCTGAAGAATTTTAAGAATGTGGTGCGGAGTGATTTCTCTGATAGGAAGTTTGCCGATGGCGGGGAAAACTACACGCTCAAGCATATCCAGTCGCCGCGTTTTGGTGATTTCGGCCCAGTCTTTCAGCTGCAACCACTCTTTGGCAATCAGCTCAAAGGTGTTGGATGCGTCGTTGACCTTGCGGATCTTATCTAACTGGCGAGCCTGTGTCGGGCTAACTCCATCTGCGACTTGTTTACGCGCTTGCTCACATTTCTCGCGAGCTTCGGCAAGTTTGACCGTCGGGTACTCACCCAACGCGAACATGCTGGATTTGCCGTTGAGTTTAAACCGATAGCACCAGGCCTTTTTGCCGTTGGGTTTCACTTCGAGGTAGAGGCCATTGAAGTCATTGAGTCGATAGAGTTTTTCTTTCGGCTTAGCAGTGCGGCATTGCGTATCGGTGAGCATAACGGGGCCTTGTTTATTTATTATACCGTTATTATACCGTTATTGTACTCACTTAAAATGAAGATGAAAGAATATTGTACTCATCCATGTACTCATTTTTGACAGCGTTGTTATGAGATGAATTGAGACATTGTGAAATGAAAAATCCACGCAATTGCATGGATTTTATATGGTTTCTCCGTTGATATGAGATTCAGCGAAACCTCATGAGACAGCAGATTTTATTTAGACGTTAAACAAGAAGTTCATCACATCGCCATCTTTAACAATGTACTCTTTACCTTCTGAACGCATTTTTCCGGCTTCTTTCGCGCCTTGCTCGCCCTTATAGGCAATAAAGTCTTCGAACGCGATGGTCTGCGCACGGATAAAGCCCTTCTCGAAGTCGGTATGAATTTTACCGGCGGCCTGTGGCGCGGTGGCACCGACAGGGATAGTCCATGCGCGAACTTCTTTCACGCCAGCGGTGAAATAGGTTTGCAGGTTCAGTAGTGAGTAACCGGC
>Ga0308171_1002658_pt1 | contig 18159 bp, 13 predicted proteins | sample PhyGR1_FD_202135 | JGI IMG/M metagenome (GOLD analysis project Ga0308171, IMG submission 202135) | Phyllosphere microbial communities from UC Gill Tract Community Farm, Albany, California, United States - DLSLSG.R1 | ecosystem: Host-associated > Plants > Phyllosphere > Unclassified | place: USA... | reverse complement strand
TCAGTTCGAGATGATTCTGGATTGCCACCCGCTCTTGAGAAGCGCTTCTGGCCGATAGAATGAATGTGGTCGCCGATACTGTCGTGAGCACGAGGGTGACAGCATAAGCCAGGTTCGTGATGGTACTGAGTCGCATGATGGCGCCGTATGCTTGCCGCACGGCATGAAAACCGGGTGCGGCGGGGTCCAATTTCAGAGTCTGCTTATGTTAGGCCATCTCGTCAAACGGGAAGTCAACACGCGGTTAACCGTCAATATGATCTGTCGCACCGCGCGCTAAGTCAGGCACCCCATGGCGATGCACCTGGACCGTCTCCACCAACGGTCAGAATATCCGCTAGCGCGATTCCGGTATGTCGGCAGCGGGCCAGAAAGCCGTGTATTTAGAGCCTTTTGAAAAGCGCCGCGCAGTAACGGAATTATATTTCACGACGCATCACAAAGTCGTGAAACCTTTCGACGCATTGTTCGTTTAGCGCCCATGATCGATAATGACGCAGGACCGAAGCCGGTCGTTGGTGCCGACGAGACTGGCACCCCAACCGCATCCGAAAACGATGCCCATGAAAACGATGATCCGCTCCCGCCAGAGGAGATGGAGCCTGCTTTGGGCTTGACGCCGGAGGAGGCCGAGGAGGCTCGCAGGAAATATCTGCTGAAGCGTTTCTGGATCAGCGCGCGAGGTTTCTGGAGCCGTCGCGGCGATCGGCTGGCCTGGCTGTTTTCGCTCGGGCTTCTGGCTATGATCGGCATAAATGTCGGCTTCCAGTATGGCATCAACGTCTGGAATCGCGGGATTTTTGACGCGATTGAGAAACGCGACGCGTCGACGGTCTATTTTCTCGGATCCGTCTTTCCGCTGCTCGTCCTGGGAAGTGTCTTTATCGTGACCTCGCAGGTCTATGTCAGGATGCGCATTCAGCGGCGCTGGCGTTCCTGGCTGACAAAGGCGCTCGTTGGGAGATGGATTGCGAATGGCCGCTATTATCAGCTCAATTTGATCGATGGTGACCATCAAAACCCCGAGGCAAGGCTCTCGGAGGATATGCGTATTGCCACCGAGGCGCCGGTGGATTTTGTTTCAGGTGTCATCGCTGCATTCGTGTCTGCCTCTACCTTTATCGTTGTCTTGTGGACGATTGGTGGGGCTCTCACGGTCTCCATCGCGGGCGTCTGGATCACGATCCCCGGCTTTCTCGTGATTGCGGCCGTTATCTATGCAATCATCACATCCAGTTCCATCGCCTTCATTGCCCGGAACTTCGTCAAGGTTTCCGAAGTCAAGAACCAGGTTGAAGCGGAGTTTCGCTACACGCTTACGCGCGTCAGGGAGAATGGTGAGAGCATCGCCCTGCTTGGCGGCGAAGACGAGGAGCGCAGCGATCTGGACAAGCGCTTCGGCAATGTCCGGCGGCAGTGGCGTCTCATGGCGCAGCAATACATGCGCACCACGGTCGTATCGAATGGATCGATGTTGATTGCCCCCGTCGTACCGGTTCTGTTGTGCGCGCCGAAGTTTCTCGATGGAAGCATGTCTCTTGGCGAGGTAATGCAGGCTGCTTCCGCTTTCACCATTGTCCAATCCGCATTTGGCTGGCTGGTCGACAACTATCCCCGTCTGGCCGACTGGAATGCCTGCGCGCGACGTGTTGCCTCCCTGATGATGTCGCTCGATGGCCTGGAGCGCGCCGAAAAGAGCGATACGCTCGGTCGGATCGTGCGAGGCGAAACGGAAGGCGAGACAATACTCAGCCTCAAGGATGTGTCCGTTTCTCTCGGTGACGGAACGGCCGTCGTCAAGGAGACGGATGTCGAGATCGGCGCGGGTGAGAGAGTGCTTGTCGCGGGGGAATCGGGCTCGGGCAAAAGCACACTGGTTCGGGCCATTTCCGGTCTCTGGCCATGGGGTGGAGGCAGCGTCAATTTTCGCGCCGGCAGCCGATTGTTCATGCTGCCGCAGCGGCCGTATATTCCGGCCGGAACGCTACGTCGGGCGGTCTGCTATCCGCAACCGGCCGAGAGCTGGACGCCGGAAGAGATCGGGGCCGCTCTCGACAAGGTCGGTCTGGGTCAACTCAAGGACAAGATTGAAGACGAGGCGCCGTGGGACCAGACGTTATCAGGTGGCGAAAAACAACGGCTGACCTTCGCACGCCTGTTGCTGAACGCCCCCGACATCATCGTTATGGACGAGGCGACGGCGGCTCTGGACGAGAAAAGTCAGGACAAGATGATGCAGACGGTAATTGATGAGTTACCCGATGCGACGATCGTAAGCGTAGCGCATCGTGCCGAACTGGAAGCGTTTCATAGCCGGAAGATCACATTGGAACGGCGGGAGGGGGGCGCAAAGCTTGTCAGCGATATCGATCTCATTCCTCACAAGGCGAGAGGCTCCATGCTTCGGAGAATAGTCAAGCGGAGGTGATGGCACCGACACTTGTGCTGACCTGCTTGAATGCCGGGGTAGGAGAGTTGGTGGCCGCCTCATTGTCGTTGGGGAGAATTCACCGACCACTTTGGCGAGAACGAACACAAATGAGGGCTTGCCGCGGATCGAAGTGCAAATCGGAACTTCTGCTGTCACGGCACCCCGGAACAATCGTGCATTTTGTTTGTTAGTTGGCATCCCTAAAATGGCAACAAGGGGCAGCGTGTTATGAATAAATTCTTCACTCGCTTCGCAAGCGCTATAGCTTCATTTTCCGGCTCTCCAACGGCGTTCATGGTGGCTCTCGGAACCGTGCTCGTCTGGGGGATAAGCGGACCGCTGTTTGGGTTTTCGGAGGTCTGGCAACTGGTCATCAATACGGGTACGACCATTGTCACCTTCCTGATGATTTTCCTCGTGCAGAATTCACAGAACCGGGATTCCGCGGCGATGGAAGCAAAACTGGACGAGCTGCTGCGGGCGGTGGAGCAGGCGCGCGGTGACTTCATTGGGATCGAGCACCTCACGGAAGAGGAAATCGAAAAGATTCGTGCACGTCTCGAAAGGGAAAGCGGACCGGATAGCGATAAGCCGGCACCCCATCATGCCATGACCCGCTTGCTTTCCCGACGTTAGTGGCATTTACCTTTGGCACGCGCGTGTCAGGCGCGCTCTATGCGCAGAGAGAATTCGCCTCGGGTCAAAAGTGGCTCGAAGCCGTCATCGAAACGTCCGAGGCGGATCAGCCCTTTCGAGTATCGGTAGCTGTCGTAGTAGAAGACCAGATTACCCCATGGCGCGTAATAAGCGATGTCGCCGGGACGTGCGTTATCGAACGGCTTATCCGTCACCTGCGTCAACTTTCGAGGCAGATATGCGATTTTCTCGTTGGTCGAATAGTCTTCGATCGTGAGATCGAGCGGCAGCATTTTCATGAGCTCGCGTGCCGACGGGTTGTCAAACAAGGTCGCGGTCATGCTGTGACCACCAAAGGCCATTCGGAAACTCATCAAGGATACCTCCGTTTTTGTTGCCTGACCGAACAATGCGGACGGGAAAGCTGTGGCCGCGGTAGCCAGCCCAAGAAATAGACGCCGGTCGATCATTGGAATGCTCTCATGCCGAACTGCTTTACGAGGGTATTCTCGATGATTTGAATGCCAGCGCTGACGCTGCCAGGAGCAAACCTGCGCTTGCCAGGAAAGTCATGCGGTAGCCGGATGCGTCGTAAAGAAATCCGCCCACTATCGCACCGGCTGATATCGCAAGCTGGATGACCGCAACCATGAGACCACCTCCGGCTTCCGCATCCTGCGGCAGTGAGCGGGCGAGCCACGCCCACCAACCCACTGGCGCTGCGGTGGCAATCATTCCCCAGACCGCAAGCGCTATCGCCGCGACAGGGAGACTGTTGCCGAAGGCAACAAGTATCATGGCCGTCACCGCCATCAGAGCCGGGATGACGATCAGAACGCGATACAGGCGGTTGGCGAGAAAGTAACCGATAAGGCTGGTGCCAACGATACCGGCAACTCCGATGCCCAGAAGAATGAAGGTGAGTACCGAGATATCTACTCGTGTCACAGTTTCGAGAAACGGGCGGACATAGGTGAACAGCGTGAACTGGCCCATGAAGAAGACCGAGACCGATGCCATGCCGATAGCGATCAAGGGACGGTTCAGTAGCCTGAATGCATTCTTTGACGTTTTCCCGGGGAGGGGTTTCATGGAAGGGAGGCTTGCCAGCTGCCACAGGAATGCGATCGCCGCGACGGGGACGACAGTGAAGAAGGCACCTCGCCAACCGATGATCGATCCGAGAAACGCGCCGAGCGGAGGAGCAACGACAGTTGCCAGCGCGTTACCGCTGTTAAAGATTGCAAGCGCTCGGGGAACGAGATGCTCCGGTACAAGACGCATGGCGGTCGCCACCGATATGGACCAGAACCCACCGATCACTATCCCGATGAGCGCGCGCCCGACCATGAATATTTCATAGTTCGGTGCGATCGCCACGGTCACGCCAGAAAGGGCCATAAGTGCCGTCAGGGCAAGCAGCAGCAGCTTACGGTCCCACTCTCCCGCGAGATACGAGACAAAGAGGCTCGTGACGACGGCGAAAGCGCCGGAGATCGCGATCGAATGTCCGGCCGATCCTTCGCTGATGCGCAGTTCATCCGCGATCGGCGTCAGCAGGCTGAGAGGCATGAATTCAGACGCGATCAGGGCGAAAACGCAGAGCGTCATCGCCAACACACCGCCCCAATTTGCGGATCGGGATCTGGCTTCCCCTGTGGAAATTGTAGTTTCTATGGACATGGTACGGCAGCTTTTCTTGACTATTTCTTCAACGGTCTTCCGCTGCTGATGGGAGGCAGCGAGGTGAACATAAGTCATGAAGCATCTTGCAATTAGCCGCCTGTCACGGGATGCGTTCATGAACGATGCTCATCAAAGGGTCTTGTTTAGCCGCGCCCGGCCTGCTTGCGCATTATCCACGTCGATGCAAGGGCTCGGTTCATTCATGAATATCGCTCATGACGGCATGCCTTCGCCGCGGTCTAATCTCGCGACAATCTCCGATCTATCTTTTGAGCGACGCTGCTGCATCACCCCTCAAAGCAGCCCACCGGCCGCTCGTCACGGCAACGACAATGGAGAGTGAAGTGAGCAATCAGAACGAAAACGCTTCTACGGGAGAGGGCCTGGACATGGGCCGCCGTGGCCTTCTCAAGATTACGGGCGTCGGCATCGCCGCGATTGGCGCGGCGTCAGTGATGGCGGTTTCGAAGGCAGAGGCGCAAACATTGAAGATGACGCAGGACTGGGACAAGGTTTTTCCGAAGAGCGAGAAGGTCGATCACCAGAAGGTCTCGTTCAAAAACCGTTATGGCATCATCCTGGCGGCCGACCTCTACATGCCCAAAACCCGCAACAGCGTCGGAAACCCCGCAATCGTGGTGAGCGGACCGTTTGGCGCGGTCAAGGAACAATCGTCCGGCCTTTACGCACAGACGATGGCCGAACGCGGTTTCGTCACTCTGGCATTCGATCCTTCCTATACAGGTGAGAGCGGCGGCGAACCGCGCAATATCGCGTCTCCCGACATCAACACCGAGGATTTCAGCGCGGCTGTGGACTACATCGGCCTGCGTCCCGAAGTCGATCGCGAACGGATCGGCGTCATCGGTGTCTGCGGCTGGGGTGGCATGGCGCTCAATGCCGTGGCCTCGGACAAGCGTGTGAAGGCCGTGGTTGCCAGCACCATGTACGATATGACCCGCGTCATGTCCAAGGGCTACAACGACAGCGTCACGCTGGAGCAGCGCACGGCGACCCTGGAACAGTTGAGCCGCCAGCGGTGGGTCGATGCGGAAAAGGGTACACCTGCCTATCAGGCGGCCTACAACGCGGAAGTCGGACCCGACGCGCCGCAGTTCATGGTCGATTATCACGACTACTACTCGACACCACGCGGTTATCATAAGCGGGCGGTCAACTCCCGTAACGCCTGGTCGCAGACAACGCCAATTTCGTTCATGAACATGCCGATCCTGAGCTACATCGCGGAAATTTCGCCGCGTCCGGTTCTATTCATTCATGGCGAGAAGGCCCATTCTCTCTATTTCGCAGAGACCGCGTATGCGGCGGCGGCCGAACCGAAGGAACTCCATGTCATTCCCGGCGCAAGCCACACGGACCTCTACGACAAGATGGATGTGATCCCCTTCACCAAGCTCGCCAGCTTCTTTGAGCAGCACCTGTCGGCTTGATACGTTCGGCAGTGACGTAACAGCTCAGGAGCCCGCCCAAAGCGGGCTCTTTTTCTGTTAGTGCGGCATGAGCATTATGCCATAATCAACAGGTCTGGATGCAGGAGGCTCATGAATGGCACGCGATACCGTCAACGATCTTGCAGCTTTCATTGCTGTTGCCCGAGAACAGAGCTTTACCCGGGCGGCGGCGAAGCTGGGCGTATCGCAGTCAGCATTGAGCCACACACTTCGCCAGCTTGAAGCCAGGTTAGGCGTGCGTCTCCTGATGCGGACGACCAGAGCGGTTTCGCCGACGGAGGCGGGCGAGCGGCTGCTAAACGGGATCGGTCCACATTTCGATGAGATCGAAGCGCATGTCGATGCGTTGAACGAACTGAGGGAAAAGCCGGCGGGAACGATCCGTATCGTCGCCGCCGAGTACGCGATCACCTATGTCCTCTGGCCCAAACTCAGAAAATTTTTGCCTCAATATCCCGACATCAAGGTCGAGCTGATCCTCGACAACGGACTGACCGACATCGTGACGGAGCGTTATGATGCGGGGGTGCGTATGGGTGAACATCTCGCGAAAGACATGATCTCCGCAAGGATCGGTCCCGACTTTTGTCTCGCTGTCGTCGGGTCGCCCGCCTACTTCAAGAACCGACCACACCCGAGGCATCCCAAGGACCTGGTCGGCCATGATTGCATCAACTTCCGGCTGCCGAGTGCCGGCGGCCTTTATGTATGGGAGTTCGAGGACAAGGGCCGCGAGATCAAGATCAAGGTCGATGGCCAGCTCGCCTTCAACAACAGTTTCAATTCGCTGGAAGCCGCGCTTGACGGCTTCGGGCTTGCCTACATCCCGGAGGAAATGATCCTTCCTTATGTCGCAGACGGCCGGCTGGTTCGCGTGTTGCAGAAATATTCCCCGCCTTGGGACGGATATTACCTCTATTACCCCAGCCGTCGCCAGGCATCACCGGCGTTCGTCAGGGTTTTGGAGGCCCTGCGATATCGGGTTTGACGGGCGTTGGCGGTCCACTTGTGGATGTCCGCAACCCGGAACGATCCATGTCCGACTTTCGTCTTCTCTGCGCTCGCTGCGGCTGACAAGTCCTTATCCTAGATCAGCAGATAGCTGGCCTCAGAAATGCGTTGAACAATGGCTTGCCCCGCAAGGACGATAATGTCGCCCTCCATCGGTTGATGAGGCCGCAGCAAGTGTTTGTCGATCGTCAGAAGGAAATGCGATGAATGCAGTTCGTCTGGGGAAATGGAAATGTAAGACCAGCGATGCCAGGCAAATGGCATGGTGGCGAGGCCCATTCCCAGCAATCCCTTGAGGCGCATCGACCATGTTGACGAGGACTTGGCGTGGCGCGCAGCATCGGTTGCAACGGCACCGTCGACAATATGCTGTTGGTTCCAGGCCGTCTGGCCATGGTTGATCTTCCATGCCTCGGGGTCATCGTTTGCCAGATCGATCCTCGATTTTACCGGCTCGGCGATCAGCGCGACGTTCGGACTGAGCAAGCGTGGAACAAAAGAAAACGGCAGGCTGCGGATTTCGCGCAGGGGCGCGTTGACGCGGATAAGCTGCGCCAGACACCGCCAGTCGAAGCCCTGATGTGACGTATGGTGCGCGGGCACCCGGTCCAGCCGGTATAAGCCTGCCCAAAAAGTCTCTTTCAGATTGCCGGATTGCCGGTTGTAGCCCATGAGGGCCGAACCCCAGTTCTTGATCCATACGGCTGGCCCGACTTCGACGGGTACCGTAACCAGGAAAATGCGGGGACGAACGATTGCGCAGACGTGCTCGATGACACGGACGGTGCGGTTGAGGTGGATATGTTCAAGCGTTTCCAGCGCGATGACGATGTCGGCCTCGATCGTTTTGTAAAGGCTCTCGTCGGTGGCGTCGCCGACGATGAAACGGCAGTTTTCGTAGTTGCTGTAGCGATTGCGCGCGGCCTCGATGAAGATTGGATCGTAGTCGATACCGACGTAATCAACGTCGAATTTTTCCAGAATATGTCCGACCGCGGTTCCGGGGCCGCAGCCGATATCCAGTATTCTGACCTTCCGATTGCCGACGTCCTTCTGCACTGTTTCGAGGACCTCAAGCAGCTTTCGATAGCGGCCTGCATGCAGAAAGCGCGTCAGCCAGTTGAAGTTCTGCATTTTTTCGTAAGTCGTCGCGAACGTACCCATCCAATCCGCCTCCATGAACCGTAGATGATGTCGTCTCGCGCTCCCTGTTATCGTAAAGATCGTGCGCGACCCGGCGTTGTATTTTTGAAGTCTGGCACGGCCTGCGTGACCTGCAACTCGACCAAAAGGCTTAAGTCGGAAGCGGGGATACCCACCCTGCCTCCTCTTAAAGGCAGATGTCGACGTGGTGGACAGTGAATCAGCCAGTTCTGACCGGCCGTCCTCTCCCTTTTGGTATGCTGCCGATGCGCAGGGCCTCGTTATACCTTTCAAGGAGGCGCCATCCGGGGCCGGAACCGCTGGGAGATGTGGTGGATGGTAGACAAGAGAGCCTTGATTATCGGCGTAACCGGGCAGGACGGCGCTTATCTCAGTGAATTGCTGCTTGCCAAGGGATATATCGTGCACGGCCTGAAAAGGCGGTCTTCCTCATTCAACACCGGCCGGATCGATCATCTTTATCAAGATCCTTTCGAGGAAAACCTTCGCTTTCGTCTGCACTTCGGTGACCTGACGGACGCCACGAACCTGTGCCGGGTCATTCAGGAGGTCCAGCCCGACGAGATCTACAATCTCGGCGCCCAAAGCCATGTCCAGGTCAGCTTCGAGACGCCGGAATATACGGCAAATGCGGATGCGCTTGGCACGCTGAGGCTGCTGGAAGCCATGCGCATTCTGAACCTCGGCGACCGTTGCCGGTTTTATCAGGCGTCCACATCGGAGCTGTTCGGGGGGATGGGCACTGTTGCTCAGCACGAGGGTACGCCGTTCTATCCGAGAAGCCCCTATGCTGCGGCAAAACTCTACGCATACTGGATGACGGTCAATTACCGGGAAAGTTACGGCTTTCACGCATCCAACGGCATTCTCTTCAACCATGAGAGCCCCATTCGCGGGGAGACATTCGTCACGCGGAAAATCACGCGCGGCGTTGCCGCCATCGAACGCGGTCTCATGAGCAAGCTGCGTCTTGGTAATCTCGACGCAAAGAGGGACTGGGGGCATGCGCGCGATTATGTTGAAGGCATGTGGCGCATCGTGCAGCAGGAAATACCCGAGGACTATGTGCTCGCAACCGGCGAGGCACATACGGTGCGGGAATTCGTTGAGCTTGCTTTCGGCGTGGTCGGCAAGACCATCGAGTGGAACGGCGATGGCAGTGACGAAGTGGGATACGACGCCAAAACCGGCAATACGATCATCGAAATCGATCCCAGATATTTTCGTCCGGCGGAAGTGGATTTTCTTCTCGGCGACCCCAGCAAGGCGCGCAGGAAACTCAACTGGAGCCACTCGACTTCCTTTTGCGACCTCGTTCAGGAAATGGTCGAAGCGGATCTTCGCCTCGTGATGTTGGAAGAGGGAAGAAATGAATTCGTCGCATAAATCGCAAGAAATCCCGTTCAGCTTGAATGGCAAGCGCGTCTGGGTTGCCGGCCATACCGGAATGGTCGGCTCGGCACTCGTGCGACGTCTCCAGCGCGAAAATTGCGAAATTCTCAAAGTCTCTCGCAGCGAGCTTGATTTGACCCGACAGCACGAGACGGAGCAATGGATGGCGGCGGCAAGACCTGAGGTCATTTTTGTCGCTGCCGCCAAGGTTGGAGGCATCGCAGCAAATGCGGCCTATCCGGCGGACTTTCTTTACACCAATACGCTAATTTCGATGAATATCATGAAATCGGCTGCCGATATCGGTGTTGAAAAGCTTCTCTGGATGGGATCTAGCTGCATCTACCCGAAATTCGCAGCGCAGCCGATCACGGAAAATTCCCTTTTGACAGGCCCTTTGGAGCCGACCAACGAAGCCTACGCGATTGCGAAGATCGCGGCGCTCAAGCTTTCCCAATTCTACTCCAGTCAGTACGGCCTGAATTGCGTCTCCGTCATGCCGACCAATATTTACGGGCTGAACGACAATTTCGATCCGCAAAGCTCACACGTCATTCCTGCGATGATCAGGAGAATGCATGAAGCGAAAATCAGCGGCCAGAACAAGATTGTACTATGGGGTACGGGCAGTCCTCTGCGTGAGTTTCTCCATGTGGACGATCTGGCTGATGCCTGTTGCTTCCTCATGAAATCATCGGCGCATTTTCCGCTGATCAACATCGGCTCGGGGCGGGAGATATCCATCCGCAATCTCGCCCACCTGATTGCAGGCATCGTCGGCTACGATGGGCAGATCGTTTTTGACACCAGCAAACCGGATGGAGCCCCCAGAAAGCTGCTCGATTGCTCGCGGCTCAACGCGCTTGGCTGGAACTCGACGGTCGAACTCAGATACGGAATTCAGGATTTGTATGAGTGGTGGCGACAACCGAAGCCGCTGCAATCGGATATGTTACGACAAGCGGCAAGATGAGATCGCCAAATGCCCTGATATTATCGATTTTGCTTGCCGCCCTTGTGTTCGCATTTTCGGGTCTCTCGTCTGCCGGGCAGCCTGCGGTGCGGGGAGGGCAAGAGCAAGCCAGCCAACCTGATCCACGGCAGTTCGGTTTCCCGATACCTGTTCCAGAACCACGATTGCCGGATGATGCGGATGCCTTCAATCCACCTTGGACAGAGGTAGGCGGCAAGGGGCCGGCAATCTCAGAAATTTCGAGAACGGCGGGCCCTGGCGAGGTTGTCTCGATGACCGGTGTCGATCTCGATGGACGAACGGGTTTCGAAGTCTTTTCGCAAAACCCCGGTGTCGCGGAGGGCGTGGTGACCCCGTTGGCGCCGCTGACGGCTGACGCGACGGCGGCGACGCTGCTGCTGCCAGCCACGCTTCCCTCATGGTCCACCTACCTGATCAGGCCCCAGGGTAGCACTGTTCAAGGGCGCAGCTTCGCAATCAATCGCACGGAAAGCTGGTGGATCGGGCCCGATGCCGCAGCGCCGGGAGCCATCGTCTCGGTCTATGGACGCAACCTTTCGCGGTCCAACGGGACCAGCCAATCCTATCTCTATATCAAGCCGGTCGCTGTTGCCGGCTCGTATGTTCCGGCAATCTCCGTCAACCCCTTCAAGGTCGATTTCGAGGTGCCGGCTCTGCCACCGGGTAACTATGAAGTCTGGGTTCACAATACCCATGGCGGCCGCTTCGGCTGGAGCGGTCCGCTGACCCTTGAGGTCCTGTCGCAATCGCCATGGGCGGCGCAGGATAAAAAGCGCATCGATGCCAGGCAGTTCGGTGCAACGGGCGATGGCATGACCGACGACACCGCAGCCATCTTGCGCGCGCTCGACGCCGCGGCCGCAACGGCGCCATCGGTTTTGTATTTCCCCGCCGGGATTTATCTCGTGACAAAGCCTTTGATTGCGCCCGCCAATGTGGCGTGGTTCGGGGAAGGGGTGAACAAAACGGAGATCAGGCTGAACCACGGGATTGATCAGAGCATGGTTGTAGTTAATGGCGACGACACCCGGTTCGGAAACCTGACCCTCAATGCCAACCGCAACATTGCGGGTAAACCTCTTCTTGCTTTGCGCAACGCCAAAAACACACGGCTGGATTCCGTACGTATCGACGCCTGGGGCGTGCCGGCGTTCGATGCCCAGGACACCGTAGGTCTTTTTGTGCATGCGTCCGAGTTGATCGAGAACGGATCCTTTTACGGCGCGAGCCGGCAAGTGTTTTTCTCCAATAATCGGTTCCGGATGACGGGTTACGGCGAATCCGTCGTCGCGCTATGGGGTGGGCGCGATTTCGCCATGACGGGCAACGAGCTGACAAATGCGGATGAAAGCCGCGACGACGGTCATGGCATCGGACGTTTTTTTGTTGGCCAGGCGCATTTCGGGAGCATGCGAAACCTCTATTTTGAGAAAAACATCTCGCGAAACGCCGCGCCCCACGACTGCACCAAGGTCGATTGCAACAAGGGCGAACAGATCTGCTTCGAGATCGTCGGGAGCAAGCTTAAAAACGATTTCGTCCGCGCTTCCTCGAACTCGGTTACCTTCAAGTCCCTGTCGGATCTGGGGGATGCCAAGCCGGGCGGCTTCGATCTCGTCATCGTTGGCGGGCGAGGGGCCGGGCAACACCGTCACATCGCGTCGACGGACGGTTCTGTTGTTCTGCTCGAGCAACCCTGGAATGTCGTGCCGGATCGAACGAGCCGTTTTGCTCTGGCAGCGACCGCATCGAGAGCCGTGATATACGATAATGTGTTCGATGGCAGGGCAAGCTATGCGGAGCATGATTCCGATTCCACCGGCGTTCTTCTCTACGGCAACGTCTATGACGTGGTGGTCGACAGCAACCGCATCTCTCAGATGCGACACGGCATGATGACGGTTGCGCTGGACTCGACGCGGGGACTTAGCCCGTATTTCCTGCAATATTCCAACAACAGTGTGACACGCAGCAACAGCGGCCTCTATGTCGGTACGACATTCGCGGATTCCGGGGTTGCCGGCATCTGGGGCGGTCTGGGGAATATCTATCGCAGGAACAGGTTCACGGATATCGCCTATATCGGCGTCGAATATGAAACCTGGAACCATCCCGGCGCCGACTATAATGGGACGGTCTTTGATGGAAATACCTTCGCCAACGTCCGTTACGGCTTCGTAGATGCCTACAAACTCATGTGGACGCACGACGGCAGCTTCAAGGCCGGACCGGCCGAACGCTCAAGGCGGATCAACACGGTGCTCTACGACAATCATTTTACCCGAGGAACGCCAGGGCCTGTTCAAAGTGCGGGTTTCGTGACGATGCATCCGCAGGACAGCTGGGTAAATGTCGGCTCTACATGGAGCGGTTTTGCAACGGGAAACGTTGGGCCAGCGGCCAGCACCGTTCAATCGCCCGTCAATGCTGCGGGGCCACCACCTCATTGAACGGCGCTCTTTTCCCCGGAGAATCCCGGCAAACTACCCCTAATGACGTATCTGCGGTGAATTGACGGGCCGCTGGAAAGTGGCGACTATGGCTCAATAAATCGGGGGCATGGGCACCTTGCGGCATTGAGAGCCGTGCCCATTCTTTTTCATTTCGGCGAGGGGACCCGACGGATCGTTCGTTACTCGGTGAGTGGCGAGCGATCTGTGGTTCCAGTGACCTCTTGCCCATTTCAATTCGAACCCGTTGACGTGGCAATTTTTTGCCGGCGCTCTCACCGTTTGTGCAGAACGAAAATTGGCTCGCCCGGTTGAACGAGCGAGCCCTCCCAGTTGCCAGGTAACCCCAGTTACCGGGGTCCCGCCAAAGTTTCAGGGGGCGGCGGGCAACCTTTAGAAAACGCTTTTATCGCTTCGGTTCAATCTGACTATAAGCGGTAGGGCTACCGGATTTTCACGCTTTGGCTAACGGCAAAACGATTAAAGCCTTAGAGTTTTCAAAAAGTCAGTTGGCTGGCCTGTTGTCCGCCGCCAATTTCAGCCAGGCCCGGACGTCGGTCGCCGTGATCCAGATCTGGCCGTCGAATGCAAACATCCCCTTCTCGATTTTGGATGCCGCTATCGTTGCAAAAACCTCGACGAATTGCGCCAGACGTTGCGCATCGCATTGCGGTGGCGACTGAATGTCGTTCAGGGCTTCTTGCGTCACATGGATGGGCTGCAGTCCTTTTTCGCCGTTCATGATGATGACGGCACTCTGCCTGACCATATGATAACCCACCGGAACGATTGCCGATTCCATCTCCGTCTCCCCGGCACATGTGCCGATTGTTTCTCTTCTCTGGAGGACGTGGAGGCCTGCCGATTGGAACGTGGCAGGCTCTTTTGATTATCTCCCTTGAAGATCGTTGGAGGAGACTATCCGGGATAGCAGATTGCGGGCTCGTGCCATAGCTCTCCAAAAGCGGTAGCTGCTGTGGGAGGCGGCTCAAGGAAGGGCAGCTCGCCTCCAGACCACGTCGCTGGACGTGTTTAACGCATTTTCCGGGCGTGAAACCGCTATGCACTTTATTGGAAATGATTCAGTTGACGCTTCCCGTGACGACCGCTGCCGAAACCGGATCTTTGCCGGATACCGACAGGCGAACGCGGACGACGTCGCCCGCGCGGACCTGCGTATGCTCATCGGCAGCCATTTCGCGATACGTGCCGGCCACCTGACGCACGATGGCGAACTTGGTTTCGATCATGTCCTCAAGGCTGGAAACCCGCCGCGCGGTCGAGCCGATCTCGGCCATGGACTGAAGGCTGAAGGCCAGTTTTTTCTTCAAGCGCATGATGTCCAGCGAGGTTTCCCGCAACTCGGTCGCCGCGTCATTATGTCTTTTGCTCTTCAGCTCCAGAATACGCCGCTCCACTTCGCTCTTGTTTTGTTTGGCGCGCGCCAGAAACGATGTCGATTCGAGCACCTGCTGGTTCATGGACAGCAACTCGCGCTTGCGTTCTCTAAGGGCGGATTCAGACGCGGCACCGCGCGTGACAAGTTCCTTCGAGGCGTTGACGTCCATGTCGAGCAAATCGAGTTGCTGGCTGCGCATGACGTTGCTTTTCTCAAGCGTATCGATTTCCTGAATGAAGTTCTGTCGCTGGACTTCGAGATTGGTCTTTTCGTCCTGCTGCGCCGACAGGCGAAGGCGAAACAGACCTGTTTCAGAGGCGACGATCTTCTCCAGCGCGCCGCGATCGCGGACAAGCCCGATGTCGTCGCCCTTATATTCGAATTCGGTGTCGTTCAGTTCCGCTTCCAGCCGCACACGCCGAATGTCCTGCGACAAGAGCTGCATCGACATGTCTTCGTACTCCTGCTGGGCGGCGATCAGCTGCATGCCCGAGGTATCCCTCTGTGTATTGGGTTCCCGCAATCCCCCGCCAAGTGCGAAGAGTTCAAGCACGATCATGCCGGGACGGAATTCATATTTCCCCGGCTTCTGGACGTCGCCGACAACGAAGATCGGCGCATATTCCTTGATCGCGACGGCGACCGAGCGGTTTGCCACATGGGTTGCGAGATCACGGCTGATCCGCGCGCCGATTTCGTTCACCGTCTGATCGACCACGTTGACGTTGCCAAGCAGCGGATAACCGATCGTGCCATCTGCACTGACGGGGAAAAGACCGGTCAGGCCCGCATCGCCATAGACGGAGATCGTTAGGACGTCGCCGGTGACGACCTTGTAGTTGGTGCCATCGGCAACAGCTGGTAGCGGGCAAACCGCCAGAGACAGCAAGGTCGCACCTGCGATCGTCGGGGAAAGACCTCTGGACCTTTTAACGAAGCGCATTTTTCACCTCTCAGTATGGACGACAGCCGGCGGGCGCAGATTGGTCACCCGCTTCCGCAGCTTGAAAATTGTGTTCCAGTCGCGGAAAATCCTCGGCCAGACCGGCGGCTGACGCTTTCTCGGGCGTCGTATGCCGTTGAGGATGATGCCCGTGATCGGCCGGCCCGCGACCCTGAGCTTGAGGACGGCGTTTTTCATGCCCGTGCCATCGGCGACCTCCTGCCGAACGACGAAGGAGACGGCGTCCGAAAGAGTGGCGATCCGCAGCAAGTCGAGGTCATAGGCAATGGATGGCGCGTCGATCAATACCAGTTCGTATCGCTGTCTCGCCTCGGCAAACAGTGCGGCGAAGCGCTTGCTTCCAAGCACAAGATTGGGCGGCAGGTCGCTTTTCTCGGCGATGATGATATCGACGCCCGAGGCTTGGTCGCACTGGATGATGTCATCCAGCGATACCTCACGGTTGACGGCCTGGGCAACATGCGAGGCCGATCCCACATCGAATTCCGACCCGAGAGCCGGATTTCGCAGATTGGCATCGATCAGCAGCAGCTTCACGCCGCTCATCGCAAGCGATCTGGCAAGGTTGGCAATCACGAAGGTCTTGCCTTCGCCATCGGCCGAAGAGGTGAAGGCGATCACCTTGGCCTTGCTCTCCGCCAATTGTATGTGGGTCTGAAGGTCGGCAAACGCGCTGTAGAAATCCGCCGCGCCGCTGCTAAATTTGCCCGGCTTGTTCTGGAACTCCCCGAAGGAAATGCGCGGGATGCGCCCGATGACGTTAAGTCCGGTTTTCTGCTGAAGGGACGCGATGGAGCCAACGGACCGGTCGGTGAAATTCAGGACAAAAGCCGCCGCCAAACCGGTGCTGCACCCGAGCAGAAGCGCAATCAGGCCCCACAGACCCTCGTCGGGACTGGTCGGTTTGCGCGACGGCATGGCGCTCGATATGATCCGCGCCTCCGCAGTCGCGATGCCGTCCTGTTCGATAGTCTGCTTGTAGCGGGCCAGATATGTCTCGTAGATCGAGCGGTTTGCTGCCGCTTCCCGGTCAAGTTGCCCGGATTGAACCATTGCCATATCGGTCGTGGAAATCGCCCGTTGCACATCGTTGAGGCTTGCTTCCACCTCTTGTCGCTGTTTTTCGTTGACCTCGATCTCGTTGCGCAAGGCAGCGATGATCTGCGAGATTTCTGCATCGATCTGCTTGTTGAGTGAACTGAGCTGGGAGGATAGTTGCGGCCGCTCCGGGCTCATGACGGCGCCGCTTTCATCGATCTGCGCGATGGCGCGGATGACCCTTGCCTGCTCGGCCCTCAGAAGCTGGATCGTCGGCGAGGACAGAACTTCGGTGATCCCGAGCCCATCGCCGCTTTTCTGAAGTGCGAGCGCTGTCGCCAGCCGCGCCCTTGATCCCGCCAGCTTGGCCTGGAGCGTTGTCAGCTCGACATTCAGGCTTGAAAGACGCTGCGATTGCAGGGGAAGACCGCCCGTGTCGATCAATCCGGATTTTTCGCGAAATTGCGACGCCTGGCGTTCGGACTCCTCGAGTTCCGTCCGAAGGCTGACGAGCCGTTCCCCGAGCCAGGCGCTGACGCGCCGGGTTGCCGTCGTCTGGAGGTCGATCTGGTAGTCGATATAGGCTGCTCCGAAAGCATTGGCGACTTTCGCGGCCAGTGCCGGATCGGCGGCATAATAGGAGATGTAAATCGTATACGACCGGCCATCGTTCATCACGCGAACATTGGTCATGAGGGTGTCGATCATTTTCGATGTCTCGGCGTCGTTGCCGAGAACGGTCGCGTCGGTATTCGCGCGGTCAACCTTTGTTTGCCGCCCTTCGAGCATCCGATCTTTCTGCAGGATGACGAGAACCCGTTCGGCCATGGACCTAGAGCCGATGATATCGAGTTCCGTTCGAAGCACCGGGCTTTCCTGCGGCAGCGGCGAGACCACGGATTCGGTCGGGAGCGCCTGAAGCTTGCGGACATCGAGTGCAAGGGTTGCCTCTGCCTTGTACTTTATCGGACTTCGCGCATAGCCGATTGCCGCGATTATGAAACTGGCGAGAAAGCAGATGAAGACGGCTCTGCGCCGCTCCCGCAGGATGGCTATGAAGCGGGAAATACCTTCCTGCTCACCCGGAGATGAGGACGACTGGATCATGACGGTTCCTGCTAGGTAAGCGGCGCGTTCGGTAGAGGTTGGTGAATGGTGCGTGCTCAGCGCCCGTAAGCCATGTCACCGATCTTGCAGGCAACTTCCGTGCGGTTTGTTGCTCCAAGCTTCTTCATGATATTGCGGATATGCACCTTGATGGTGCTTTCACAAAGGTTCAGCTCCAGAGCGATATCCTTGTTCGCCTTTCCGCACCGCAAGGCCTCCGCAATAGCCGATTGACGGCTTGTAAATTTTGTCGGAGGAACGGATGCGTGTGCAGTCATGCCGAACAGGCTTTTCATGTTCATGACGCTGCTGGCCGGTATGAAACGGCCGCCCGCGATTGCAAGACTGATCGCCTGGACGCAGACGTCGATGCTGACGGAACTCGATATGTACCCGCGCACGCCAAGAGCGATCG
>Ga0308171_1002656_pt1 | contig 18161 bp, 12 predicted proteins | sample PhyGR1_FD_202135 | JGI IMG/M metagenome (GOLD analysis project Ga0308171, IMG submission 202135) | Phyllosphere microbial communities from UC Gill Tract Community Farm, Albany, California, United States - DLSLSG.R1 | ecosystem: Host-associated > Plants > Phyllosphere > Unclassified | place: USA... | reverse complement strand
TCGTCGAACTGATCGCGCTTCATGCGTCGACGCATCAGTTCCAGACTGCCGATGATGCCGGTGAGCATGTTGTTGAAGTCGTGGGCAATGCCCCCGGTCAGCTGGCCGACCGCTTCCATCTTCTGCGCCTGGCGCAGGGCTTCTTCGTTGATGCGCACCTGAGCGGTACGTTCTTCGACCTGCTGTTCCAGGTTGCCGTTGAGTTCGCGCAACTGCTGTTCGGCGGCCTTCTGCTCGGTGATATCGGTGGTCACCCCGACCAACGCCTGGATCAGGCCTTTCTCGTCAGGGATCGCCCGGGCGCGCACGTCGACCCAGTGCAGCGAACCGTCGGGCCAGCGATTGCGGAACTGCGCGGCGAAATCGGCACCCAGTTGCAGGCTGTCAATCAGCGCCTCCTGCATCATCGCTTGATCACTGGGATGAACGCACAACAGCCAATCTGAGTAATCGAAGCGAGCGCCGGCCTCGATGCCGTAATGGGCGCGGGTCCGGTTCGAGCAATTCAGCTGCAGCGGGTGGCAGGTCAGTTCCCAGGCGCCGAGGCGACCGGCGCTCATGGCATGTTGCAAGCGCTGTTCGCTTTCGCTCAGGTCGAGCAGACGATCCCGGGCTTCGTATTGACGGCGACGGCCACGAATGGCGGTCTTGGCCAGGCTGACCAGGGTCATGGGGTGGAACGGGCGCTCCACGAAGGTCACGTTGCCCAGGCGCGCCGCGAGGTGCATGGACTTCGCCTGATCGGCGGCGCGCTGGTGGGTCATCAGCACGATCGGCAGGTCGGACCAGGCCGGTTGCTGACTCAGATACACCAGCAGGGGCTGCATCCGGGCTTCGGACAGCGCTTCGTTGGCGATGAGGCACACGCCCGCGCCCTCGCGTTGCAGGTGTGTGCAAAGCTCGTCGACATCCGCCACCGCAGCCCCCTCGATGCCCGCCTGGCCCAGGATCTGCAAGGCGACCTGGCTATCGCGGCCCAGCGGCGCCAGGACCAGCACCCGCTCCGAGGTGGGTATGGACATCTTCACTGATCGTCTGCTTCGAGCTGGGGGCGGGCTTCACCGATGTAGGTCGGTACGCCGCGCAGCACCCCTTGGAACGCGCTCAGTGGTTCGCCAACGGTCATGCCCTGACTGCTGATCTTGTATTCGCGGATGGTGTTTTCATGGCTGCCGAAGCGCTTCTTGATCACCGACACCGCACGGCGTACGTTGCCCAGCGCCTCGAAGTAGCGCAACAGGATGACCGTATCGGCCAGGTAGGTGATGTCCACCGGCGCCTTCATGTCGCCGACCAGCCCTTGCTGAGCCACGGTCATGAAGGTGGAGGCGCCCAGGCGGTTGAGGTAGAGCAGCAGTTCGTGGATGTGCAGCACCGGCGTACTTTCGCCCATCATGGCGGCGTGGTAGCCGTTGATGCTGTCGATCACGACCGTCTTGATGGAATGCAGGTTGATGCTGGTACGCACCATGTGGGCAAACTCGCCGGGCGACTGCTCGGCGGCGTCCACCTGCTGGATGATCATCTGGCCGCGATGCTGGTAGGCCTCGAGGTCGATGCCCAGGTTCTTCATGCGCTCGAAGAGCAGGCTGAGTTCTTCGTCGAAGATGAACAGCGCGACTTTTTCGCCGCGCTCCACCGCTGCGGCGGCGAAGACCATGGAGAGCAAGGATTTACCGGTACCGGCAGGGCCGATGATCAAGGTGCTCGAACCGTTCTCGACACCGCCGCCCAGCAGCGCGTCCAGTTCGGCAATGCCCGAAGTCAGCTGGCTGCGTTCGTAGCGAGCACGGAACTCGGCCGCCACCAGACGCGGGTACACGTGGATACCGTCGGCCTGGATGGTGAAGTCGTGATAGCCACCGCGGTATTTCTGCCCACGGTATTTCATGATGCGCAGACGGCGCCGTTCGGCACCGTAGTCGGGTGCGGTTTCTTCCAGGCGAATCACGCCGTGGGCGATGCTGTGCAACGTCTTGTCCAGCGGCTCGCTGGTCATGTCGTCAAGCAGCAGCACGGTGGCATGGAAGCGGGCGAAATAGTGTTTGATGGCCAGGATCTGCCGACGATAGCGCAGCGAACCCTGAGCCAGCAGACGTACCTCCGAGAGGCTGTCCAAAACCACTCGGGAGGGTTTTACCCGTTCCACTTCATCGAAGATCTGCCGGGTAGCTTCGCCCAGTTCCAGGTCGCTGCTGTATAGCAGGCTTTGCTGCTGTTGCAGGTCCAGCACCAATTCGGGTGGGGTCAGCTCGAACACCGTGACCCGTTCGTCCAGCTCCCAGCCATGGGAAAGGGCGCCTTCGCGCAGCTCCCTGGCGGTTTCGGAGAGGGTGATATAGAGGCAGGTCTCGTTCTGTGCAACGCCTTCGAGGAGAAATTGCAGCGCTACCGTCGTCTTGCCTGCGCCCGGCTGGCCTTCCAGAAGGAAGATATGGCTGCGGGTCAGACCTCCGCCCAAGATATCGTCCAGCCCGGCAATACCGGTGGCTGCTTTGGCCGTCGTCAAAAAGGTGTCCTCGGGTAGCGGGAAGGGCTGCGTTGCGCAATGTGCTACAGCATGATACTGGACACCGTGCCGGTAGCGGGGTTCCTGTGTGGCATGACCGAAATTCGCCATTGGAACCAGGCGATTTCACAGGCCCTGTTGCAGGCTTGGATCGTCGGCGTTCTGCTGTTCCAGTTCGGCCAACAGTATCTGCACATTCTGCAACTGCCCGGTTTCTTTCCAGTACTGGATCAACAGCACCCGCGCGCGGCGGTTGGCCGGATCACGGCGCAGGATCTCTTCCAGCTGTTTCTGTGCGGCCTCGATCTGCTGCAGGTCGTGCAGGTTGGTGGCCAGCACGTAGCGGTAATCGTTGTTGTCCGGTGCCAGTTCCACCGCACGGGCGAGGGCGAGCAGGGCGTATTCGTCCTCGTCATGGGCCATCAGCCAGAGGCCCAGTTGCTGCTGCAACAGCGCCGATTGCGGATGGGCGAGCAACTGCTCGGCCAGCAAGGCGCGGGCCGGGTCGCTCTTGCCTTGGCGTTCGAGCAACTCCACTTGCACGGCAATGGCTTCAAGGTCGTCCGGCGCCAAGGTGCGGTAGCGAGTCAGGGCCTGCTCTGCCTGCGGGTAGGCCGCATCGTGCAGATACAGGCGCGCCAGTTCGAGCTGAGCGGTGGCGTCGTCGGTATGGCCTTGCAGGTCGGCGATGTAGGCGTTCACTACCTTGTCCAGGTGAGCGAAATACAGCCCCAACTCATCGACCGGCAGGCCGAGCAGGCCACGGGCGGCATGGAAGCGGATGGCCTGATCCTCGTCTTCCAGCAACGGGCCGAGCAGCACGCTGCGCTGACTTTCGGGGACGAGCCCGATTACCGCATCGATCGCGGCATGTCGTACCTGCGCCTCGTCGCTGTGCAGATCGGCGCTGGCCAGTTTGAGCGCCTGCGGGCTGGGGTAGTTGTGCAGTTGGGCATACAGCGCAGCGCGGCGCTCGGGTGCAAGATCGCTGCGCGCCAACTGTTGATAGAGCACGCGGGCCGCGCCTGGTTGACCGTTGCGGGCCTGGTTCAGGGCCTTGGTGTAGCCTTGTTGCGGCGCCGCCGGCGCCGTGGCTGCGGTGGGGCGCAAGGCATACCACAGGCCTGCCAGCAGCAGCGAAAACACAATCAAGATCAGCGAAAGGCGAACGCGTTTAGACATGCAGGTATCCGAAGAGGCGCAGGCTTGGCCGGGGTATTCAGCTTGGGTCACTGCCGAGGCGCAGTCAAATCGAGAGGGCGGCGACCATTGGCAAGCCACCCATGGGTGAGGTTTACTAGGCTCTGTGTGAAAAGCCTTGATACTCGGTGATGCTGCGTTGAAAACAGCCTCGGAATGCTCATTTACAACCCGTAAACTCCGCTTCCTCGGCTGTTTTCGCCTTGCCTGACCTTCGTCTCAAGACTTTTCACACAGACCCTAGCGCACCCTTTCCAACGTTCCGCTCGCCACCTGCCAAGGCCACCGCATGTCCCGCTACACGAGCCGCGACTGGCTGCCCCACGAAAAGCCGAACCTGCCGGGCTCACCGTCGACGCCCTTGCATTCGACCCCCAAGCGGCTGGCGTTCGGCATCGTTGGCTTGCTGGTGGCCCTGACCGGTGGCCTGGGCAACTCACTGGTGGTGGCGAACCTGCAATTTCTGCAGGGCGCACTCGGCGCCACGGCGGCGGAGATGGCCTGGCTGCCGGCCGCCTACGTGATGACCAACGTGTCGATGAACCTGCTGCTGGTCAAGTTTCGCCAGCAATTCGGGCTGCGCACCTTCACCGAACTCTTTCTGGTGCTCTATGCCCTGGTGACCTTCGGCCACCTGTTCGTCAACGATCTCGCGTCGGCCATCGCCGTGCGGGCCGCGCACGGCATGGTCGGCGCGGCGCTGAGTTCGCTGGGCCTGTACTACATGATCCAGGCCTTTCCCGCCAAGTGGCGGCTCAAGGCCCTGGTGCTGGGCCTGGGTACCTCGCAACTGGCGCTGCCACTGGCTCGGGTATTCTCCGAAGACTTGCTGCAGATCGCCGAGTGGCGCGGCCTGTATCTGTTCGAGCTGGGCATGGCGCTGCTGACCCTGGGCTGCGTGTTCCTGCTCAAGCTGCCGCCGGGCGACCGCTTCAAGACCTTCGAACCGCTGGATTTCCTGATTTTCGCCATCCTGGCGACGGGTATTGCCTTGCTCTGCGCCGTGCTGTCGCTGGGGCGGATCGACTGGTGGCTGGAGGCGGACTGGATCGGCTGGGCGTCGGCAGGGGCGATCGTACTGATCCTCGGTGGGCTGGCCGTGGAGCACAATCGCAGCAACCCGATGCTGATGACCCGCTGGCTGGGCAGCGGCGTCGCCATCCGCCTGGCCCTGGCGGTGATTCTCACGCGCATGGTGCTGTCGGAGCAGTCCACCGGGGCGGTGGGGCTGCTGCAGGTGCTGAACATGGGCCAGGAGCAGATGCGCACCCTTTATGTGGTGATGCTCTGTGGCGCAGTGGCCGGGCTGGCCGTGAGCGCCTGGACGATCAACCCGGAGCATCTGTTCATGCCGCTGATCATCGCCCTGGCCCTGATGGCCGTGGGCTCGGCGATGGACAGTTTCTCCAGCAACCTCACGCGCCCGGCCAACATGTACCTGAGCCAGTTCCTGCTGGGTTTTGGCGGCACGTTTTTCCTGGGACCGACCATGGTGCTGGGCATGCGCCACGTGCTGACCAATCCGCGCAACCTGGTGAGCTTCTCGGTTCTCTTCGGTATCTGCAACAACCTCGGCGGATTGATCGGCGCGGCGTTGCTGGGTACGTTCCAGATCGTGCGCGAGAAATACCATTCGAGCATGATCGTGGAGCACCTGACGTTGCTGGATCCGCTGGTCCAGGCGCGCATCAGCGGCTCCGCCGCGAGCTACCTGGCGAGCATCACCGACCCCGCATTGCGCACGACTCTGGGCACCCGCGCCCTGGCCACCGTCGCCACCCGCGAGGCGAACGTCATGGCCTATAACGATGTCTTCATGCTGATCTGCATCATTGCCGTACTGACCATGCTGTGGATCTTCGTACGCAGCCTGTGGCTGATGAGCACTACCCGGGCGGTTACCACCGCCGCGACACCTACTGTACCCACCAGCGGCGCCAGCACTTCATGACCGAACCGACGTCCACGACCACCAATGCCATCGCCGCCACGCCCGAGGGCCAGACTCCGCCCCCCAATCCGGCAGCCACCGAACCGCGCTCGCGACGGGTGCGGGTACTGTCCAGCCTGATCTTCGCCAGTGTGGCGCTGGTGGGCGTGGCGATCGTGCTGTATGCCTGGCAGCTGCCACCGTTCAGCAGCCACATCGAAAGCACCGAGAACGCGCTGGTGCGGGGCCAGGTGACGATCATCGGGCCGCAGCTGGCGGGCTATGTGTACGAAGTGCCCGTACAGGACTTCCAGTTCGTCAAAGCCGGCGACCTGTTAGTGCGTCTGGACGACCGCATCTATAGGCAACGCCTGAATCAGGCGCTGGCCCAGGTGCAGGTGCAGAAAACCGCACTGGCCAACAACCTGCAACAGCGCCGCAGTGCCGAAGCCACCATCGCCCAGCGCCAGGCGGCGGTCGTCGACAGTGAAGCGCAGGCCCGCAAGGGCGCCGCCGACCTGCGCCGCAACCAGGACCTGATCAGCGATGGTTCGGTGTCGCGCCGCGAGCTGGATGTGACCCGAGCCGCCAATGCCCAGGCGCTGGCGTCGGTGGCGCAGGCCAAGGCTGCGTTGGCGATCGCTCGCGAAGACCTGCAGACGGTGATCGTCAACCGCGACTCGCTGGAAGCCAACGTGACCAACGCCGAGGCCGCCGTGGAGCTGGCCCGCATCGATCTGGACAACACCCGCATCGTAGCGCCGCGCGACGGCCAGTTGGGACAGATCGGCGTGCGTCTGGGCGCCTACGTCAACTCCGGGGCGCAATTGATGGCGCTGGTCCCCGACACGCTGTGGGTAGTGGCCAACATGAAGGAAACCCAGATGGCCAACGTGCGCATCGGTCAGCCGGTGACCTTCACCGTGGACGCGCTCAATCACCTGCGACTGCGCGGGCACGTGCAGCGCATCTCACCGGCGACGGGTTCGGAATTCAGCCTGTTGCAGGCCGACAACGCCACCGGCAACTTCGTCAAGATCGCCCAGCGCATTCCGGTGCGCATCACCGTGGACCCGGACCAGGCCGCAGCGCAACGGCTGCGGCCCGGCATGTCGGTCGTGGTCAGCATCGACACCGGTTATGTGGTCGAGCAGGACCGCACGGATCCGCCGAGCGACGGCGCGCCCTAGGGCGGCCAAGGCGGTTGCACCCCCTGGTCGGGGCTAAACCATTTGATCTTTGCCGACGGGTCGCCTACCGTCAGCGCCGTTTGTCTTCGCCCAGTGCAGGAAGCCGGTTCGAATCCGGCGCGGTCGCGCCACTGTGATCGACATGTTACATGTCGTCAGCCAGACCTTGCCCCTGGGATTTTCCTGAACCTGTTGGACGCGCCATCCAAGGAGTTGCCATGCGTTTTTCTGCCGTCTTTGCCCACGCCAGCGTCGCTGTCGTCGGTCTGTTCGCCGCCGGTGCCAGCCTCGCCGCCACCCACTACCCCTTGACCCTGCCCAACTGTGGAGCGCCGGTGACTATCCAGGCGGCGCCACAGCGCGCGGTCAGCCTGGGTCAGGCGAGCACGGAGATTCTGTTGTCACTGGGCCTGGCACCACGCATGGTCGGCACCGGAGTCTGGTTCGGGCCGCTGCCCGAGCACCTGCGCGCCGACAATGCCAAGGTGCCGCGCCTGGCCGACAATGCGCCCAGCTTCGAAGCCGTGGCCAATACTGCGCCCGACATTGTGGTGGCGCAGTACACCTACCATATTGGCCCCAACGGTGAAGTCGCCAAGCCCGAGCAACTGGCCAGTCTCGGCATCCCGTCCTACGTATCGCCCAGCGACTGCGACGGCAAGCAGGTCACCGCCACTTCCAATGCCGACGGCAGTCGCAGCCAGATGTTCTCGATGGACCTGGTGAACAAGGAAATTCGCGAGCTGGCAACCATCTTCGACGTCGGCCCTGCCGGGGAGCATTTGACCGCCCAGTTGCAGGCGCGCATCCAGGCCGCCACCGAGCGCGCCGCGCGCACCGGGCAGAAGCCCTTGTCAGTGGTGTACTGGTTCTCCAGCACGCGCCTGGAAGGGGACCCGTGGGTGGCCGGCAAGAACGGCGCGCCGGGCTACATCAATCGTCTGCTGGGTTTGCGCAACATCGTCGACAGCGACGAGGAATGGCCTGGCGTGAGCTGGGAAAGCATCGCTGCCAGCAACCCCGACGTGATCGTCGTTGCCCGCATGCAACGTCGACTGTATCCGGCCGACGATGTCGAGAAGAAGCTGGCCTTCCTGCGCAGCGACCCGGTCACCCGTGAACTGGATGCGGTGCGCAACGACCGCATCATCGTCGTCGATGCACAGTCGCTGAACCCGTCCATGGATGTGGTGCGCGCGGTGGAAGACATCGCGGCGGGCCTCGAGCGTACACGGGCCACCCCTTGATCCAGCGCCTGGCCCGTGAAGATGGCTGGATCTGGCGCTGCCTGCTGGCCGTGCTGGCCCTGGCTACGCTGAGCGTATCGATCGCCCTCGCGGTGTCGGTAGGGGAGATGGGCATCGACCTGGGCACGGTCGGCAAGGCATTGCTCAACGGCCTCGGCCTTGGCGACTACGCGGTGCCGCGTATCGTCCAGGGAATCATCTGGGAGTACCGCCTGAGCCGCGCCCTGGTGGCCGCCTGTTGCGGCGCCGGTCTGGCGATCTGTGGTGCGGTGCTGCAGGCGCTGTTGCGCAACGTGCTGGCCGAACCCTATGTGCTGGGCATCTCTGCCGGCGCTTCGACCGGCGCAGTGATGATCATGCTGCTGGGCCTGGGCGGCGGCGTGATCGGCATTTCCCTGGGGGCTTTTCTCGGCGCCGCGCTGGCATTCGGCCTGGTGCTGCTGCTGGCTGCGGGTGCCCGCAGCGGTCCGGCCCAGGTGATTCTCGCCGGAGTGGCCGGATCGCAGCTGTTCAATGCACTGACCGCGTATATCGTTTCGACCTCGGCCAATGCCGAACAGGCCCGCAGTGTGATGTTCTGGCTGCTCGGTAGCCTGGGCGGGGTGCGCTGGCCCGATGTTGGCCTGGCCGCGGCGGTAGTGGGTGCAGGTTTGCTGGTGTGCTTGTACTTTGCCCGAGCGCTGGATGCCTTCGTGTTCGGTGAAGACGCCGCCGCCACTCTGGGCGTACCGGTGGTGGCGGTGCGGCTGGTGTTGTTTGCAACCACCGCGCTGATCACCGCCACCCTGGTCAGCATCGTCGGCGCGGTGGGCTTCGTCGGTCTGGTAGTACCGCACATAGCCCGCTTTCTGGTGGGTCCGAGCCATGTTCGGCTGTTGCTCGCCTCGGTACTGATCGGCGCCAATTTCATGGTGCTGGCCGACATCGTCGCGCGCATCATCGTGCCGGGTCAGGTATTGCCCATCGGCGTGGTCACGGCCTTGGTCGGCGCCCCGGCGTTTGCCTTGATCCTTTACCGGGCGAGGCGTCGAGCATGAGCCTGCAACTGCACCACGTCAGCTGGAAGGCCGGTGGGCTGCTGATTCTCGACGACGTCAGCCTGGCCATCACGCCTGGCAGCCTGGTCGGGCTGATCGGCCCGAACGGTTCGGGCAAGTCGTCGCTGCTGCGCCTGCTGGCCGGGCTGGATCGCCCCAGCCAGGGCCAGGTCAGCCTCGACGATCAGCCCCTGGCCGACCTGGCGCGGCGCACCATCGCCCGGCAAGTGGCGATGGTGGAGCAGCACGCCAGCACCGAGGTGGACATTCGCGTGGAGGAGGTCGTGCGCCTGGGTCGTACGCCCCATCGCTCGCCGTTCGCACCGTGGCTGCGCGAAGACGATCGGGCCATTGCCCAGGCACTGGCCCAGGTCAACCTGGGCGGCCACGCGCAGCGACGCTGGCACACCTTGTCCGGCGGCGAGCGGCAGCGGGTGCAGATCGCCCGCGCACTGGCCCAGCAGCCCAGCGAACTGCTGCTCGACGAGCCGACCAATCACCTCGATATCCAGCATCAACTGGAACTGCTGCAGCTGATCCAGGACCTGCCCCTGACCTGCGTCATGGCGATCCACGACCTGAACCTGGCAGCCATGTTCTGTGACGTGCTGGTGGTGCTCAAGGACGGGCGCCTGGTGGCCAGCGGCGCGCCGGCCCAGGTCCTGACCGAGGGCCTGATCGCCGAAGTCTACGGCGTGCACGCCGAAGTCAGTCTGGCCGACGGTCGACCGCACGTGCGCTATCGGGTCTGAGCCGCGTCACTGACACATCCCGTGCCCTGTGTTAGCCTTGCGCGTTCGAGGTTCTCTGCCCGGCAGAGCTAAGACGGGAACGCGGTCCAATCCGCGGCTGCCCCCGCAACTGTAAGTGATGAAGGCTGCGCCAAGGCCACTGCGATCGTTCGCGGGAAGGCGCTGCAGCCTCGGCCCGCAGGGCCGGCATCACGAGCCAGGAGACCTGCCTCGCCGTTCTTTCCTATTCAACCGGGCGGGGTGATCCGGTGACGAATGCCGGCGCCTGCCGTAGCGGCGCTCGTCTCGTGCCCTGCCGCGCAATCAGGGCGACCCGATGAAAACGCTGTCCAAACTACCCGTCACCATCGTCACCGGCTTCCTCGGCTCGGGCAAGACCACCTTGCTGCGGCACATGCTCGACAACGCCCAAGGTCGGCGCATTGCCGTGATCGTCAACGAATTCGGCGAGCTGGGCATCGACGGCGAGATCCTCAAGCAGTGCACCATCGGCTGCAGCGAAGAGGAGGCCAACGGCCGCGTCTACGAGCTGGCCAACGGCTGCCTGTGCTGCACGGTTCATGAAGAATTCTTCCCGGTCATGCGCGAGCTGGTCGCCCGCCGCGCCGACCTCGACCATATTCTCATCGAAACCAGCGGGCTGGCCTTGCCCAAGCCGCTGGTCCAGGCCTTCCAGTGGCCGGAAATCCGCAGTGCCTGCACGGTCGATGCGGTCATCACCGTGGTCGACAGCCCAGCGGTGGCCGCCGGTACCTTTGCCGCATTCCCCGACCAGGTCGACGCCCAGCGCAAGCTCGATCCCAACCTGGACCACGAGTCGCCGCTGCACGAGCTGTTCGCCGACCAGTTGGCCAGCGCCGACCTGGTGATCCTCAACAAGGCCGACCTGATCGATGCCCAGGCCCTGGCCGCCGTGCGCGCCGAGGTGGCCGAAGAACTGCCGGCCGCGGTCAAGGTGGTCGAAGCCAGCAGCGGTCGCTTGCCCCTGGCGGTGCTGCTGGGCCTGGGCGCCGAGTCGGAGCAGCACATCGACGCACGCAAGACCCATCATGACCATCACGAGGGTGACGACCACGACGATCACGACCACGATGCGTTCGACTCGATCTCCATCGAGCTGCCCCAGGCCGAGGAGGCCAAACTGCTGCAGGCGCTCAACGCCGCCGTGGTTCAGCACGGCATCCTGCGGGTCAAGGGCTTTGCGGCGATTCCGGGCAAACCGATGCGTCTGCTGATCCAGGGCGTGGGCACGCGTTTCGACAAGCACTTCGATCGCCCCTGGGCCGCTGACGAAGCACGCAGCACGCGCCTGGTGCTGATCGGCCAGGACCTCGACGCGCAGTCGCTGCAAGCGCAACTGCGCGCGGCCCTGGAAGCCTGACCCATGCACCTGCTGAGAACCCAGCCAGGCGGCTTCGTGCCGGACGACAGCATCGCCGACCTTGGCCAGACGCCTGCCGAACTGGTGATTCTCTGCAGCGGTGATTCGCACCTGGCGCTGCTCGCCGAGGCCAGCGAGCATCTGCCGGCGGACTACCCCAGCCTGCGCCTGGCCAACCCCATGCAGGTGCAGAACCATGCCTCGGTCGACCTCTACGTCGACCAGGTGCTGCGCCACGCCAAGGTCATCCTGATTTCCCTGCACGGCGGCATCGGCTACTGGCGCTACGGCGTCGAGCAGTTGATGCAACTGGCCGAGCAGGGCGTGCAGGTCATCCTGGTACCGGGCTGCGATCGCCCCGATCCCGAACTGGCCGAGCGCTGTACGGTGCCTGCCGAGCAGGCCGACCGCTTGTGGCAGTACCTGCGCCAGGGCGGCATGGGAAACGCGCGCAACCTGTTCGGCTACCTCGGCAATACCTGGTTCGGTCGCGCCGAACCCTGCGAAGCACCTCAGCCACTGCCGCGCACGGTCATCTACCATCCGGCGCAACCGACCGCCGATCTGGCCCACTGGCAGGCGCAGTGGCAAGCGCACTGGCCTGTGGTGCCGTTGCTGTTCTATCGCTCGCACCTGCAGGCGGCCAACACCGGTTTCGTCGATACCTTCTGTGCCAGGCTGCAGGCGGCCGGGCTCAACCCGTTGCCGATCGCCGTGGCCAGCCTCAAGGAAGAGGGGTGCCTTGTGCAGGTCCAGGCGTGGATGGACGAAGTGGATGCCGCGATCATCCTCAACACCACCGGCTTCGCCCAGTCCAGCCCCGAAACCCCGCACCTGCGCCCGTTTCGCCGCGACATTCCGGTGATCCAGGCCATCTGCGCCCAGGACAACCAGGCGCTGTGGCAGGCCAACGCGCAGGGCCTGGGTGCGCGCGACCTGGCCATGCACATCGCCTTGCCGGAGCTGGACGGGCGCATCATCAGTCGTGCCATCAGCTTCAAGGACCTGGCCTGGCACAACGAGCGTAGCCAAAGCGACGTGGTGTGCTACCGGGCTCATGTCGAGCGCATGGATTTCGTCGCCGAACTGGCGCGCAAGTGGGCCGCCCTGGCGCGCCTGCCCAATGCCGACAAGCGTGTCGCCCTGGTGCTGGCGAACTACCCGACCCGCGATGGGCGCATCGGTAACGGCGTCGGTCTGGATACCCCGGCGGCGGCGCTGAACATCCTGCGCGCCATGCAGCAGCAGGGTTACCCGGTCGCCGATCTGCCCGACAGCGGCACGGCCTTGATCCATGCCTTGCTCGGTGGCGTGACCAACGACCTGGAACAGCTGGACCTGCGTCCCTGTGCCCAGAGCATGGCGCTGGACGATTACCTGGCCGCGTTCGCCTTGCTGCCCGAAGCCAATCAGGCCGCCGTCCGCGAACGCTGGGGCGAGCCGGCAGCCGATCCGATGTTCCGCAATGGCCGGATGATGATCGCCGGCCTGCGCATGGGCCTGACCTTCGTCGGCATCCAACCGGCCCGTGGCTACCAGGTGGACGTCAGTGCGGTCTATCACGACCCCGACCTGGTGCCGCCCCATGGCTACCTGGTGTTCTATTTCTGGCTGCGTCACACCTATGGCGCCGATGCGCTGATCCATGTCGGCAAGCACGGCAACCTGGAGTGGTTGCCGGGCAAGGGTGTGGGCCTCTCCGAACAGTGCTGGCCCGACGCGATACTGGGGCCGATGCCCAACATCTATCCGTTCATCGTCAACGATCCGGGCGAGGGCGCCCAGGCCAAGCGCCGCACCCAGGCGGTGATCATCGACCACCTGATGCCACCGCTGACCCGCGCCGAAACCTACGGGCCGCTGCGCGACCTGGAACTGCTGGCCGACGAGTACTACGACGCACAGATGCTCGATCCGCGCCGCGCCCAGGCCCTGGAGAAGGACATTCTGGCGTTGGTGCGCGAAACCCGCATCGACCACGAACTGCAGATGGCCGAAGGGGCCGAGCCGGCGGATTGGCTGCCGCGCCTGGACACCTTCCTGTGCGATCTGAAGGAGTCGCAGATTCGCGACGGTCTGCACGTGTTCGGCGAGTCACCCCAGGGCCGTCTGCGCGCCGATACCCTGCTGGCATTGCTGCGCATCCCACGGGGCAACGGCCAGGGCGCCCAGGCCAGCCTGCTGCGCGCCCTGGCCAAGGCCTTCGCGCTGGGCTTCGACCCGCTCGACTGCGACCTCGGCGCCCCCTGGAGCGGGCCGCGGCCCGCAGCCTTGGCCGAACTGACCGCCGAACCGTGGCGCAGCGCCGGAGACAGCCGCGAACGGCTCGAGCTGTACGCCGCGCAGTTGATCGAACGCGCACTGGACGGCCCGCTCGAGCTGGGTGATGGCTTCGATGACGTGCAGCTCATTCTCGGTCACCTGCGCGACACTGTGGCGCCGCGCCTGGATGCCTGCGGGCCGGCCGAGATGCACGGGCTGCTCGCCGCCCTGGCAGGCCGCTTCGTGCCCGCCGGGCCGAGCGGGGCGCCCAGCCGCGGCCGTCTCGACGTGTTGCCCACGGGGCGCAACTTCTTTTCCGTGGACGTGCGCAACCTGCCGACCACCACCGCCTGGCGGATCGGCTTCGCCTCGGCCAACCTGATCCTGGAGCGGCACCTGCAGGACCAGGGCGACCACCTGCGTCAGCTGGGCCTGTCGGTGTGGGGCACGGCAACCATGCGCACCGGTGGCGACGACATCGCTCAGGCCATGGCCCTGATGGGCGTGCGGCCGGTGTGGGCCACCGGCAGCCAGCGCGTGGACGATTTCGAGATTCTGCCGCTCAGCCTGCTCGACCGCCCGCGGGTGGACGTGACCCTGCGGGTGTCCGGCTTCTTCCGCGATGCCTTCGCCAATCTGCTGCGCCTGTTCGATGCAGCGGTGCAGGCAGTGGCTGCGCTGGACGAGCCCGACGACCTCAACCCCCTGGCGGCCAAGGTTCGCAGCGAACAGGCTCAGTTGCTGGCCGAGGGTGTCTCGGCCGAGCAGGCCGCCCGCGAGGCGGGCTGGCGCATCTTCGGTGCCAAGCCCGGCGCCTATGGCGCCGGTGTGCAAGGCGCCATCGACGGGCGCCTGTGGCAGACCCGCGAAGACCTCGCCGAGGCTTACCTGAACTGGGGTGCCTATGCCTATGGCGCGGATGACGAAGGCACCGCCGCACGCGCGCCGTTCGCGCGGCGCCTGGGCCAGGTCCAGGCGGTGCTGCAGAACCAGGACAACCGCGAGCACGACCTGCTCGATTCCAACGACTACTACCAGTTCCAGGGCGGCATGCTCGCCGCCGTGGAAACCCTGAGCGGACAGACGACGGCCAGCTACCACGGCGACCACAGCCAACCCGACGTGCCACGCGTGCGCACCCTGAAGGAAGAGCTGAATCGGGTGGTGCGCGCCCGTGCGGCCAATCCCAAGTGGATCGAAGGGGTCAAGCGACATGGCTACAAAGGCGCCTTCGAACTCGCCGCGACGGTCGACAACCTGTTTGCCTTCGATGCCACCACCCACCTGATCGACGACCATCAGTACGCCTTGCTCACCGACGCCTACCTGCTCGACCCGGACACCCGCGGCTTCCTGCAGGAGCACAACCCTGCGGCCCTGCGCGACATGGCCGAACGCCTGCTCGAGGCTCAGCAACGGGGCCTGTGGGCCGAGCCCGGTGACTACCGTCAGGCCGTGGAAGACCTGCTGCTGGATACCGAAGAAGATGCCTGAAGAGAACCCTGCAATGACCGAAACCGTGCACTTTCCGCTGGCCGCCGTGGTGGCCGCCGATTCGCTGAAGCTGGCGCTGTGCCTGGCAGCCATCGACCCGCGCATCGGCGGGGTGCTGATCGAAGGGCCGCGGGGCATGGCCAAGAGCACGCTGGCGCGCGGCCTGGCCGATCTGCTTGCCGATGGTCAGTTGGTGACATTGCCCCTGGGTGCCAGTGAAGACCGTCTCGTGGGTACGCTGGATCTGGAAGCCGCGTTGGGTGAAGGGCGTGCACGCTTTTCGCCCGGGGTGCTGGCCAAGGCCGATGGCGGCGTGCTGTACGTCGATGAGGTCAACCTGCTCGCCGACCATCTGGTCGACCTGCTGCTGGACGTTGCCGCCAGTGGCGTCAACCGCATCGAACGTGACGGTATTTCCCATGCTCATCCCGCGCGATTCGTGCTCATCGGCACCATGAACCCGGAGGAAGGGGAGTTGCGCCCGCAGCTGCTCGACCGATTCGGTTTGAACATCGCCCTGGACGGCCAGCCGGCGCCCGCCGAACGTGGCCAGATCATCCGCCGTCGCCTGGCCTTCGACAGCGACCCTCAAAGCTTCTGTGAGCAATGGGCCCCAGCCCAGTCAGCGCTGCGGCTGCGCTGCCAGCAGGCGCGGGAACGCCTCGAATCGATCCCGCTGTGCGATCAGGCGCTGGAAGCCATCACCACCCGTTGTTTCGCCGAGGGCGTGGATGGCTTGCGTGCCGACCTGGTCTGGCTGCGCGCAGCCAGAGCCCACGCCGCCTGGCGGGGGGCTGAGCAGATTCTCGACGAGGACGTCGAAGCAGTGGCCGAGTTCGCCCTGCGCCATCGCCGCCAGGCCCCGCGCCAGCCCGAGTCGAAGCCAGCGCCGCCGCCTCCCGCTGCGAGCGCCGCGCAACCTTCCGATCCGGGCCAGGGCCAGTGGGGCGACATGCCCGCCCAGGCCGTTCCGGTAGGTGAACGCCGCAGCGTACCGAGCTGGCCAAAAAAGCCCTGAGCATCCGTCCGCGCCCGGCGGATGCTCGGCCCGGCAAGGGCCACCTCGAACAAGGGCGACAGGGTGCGGCGCGCGCGGCATCGGCCGGTACGGTGGACTGGCCGGCCACGCTGCTGCAAGGACGACCACGCCAGCGCGATGACCTGCGCTGGCAGCAACGGCGCAGCGCGGCGCAGCAACTGTGGCTGGTGCTGGTCGACGCCTCTGCCTCGACCCGCCGGCACGGCGCTTTGGCCGAGGCCAAGGGTGTTCTGGCGCAGGTCTTCGACGATGCCTACCGGCAGCGCGCACGACTGGCGTTGTTGACCGCCAGTGGCAGCGGGCCGGCCTGGCAATGCCACGGCCTGAAAGCCTCGGCAGCTCTGCAACCCTGGCTCGCCGAGCTGGGCGCCGGTGGCGGCACGCCGCTGCTGGCGGCGCTGGATCAGGCCCGTGACTGGCTGGAGCAGCGCGGGCGGCGCTATCCCGAGGAAGCCCAGCGCTGCCTGGTGTTCACCGACGGGCGCCTCAAGTCGCTGGACGGCGTGGCGCCACTGGCTTGCCCGGCGTTGCTGGTGGACATGGAGCGGGGGCCGATCCGGTTGGGTCGGGCCCGCACCCTGGCATCGGCGTTGAACGCCGAGTACCGGCATCTGGAAGATCTGCCACGGGCCTAGCCTCAGCTGGCCCGGGGGTTGCTCAGGGCCTTGCTCCATACAGGATTGTCACAGCGAGGGCAGGGCAGTGCCTGCTGATTACGCAGGGTTTCCAGGTGACCACAGTATTCGCAGGCATACAGGTCTTCACGGTCAACCTTGGTCAGTGACACACGATGCTCGGGCGGCAGGATCGACAGCCCCGGCTTGACGTCTTCACGCTCGTGGAAGTACAGGCTGACATCGCCATTGACCTCCAGAATGCCCAGGCGCACCTGCCCCAGGTGCTCGACGCCGCGCAGGCGCAGTTCCATCAGGAACTCGGCGTGGGTGATGTTGCCGCTCTGCAGTGCCTTGAGCTCGAACACGCCGTCGCGAATGATCAAAAACGGTTTGCCTTCCAGCCATTCGCCGAAGCGACCGCTGCGTTCGGTCAGAAAGGTGGTCAGGCGATAGAAGATGATCATCGCCACGAACACCACCAGTACTGGCAGGATGGGCACGTCCTCGTAGAAGGTCACGTCGCCTGCCGCCGAGCCCAGCGTCAGGATCACCACCAGCTCGAACAGCGAAAGCTGGCGCACCCCCCGTCGCCCCGCGATCTTGAGGAACAGGAAGACCACCACATAGGCCATCAGCGTGCGGGCGACCACCTCGCCGAGAAAGCCCATGTTGACTTCACCCAGCAGCACACGATGCCAATCGAACGCCTGCATTTCCAATCCCTTGCCTGACCAAAAGCGGCGATTGTACACCGGCGCCGCTGGCTGTCCGCGAGACGTACGGCTGACGCCCCTATCTGGCGTCAAGGGTCCGTGCTGAAGCCTTGGCGGGGGTTAAACGTCAATTTTCCGTTACCATTTTGACGTAAGTTGCAACCCGCTGTTTTTGATGTATTTTCCCGAGCACGTCCATGCAAGGAAAGGCCATGCCTGTGAATTCGAATGCCTACCCCTGCGAGCCTTGCGGACTGTTGGGCGATAGTCAGCCCATGCGCGACCTGTACAAGCTCATCAGCAAATTCGCCGCCACCGACTCCCCGGTTCTGATCCACGGCGAGGCGGGCACCGGCAAGCAGCTGATTGCGCGTGCGCTGCACCAGCAGTCCCCGCGCAGGCAGCAGCCATTCATCGTGTTCGACTGCCAGGCTCGCACCCATCGTCCGGGCCAGACGCCGTTGTTCGCGCCCGGCTGCGGGCAGAGCAATGTGCATCCGCTGTCCGGCAGCGTGCTGCAGGCCGCCGATCGCGGAACCTTGCTGCTGCAACAGGTGCAGGACTTGCCGCTGGACGTTCAGGAGCAACTGCTGCGCTTTCTCCAGCGCAAGGCTGCAGGTGAAGTGGACGTTCGGGTGCTGGCTACCAGCGACACCGATCTGACGCTGGCCATGAGCCGGGGACAGCTGCGCGAAGACCTCTACTATCGACTCAACGTGCTGGAGATCGTCGCGGTGCCCTTGCGCGAACGCTATGGCGACCTGGCCATGCTGGCCAACCATTTCGCGCA